>JAALLR010000031.1_pt1 | contig 54380 bp, 61 predicted proteins | sample 7245931 | NCBI WGS metagenome assembly JAALLR01 (sample SAMN13049201, study PRJNA578106) | oil field metagenome | isolation source: filtered produced water from oil reservoir B9 | place: USA:offshore Texas | collected 2016 | reverse complement strand
ATTTCAACCATTCCCTGGGACATGGGGTGGGCCTAGCCGTTCACGAGGAGCCGCGCCTGGCTCCCGGGCAGGATCAGGAGCTGAAGCCGGGAATGGTGGTTACCGTGGAACCTGGGATTTACATTTCAGGCTGGGGGGGTGTGCGGATTGAGGATACCGTTCTCGTAAAGCAAAACGGTTGCGAAATCCTCACCCCAGTTACGAAGGACCTGATCGTCATTTGATTCTTGAGGGTAACATACTGAAAAAAAAACTTATAGAAAGGAGTAGGCTCCGGCCGAAGTGGTTAATGGCCGGTTTGTTTAACGAAGATGGTTTCAACGAACGATTTGCGAACTGGCTTAACAATAGAGGTTGACGGCGAAATTTACAGTGTAGTGGATTTCCAGCACGTCAAGCCGGGGAAGGGATCCGCCTTCGTGCGCACCAAGCTCAAGAATATCCGTACCGGTGGGGTTATCGAGCGCACCTTCAGGGCAGGGGAGAAGCTCCCGCGGGCGCACCTGGAAAGGAAGGAGATGCAGTATCTTTACCGGGAAGGGGATTCCTTCGTCTTCATGGACAACGAAACTTACGACCAGGTCAGCCTCACCGTGGAACAGATGGGGGACAGCGTCAAATACCTGAAGGAGAACATGAACATCTGGCTGCTCACCCATAACGGCGCTTTGATAGGGATCGAACTGCCTAACTCCGTTGAGCTAAAGGTCGTCTCCGCCGAGCCCGGTGTCCGCGGTGACACTGCAACAGGCGCCACCAAGGCGGCGACCCTGGAAACAGGTCTGGTGATACAGGTACCCCTTTTTGTAGAAGAGGGGGATGTGGTGAGGGTTGATACGCGGACAGGAGAATACCTGGAGAGGGCCTAAATCTTAAAGGAAAAATTAACAGGAGGTTGAGATGGTGGACGATTTACGGGAAAAGATAGCTTACCTGCAGGGGCTGGCGGAGGGGCTGAAGCTGGAGGAAGGCAGCGATGAGGCGAAGATAATCAAACAGATAATCGACGTACTGGCCGATTTAACCGATGAAGTGGAAGAACTGCAGGTCGCTGTAGAGGATCTGGAGGATTATTTGGATGAAGAGCTTTTCGTGGAAGAAGAGGAAGATGAGGAAGAGTGTGAAGGGGACGAGTTTGAGGATGAAGATGATGACGTTTATGATAACGCCGACGACATCGATTACGTGGAGGTAGAATGCCCGCAGTGCCATGATATCATCTGCTTTGAGTCCGATATCGTGGATGACGAGGATGTTATTGAGGTGACCTGCCCGAACTGCAATAAGGTTGTTTATGTCAATGACGGTTCTATGCCTCTTCCGAAAGGATGGAAGAAAAAAGAGGAGGACAGAGAACAAGAAGATCTGTAAGGTTACCGCTAACGGTTAACAGCACTGCCTGAACAAGGCGGTGTTTTTTTATTTCATAATCATGGCAGCGGAAAAATATATATCAATATATACCGGCAATATATACCGGCGACAAGGAGGGAGGAGGATGGCCAGACTGGCTGCAGCCCGCCTCTGGGAAGTTTTGCTTTACCTGGCGCCGTCGATCAGGGGGATCCTGGAACGCCTGCCCCCTTCCGTAGCCGAGGGGATTGAGGAGATCCGGCTGCGCCTGGAACGGCCTCTCGCCATCCGCTACAACCAGCAGGAGTACTTTTTGGATGCGCAGGGGAGGATTACGCGAGAGCCTTCTGCAGCCTATCATGTTGCTGCAGAGGATATATCTAGAACAGTTCAGTCGATCAGCCAGGGGTCCTTATATGCCTTTGAGGAAGAGTTCCGGCAGGGATTTCTAACTCTACCCGGCGGGCACAGGGTAGGCCTGGCGGGCAAGGCCGTCCTGGAGAGAGGGGACATCAAGACCCTCAGGGATATCGGAAGCCTGAATTTCCGGATCGCCCGTGCCGTACCCGGCAGCGCCCGCCCGCTGCTACCCTACGTCCTTGATTTCCGAAACAAGCGTCCATATCACACCCTGTTGGTCTCTCCACCCTGCGCCGGAAAAACCACCCTCCTGCGGGATATCATCCGTTCCTTGAGCTACGGTATACCGGAACTGCATTTTCCAGCCCTGTCGGTAGGAGTCGTTGATGAGAGATGCGAGCTGGCCGCCTGTTATCAGGGGGTGCCGCAGCACGATCTGGGGCCGCGCGTGGATGTCCTCGACCGCTGCCCCAAGGCCGCCGGGATGATCATCCTTTTGCGCTCCATGGCACCTCAGGTGATTGCCACCGATGAGATTGGCCGGTGTGAAGACATCAATGCCATTTGGGAGATGCTTTACACCGGGGTCAGCATTCTGGCGACGGTTCATGCCAGTTCCTGGGAGGAACTGGAGCGGCGACCTTATCTCCAGGACGTGGTGAATAAAAGGGTTTTCCAGCGCTATGTCTTTTTAAGCAGAAGGAAGGGGCCTGGCACCGTTGAAGGGGTCTGGGATGCCCAACGCAACTGCCTTTTCGGTGAGCAGCGGGAGAGGTGAGCGGGAGGTGTTCTGGAGTCTGCTCGGTGCGGTTATGATTATAGGTTCGGCCGGGTTGGCCGGGATGTTAAGGGCCTCCTACTTTTCTCGCCGCCCTCAAGAACTGCGCCTTCTTCAAGAAGCGCTGCAGATGCTGGATACGGAGATCATGTATGCAGCTACACCTCTTCCCGATGCCCTGCTCAAGATCGGACGGACAGGGGAAGGGGTGATCGCGAGAATTTTCACCTTTGCGGGAGAAGCGCTGGTGCAGGAGCGGGGAATTACACCTGCCGAGGCCTGGGAGAGGGCTCTCCGGCAGAACTGGCAGCTGACGGCACTAAGCAAAGAGGATCAAGCCATTCTCTCCGCTTTCGGGGAAAGGCTGGGGATTTCGGACAGAGAGGAACAGCACAAGAATATCGCCCTGACCTCGCTGCACCTGCGCCGGGAGGAGGAAAAGTCCCAAAGGGAACGGGAAAAGAACGAGCGCCTGTGGCGTTACGGAGGGTTTTTACTGGGGATCAGCATTGTGCTGTTGCTGTTGTAAGGGGGACAGGGAAGGTGCCATGAACGTCGATCTGATTTTCAAGATAGCCGGGCTGGGGATCCTTATCTCTGTGCTCAACATCATTTTGAAGCAGGCGGAAAAGGAGGAGCAGGCCCAGATGCTGACTCTTGCCGGTGTTGTTGTGGTGCTGATTATGGTAGTCCAGCTGATCAACGACCTGTTCAACATGGTTCGCTCGGTATTTCACCTCTTTTAGGAGAGGTTTGCGGCATGGAGATCCTGTACGTTGTCGGCTTTGCCCTTGTCGTTGCCGTTTTTGCGGTGCTCCTGCGGGAGGAGCGCCCGGAAATGGCTCTGCTGCTGGTCCTCGGCTTCGGCGTCCTGATTTTTATCCTGGTGCTGGGGAAAATGGGGGCAGTTATCGGCCTCTTTCGGGATCTGTCGCGCCTTGCCAGGGTTGATGAACTCTACCTCACCACACTGTTGAAGATCTTGGGGATCGCTTATATTGCCGAATTCGGTGCCCAGATCTGCCGCGATGCGGGGGAGGGTACCATCGCCAGTAAAATCGAAATGGTGGGCAAGATTTTGATCTTGGTATTGGCGCTTCCGATCTTCGCTGCCATCATGGAAGTGATCGTCCGGCTGCTACCATAGAACGCTCCTTAACCGTTCCCTGACGGGTGTCGGTAGGCGGCCATTGTATAGTGCGTATTGGCCGTTTGACAGCGGCTGAAACGGCCGGTTAAAGACGGCCGAACGCATCCGCTTTGAAGGGGGGAGAGCTGTTGCAAAGGCGCCGCCTGCAGTTTCTCTCAGCAGACATTATATTCCTTATATTGCTCGTGTTTTTCCTCTGGCCGTACCCTGAAGCCGCCGCTGCCCCTGCAGAGGATGCCGGTTCCGGTCTTTCTCAACAGTATCTTTCCGAGCAGTTGGAAAAGCTACCCCTTGACGATCTGGAGGTTTTCTTAAAGAGGGTTGATGGAGACATCCAGGAGCAGTTGTCCGGTTTCAGCCTGATCGAAATGCTGGAGGGAATCCGTCAAGGGGAGATCGACTTCGACCTGAAGGGGCTCTTCAAGGAATTGATAAAATTCTTTTTCCGGGAATTCCTCACCCACGCCGTTTTGTTGGGCAAGCTGATTGTCCTGGGGGCCGTTCTTGCCCTCCTCGCGCACCTGCAGTGCGCCTTTGAGCAAAATACGGTGGCCAGGCTGGCACACAGCGTCGGTTTGCTGTCCCTTTTTACGGTGGCCCTCAGTTCTTTTACCCTGGCCCTCTCAGCCGGGCGGGAGGCCATCGGCAGCATGGTCGGTTTTATGCAGTCGTTGATTCCTGTTGTCATGACCCTTCTGGCAGCGGTCGGCAATTTAACTTCGGTTGCCCTCATGCACCCTGTCATTTTTCTTTCCTTAAACGTCTTGGGTACGTTGACGCAGAACATCGTCTTTCCTCTGATTTTCTGCTCTGCCGTCCTCGGAATTGTGAGCCAGCTTTCAGAGCGCTTTCAGGTGTCCCGTTTGGCGGGGCTTTTTAGGGATGGAAGCGTCCTCTTGCTAGGGCTCTTTTTGACGATTTTTACCGGCATCCTGGCGGTTCAGGGGGTGGCCGGAGCTGTTGCGGACGGAGTAGGACTGCGCACGGCCAAGTACCTGACCGGAGCCTTTGTTCCTGTTGTCGGGGGTATTCTCTCGGATGCCGTAGAGGCCGTCGTGGGCTGTTCCCTGTTTATCAAGAATGCCGTAGGTATCCTCGGGGTGCTGGCTATTTTCTTCCTGTGCACCATTCCTGTGGTCAAAATTCTGGCTGCGGCAATGGTGTACAGGCTGGCGGGGGCCATATTGCAGCCCATCGGGGCCAGGGAATTGTCCGACAGCCTGCACCTTTTGGGGAACTATCTGTTTCTCGTCTTCGCGGTGGTGGCTGCGGTGGGGGTCATGTTTTTCATGGCCTTAGGCATTATCGTGGGGTTGGGCAATCTTGTGGTGATGCTGCGGTGAGCCGTTGGGGGGTTGTTCTTGGAAACCATCTATCAGCTGGTTAGAAATATCGTTTTTCTGGTGCTCCTGGCTGCCTTTCTAGAGATGCTTCTACCGCTAAAAGAGACGCGCCGGTTCGTCGAAGTGATTTTTGGGCTCTTTGTGGTGGTTGCCGTTCTTAATCCCGTCGTTGCCCTCTTCGATCAGAAGCGCTTCTTAACTCAAGAGGTCTACCAGGAGGTGGGAGCGGAAGAGCTGGAGGCGATTCTTTCCCGGGGGGAGGAACTGCAGAGAGCCGCCGCAGTTGAGGCGCGTGCCGTGTACGGAAAGCGCCTGGAAGACCAGATCAGGACGATGGCGTGCCTGGTGCCCGGCGTCGGCGCGGCCGTAGTGAAAGTGGAACAGGAGGCTTGGGATCCCTCTCTGCAGTCGGTTGGAGGGGTGGAAAGGGTGTTCATTACCCTGAGGCCGGAAGAGGATGATAATCAGTCGATTCCACCCGTGGAAAGAGTGTACGTTTCTTCGGAGGCCGACGAACCGGACCCGGGAAACAGGAATCCGGAAGGGCGGCAGGGGCGCGAGGAAGCGCGGCTTCGGGTTCAAGAGACGATTGCTTCTTTTTTCGGGCTGCGCAAGGAGCAGGTGATTGTCAGCTGGGAGAATGAGAGGTGAGGGTATTGTCGGAGAAAAACCTGTTAGCCTGGTGGGATACGGCCAAAAACAGAAAGGAGTGGTATTTACTGCGTTCTCCGCAGATGCTGCGGCTTCTTATTGTCCTGATCGGGGGCATATTCATTCTGGTTTGTGCCGGGAACCTGGTTTCCCCGTCTGAAACCGTATCCGGAGAGGGTGCAGGGGGGGAAACGGAGGTGGCCGCTCCGGAGGGGACGGCCGGCCTGGCGGCTGCGGAAAGGGATTTGGAGCGCAGGCTGGAGGCAATACTGAGTTCTGTTGCCGGATCAGGTGCGGTGCAGGTAACCGTCACTATGGCCGCGGGGCCTGAGCATATCTATGCAAAAAATTTGTCCAAACAAAACAGAACGACCGAGGAAAGGGATCAGGCTGGTGGCAACCGCATTACCACTGAAGTCAATGAGGACGGGAACCTGGTTTTGGTGCAGTCGGTTTCCGGAGGGAAGGAAGAGCCGGTTTTGATCAGGACGACACGCCCGGAAATTGCCGGGGTGCTCGTGCTGGCGGAAGGAGCCGACAATCCCGCACTGCGTGAAGAATTGTCCCGGGCGGTGGAGACGGTGTTGGCCATTCCTCCGCATAAGGTAACGGTATTACCTAAAGAAGGCAGGTAATGTCTGATGTTCTTCATCTGGGATAAAAAAGCAGTTGTTCTTGTGGGTCTGGGGCTGGCCATTCTGATTGGCGGCTGGTGGCTGACCAGGGGTGGCTTTTTTCTTCGGGAGAAGAACAGGCCGGTCGAGGTAGATTTGCACGTTAAAAAGGATGTTCCCAAACCTTCCGGCGGCGATTTGGAAAAGGCGGAGTTCTTTGTTGACTGCCGTTTGGCCAGGGACCGCATCCGCAGCCAGCGAATCGAGGTGCTAAAAGAGATTGCCGCCAACCCCACATCCGACAGCGAGAACCGCAGCAGGGCACAGCAGGAATTGATGAGTATTATGGACCAGGCGGTCAAGGAGACAGAGCTGGAACAGATGGTGGTGGCAGAGGGGTTTAAGGATGCCGTCGTGATGATTCAGGAAAAATCGGCAACGGTGATCGTCCAGGGGCGCTCCTTAACGAGTGCCGATAAGGAAAAGATCAGGGATATCGTTGCCAGAGTGGTTTCTATTGAGCCTGGAAATGTGCTGGTGATGGCGAAGCTGTGAAGTATGAGGATATTGTATACTTACCCGGAAATGCTTGAAAATCCTGAGACTCAAGGATATAATCATCTAGAATAGAATTGCAACAGATCTAATCACCAGAGCCGGTTATTGCAACCGATTTCTTTTTTACTCGGCATTGTTTATATAAGCGTCGAAATACCCCAACGCCGGTTCAAAGCCGCTGAGATGCTGAAAGCTGGTAAGGGGTTGTCGGCTGTTTCGAAAATTTGATGTTTTCGACGGTTTGAAAGCAATTGTTGCTGGAGATATTATTTTCATGGTTTGGTATGAGACGGCCGGCCTGCTTATTTTTCAGGGTGAGGAGGTTGAGCGGTGGAGGGACCAAAAATCACAGACACCACGCTGAGAGATGCCCACCAGAGCCTCTGGGCGACCAGAATGCGTACCGAAGATATGGTGCCGGTTCTGGAAAAGCTCGATGAGGTCGGTTATTTTTCTTTGGAGATGTGGGGTGGGGCAACTTTCGATGTCTGCATCCGCTATCTCAATGAGGACCCCTGGGACAGGATCAGGATCATCAAAAAGCACGTCAAGAAAACCCCTCTGCAGATGCTGCTGCGCGGTCAGAACCTGGTCGGATATGCCAATTATCCCGACGATGTGGTGGAGGCCTTCGTTGATAAGGCTGCCGAAGTGGGAATAGACATCTTTCGCGTCTTCGATGCCCTGAATGACGTGCGCAACCTGGAGGTGCCGATGCGGGCGGTCAAAAAGACAGGTAAACACCTTCAGGCGTGTGTCGTTTACACCCTAAGCCCTGTGCACACCAACGAGCACTACCTGGAGACGGCCCTCCGCCTGCAGGACTTAGGAGCCGATTCCATCTGCATTAAGGACATGGCCGGGATGATTGCCCCTTATGTGGCCTATGAGCTGGTTTCCTTGCTCAAGGAGAAGCTCGATGTTCCCATTCAGCTGCACACCCATTATATCGGAGGAATGGCCATCGGAGCCTGCTTGAAGGCAGTAGAAGCGGGAGTAGATGTTTTTGATGCCTGTTCGGGGCCGTTGGCTTTTGGTTCCTCGCAGCCTCCGGTAGAGACCCTGGTTCGGGCGCTGCAGGGCACTCCCTGGGATACCGGCCTTGACCTGCATCTGCTCTTTGAGATCTCGAACTATTGGGAGGAGCTGCGGCGCAAGCGAGGCTTTGAGCGTGGGGTTACCAGGATTTCCGACATGAAGGTTTTCGACCATCAGGTTCCTGGTGGAATGATCAGCAATCTGGTGAGCCAGCTGGAGGAGCAGAAGGCCCTGCACCGCATCGGCGAGGTGTTGGAGGAGATACCGAGGGTGCGGGCTGACCTGGGCTATCCTCCATTAGTGACGCCTACCAGCCAGATCGTCGGTATCCAGGCTGTGTTCAATGTTTTGACCGGTGAACGCTACAAGATGGTGCCTCAGCAGGTGAAGGATTACGTGCGGGGCTTTTACGGAAAGCCGCCCGGGAAGATCGATGAAGAGGTGCGGCGACTGATCATCGGGGATGAACAGCCCATCACCTGCCGCCCCGCCGATCTGCTGGAGCGCAATTTCGATAAATTAAAAGAGGAAATCAAGGATCTGGCGAAATCCGAGGAGGACTATCTCACCTACGCCCTGTTCCCTGCCGTTGCCAGGAAATTTTTCGAATACCGGGAGAAGGTCAGAAAGGGTGAAGTGCAGCCCGCACCTGTGGACGAACCTGCCGTTAAGCCGGCTTCCGGCGAGCCTGCCGTAAAACAGACGGCGGCTGGAGGCAGGCAGCAGGCTTCGCGAACGCCGCGGGAGGACGGAAAGATGATGATCGAAGACGTCAAAGACTTTATTAAATTGATTAATGAAACAGATATCAACGAGCTCGAGGTGGAGACGCCGGGGATGAGGTTGAATATCAGAAAGGGGATTACCGGCAGCTCTACCGGCAATTCGAGTCGCGCTCCCATTTACGAAGAAGCTGGCAGGGCAGATGCGCCCGAAGCGGCTGAGCCTGCCCCAACCCAAGAGCGCCGCGATAATCTGGTTGAGGTGGTAGCCCCTATGGTGGGTACCTTCTACAGGGCGCCGGCTCCCGGTGCACCCCCCTTCGTGGATGTGGGCAGCAAGGTGAAGAAGGGAGATACCCTCTGTATCATCGAAGCTATGAAACTGATGAATGAGATCGAGGCGGAGTGTGACGGGGAGATTGTGGAGATCTTGGTTGAGAACGCCCAACCTGTGGAGTACGGTCAGGTTCTCTTCCTCATCGCCAGCGAGGGATAAGAAGTGCATCTTGTCCCAAGGCAAAGACCCGCTGGTGCGGGAAACAACCGGCGCTTGAAAACTGTAGCGCCGGGTTTCATTTTATCCTGAGGGGGTATTCTCGTGTTTAAGAAAATACTCGTAGCCAACCGGGGTGAAATCGCCGTCCGGATCATCAGGGCCTGCCGGGAGATGGGGATCAAAACCGTTGCCGTCTACTCCGAAGCCGACCGGGATTCCCTGCATGTCAGTCTGGCCGACGAAACGGTCTGCATTGGGGGCCCTCAGCCTGCCCAGAGCTATCTCAACATACCCAACATCATCAGCGCTGCAGAGGGGCGCGGGGCGGATGCCATTCATCCCGGCTACGGTTTCCTGGCGGAAAATCCATATTTTGCCGAAGTTTGCGAAGGGCGGGGGATCAAATTTATCGGCCCTCCTGCGTCGGCCATTACTGAGATGGGGGCCAAGGCGCGCGCCCGCCAGCTTATGGTGGAGGCGGGAGTTCCGGTAGTTCCGGGGTCATCCGGCCTTCTCGACGAGAACCTCGACATCTCGGCGGTAGCCGCCGAGATCGGCTACCCCGTAATGATCAAGGCCTCCGCTGGAGGTGGGGGGAGAGGGATGCGCATCGCCCGCAACCAGGAGGAGCTGGAAACGGCCTTAATTACTGCCCGCCAGGAAGCGGAGGCGGCCTTCGGGGACGGCAGCCTTTATTTGGAGAAGCTTATCGAGAGGCCGCGCCATATAGAGATCCAGATTCTGGCGGACGAGTACGGCCATGTGGTTCACCTCGGGGAGAGGGACTGCTCTATCCAGAGGAGAAATCAGAAGCTCGTAGAGGAAACCCCGAGTCCTGCCATCACTCCGGAGCTGAGAGAGAAGATGGGGGAGGCGGCGGTACGCGCCGCCCGGGCTGTCAAGTACACCGGTGCCGGAACGGTGGAGTTTTTATTGGATAGGGATGGGAATTACTATTTTATCGAGATGAATACCCGCATCCAGGTGGAACATCCCGTTACCGAATGGGTCACCGGGATCGATCTGGTTGTGGAAACCATCAGGCTGGCCGCAGGCGAGGAACTGGGCTACGAGCAGGAGGATGTCGAATTCCGGGGGGCTGCCCTGGAGTGTCGCATCAATGCCGAAGACCCGGAAAAAGATTTTCGCCCCTGCCCGGGCACCATCACCGAGTATCTCCCTCCGGGGGGGCCGGGGGTGCGCGTCGACAGCGGCATCTATCCCGGCTACCGGATACCGCCCTATTATGACTCACTGCTCGCCAAGCTCATCACCTGGGGGCGCAATCGTCAGGAGGCGATCCGGAGGATGGAGCGTTCTCTCTCAGAATTTCGGATCGCAGGGGTGAAAACGACCATTGACTTTTTGCGGCGCATCATGGAAAACGAAAATTTCCGGCGCGGAGAAGTGGACACGCTATTTGTACCGATGCTTTTGGGCGAGAAATGAGATGTTTGCTTTCCATTTCCTTTTGCTGCTGGTATAATGGATTTAGAATTGGGCATAATTAGCAAGAATCTTTGAGAAAAGGGGTTGAGTTCAGGATGGAAGCTGACAGGTTTGAGGAGGCGGAACGCACTTCTTTAGGGGCAATCCGCATCGCCAACGAAGTGGTGGCGGTAATTGCCGGGCTTGCTGCCACAGAGGTTGAAGGCCTGGCGGGCATGAGCGGCGGGATTGCGGGCGGAATCGCCGAGATGCTCGGCAGGAAAAACCTGTCTCGTGGCGTCAAGGTTGAAGTTGGTGAGCGGGAGGCCGCAGTTGACCTCTATGTGATAGTTGAATTCGGCGTGCAGATCCCTGAGGTCGCGATGAGGGTTCAGGAGAACGTAAAACAGGCGATAGAAAGCATGACCGGCCTGAAAGTGGTTGAAGTCAACGTTCATGTGCAGGGAGTATCTTTTCCCGAAGCCGCCCAGGAAGAGCAGCGGGTTAAATAGGGCGACGGAAGGGGCTTACGGATAGATGGGCATATCATACCGTTTTTTCGTTGCCGTCTTTGCCCTGTTCATTTTGCTCCTGGGAGGATGTGCCTTTGCGGTAGCCCTGGGATGGTCGCTGCCATTAACCCATCTGGAAGATTGGCTGGCGCATCCGGGCAATCGTTGGGCGGTGGCCGCCGTCAGTGCCTTTCTTGTTCTGATGGCACTCTGGATCCTCATGGCTGCTCTGCGCCGCCCGCGTGAACACGAGGTGATCATCCGGGAATCGCTGTTGGGCAGAATCGAGATTGCAGCAACCGCCCTGGAAAGCCTGATTCGCAGGGCCGCCCGGCAGGTGCGAGATGTACGAGAGGTCAAGCCGATCCTGCGCTCTGACCGCGAAGGCCTGGTGGTTCTCCTGCACATGAATATCAACCCCGAGGCCAATCTGCCGGATATTTCCCAGGAGGTACAGGAAAGAGTGCAGGAATACCTGGAAAAGAAGGCAGGGGTTCAGGTATCTCAGGTGCAGGTGCTGATCCGGAGCGTTGCGGCTGAACAACGCCCTCGTGTGGAGTAGCCTGCGCTCCTCCAGGGAAGAGGAAGAAGGTGTTGCCAGATGTGGGACGGTAGAAGTTTTTCAGAGATCTTGCAGGAACTGCTCACGAACCACCGGGGTAAAGTGCTGGGACTGGCCCTCGGCCTGGCAGTCGGGCTGCTGATCATAACGTTCGGATTTTGGAGATCGGTTTTTATCGTCATCTGCGTTCTCATCGGCTACTTCTTAGGAAAGCGCTTTGACGAAGAGGGAAATTTGAGAGATTGGTGGGATCGCTTTTTCCGCTGACGAACTCCACCATCCGGGCAAGAAGGCGAGGAAACAAGGAGGTTCTCTATTTTGAGCAGGAGACGGGCCAGAGAACTCGCTCTGCAGGTTTTGTTTCAGGTCGACGTAGTCAGGGCGAACCCAGAAAGGGCACTGGAATATCTGCTTGCCGAGCATCAGGTCAGCGACGAAACCGCCGCCTTTGCGCGATCGCTGGTGAAGGGAACGCTGGCGAAGATACGGGAAATAGATGATTATATCAAGCGCTACTCCATTGAGTGGGATCTTCCGCGCATGGCCAACGTCGATCGCAACATACTGCGGCTCGGACTCTTTGAAATGCTCTACTACGGGAAAACCCCGCTCAATGTGGCCATTGATGAGGCCGTTGAGCTGGCCAAGACTTTCAGCGAGGAGAACTCCTGCCGATTCATCAACGGAATCCTTGGGCGCATCGCCAGAGAAGTTCCCCGGAATCCCGGCGATTAACCTTAAAGCCGGGGTTTTTTCTTTCTTGAAAACGGAAGAAACTTTCTATTGGGTGGCAGGAATTTGCATCACCGGAAACGAATATTATAAACGAATATTATACTTGTGACAGCCCTCTGACCGCTATGTTTCTTGTTTAAGGATGGCTACAACTACCATCTTTGCGCAACGGGAGCAAAATTTTCCCGGTTGCCTGCGCGTTATTGAAGCGAGAGGATATGCAAGGGGGGGTGAGTTAGGAGGGTATTTGATTTTTAACAACCTGTTTTCATAACAAATTTGAAGGAGGATGAAAGATGCCGGCAGAACTTTTAAAAGGTAAGCCTCTTGCAGACAAGATCAAGGCGGAAGTGGCGAAAGAGGTAGAGGAATTAAAGGCCAAAGGCGTTGCTCCGAGTCTGGTGGCTGTTCAGGTAGGGGAAAATGAAGCATCCCGGGTTTATACAAATGCTCAGAGAAAGAACGCCGAGCAGTGCGGAATCAAGTATGAGCTGCAGGAGCTGCCTGCCGATACTACCCAGGAGCAGCTGCTCAAACACATCGCCGGGCTGAATGCCGACCCCAATGTGACGGGTATTATCCTGCAGATGCCTTTACCGCAGCATATCGATGCTAAGGTTTGCCAGTGGAGCATTGCTTACGAAAAAGACGTAGAGGGTGTAACCCCCACCAATATGGGGCTGGTTACCTTTGGTAAACCTAGGCTCGTGCCCTGCACCGCCATGGGAGCTTTTGAGTTGATTAAATCGACGGGCGTCGATATCTATGGGAAGGAAGTGGTAGTTGTCGGGCACAGCGATATCGTCGGTAAACCCGCTGCTCTGCTTCTGTTGAACAGCTTTGGAACTACGACCATTTGCCATATTGCTACAGGTCAGAGAGGTATGACCGAATCACATGTAAGGCGGGCCGAAATTTTGGTTGTTGCTGTTGGAGTACCACACCTGATCAAGGGGGAATGGATCAAGGAAGGGGCCATAGTTATCGACATCGGAATCAATCCCACCAAGGACGGCAAGATTCTGGGCGACGTGGAAACTGAGGCGGCAGCCGAAAGGGCAGCCTGGATTACTCCGGTTCCCGGTGGGGCCGGAACGGCAACGACGGCTATTTTGATGCGCAACACAGTGGAAGCAGCCAAGTGGCAGCTGGAAAAAAGGTCCTGAGTTTGAAAGTAAGATGAGCGGAGAACTGGATTAGATGGGAGGTCCAGTTCTCCTTTCCTTGTCAAAGTATAATTAATGAAGGGGGCATTGAGATGACAGCGGTGCGTATCGCAGGGAAGGAAATGGCAGCGCAGGTCAGGGAGCAGCTTTCCCGGGAGGTCGAAGAGCTTAAAAGCAAGGGCATCACTCCCAGTATGGCTCTGATCCTGGTAGGGGATGCGGAGGATTCCGCCCTCTACGTGCGTTCCAAGGCAAAGGCCTGTGAGAGCGTTGGGGCATTTGCCGAGACTCATCACCTTGGGGCGGATACTACCCTGGAGCAACTCCTGGATCTCATCGACAGGCTCAACAAAGATGACAAAGTGCACGGGATTCTGGTGCAGCTGCCGCTGCCGGAACACCTCCACGAGTACGAAAAACGGGTAATGGATGCCATTCTCCCGGAAAAGGATATAGATGCCTTCCACCCCGTCAACATCGGCAACATGGTGATCGGGGACGAGTGCTATCTGGGAGTTACCGCCAATGCCTGTGTCAAAATCCTGGAGAACATCGGAGTGGACTTTAAAGGCAAACATGCCGTTGTCGTCGGTCACTCGATTGAGATCGGAAAACCCGTCACGATGATGCTCTTTGAGAGGGGGTGCGCGGTGACCCTGGTGCACCCGGATGAGGACTTCGTTCCCTATACCAAACAGGCCGATATTATCATTACGGAGGTCGGGAGGCCGCGCGCCATTACCGGTGAGATGATCAAACCGGGCGCCATTGTTATCGATACCGGGGCCAACTGGGTTGAGGGGAAATCGGTGGGTGATGTGGATTACGACAGTGCCGCCGAAGTCGCCAGCTATATCACACCGGTCCCCGGCGGTGTAGGCCCGATGCGGATCATCATGCTGATCTATAACCTCGTGGAGGCGGCTAAACGCAAAGCCGGAGTTCGTTAGTGCTGAAGCGCCGGATCTATCGTGTGGGAGAGGTTACGGGATATTTACGCGATTTGCTTGAGGCCGACCCTCTGTTAAACGACCTGTGGGTGCGGGGGGAGATCTCCAATTTCAAGCGCCATCCGTCGGGACACCTCTACTTTACTTTGAAGGATAGTGATGGCAGCTTGCGCTGCGTGATGTTCAGAGCGCGCAGCAGCCGCCTTCAATTTCTGCCGGCCGATGGAATGGGAGTTCTGGCGCGGGGTTATATCAGCATCTACGAACGGGATGGGCTCTGTCAGTTCTATGTAGAGGAGCTCTCTCCTGACGGACAAGGGGCGCTCTATCTAGCCTTCTGCAACCTGAAGGAGCGCCTTCAGAGGGAGGGGCTCTTTGCGCCGGAGCATAAGAAACCTCTCCCCTATCTCCCCCGGAAAATCGGCGTCGTTACTTCACCTGCTGGAGCTGCCTGGCGTGACCTGATTACGATCATCAGGCGGCGCTTTCCGGGAATGCCCGTTGTGCTGGCGCCTGCTGCAGTGCAGGGAGAACAGGCGCCGGGGGAGATCTGCGAGGCACTGGCTGCTCTCAATAAACGCTGTGATATCGATGTGATCATCGTGGGACGAGGGGGAGGTTCCTTAGAGGAGTTATGGGCCTTCAACACCGAAGAGGTGGCGCGCGCCATTTTTCGCTCTCGAATACCGGTTGTCAGCGCAGTCGGTCATGAGACCGACTACACTATTGCCGATCTGGTTGCCGATCTCCGCGCCCCTACTCCTTCTGCAGCCGCCGAAATGGTTGTTCCCTGCCGGGTGGAACTGGAAGAGAAGATCCGCCGCCTCAAGGAAAGGTTGGAAAAGGCGATCAGCGTTAATTTGAGTGTGCGGTGGGAAAGAACCCGGGCGTATTCCGAAAAAAATCTGGGCGGCTACCTAAAGAGGATCATCCGGTTGCACAAACAGGACATCAGGATCCTCAGGTTGCGTTTGGGGAGTGGGATGCGGGCGCTTTTGGATCGGTCCGCCGGAGAGACCAGAGCGCTGGCCGGGAAGCTCAATGCTTTAAACCCGCTGGCGGTGCTGGAGCGAGGGTTCAGTCTGTGCCTGAACCCGCAGACAGGCGGGATTGTTCGGGACAGCGCTGCCGTTGAAATCGGCGATACGGTGACGGTCATTCTCAGGAAAGGGAGTTTAAGCTGCCGGGTTCAGGGAAAGAAGGAGGATCCCGAGTGGAAGAACAGGAAAACCGGGAAGAGTCATTAACAGAAGAATCACTAACATTCGAAGCTGCTCTGGAGAAGCTGGGCGCTGTCGTTGCCGATCTGGAAAGGGGTGACCTTACTCTGGAAGAGGCCCTGGCCTCTTTTCAGAAGGGGGTGGGCCTGCTGCGGTATCTTGTGCAGAAGCTGGATGCCTTTGAGGAACAGGTTGAAGTGCTGCTTAAGGACTTTGAATCTAATGCACCTGCCTGGCTCGGCAACCATGATTCCGGAGGGGGTTCCCGGTGAACTGGCAGCAGGAACTCACCACCAGGGCGGACCTTATCAACAGCAGTCTGCAGTCCTTTCTGCCTCCTGCCAGCTGTTATCCTCCTGTTATTCATGAGGCCATGCGCTACAGTACTTTTGCGGGGGGCAAACGCCTGCGCGGGGTACTCACCCTGGCGACTGCGGGGATGCTGGGGTTGGAGGAAGAGCGGGTGCTGCCGGCGGCAGCTGCCATCGAGATGATCCATACCTATTCTCTGATCCACGACGATCTCCCGGCGATGGATGATGATGATTACCGGCGTGGCAGGCCGACCTGCCACCGGGTTTTCGGAGAGGCCATCGCCATCCTGGCCGGAGATGCTCTCCTGACTCTGGCCTTTGAGACACTCTCCCGCCTCGCCGAAGGTGGGTTTGCTTCCTCGGTAGTGCTTCAGGTCATCCAGGAGGTAGCTTCCGGCGCCGGATCCCGGGGGCTCGTCGGCGGCCAGGTGGTTGACCTGGAATCAGAAGGGAAGGATGTAGGGGCCTCTGTTCTCGAGTACATTCACCGCCATAAAACAGGCGCCCTTTTTCGGGCGGCGATAAGGAGCGGCGCCATTTTGGCAGGTGCAGGGGATAAGGAGCTGACAGCGCTTACCGGGTATGCCGAGGCCTTCGGACTGGCCTTCCAGATCACCGACGACATTTTGGACCTTGCCGGGAGTGAGGAGAAGCTGGGGAAGAAGACCGGACGCGATCTGGCCAGAGGAAAGGTTACCTATCCCGGGCTGTTCGGGATGAAAAAGGCGCGGGAAATGGCGGCATGCCAGGTGGAAAAGTGTCTGATGAGCCTGGCCGTTTTTGGCCCGGAAGCAGAATTCCTCAGGGAAGCGGCGCTTTATCTCCTTTCTCGCCAAACTTGAGCCCTTTGCCGGCGTTCATCATGGCTTCCGGCCCGTTCCGCCTTTTAACAAGTTCAACTGCTTCTGCTGTTATTTGTTTAGTGTATCTATTTGTGTTATAATAATGCGCACAAGCCGGGAAAGCCCGGCTGTACGTGAGGAAACAGCAGGTGGTGCAGTATTCTAGTCGCTGAGACCTGCTTCAAAGGCGGGCCTAAAAATCCGTCAAGGGCACATCGATGAAGTTCCTGGTGCTGGCTTTCAACGCCCAGTTGGGGGCTTGTGCTGGGAGTTAAGGAGAAAGGGCGATCTACAATGGCATGTAGGCGTTGACCCTTTCTCCGCGGAGGCTCAAGTTCGTGGGATAAAACCTACGGCTTTGAGTTAAACCTGCATGCGGTGCCAGATGAGCGCTGTGTGCAGTGTAGCCTGCCTTGAGTGGTGCTGGTGGATGCCGTAAAAAGGCTTTTTGACCGCAAGGGCCCTGCGGAAAAAAGCCTGTGCTGAAACCTTCACTGCAAAAGAGGCTAGAAGCCGGTCGAAGCGTTGAGGAAAACTCCTAGACTGTCTGCCCTGCCGGCAGCATCTGTCGGGGATTAAAGTGTGGACTAAGTGGTAATCTAGCCCTGTTACCGGCAACGGAACAGAACGGGCTTAAAGGGGAACCACCAGAACGGCGACGTTCTGGCGCCTCGTTGGGAAAACCTGCTAGACCTAAGCCACAATATTTACCCGGCAGGTGACCACCTGCAGATATTGTTTTATGTTATTAAGGGTTGGAGGATGAGGTGATAACCTTACCCCAACCTCTTTATATAATTTTCCCGGTTGTATTTACGCATTGATGGAGGAGATGAATGTCAGATCAAGGCAAATGGCTGCGCCGCGCGCTCAGCAACGCACTTCTAACCTTTGTGCTTAGCCTCCTCTTCAGCTATCTGTCAGATCTCTTACTGGGCAGGATCACAGCTCTTTTGTTAGGGTTCGTCATATTATTGGTTGTTATACTTATCGGTGTTCTATTTGACATTATCGGTTTTGCTGCTGCGGCGGCGGATGTCGGCCACATGAATGCCAGGGCGGCCAACAAGGTATGGGGTGCGCGGCAGGCAGTTAAATTGATCAAGAACGCGGATCAAGTGGCGATCTTCTGTAATGACGTCATGGGTGATATCTGTGCCACAGTCGGCGGTGCCGTCGGGGTAGCCATCGTATTCCGGCTGCTTGCCGGTCATCCCGGTCTCGATACGACCTTGTTGATGACGTTGATGACAGGCCTGGTCGCTGCATTGACCGTGGGAGGTAAAGCGATAGGTAAAGGTTTTGCGCTTAATGAGGCTACTGAGGTCATGTTCCGAATCGGTCAGATAGCTGCTTGGATAGAAAAAATAACAGGATACGAGTTCTTCTGTCCGGTGAAGAAAAAGGTGAAGAATTGTGATTCTTGAAAAGATTAACGCCCCTTCTGATCTGCGCGGTCTGACCTTGCCCGAACTGGAGAAACTAGCGGAGGAGATCAGGTCTTTTTTATTGAAGGTGGTCTCGCGAACCGGCGGACATCTTGCCCCGAACCTGGGAGTCGTAGAGCTGGCCATTGCCCTTCATTATGTCTTTGAATCCCCACGTGATAAGATCATCTGGGATGTGGGGCATCAGTGCTACGTACATAAGATCCTCACCGGCCGCAGGGACAAAATGGAAACGCTGCGGCAGTACAAGGGATTGAGCGGTTTCCCGCGATGCTCCGAAAGTGACCATGACTGCTTTGAAACCGGGCACAGCAGCACCTCCATTTCCGCAGCCTTGGGCTTTGCCATCGCCCGCGATCTCAAGGGGGAACAACATTCCGTCCTGGCGGTGATCGGGGATGGGGCGCTGACTGGAGGGATGGCTTTTGAAGCCCTAAATCACGCCGGGCAGTTAGGTACCCGTTTAATTGTCGTCTTAAATGACAATGAGATGTCTATCAGCAGAAATGTCGGAGCTCTGGCGGGCTACCTCAGCAGACTGCGCACCGATCCTCTCTACTACCGCAGCAAGGAAGAGATTAGGGACGTGCTCCGCCGCATCCCCAATATCGGTCCGCGTGTTTTCAAAGCGGTGGAGCGCTTTAAAGACAGCTTTAAATACCTGCTCGTTAACGGAATTCTCTTTGAGGAGCTCGGGTTTACGTACCTGGGGCCGATAGACGGGCATAATATCGGGCTCTTGATACAGGTTATGGAGCGAGCCAAGGGGTTGCCGGGTCCCGTCCTGCTGCATGTCTCTACTGTCAAAGGAATGGGTTACCCCCCTGCTGAAAAATATCCCAACAGGTTTCACGGCATCGGTGCCTTTGATTTAGCAACTGGTGAGCCTTACCCTCCTGGACCTGCTCCGAGTTTCACTGAGGTTTTCGGTGCCACAGTTGTTCGGCTGGCGGAGCGCCATCCCTACCTGGTGGCAATCTCCGCCGCTATGACCGATGGTACGGGGTTGCGTGATTTTGCAGAACGATACCCGGACCGCTTTTTTGACGTGGGGATTGCCGAAGAGCATGCCGTCACCCTGGCCGCCGGCCTGGCCAAGGCCGGATGCCTTCCTGTAGTTGCCATTTACTCGACGTTTTTACAGCGGGCCTACGATCAGATTGTGCACGATGTTGCCCGGCAAAAGCTGCACGTGATATTTGCGCTCGATCGCGGCGGAATTGTGGGTGATGACGGGGAAACCCATCAGGGGATCTTCGACCTCTCTTATTTGCGGCATATACCGGAAATGACCGTGATGGTTCCTAAGGATCAGAGCGAGCTGGTGGCGATGCTCAAAAGTGCCGTCGACTATCCGGGGCCTGTGGCCATCCGTTATCCTCGAGGGGCTGGCCCCTTGATCGAGGTGGAGATGGACCCCACGGCCCTGCCTCTCGGCAGGGGAGAGGTGCTTCGGAGAGGCCGGGACGTGGTAATATTTGCCGTCGGGCCTCTTGTTTACCATGCTCTGGAAGCGGCAGCAATGCTGGCAGATGAAGGGAAGGATGTTGCCGTCGTCAACTGCCGTTTCGTCAAACCCCTTGATGAGGATCTGATTCTGGACTGGGCGCTGAAGACGGAAAAGGTCTTGACGCTGGAGGAAAATGTTCTGGCGGGGGGATTTGGTAGCGCGGTGCTGGAGCTGCTGGCGGCTCGCAACTATCGCGGTGAAGCAGCCTGCCTCGGTGTGCCCAACTGCTTTCTAGAACACGGGGATCCCCGCATCCTGCGGGAAGCTTTGGGGCTTGATCCTGCGGGGATTGCCAGATTTATCAGGTCGAAGGGTTGGTAAGGAGTGGGAGGCAGGAAGAAGCGCCTTGATCAGCTTCTGGTTGAAAAGAATTATTTCTCCAGCCGTGAGCAGGCCCGGCGGGCGATTATGGAAGGTGTCGTTTTCTACCGGGGGCAGCGTATTGAAAAACCAGGCACGTTCGTGGACCCTGAGGGTGAGATCGAAGTCAAAAGAGATCCCTGCCCCTTCGTCAGCAGAGGTGGGCTCAAACTGGATGCGGCGCTGGATGAATTCGGAATAGAGGTCGGCGGCCGGGTAACCCTGGATGCCGGGGCCTCTACCGGGGGATTTACCCAATGCCTTCTCAAGCGGGGAGCTGTGCGGGTTTTTGCCGTTGATGTCGGCTACGGCCAGCTTGCCTGGGAGCTGCGCCGCGACCCTCGGGTCGTCGTCCTGGAGAGGACCAATTTGCGCTATCTTACCCCGGAAAAGCTGGGGACAAAGGTAGACCTTGTTACTCTGGATCTTTCCTTTATTTCTCTAGAAAAGGTTTTCCCCGCCGTCAGAGAGCTGCTGAGAGATGGGGGAGAGGTTGTCGCCCTTGTGAAGCCCCAATTCGAAGCCGGCCGGGCTCTCGTAGGTAAGGGGGGAATTGTCAGGGCACCGGAAACTCATTGTAGGGTTTTGGAAAAGGTCATCGCCGATGCCAGGGGAAGCGGTTTTCTCGTGAAAGGTGTTACTCATTCGCCGCTGCTGGGAGCGGAAGGCAACCTGGAATTTTTCTTATGGCTGGTGGCCGGAGAAGAGAAACACTCCGAACAAGGGTTAGTGGAACGGGAACTATCGGAAGTGGTTCGCACCGTTGTTCTGAGAGCACACGATCTGCTGTTGAACAAGGGTGGCGGTGCCAGATAGTTGGGAGGAAAAGATGAAACGGATAGGTTTGGTTGTTAATTATCGAAAGGCACGAGGCGGAAGATTTCTCGATATTCTAAAAGGATGGTTCGAACAGCGGGGGATCAGGGTTGTTCTGCCCCGCTATATCGAAACCGGTGAGCCGACTTACGGTTGTCCTCTTCTTGAGTTCACCGAAGAGGTGGATATTATCATGTCTCTCGGCGGGGACGGGACACTTTTGGGGGTGGCACGCCAGGTGGCCGAGAAGGGGACTCCGATCCTGGGTGTCAACCTCGGCCAGTTGGGCTTCCTCACCGACCTGGAAATGCCCGACCTCTATCCTTCCCTGGAAAAACTTTTGAAGGGTGATTATAAAATAGAGCCGCGCATGATGCTGGCCGCCGAGGTGCTGCGGGAAGGTTCTAGTGTGGCCAACTTTGTCGCCTTGAACGATGTCGTTATCAACAAGGGGCCGATATCCCGCATCATCAGGCTGGAGACCTATGTTGGAAATGATTACTTGGCTACCTACCGGGCGGATGGAATTATCATTGCTTCTCCGACCGGTTCTACCGCTTATTCCCTTTCGGCTGGAGGTCCTATCGTCAATCCGGAGCTGGAAGTGATGATCGTAACCCCCATTTGTCCGCATTCCCTTTATGCCCGTCCGTTCATCCTTTCCCACAATCAGGAGATCAGGGTAGTTCTGAAGTCCGATTCCCCGGAGAATATGGTGACGATTGACGGGCAGATCGGTTACCCTTTGCAGAAAAACGATTGTGTGATTATCCGGAAGGCTGCTGTTTATACCAATTTGGTGAAGGTCAAAGGAAGGTCGTTTTCCGAAGTTTTGCGCCTGAAGATGCGGGAGGGAAACCGCTAGTTAGATAGTTGATTTTTAATTTAAGGAGGACAGGAACTCCTTTGAAACTGCGACGGCAGCAGATGATTCTGGAAATCATAGAGGAAAAACCAATTGCGACACAGGAGGAGCTGGCCGAAGAGCTGCTGGCAAGGGGAATTAAAACCACTCAGGCCACCATCTCCCGGGACATCAAAGAGCTGCAGCTGGTTAAGGTTCCGGTTGGGCCTAATGTTTACCGCTACGCCCGGCCGCACAAGCTGGAGCCACCGCGCAGTAATGAGCGCCTTCGCCGGCTTTTCAGGGAAAACGTGGTCAAAGTTGATTTCAGTGAAAACCTGGTGCTCATCAGAACCCTCCCTGGTGCTGCTCAGGGGGTTGCCTCAGCCCTCGACCATGCCGGTTGGAAGGAGATCATCGGAACGGTGGCCGGTGATGACACAATTCTCGTTATCGTCAAGCCGCGGGATGTGGTGGTTCAAGTGGTGGAACGCCTGGAATCACTATTGAGGTGAGGTCGAAGGTGCTAGTCCAGCTCGTCATCAGAGACTTTGCCCTGATCGATTATGTGGAGCTTCATCCCGGGCCGGGGTTAAATGTTTTAACTGGGGAAACCGGTGCCGGCAAGTCAATTATCGTTGATGCCATGAATCTGCTGGTGGGTGGCCGGGCCTCTACGGAACTGGTGCGCACAGGCGCAGAAAAGGCCTGTGTTGAAGGGCTTTTTGATTGTACAGATTGCCTGCACGTCGCCGAAAAGCTGGTCGAACTCGGGGTTCCCGTCAGTGAGGACGGAACCTTGTTGCTTTCCCGGGAAGTGGTGCGGGAGGGGAGAAGCCTTTGCAGGATAAACGGGAGGATAGTCCCTCTGGCAATGTACCGCTCGCTGGGAGAACTGCTGGTGGATCTGCACGGGCAACATGAGCATCAGTCTCTCTTGCGCGTAGGCCAGCACGGTGAGCTGCTCGACCGTTACTGCGGGCGTGAAGTTCTGCAGCAGCGGGCACTCGTTGCCGATCTGTACCGGCGCCTTGTAATGGTGAAGGAGGAATACGAACAGCAGCAGGCCCATGAGGCAGAAGTAACGCGCCACCTGGAATATCTGCGGTTCGCGGTGGCGGAAATCGACCGCCTCAAGCCGCGCCCAGGTGAGGAAGAGGAGCTGCAGCAGGAAAGGGAGCGCTTCCGCTGCGGTGAAAAGCTGGCCGGTCTGGTCAAGGAAGTCTTGGAGGAGCTGGCAGACGGCAGCAGAACTGCTCCCGCCTACGATCTTCTGAGCAGCGCCGCCCAGAAGCTGCAGGAGATAGGGAAGCTTGACGGTTCCGTGGAGGAGCTTTGTTATGAGTTGAATGATATCGTTTACAGGTTGGAGGATGTCATTGAAAGGCTGAGGTCCTACCAGGACAGACTGGAATTTGACCCTCAGCGCGCCCAGGAGGTAGAGGATCGGCTTTTTGCCCTGCGGGGCCTGATGCGCAAGTACGGTGCTTCCCTTGCTGAAGTTTGCGCTTTTCGAGAGCAGGCCGCAGCCGAGATCGAGGGAATGGAGGGGGCGGCCGAACGGAAGGAGGCCCTGGCAGACGAATACCGGCGTTTAACAAAGGAGTATGATGCCGAGGCTAAAAAACTGTCTTCTTTAAGGCGTGCCGGCGCGAAGCGTTTTGTTGCCGCAGTCCTCAGGGAATTGAAAGAGCTGAGCATGGATAATGCCCGCCTGGAAATCGGCTGGAAGGTATCAAGCGACCCCGGGCCTACAGGATATGATGAGGTCGAGTTCCTGTTCAGCGCCAACCCGGGTGAGCCCTTGAAGCCTCTTGCCAAAATTGCTTCAGGGGGCGAGATGTCGCGGGTGATGCTGGCACTAAAGGTTATTCTGGCGGAAAATGACCGTATACCTACTCTGATTTTCGATGAGATCGATGCCGGGATTGGGGGGCTGACCCTGCAGGCGGTGGGCGAGCGCCTGGTTGCTGTGGCCGGGGGGAAGCAGGTGTTGTGTGTCACCCATGCACCGCAGATCGCGGGGAGGGGGCAGAGGCATTTTCGCGTTGAAAAGACCTTTTCAGGGGAGAGGACGTGTGTTTCCGTTCGCCTGCTTCAAGGGGAGGAGAGGATCGACGAGCTGGTGAGAATGCTCGGTAATTCCGGTAACAAGGAAATTGCCCGGAAGCACGCCCGGGAGATTCTGAATAGCAAATTTGTCTGTGAATAAAACAGGAAGGTAGAGGTTAATTTAATCCTAAGAGGATACGGCTCGGAGGAACAGCCCAACAAAAGACTGAGGAGTGAGGCAACATCAAAGCCAGCGATCGCCTGAGAATTCCCGGTCTTTTTTTCTTTGTGCTAGTTGCAGTGACCGGCTATCTCTTCCTGTTTCAGATAAGAGCTGTGATACCCCCTCTCATACGTATTAATGTGGGAGAGAAAGTTGAGCTGGGAACCCTTTTCCCGGATTATCTTGCCAAGAGGATTTCCGCTTCTATTGATGATGGTGGAGAAGACCTGATCCGGGGGAAAAAAGGTGTTTTGCTCGGCAGCACCGAGACCGCAATAGAAAGGGCGCCTGTTGCTGCAGCCCCCGGTCTTTTTAAAGTTGATCTGCGTCTTTTCGGGTGCGTTCCCCTAAAAAAAGTCATTTTTCAGGTAATCACGCCGGTAAAGGTGATGGCCGGAGGGCAGTCGATTGGCGTCATCTTGAACTCCAACGGGGTGCTGGTTGTAGGGTATTCGAATATCCCTGGAGTGCTGGGTACCGGATCCTGTCCGGCACGAGAGGCGGGAATTATGCCCGGCGATATCATTATTAAAGTCGAAAACGCAACGGTTCACAGCGATGTTCAGATGAGTTTTTTGATCGACGAACTGGCCCGGAAACGGGAACAGATCCGGCTGCAGGTAAAACGCGGGGGGCACCTTCGGGAGTATTGGGTGAAACCGGAATTCTGTCGGGACACGCGGCGCTACCGGATCGGGCTTCTCGTCCGTGACGGTGCTGCCGGAGTGGGGACACTTACTTTTTATGAACTCCAAACGAAGAAGTTCGGTGCCCTCGGACATGAGATTACGGATTCCGAGAGCGGAAGATCCCTGGATCTCAGCGATGGGAAGATCGTCATGGCATCGGTGCAGGGAATTCAAAAAGGGGAAAGGAGCCGCATCGGGGAGAAAATCGGCGTCTTTTTTAATGAAAGCGCTGTTTCGGGAAGTATCACCAAAAACACAAAATACGGCATCTTCGGCACGCTTCATCGAGACTTAACGAATCCTTTTTTCTCCCATCCTCTGCCTGTCGCCATGAGCAGTCAGGTGCGTGAGGGCACTGCTACCATGCTTACGGTGTTGAGCGGTGAAACCATCGAAGCGTTTCAAATTAACATAAAGACTGTCTTCCCCAGACCGCGCCCCGACGGCAAGTCGTTTATTATTGAAATAACCGATCCCGATCTGCTGCGCCGGACTGGAGGGATTATTCGGGGAATGAGCGGCAGCCCCATCATACAGAACGGGAAGCTGGTCGGAGCGGTTACCCATGTTTTCGTCAATGACCCCAAGCGCGGCTATGGGGTGCTGGCGGAGCTGATGCTGGAAGAAGCGGGGTTGATCCCGGCGACGAAGAACAGTGCTTCGTCCGGTTCTTTTTTTTCTCTACCGAAGGCGTGTTGCGCTACATAGAAATTTGCTCTTGAATCCTATCGAATTAATTCACTCTATTTTGAAGCCAAAGAGCTTGCTGCTGAATAAAGATGCAAGACCGTTATTAAAAGCCCGCCTACTGCCCCCGTTGTTCTCCGCTTTGAGCTCGAATGAAGTAAAATGGCGTCAGCAATCCACAGCGGAAATCCACGGCTCCACGTTTAGCCATCTTTTTCCATAATTCGAAGCAGGATATTGGTACTCATCCGTCGAATCTACCAAATGAGAAAATATAGAAAATAAGGTAACCATGTTATTAGGGGGCGAAACTGCATGGCAAGTAAGGTAAAAATCATGATTGTCGATGATAATCGGGATTTTTGTGAGATTTTAAGGGAATATTTCGATGGAGTTGAAGATTGTGAGGTTTGCGGCGTTGCTCATGACGGAATACAGGCTTTGGAGATGCTGCAGCAGGAAATGCCGGATGTTATGATTCTCGATCTGATCATGCCTCATCTCGACGGCATCGGAGTTCTTGAAAAGCTTGCCATGGATTATGATGACAATCGCCCGAAAGTGATCATCCTCACCGCTTTCGGGCAGGAGGCCATGACCAAGCGGGCGGTGGAGTTGGGAGCGAACTATTACATCTTAAAGCCGTTTGACCTGGAGGTGCTTGCCAATCGGGTGCGGCAGTTGGCGAACAACCAGATAGAGCCGGTCCGCAATTCCTCCCAGCCGCGGGTGCGCAACCTGGATGTTGAAGTGACGAACCTGATTCACCAGATGGGGGTTCCCGCCCATGTGCGCGGTTATCAGTATATAAGAGATGCTATCATTATGGTCGTCGAGGAGACAAGTTTGCTGGGAGCCGTCACAAAAGAGCTCTATCCGGCGATAGCGGAGAAATACAACACGACACCGAGTCGGGTCGAAAGGGCGATTCGCCACGCCATTGAATTGGCCTGGGATCGCGGCAATGTGGAGCTGATGAATAAGTTCTTTGGCTATACGATCGACGTGGAGCGCGGAAAACCAACCAACTCGGAGTTTATTGCCATGGTGGCCGACCGCCTGCGGGTGGGAGCCAAGGTCAGTTGAGGCTTCCAGCTTGCACCTGATCGGCGTTTGGTTTAAAATCGAAGGCAAGGAAAAACGGTTTACGGCGGTGTGGTACGATGGTTATTAAAGGAATTGCCAAGGTTGATAAGAGGACAAAAAACCTCATCAAGCGCTTGCGCACCCATGAAATTGCAGTTATCGACCATGCCGACCTTGATGAGCTGGCGGCTGAGAGTATCGTTAACTGCCGCCCGAAAGCGGTAATAAATGCCAGTCGATCAATTACAGGCAGATATCCGAATGCGGGTCCTCTGACTCTACTCAAGGCAGGGGTCCCGCTTCTTGATGCTGCGGGTTCCGCGGTTATTGAAGAGATCCATGACGGGGATGAAGTGGTCATTAGGGGGGAAGAAGTCTTTTGCGGTGGCAGGTTAATCGCAAGGGGCAGATGGCTTTCAGAACTTGAGGTAAGGGCCAAAATGGAGGCCACGAAAAAGAATATCAAGCAAGAACTGGCCAAATTCGTGGAAAACACCCTGGATTATGCCCGCAAGGAGCAGGGGCTGATTTTAGGGGATTATCCGTTACCCAGCCTGCACACAAAGATCCAGAATCGGCATGCCCTCGTCGTGGTGAGAGGACAGGGTTATTATGAAGATATTATCACCATTAAATCCTATATCGATGAAGTAAAGCCGGTGCTGATCGGTGTCGACGGAGGTGCCGATGCCCTCCTGGAACTCGGCTACCGCCCCGACCTCATCGTTGGTGACATGGATAGTGTTTCCGACGAAGCGCTGCTGTCAGGTGCCGAGATTGTCGTGCATGCCTATCCCGACGGCAGGGCGCCCGGGCTGGCCAGGGTCGAAAAGTTGGGATTGCCGGCCGTGCTTTTCCCGGCTCCCGGCACCAGTGAGGACATCGCCCTGCTGCTGGCCTATGAAAAAGGGGCGGAGCTGATTGTGGCTGTTGGCACCCACTCCAACATGATTGATTTTTTAGAAAAGGGTCGCTCCGGCATGGCCAGTACTTTTTTGGTACGGCTGAAGGTCGGCTCGATCCTGGTTGACGCCAAAGGGGTCAGCAAACTCTATCGGCAGAGGCTGCAACCGCGGCACTTAGCGCAGATTTTCCTGGCGGCGATGCTCCCGCTGTTCGTGGTCGTTATGGTATCGCCGGCAACGAGGGGTTTTCTCAAGCTCCTGATTATGCAGATCAAGCTGCTGTTGCGGATTTGATAAGGGAAGGAGACTTGAACTTGATTTTTGACATCAGGCATCATATTGCTTCCCTGGTTGCTATCTTTCTTGCCCTTGGTATAGGAATCGTAATCGGGACTTCGATGATCGGTAGCGAAGCCATAACCAGAGAACAGGAAAAGATAATCAACAGCATCGAGCGAGAGTTTACAGTATTGAGGGAGGAAAACAAGAAAAACGCCGAAGCATTGATCCAGGCTCAGGAAGTGATGGCGAACCAGAAAAAGTTCAATGAGGCGGTTCTTCCTGTCTTGGTGCGCGGTAAATTGCAAGATCGGAGGATCGCCATAGTTGACCTCAACTATCGTAAAGAACATGACGGTCTGGTGAGTGTGCTGCGTTCCGCAGGGGCCGATGTCCGGTCAATAACGGTCGTTAATTTGGCGCTCCTGAGAGATCAGCAGTTAAGCAGGCAGGTTGCTGCTTTCCTGGGAAGAAGCGAGGAGGTGGCGCCCGACAGGTACCTGCCCGACTTCGCGCGGTTTCTCGCAGCGGCCGTCCTCAGCAGCGAGAATGAGGATTTCGTGCGTTTTCTCGACGAGAGTGAAATTATTAAAGTTTCCGGGGTGTACGGCCCCCCGCTGCAAGAGGTGATCCTCATCGGGGGAAGCAATAATAAGGAGCAGGATTACGCCAAAATATTTGATTTGAATATGATTGAGGTCTGGAAGGATGCGGGTATTAATGTTTATGGAGTTGAGGATAGCAATGCTCTGATTTCTTACATGCGCTATTATCAAAGCGCCCGGATATCGACTGTGGATAATATCGATACCGTCTTCGGTCAGGTTGCCCTGGTCCAGGCCATGAGCGGCTATCCCGGACAGTACGGGATCAAGGAAACTGCCGATGCTTTCCTCCCTCCGCTGGAATAAGGATGTGACATTTCTTGATTTCCGTGTTAATTCCTGCCTATAATGAAGAAGAGTCTATTGGGAGGACGGTTAGAGCGGTGATTAAAGCACCTGGGGTGCGGCAGGTGCTGGTGGTTGATGACGGATCCCAGGATGATACCGCTTCCCGGGCCGCCGATGCCGGTGCCGAAGTGCTGCGCCTTCCCCATAACGTTGGAAAGGGAGGTGCCCTTAACAGGGGGGTGCCCTACCTGAGTCAGCCTGTTGTCGCCCTGCTCGATGGAGACCTGGGCGAAAGCGCCCGGGAATTGGAGGTTCTGGCACGGCCGGTGCTGGAGGGGGAGGCGGATCTGACCATTGCTGCCTTCCCTCCGGTTAAGAACCCAGGCGGCTTTGGGCTGGTGAAGGGGTTGGCAGGTGGTGGTATCAGGTTATTGACGGGCCTGCGTCTGACGGCACCGCTGTCAGGCCAGCGGGTAATGCGGCGGGAGGTGCTTCAAGCCGTCGTTCCCTTTGCCTCCGGTTACGGGGTTGAGGTGGCGATGACCGTGCGGGCGGCGCTTCGCGGCTTCCGCATTCTGGAGGTTCCGACAGGGATGACGCACCGTCACACCGGGAGAGATTGGGCGGGGTTTTGCCATCGCGGAAGGCAGTTTTGGCATGTTTTCTTGGTGCTGGCGGGCATCTTTATGAGTAAGGTGTTGCGGAAAGAGGTGTGATTTTTGGAACTTCTCATCGGGGGTGGATTGGGTTGGCTTCTAACCCTGCTGCTGCTCCCCTTTTTTTTGAGGTTCTTGCAGGAGAACGGATCTACCTGCCTTAACTACCGCGGCCATCTCATTCCTGTGGGGATGGGTCTGGTTTTTGTTTTCGTTTATCTGCTTATGGCCTTTCTTCTCTTTCGCTGGCATGCAACCCCGAAGGTTGCTTTCTTCCTGCTGGGGATGATTTTTTTTGCCTTTCTTGGGTTCGTCGACGACCGGCTGGGGTCTCGCAGCAGTAAAGGGCTGAGAGGGCATTTCGGAGCCCTCTTCCGCGGGCGGCTGACAACAGGAGCCCTGAAGGCCCTCGGTGGTGGTGTGGCTGCTCTGCTGGTTGCTGCCGGCAGTCTGGCCGGACGGCCGCTGTGGGAAAATATAACCGCTGCCGTATTGATAGCCCTGACGGCGAACACCATCAACCTTCTGGATTTGCGCCCGGGGAGGGCGGTCAAGGTTTCTCTGCTGTGGTTTTTAATTCTCCTGATAGGTTTCAGGGGGGATAGCGATTTACTTCTGCTTGCCCCTCTGGCAGGTGGTCTGTGCGCCTATGCTCCCTGCGACCTGCGGGGGAAGGCGATGCTCGGGGATACCGGTTCCAATCTGATCGGTGCAGGACTGGGGATGGTCACGGCCTGGGTGCTGCCGTTTTCCACCCAGCTGCTGGTTGTCGCCATCTTGATCCTGCTGCACCTGTTTACCGAGAAGTATTCCCTCACAGAGGTTGTTGAGAGGAATCGCTTCCTGCGCTTCCTGGACCGCCTGGGAAGAAGGGGTGAAGAGGCAAAAGGAGGTAATGATGATGTTTGATTCTGCGAAGATCAATGAAGAGAGGCTGGCGCAGGAATTTATAAGAATTGCGGAGATCCCTTCACCCTCGTACAGGGAACGGGATCTCGCAGATTATCTGAAAGGGCGGCTGCAGAAGCTGGGCCTTGATGTCGAAGAGGATGATGCAGCGGAAAAGATCGGCGGCAATTGTGGGAATTTGCTGGCACGCCTGCCGGGGGAGGAGCGGTATCCGGCCCTTCTTTTTTGTTCCCATCTGGATACGGTAACTCCTGCAGAAGGGGTTAAAGTAATCCTCGAGAACGGGGTTTTTCGCAGCCGCGGGGATACCGTTCTGGGAGGGGACGATAAGGCGGGGATCGCTGCGCTCCTGGAGTTTTTGGAGATGCTGAGGGAGAGTTCCCACCCCCACGGCACTCTGGAAATACTCTTTACAGTTGGAGAGGAACAGGGCCTCCTGGGAAGCAGGAACTTTGACTGCAGCCGATTGAAGGCGCGGTTCGGCTACGTTTTGGACTCCAGCGGCAAGCCGGGAGCAATCGTCACGGCCGCCCCGGCACAGAACGTCTTCCATGTAACCGTGAGGGGGAAAGCCGCCCATGCCGGTTTCGAGCCGGAAAAAGGTGTAAATGCCATTAAAATCGCCAGTGAGGTAATCGCCCGCTTGCAGCTGGGAAGGATCGACGCGGAAACGACGGCCAATATCGGGGTTATTAAGGGGGGCAAGGCCACCAATATCGTCCCTGATGCCGTTTTCATCCAGGGGGAGGCCAGAAGCCTGGACCGAAAAAAGCTGGAGGCTTTAACGGCGGAAATCGTGGCCGAATTCGAAAGCGTATCGAAGATCCCTGGGGCCAGAAGTGAGGTGCGCGTCACCAGGGAGTATCCGGAATACCGGTTGGCTCAGGAGCAGCCGGTGGTGCAGTTCGCCTCCCAAGCCATTTCCCGGGCCGGTCTTGAAGTGCGGCTGGAAACGAGCGGGGGAGGGAGTGACGCCAACATCTTCAATGCCATCCCCGGACTTGCGGTGGCCAATCTGGCCGTGGGAATGCAACAGGCACACACCACCGAAGAGTACCTGGAGCTGGAGGATTTGGTTGCCGTTGTGCGCATCCTCTGGGAGATGCTCAAGTTGAGCACCGAAGGGGAGGGATCGGCCTTTGATTTTCTGGAAAAAGGGTAGGATAAGCCGGGTTTTGCGCTCAGAACGGGACATTCAGGAGCTGTTGGTGGAGTGTGAGGGAATGCCCTGCCGGGCCTGGAATTACCCTCTGCTGACCGGGGAAGCGAAGGTCGGGGATGAAGTCTATTTGAATACCACCGCCGTGCAGTTGGGGCTGGGGAGCGGCGGATATCATTTTGTTATCGCCAATTTGAACCGCCTCCCTCACTTCCCGGAGGAGCCCGGCCACATCATGAAGCTGCGCTACACCCCTTACCAGCTTAAGGTGTTGAGCGTCGAGGAAGAAGCCAGCCCGCATCATGGCCGGATCAGGGATTTTTCATCCTTAAATGGGACTCCGGTGATCGTCGGAACACTCCACAGCATGCTCGCCCCTGCCGTTGCCGGCTGCCTGTCAGAAGCGAAGAAAGGGATCCGGATCGCCTACGTCATGACCGACGGGGCCGCCCTTCCGCTGGCCCTCAGCAGTACGGTGCGCCTCCTGAAAAGAAAGGGGATGCTGGCGGGTACCGTCACCGCCGGCCACGCCTTTGGAGGGGACCTGGAGAGTGTGAATATCTATTCCGGCTTGATAGCGGCATATACGGTTTTCCAAGCGGATGTGATTGTCGTTACCATGGGGCCGGGAATTGTAGGGACGGGGACGAATTGGGGGACGACGGCGCTGGAACAGGGGGAGATTGTTAATGCCGTCAGCGTTCTCGGAGGGCAACCGGTGGTTATCCCCAGGATCAGCTTTGCCGACCCCCGCCCGCGGCACCGCGGGGTAAGCCATCACACCCTGACCGCGCTGGGAAAAGTCGCCCTCAGGCAGGCTGTCGTTGTTCTTCCCGAGATGCCAGCCCCTCAGTACGAGCTGGTCGAGGAGCAGCTGGCGTTGGAAGGCATCCTTTCCCGGCACCGGGTGATCACGGTTGACGGCAGCCCTGCCCTCAAGCTTTTAGAGCAGGAAGGCATTACCGTACGCAGCATGGGAAGAACCCCTGCGGAGGACCCTGCCTTTTTTCTCGCCGCAGGAGCTGCAGGCCGGTTTGCGGCTGAAAATCTTTAAAGCCTTCGACGGTCGGCTATTGAGCCACTTAAGAAAGAACCCACAAAAAATTTTGCTAAGAGAAGGGAGAAGAAAAATTCATGAATAAAGACCCTGAAGCCAGGCTCAAAGAGAGGCACCTTTCTAGTGAACGGGTTTATGATGGGAGCTTCATCAAAGTCCGGGTGGATACTGTGCGGCTGCCGGATGGGGAATGGGCGAAGAGAGAGGTGGTCGAACACCCCGGTGCTGTAGCCATCCTCCCTCTGACCGAGCGGAAAGAAGTCGTAATGGTGCGGCAGTACAGACATGCTACCGGTGAAGTGCTGCTGGAACTTCCCGCCGGAAAGAGGGAAGGGGATGAAGAACCGCTGGCCTGTGCCAGAAGGGAACTGGAGGAGGAAACGGGGCTTACTGCTTCTCAGTGGCGGGTTCTCTTTTCTTTTTACACATCCCCCGGTTTCTGCGATGAAATGATCTATCTGGTGCTCGCCAAAGGGCTGTCCCAGGGGGAGGCCCATCCGGATAGTGGAGAATTCATTGATACCGTCACCATCCCGGTGGACGAAGCCAAGAGAATGGTTTTTTCCGGAGAGATCAAGGACGCCAAGACCGCCATTGGGATCCTTGCCCTCGAGGCAATGGAGGAGGTATAGGTGCTCGCCGGGTTTTTTGCGGATCTCCACATCCACATCGGCCGCACAAAAGAGGGGTTTCCCGTCAAGGTGACTGCGGCGCGCTCTCAGACGCTCCGCCGGGTACTGGAGGAGGCGGTATCGAGAAAAGGGCTTGACTTCGTCGGGATTGTCGATGCTGCCTGTCCCAGGGTCTGCCGGGAGCTTGAGGAAATGATGGCGGAGGGTGAATTGAGAGAGCTGCCGGGAGGTGGTCTGCGCTGGCGAGAGAGCCTCACGGTGATCCCGGGGGCTGAGGTGGAGGTAACAGAAGAGGGCGGCTGTTCGGCCCACTGGCTGGGATACTTCCCGGGTCTCAAGGAGCTGCGCTCTTTCTCTGAATTTTTGGCTGAGCGTGTTGCCAACCCTGAATTGAGCACCCAGTGCTGCCGGTTGCCGGCGCGGCTCTTGCTGCCCGAAGTGCTGGCGCGCTCCGGCATCTTCCTGCCGGCCCATGCTTTTACACCTCATAAAGGGGTTTACGGTCAGTGCACGGCGAGGTTGGAGTCTCTGCTGGGGAAGAGGTGCTTTCAGAAGATCTCCGCCCTGGAGCTGGGTTTGAGTGCCGATACCGCCCTGGCCGATCGCCTGGAAGAACTGGCGGGTATCTCCTATTTGAGTAATTCCGATGCCCATTCCCTGAAAAACCTGGGACGGGAGTATAATCTTCTGCTGTTAGAAGAACCCGACTGGAGTGAACTGAACAAGGCCCTGCAGGGGAGGGAAGGGAGACGAATCGCTGCCAACTACGGTCTTGATCCCAGGTTGGGCAAGTACCACCGGACCTTTTGCCTTTCCTGTGGGAGGATAGCCGGGGAGCCCTATCCTGTCATTACCTGTAGCGCCTGCGGAAGCTCCCATGTGGTCAAGGGAGTGCTCGACCGCATCTGGGAGATTCAGGACAGGGAAACCCCTCTTCATCCACCGATGCGCCCCCCTTATTATCACCAGGTTCCTCTGCTCTTTCTGCCCGGTGTGGGACCGAAGACGGTTTCCAGGCTCCTGGAGCGGTTCGGAACAGAGATCGATGTGCTGCACAGGGTGGCTTTTAAGGAGCTTGTGGACGCGGTAGGGGAAAGAACGGCCACGCTCATCCAGCAGGCACGCCTGGGAAAGCTGGCTATTGCAGCCGGCGGAGGTGGAATTTACGGGAAGGTTTCGTTGGTGAGGAGTGAGGAGGGTGAGGGAAGATTATAGAAGGATCCTGACCGTAACCGCCGATGCCAGCGGCGCCTACATGGCAGCCCTGGCCGGTCAGGTGGTCGTTATCGTGGATGTCATCGATATGAGCACAACGCTGGAGGTTGCTCTTCAAAACGGGGCCGCCCTGGTGCTGGGTGCGAGCCCTGTTCCCTCAAGGGCACCGGTGCCGGTCAACCCTGCTGCCGTGGGGAGGTATGCGGCGGATGCCGCCGCTAAACTGGGGGCAGAGGTCGTCGTTATAGCCGAGCCGCGGGTTGGCAAGGTAGAGGAGCGCCAGGAGAGAAGCTCGGGTCTGCTCAAGGGGCTGCGCAGCGCAGGAATCCGGGAGGCCGGCATCTATCCCAACCTCGGAGCGGAAACGGGGAAATTGGTGGATTTTCGAAATAAGGTTGTGGTTGCCGTTACCGATTGCGGTGGAGCGGCGTTCGATGCCGCTTTTAATGCCGGTGCTCCGGTAATAACGGGAACGGTGGCGCGCACGCCGGGATGTACAGGGTGGGAGAACGCCCGCTCTGCTGTGGAGCGAGCGCTGCGGCTGGCCGAAAAAGAGGGAAGGGGGATTGCCATTGTTGCCTCCAGCGGCAAATCGGCGGAGGATGTGCTGGCCACCCACTACCTGGCGGAGCGTCTCAGGGAGAGCGGTTTTTGCTAGACTGTAATTGGTCGATGCCTTCCGGCATAAACTTTCTTAGGAAGATTTTATATTTTTCTTCCAACAATTTGCCGGGAGAGGTAACCATGCCTTTTTCCACTCAATGCTTCACTGTCTGCAACCGGAAGGATGTTCTGGTTTCCACAGCACTGGCGGTGGGTATCTTCTTGTCCGGGCTTGTTTGGGGAGCTTTGGCGCTGCACAACCTGAACCCGCTTTTTCAGGAGGATCTGAGCAGTTATCTGGCCGTCTTTTTGCAGGGAGTGGAGGCCGATTCCGGCAGTGGCCTGGCGGACATAAAGGCCTGGTTTGAGATCGTTAAAATGCAGACCGCGGTTTTAGGCCTGCTTTGGTTTTTGGGATTAACGGTATTGGGTACCCCTTTAATTCTTCTCGTCATCGGTGGGCGCGGCTTTATTCTCGGCTTTACGGTTGGCTTCCTGGTTCAGGAGAGAGCCGGTCAGGGACTGCTCCTGGCCCTGATCACGGTGCTCCCGCAAAATCTCTTTTACGTGCCGGCTTTCCTCGGAGGTGGCATCCTCTCTGTTTATTATTCCCTCATGCTGCTCCGTGGTTCGCGGGGGACCCCCGTTTCCCTGCGGTTGGGCGTCTATTCCCTTCTCTTTTTATTTTTCATGCTCTTCGTTTTAGCCGGTGCCTGGATCGAGGCCTGTATAGCTCCCGGCTTTTTGCGCCTTTTGCTCTCTCTGTACCGGTAGCTGCTAGATGTTATCCCTCCTTATCGAAGTTTTCAACGGTCCCTCACCATCAGCTTTTCCCACCGCGCGGGTTCTGACTAACGGACAGCCCCGGTTCTACCAGAAGGCATGAGGTGCATAAGATGTTGGAAAAGGGTTTGATTTTTCTTTTACTGAGGAAAGGAGGGAGGGTGGTGCTGCTTGTTACGATTACCAACTGGAAACACAAGCTGGGGGTGCTTTTCAGGCTTTTTCTCTTTCTCTTATTGATCGGACTGGTTATTCCGCAGTTTCTCAGCCTCATTGCCGGCGAGCTGGCGGAGCTGAAGGGGCGTTCAGAAATAACCAAACCACCTGCGATGCGCGTGGAGAAAGAAAAGGCGGAAGCAGAGCCGTCCTCAGAGCTGACGATTTTAGAGAGGCTGCGCCAGTTATACTACGGTAATGAGGGGGCGGAGAGTACGCAGGACAGGTAGTGAAGGGCCTGTTATTTTTTTGTCCTTTTCCCAGATTATTGGCAGGGGCGTCGTCAGTTCCCGGTTTTAAATTTACTACGTGACGGACAATTTCCGGAAGCTACCGGCATTTCCTGGCAGTCATAAAAGTGGGAGATTGTATCTTTTCTTTTAGAGGAAGGAGGAATTGCCCGGCAAGAAGTGGTATAATTATCTTTGGAAACCAGATCCAATCAGGCCGGTGAAGAGTCGCTCTGCGAAGTTGAAGTCTTGACAAAAGGATGATAGCGACAGGGGTTGGTCCGCCTTGAAAGAGCGGATGATGGGTGTTTTGTACGACTTTTTAAGCTTTCTCCAGGTTGAGAGGGGGCTTTCTCGGAATACGGTACAGTCCTACCGCTATGATCTGGAGCATTTTATATCTTTTTTGTCCGGACAAGGCTGCAGACCGGAACAGGCCACACAGACTGCGATTTTGAGCTTTATGAATTACCTCCAGAAGCAAAACCGGAGCGCACGGACGCGATCCCGGAAGCTGGCGGCTATCCGCACTTTTTATCGCTATCTGCTGCAGGAGGGGCGGATTGGCTCGGATCCTACAGAGAACCTGACTTCGCCCAAGCTGGAGAGGGTTTTGCCCCGGGTGCTGAGCGTTAGAGAGGTGGAACTCCTCCTTTCCCAGCCTGATACCAGAACCGTGATCGGGCTGCGGGACAAGGCTATGCTGGAGCTGCTTTATGCCACAGGGATGCGGGTTTCGGAAATGCTCAGCCTCAATACGGAGCACCTGAATCTCGATCTGGGTTTTGTCCGCTGCCTCGGAAAGGGTTCGAGGGAGCGGATTATCCCGGTCGGTGAAGTGGCATTGCGCTATTCCAGGGAATACCTTTCCCGGGGGCGGTTAAAGCTAAGAAAAAACAGTTGGGAAAGGGCGCTTTTCTTAAACAGGCACGGTAGCCGCCTGAGCAGACAGGGCTTCTGGAAAATTCTTAAGGGCTACGCCCGCAGGGCCGGGATTACTAAAGAGATTACACCGCATGTCCTGCGGCACTCCTTTGCCACCCACCTACTAGAAAACGGGGCGGATTTGCGGGTGGTTCAGGAAATACTAGGACATGCCGATGTTACGACAACGCAGATCTACACGCATTTGAGCCAGGGAAAGTTGAGGGATGTTTATGAGAAAGCCCACCCGCGGTCTTAAGAAAGCCCGGGTGCTGATTTTGGTGCTCGACGGTTTAGGGGTCGGCGAGCTTCCCGATGCTGCTGACTTCGGGGACTCAGGCTCCTGCACGCTGGGGAACCTGGCAGAGGCTGTTGAAGGTCTGAGACTCCCCCATCTCGGGAAGATGGGCCTTGCCAACATCATCCCGGTACGGGGTGTGCCTGTAGCAGACAGGCCGACTGCCGCTTACGGAAAGATGACCATGAAGGCCGCCGGGAAGGACACGACCAGCGGCCATTGGGAAATGATGGGTGTGATTCTCCACCGGCCCTTTCCTACCTATCCGCACGGATTTCCTCCTGAGGTTATCAAACCCTTTGAGGAAAAGATTGGGAGAAAGGTGATCGGGAATAAACCCGCTTCAGGCACGGAGATCATCCAGGAACTGGGGCCCTTGCACATGGAAACTGGCTGCCCTATCGTCTATACTTCCGCCGACAGCGTCTTCCAGGTGGCAGCCCATGAGGAGGTCATTCCTGTTGCCGAGCTCTACCGGATCTGTTCGATAGCGCGGGGTATCCTTACGGGGCGCCATGCGGTTGGGCGGGTGATCGCCCGCCCCTTTGCGGGAAAACCGGGAGGCTTCTGGCGCACTCCCCGGCGCCGTGATTTCTCACTGGCGCCTCCGCGTCCTACCCTCTTCGATTCACTTGCTGCCGCCGGCTATCAGGTGGTGGCCGTGGGCAAGGTAAACGACATTTTCGCCGGGAAGGGGGTAACCGATGTCGTTGCCGCTGCGGGGAATGAAGAAATATTTAAGAAAGCCCTTGATTCCCTGCAGCAGCTCAACTGCGGTCTGGTTTTTGCCACCCTTGTGGACTTCGACACCCTTTACGGGCACCGCAATGATGCCAGGGGCTTTGCCCGTGCTCTGGAGGAATTCGACTGCTGGCTGTCATCTGTAGACGGCTTGTTGAAGGAAGAGGATCTTTTGGTCATAACAGCAGATCACGGCTGCGACCCGACGACGGAAAGCACCGACCACTCGCGGGAGTTCGTTCCCCTCCTTATAGCAGGCCCGCGGGTTAATCCCGTTTTTCTGGGAACCCGGGAGACCATGGCCGATCTCGGGGCAACCCTGGCCGAGTTTTTCGGGGTGGAGAGGGGAGAAGGCACCCCCATTGCCGGGCTGTTCCGGGAAGGAGAAGAATAATATGCGTGTGCTCGATTTGATCGTTAAAAAAAGGGATGGACAGGCTTTAAAACCGGAGGAAATCGACTTCCTGGTGCAGGAATACGTAAAGGGCTCGATCCCCGATTACCAGATGTCTGCCTTTTTGATGGCTGCCTATCTGCGGGGGCTCAACTTTGAAGAGACAAAGGCATTGACCTGGGCGATGATCCGCTCCGGGGAGGTACTTAACCTGGCGGACATCCCTGGTGTGAAAGTCGATAAGCACAGTACAGGAGGGGTTGGGGATAAAACGACCCTGGTATTGGTGCCTCTGGTGGCGGCAGCGGGAGCAAAGGTCGTGAAAATGTCCGGGCGCTCCCTCGGCCATACGGGGGGAACCGTCGATAAACTGGAGGCAATTCCCAGTTTCCGTGTAAGTTTCACTCCGGAAGAAATGAAAAGGGTTGTGCTCCGCACCGGAGCCGTGCTGGCCGGACAGACAGAGGGAATTGTGCCTGCCGATAAAAAGATCTATGCGCTCCGTGATGTTACCGGAACTGTAGACTGCCTTCCCTTAATCGCCAGCAGTGTGATGTCGAAGAAGATCGCCGGTGGGGCAGACCGGGTCGTCCTCGATGTTAAAGTAGGGCCCGGTGGCTTCCTGTCCGATTTGCAGCAAGCCCGCCGCCTCGCTGAATTAATGGCCGAACTCGGCAAGGAGTTCCGCATGAAGACGGTGGTTCTACTCACCAGTATGGCACAGCCGCTGGGACGGGCTGTAGGAAATGCGCTGGAGGTGGAGGAGGCCGTAATGACTCTGCAGGGAAAGGGGCCGCAAGATCTGACGGAGCTATGTCTGGCGCTGGGTGGAGAAATGCTGGCTGCGGCCGAAGTTGTGGCGACACCTATGGATGGGCGCAGGAAGCTGGAGTCACTGCTAAAGAGCGGTGCGGGGCTGGCCAAGTTCCGTGAACTCATAGCGGCCCAGGGCGGTTCTCCGGAGGTTGTCGACGATCCCTCTTTGTTGCCCCGGGCGCGCCGATTGATAGAGGTCAGGGCCTCTGAAAGCGGTTTTATTCGTGAAATCAACGCCCGGGAAATCGGAGTGGCCGTCCTCCTGCTGGGTGGCGGACGCCTGCACAAGGGTGATACCATCGACCCGGCTGTAGGTGTTGTTATGGAGAAAAAAGTGGGGGATTATGTCCATTCCGGGGAACCCCTGGCAGTCCTCCACGTTGACGATGAAGGCAATCTACCGGAGGTGCGGGAAAGGGTAGCCCAATCCTTTCTCATAGGAGAGGAGAAACCATCCCTGCCGCCCCTGATCTATGAGGTGATCTCCTGATCAAGAACTCCCCTTTTTCTCTTTCCATGCTGTTCCAGGAGTAGCCAGGTCAGAATTGCAGATAATAAAGCGGAGAGAGATCAAAAGGGGAGGTAATTGCCATGCTTTGCCGGAAGATAATGCCTGTTTTGCTGGCCGTTTTTCTACTGCAGTTGGTTCCTGGGGATCCCGCCTGGGGCAGTGTCACTCCGAAAACGGCGGCACCCTCTGCTGTCCTGATGGATGCCCATTCAGGAAAGATCTTATATCAGAAGGAGCCGCACCGGCGGATGGCTCCGGCAAGCGTGACCAAAGTGGCGACAATGCTGGTAGCCATGGATGCCCTGGCCGCAGGAAAGGTGAACTGGGACGACCGGGTGGTCACCAGTGAAGCCGCCTGGGAGATGGGGGGTTCAGAAATCTGGCTGGAGCCCGGTGAGGAAATGTCTTTTCGGGAGATGATGATTGCCATCGCCGTAGGCTCTGCCAATGATGCCTGTGTAGCAGTTGCCGAGCACATCGCCGGCAGTGAAGAGGCTTTCGTTGCTCTGATGAACCAGAAGGTGAAGGAGCTGGGATTAAAAAACACCTGTTTTGTCAACTGCCACGGCCTTCCTGCAAAGGGGCACTATACCAGTGCCTATGACATGGCGGTGCTCTGCAGAGAGGCCTTGAAATACCCCGAATTACTCCAGCTGACAAGCATCAAACACTATTACAAGCTGCGCGGTGGAAAAACCAAGCTCGACAACACCAATAAACTGCTTTGGTGGTACGATGGGGCCGACGGCTTCAAGACCGGCTGGACGACGGAGGCCAATTACTGCCTGGCTTCGACGGTGAAGCGCAACGGCCTGCGCCTTATCTGCTGCGTTTTCGGCGTTCCCGAACCCGGCGGGCACTTCAAAGAATCGGTCAAGCTGTACAACTGGGGTTTTGCCAATTATACCTTTCAAGAAGTCGTCAAGTCCGGACAGGTGGTGGATAAGGTGCGGGTAGGCAAAGGAGCTGTTGAAGATGTAGGGGCCGTGGCACAGCAGAGCGCCGGTTTCTGTATCCGGAAAGGGGAAGAGAGAGAAGCCAGGCTTAAGATAATTCTTCCTGATTACATTTCCGCACCTGTTGCTAAGGGCGCTCTCTTAGGTGAACTGCAGGTTGTGAGCGAGGGAAGAGTGGTAGACAGGGTACCATTGATAGCGCAGAACGATGTTCCCAGAGGCAGCTTCTGGAACCAGATCAAAAAGACCTTTCGCTCCCTTGCCGGATAAATAATCCTGGTGAATTTCGAATTCCCCACCCAAGAGGGGGGAATTCTTTTTATGCCAGATTTTAGCAGGAATTTCTTCTCATAATGCAGAATTTACATCCGGAAAAAAAACAAAAGGAGGTTGCACCCTTGAGCCTGGAGATGAAGAAACTGGGGGATACTCTTGTGGTGCGTGTCTTTGGCGAATTTGATCTTCGATCCGCAGACTTCTGCAGGCAGGAAATTGACCGGACGCTCAAGGCTGAAGGAGCGCAAAGCATTCTTTTCGATCTGGGAGGGGTTTCCTTTATCGATAGTTCGGGATTGGGTGTGATTCTGGGCAGGTATCGCAAGGCCAAGGAAAATGGATGGGGTATGGCTATATCCAACGTACCCCCCGCCATTGCCAAGGTCTTAGAGCTTGCGGGTATCACCCGTCTCCTCCCCGTGTATTCCGATAATTCCCAGGCCCTGAAGGATCTTGCCAGGAGGGTGAAATAATGAAACTGCATAACCGCATAAAAATGGAATTGATGAGCCTTCCTGAGAATGTCGGCCTGGCCCGGATTGCCGTAGCCGCTTTCGCTTCCGAATGCAACTTCGATGTCGGCGAACTGGAAGAGATTAAGGTTGCGGTCTCGGAGGCGGTTTCCAATGCCATCATCCATGGTTATCAAAGGGATGCCAACGGGGTGATCACGCTCACCGCCACCCTTCAGGACAACGTTCTGGAAATTGTTGTTGAGGACGAAGGAAGAGGGATAGCCGACCTGGAGCAGGCGCTTGAGCCGGGTTCTGCAGATGACCCGGAAAGGATGGGTCTGGGTTTTGTTTTCATGAAATCCTTCATGGACGAGGTCGATGTAGCCTCCGAGCCCGGCAGGGGGACAAGGGTTCGGATGATCAAAAAGATACCGAGGAATCCTCAGGCCGAAAACTGAGAGGAATCGGTGATGGGATCGCTGCAGGATATGAGTTTGCCTAGATTTCCCCTGCTTCCCGAAGAGGAGACGCTGCAGCTGATTAAGAAGGCACATCAGGGAGACCGTCCGGCCAGGGAGAAGCTGATCAACTGCAATTATCGCCTGGTGTTTAACATTGTCAAGCGGTTCACGGGGCGCGGCTATGATGAGGATGATCTCTTCCAGATCGGTGTCATCGGACTGATCAAGGCCATTGACAACTTTGACACCTCCTACGGGGTTAAGTTTTCCACCTATGCGGTCCCGATGATTATCGGCGAAATCCGCCGCTTTCTGCGGGATGACCATCCGGTCAAAGTTGCCAGGGCCTTGAAAGAAAAGGCCGTTGATGTCAAAAACGCCCGGGAGAAGTTGATGCGGAAACTGGATCGCGAACCCACGGTGGGTGAGCTGGCTGACGCCTTAAAGATGACCAAAGATGAAGTCCTTCTTGCCCTGGAAGCTGTTCAGCTTCCTGTTTCTCTTTTCGAAACTATAGGAAATGAGGGGGAGGAGTCCCCCCGCATGATCGATTGCCTGCAGGAAAAAGCCGACGAAGAGACGGGATGGCTGGAAAGGATTGACCTGCGTGATGCGCTTGCCCGTTTGCCGGAGCGTGAGCGGCAGATAATTTTGCTGCGTTACTTTCAGGATAAAACCCAGACAGAGGTGGGCTCTCTACTCGGGCTGTCACAGGTCCAGGTGTCCCGTTTGGAGCGGCGGGCGGTTGCCAAACTGCGTGAATACCTCTGTTGAGATTTTTTCTTGGTAGAAGCAGCGAGTGCTGTACCGGTATATTTCCTGGGCGGCCGGAAATAATAGAAGTAAAAAGCAGGGAGGTTGAGATCTTTGTACGTCAAGGTTATGGAGCTCGTAGGCGAGTCGGACACCAGCTGGAAGGATGCCGTACGGAATGCGGTGCGCCAGGCGTCCCAAACGGCCAGCAATATCACGGGTGTTGAGGTTATAAATTTAACCGCCGGTGTTCGCGAAGGAGATCTTTACGAGTACAAGGCCAATGTGAAAGTTGCATATACGGAATGAGCAATCGTCAGTGCTCATTAAGCTCTTATTAGAGGTACTGAGAGTTTTTCTGGTGGGGTCCGAAAAGAGGGAGTGCCTGCGGGTGCTCCCGGTAAATTTTGGGGTGATAATGAATGAGCAAGGGTAATATTGAACAAAGGGAAGAAAAGGAAAGGCAGTTTGCGGAATACCGCCTGATGATCAATCAGATCAAACCGGTACCCGATGTCTTCAAGAACTGCCTGCGGGCCTTTCTGGTCGGCGGGAGCATCTGTCTGGTCGGGCAGCTTTTTCTGACCCTCTATACCGGCGCGGGATTAGGGGAGCGAGAGGCTGCGGTTGCTACGGCGGGCACCATGGTTTTCCTGGGAGCATTGTTGACCGGGCTGGGTGTTTATGACATCATCGGGAAATACGGTGGGGCGGGTTCGATCATACCCATCACCGGATTTGCCAATTCCATTGTTGCTCCGGCGATGGAATTCAAGAGGGAGGGCTTTGTCTTCGGGGTAGGCGCAAGGATTTTTAGTATTGCCGGACCGGTGCTGGTTTACGGGTTTATCGTTTCCTCCTTAATCGGAATAATCACTTATTTGGCCGGTTAAAAAACCGTAAGCTACCCGGCCCTCCTGATGGCGTTTGTAGAGGATTTAAAAACTTCTGGACTTCAGGGTGGGTGCGGTTGTCTTTGCTGATGAAAAAAACGCAATTCCAGGTTAGGTGAAGGGATGGGCAGCAGAGTCGGTAAGAAATCGTTCAGCTTCTCCAACCCGCCCGCCATTGTCTCGGGAGCCACCATTGTGGGGCCCGAAGAGGGGAAGGGGCCTCTGGCTGCAAGCTTCGACTGGATTCTTGATGAGCCGCTTTTTGGGGAAAAGACGTGGGAGATGGCGGAGCGGAAAATGCTAGAGGAAAGCGCCAAACTGGCACTCCGAAAGGTCAACCTCCAGCCCCAGGATGTCGAATTCTTCCTGGCGGGGGATTTGTTGAATCAGATCATCAGCGCCAATTACGCCGCCCGGGGACTGGAGATCCCTTTCATCGGACTTTTCGGCGCCTGCTCCACTTTTGTTGAAGCCCTCCTGTTGGGAGCGATGCTCATGGACGGAGGTTTTGCCAGGCGTGTTCTTCTGGCTTCATCAAGCCACCACATGACGGCAGAAAGGCAGTTTCGTTTCCCCATCGAGCAGGGGGTTCAGAGGCCGCTCTACTCCCAGTGGACGGTTACTGTAAGTGGCGCCTTGCTCCTCGACGCCGAAGGGAACGGCCCCCGCGTGGTGCAGGGGACGATGGGGAAGGTGGTGGATCTGGGGGTGTCAGACGTCAACAATATGGGTGCGGCTATGGCTCCTGCTGCCGCGGACACGATCCTAACCCACTTTCAGGATACCGGCACGAACCCTGACTCCTATGATCTGATAGTAACCGGTGATCTGGGAGAGATCGGGACTGCCTCTCTTGTGAAGCTGCTTCGAATGCGGGGTTATGACCTTGAAGGGAAGCTGCAGGACTGCGGCCTGCTTATTTACGATCGAGAAAAACAGGATGTTCATGCCGGGGGGAGCGGGTGTGGCTGCGTAGCTGGAGTTTTCACCGCCTGGATCTTGAACAAAATGCGGGAGGGGCTCTATCAAAAGATTCTGTTCCTGGCAACGGGGGCTTTGATGAGCCCTACCAGCTCCCAACAAGGGGAGACGATTCCGGCTGTTGCCCATGCTGCCGTTATTTCTGCGGGATGAGGTGGATGATGATGCAGTTTCTTTTGGCTTTTGTAGTTGGCGGTATTATTTGTGTTATCGGGCAGTTGTGGATGGATTTGACCAGACCTTCCGTGACTCCTGCCCATGTCCTGGTGGGGTATGTCATTGCCGGTGCGCTGCTGAGCGCCTTTGGACTCTACCAGCCGCTGGTTGACCTGGCCGGAGCGGGGGCCACAATACCCCTCTCGGGGTTCGGACACAGCCTCGCCCAGGGGGCAATACTGGGAGTGCAGAATAAGGGCCTGCTGGGGGCCTTCGGCGGGGGTATTGAGGCGACTGCTGTCGGCATTGCAGCTGCTGTTGTTTTTGGATACGCCGCTGCGGTGTTATTCAATCCCCGCAGCTAAAAGATCATAACAGGTATTATTGTAAACAGGACCGGCTCGGCGGGGTAACCTACCGGACCTGTTTAATCTATTGGGGGATAAGAGGTTAGAGGTCAATGAAGAGGATCGGCATACCGCGTGCATTGCTCTATTATTACTTTTACCCGCTCTGGCGGGAGTTTTTTACCGGACTGGGAATGCAAGTTGTAGTATCTCCGGAAACCAATAAACGGATTATGGATGCCGGAGTTAAGGTGACCCTGAGTGAGGTTTGCCTTCCGGTTAAAATTTTTTTTGGGCATGTCATTGCTCTGGCGGACGAGGTGGATTACCTTTTTGTGCCGCGCATCATCAAGGTAGAACGGAGGGCCTATATCTGCCCGAAGTTTATGGGTTTGCCCGATATGCTGAGGGCACGAATTCCCGATCTGCCGCATCTCCTCGAGCCGGCGGTCGATATGCGGAAGGAGGAAACCGATCCGTTTCGGTGCTGGGAAAACTGTTTCCAGGAAGTAGGAAGATTAATTACCCGGGATAAGCGCCTGGTGGAAGAGGCAACCCGGAGGGCTTTCCGGGCGCAGCAGAACTTCCAGCGGCGGCTGGCTGCCGGACTTCTGCTTCCGCAGGCTCTAGAAGAAGAGGGAAATACCGGTGAAGTTGAGGTGGCGGCGGTTTCCGAGCAGTCTGCGTTGCGGATCGGTCTCCTGGGACACCCCTACAATCTCTATGATCGCTACATCAGCATGAACCTTATTGGAAAGCTGCAGAACCTCGGGGTATCGCCGGTGACACCGGAATCCCTTCCCGCGCAAGATATCGAGAATAAGGTAGGGAGCCTGCCTAAGAGGCTCTTTTGGACGCTCGGCAAGAGAATGGTGGGGGCCGCCCTCAACTTTTTTGCGGATACCCGGCTGGACGGCCTGATCTATCTTTCCTCTTTCGGATGCGGGCCGGAATCTCTGGTCGAGGAGTTGGTGGCGAGGTGGGCGAAGCAACAGGGGGGTCTCCCTCTGATGTTGCTGACCATTGACGAGCATACCGGAGAGGCGGGGATGAACACCCGGCTGGAGGCATTTACGGAAATGATTAAGCGAAGGAGGATAAAATGAAACTGACCTATCCCCATATGGGGAATCTTTACATTGTTGTCAGGGCCCTGTTGACAAGCCTCGGGCTTGATCTGGTGCTTCCCCCTCCGACTTCCAGGCGCACCGCGGAGCTGGGTGTGCGGTATTCACCTGAATTTGCCTGCTTTCCTTTTAAGTTGAATCTGGGAAATTACCTGGAGGCGAAGGAGCTCGGGGCCGACACCATTCTGATGGCGGGAGGGGTTGGCCCCTGCCGGTTTGGCTATTATGCTCAGGTGCAACGGGAGATTCTCCGCGACCTGGGCGTGGATATGGAGATGGTGGTGTTAGAGCCGCCCGATGTGAGCTACCGGGAGCTGACCGACAAGGTCCACTACCTCGTAGGGGACTGCCCCTGGTGGCGGGTAGTCAAGTCCATTAGGTTTGCCTGGCAAAAGACTGTGGCCCTGGATACAGTCGAGCGGGAGCTCTTATATTTAAGGCCGCGGGTCTTGGAGCCGAATTCTTTGGAGAAAAGATACCGGGAGGCGGTTGAAGAGATCGACGCTGCTCCCGACAGCAGAGCAATATCAAGAGCGGTACAGGAATTTTTCAAAACATCCCGGCGGATGCCGCAGAGGGAAGGGCGTTTTTTGCGGGTAGGGTTGGTGGGGGAGATCTTCACCGTTCTCGAGCCGTTTGCCAATTACGATTTAGAACGGCGGCTGGGCCGTCTCGGTGTCCAGGTTGAGCGGAGCATCTGGTTGAGTGCCTGGATCAACGAACACCTCTTCGGAGGGCTCCTGCGGGTGAAGGGCGGCTTGAAGCATGCAGACCGCCTGGCTTCCCCTTACCTGAATTCTTTTGTGGGTGGACACGGCAGGGAAACGGTGGGTGGTGCGGTGGCTTGTGCACTCCAGGATTACGACGGGGTGATCCAGGTGGCGCCGTTGACATGTATGCCGGAAATAGTCGCCCACTCGGTACTTCCCTCAGTTTCGCGGGATTACGGGATCCCCACGCTGACCCTTTACCTTGACGAACAGTCGGGGGAAGCGGGCATTCAAACGAGGTTGGAGGCCTTTGTCGATTTAATGGCTGCCCGGAGGAGGAAAGGGAAGGGAGGAGTGCTCGATGGATCTTTTTCTGGGTATTGATGTGGGGTCGGTGAGCACGAATCTGGTCCTCATCGACGACCGCGGAGACCTCTACTTGAATCCCCTTTATCTGCGCACCCAGGGGCAGCCGGTTGCCGCCATTAAAAAGGGATTGAGTATGCTCCAGGAAATTCTTGCTCCGCAGGACCGGATTTGCGGTGTCGGGACCACAGGGAGCGCTCGCTCACTGGCAGGGGTTCTGGTCGGGGCCGATATCGTCAAAAATGAGATTACGGCGCATGCAGTGGCAGCCCTGCGGGAAGTGCCCGATGTACGAACGATACTGGAGATCGGAGGCCAGGATTCAAAGATCATTATCTTGCGGGATGGTGTTGTCGTAGATTTTGCTATGAATACTGTTTGTGCTGCCGGAACCGGATCCTTCCTCGACCAGCAGGCATTCCGCTTGAATCTGTCCATCGAAGAGTTCGGTAGAATTGCTTTAGAGGCGGACAACCCGGTCCGCATCGCCGGCAGATGCACCGTTTTTGCAGAGTCGGACATGATCCACAAACAGCAGATGGGGCACAGCCTCCCCAACATTGTTGCTGGCCTCTGTGAGGCCCTCGTGCGCAACTATTTAAACAACGTCGGCAAGGGAAAGGAGATCCATTCCCCGGTTGTTTTCCAGGGTGGTGTTGCCGCCAACGCCGGGATCAGGGCTGCCTTTCAAAAGGCCCTGAACATGGATATTTTGGTTCCCAAGCATTTCAACGTGATGGGAGCGTATGGGGCAGCCCTGTTGAGCCGGGATTGGATTACGGAAACGGGGGCGGAAACCCGCTTCCGGGGCTTTGAGGTGGTATCCTGTGATTTCCGGCCGCGCAGCTTCATCTGCAAGGGCTGTCCCAATGCCTGTGAGATTGTTGAACTCAGGCAGGGAGGTGCCGTACTCGCCAGGTGGGGTGACCGCTGTGGCCGCTGGGGTGATGCGGATGAAGAGGTGGAGTCCGCTGCGTTAAGCTGCAGCCACCCTCTGAGATGAACCGCCGCTTTATCGATCACCCGGTAACGGCCGATTGACGGCAGCATCTTGCTGCGGCGGCTTTGTTGATTACTGCCGCAAACAGCTTTTTGACCGCGGCCGGTTCCATCCCAATCGAGCTGTGACGGATGGTATCCGCAGAGGGCGGGTCTTTTCTCTCATCTTTTGCCCATTTTGTCCAGGCCTTCAGGCAGGAAAACTTTGTGTATGTATCGAAGAAAATCTTTAAGCCACCGTTTCGACATCGGCGGTGCACCTCCTGGAGATGTGTGTCGTAATGTTTATTTCCAGGAGGTTTTTGCTATTTGTGGGGCATTTTCCTGCCTGTCAGAACCAAAAAATGCGAATTTATAAAGTTTTGCCGCGATACCGCCTTTCTTGCGCTGCAAGGGCTTCAGGGATCAGGTGCGGAGTTTCTGCCAGGAATGACCATTCGTTGACACTTAGAACGCGGGCGTGTTAGAATAACCTATATTGTTCTGATTGGAGATGTTGCCAAAGGTGAGACTGCAGGGCACGATGAGGATCAACGACAAAGGGCACCTGGAAATCGGAGGATGCGATGTGGTTGATCTGGCGGCCTCCTTGGGAACGCCCCTTTATATCCTGGATGAGGCCTTGTTGCGGCAGAACTGCCGGCGTTATTACCAGGCCTTCACAGGTCAGAATGAGAACGACCTTGTTCTTTATGCCTCGAAGGCTTTTCTGGTCCTGGCGATGGCGCGTATAATTCAGGATGAGGGGTTGGGACTGGATGTTGTTTCCGGGGGAGAACTGGCAATCGCTCTGACGGCAGGATTTCCCGCAGAGAAGATCTTCCTCCACGGCAACAACAAATCGGCCGCCGAGATCAGATACGCCCTTCGGTGCGGGGTTGGCCGCATTGTTGTAGATAACTACCATGAACTGGAACTGGTTGAGCGGATCTGCGGGGAGATGGCTTTAAAAGCGGCCATCCTGCTGCGTATTGCCCCCGGTATTGAGGCTCACAGCCATTCCTACATCTCCACCGGCCAGGTTGATTCTAAATTCGGCTTTACCATGGAGAACGGGGATGCCCTGAGGGCTGTGAAAAAGGCACTGGCATCGCCTCATTTTGAGTTAAAAGGTGTTCACTGCCACATTGGCTCCCAAATACTAGATCTGGAGGCGTTTCGCCTGGCAGGCAGGGTAATGATGGATTTCCTTGCGGAGGCCAGACAGCGCACAGGCTGGACGGCAGAGGAACTGGATTTAGGTGGCGGACTCGGCGTGTATTACAGCGAGGGGGATGACCCCCCTACTATCGAAGAGTATGCCCGGGCCGTAAAAGAAAGTGTAGCCGACAAGTGCCGGGAACACGCCTTCCCCCGCCCCAGGATTATTGTGGAGCCGGGCAGGTCCATCGTCAGCCCTGCCGGCACGACTGTTTACACTATCGGCAGCATGAAGGATATTCCGGGGATCAGGAAATACGTTGCCGTAGACGGGGGGATGACCGACAACCCGCGGCCAGCCCTCTACCAGGCTAAGTATGAAGGGCTTATTGCCAACAAAGCCGCAGAAGAGGCAGCGGAGGTAGTCTCCATAACCGGAAGATGCTGTGAATCCGGTGACATGCTCATCTGGGATCTGCCCGTGCCAAGGGTGGAGGCCGGCGATCTGCTGGCGATCTTTTCGACCGGTGCTTACAATTACTCGATGTCCAGCAATTACAACGCCCTTCTCCGACCGGCTGTGGTTCTGGTGCTTGACGGCAAGGCGGACGTTATCGTGGAGAGGGAGACCTGGGGAGATCTGATCCGCAATCATCGCCTGCCGGAACGCCTGCTTTAGTGAATGGTGTGGTTTGTAGTTAACGAAAATGGGCGACTTTTCTATAAGTGAGACAAGGGGGTTAGTATGTTGGATCTGAGCCTGACCCGCTTGGTGCTCTGGTTGCCGGCGGTGGTCATTGCCCTGACCTTTCATGAGTATGCCCATGCCAGGGTTGCCGACAGCCTGGGAGACCCGACCGCGCGCTACCAGGGGCGGTTGAGCTTGAACCCCCTTGTCCACATTGATCCGCTGGGGTTTCTTCTTCTACTGGTTATGGGGTTCGGTTGGGCAAAACCCGTTCCCGTCAATCCGCTCAACCTGCGTGGAAACATGAGAAAGGGAATGATGCTGGTATCGGCAGCGGGACCGCTGATGAATCTCCTTGTGGCTTTTACCGCAGCCCTGATCCTCGCCCTTGCTCTGCCGAGTGCCGGGATCGCCGGTTCCGGTGCTCTATTGGTACAGGTTATGCGAGCAATCGTAATTATCAATGTCTATCTTGCTGTTTTTAACCTGATCCCGGTGCCTCCCCTTGATGGGGCGAAGGTGCTGGCGGGTCTCCTACCCTCGGGTGATTTCATCTATCAGCTAGAAAGATATGGGCCGGTGATATTGCTGATCCTGATCTTTACGGATATTGTCGGGGTTATCCTGTTGCCCCTGGCAAATATCTTGATCAGCCTTCTGAGCCAGATAGCGCAGATTATTGCAGCGCCGTTTGCCTTTTTCTTCTAGATTTGTGAGAAGAGGGGATGGATGTGAAGCAAGGTACTATTTTGAGCGGGATGAGGCCAACCGGACGCCTCCACTTGGGGCATTTAAGCGTCCTGGAAAACTGGCGGGAGCTCCAGGAGAAGTATAACTGCTATTTTATGGTCGCCAACTGGCACGCACTTACCACGGCTTTCGATTACCCGAAGGTAACTGTGGAGTACACAAGGGAGCTGGTCCTGGACTGGCTGATGGTCGGCCTGGATCCTCTTAAGAGCACTATTTTCGTCCAGTCTGAGGTTAAAGAGCACGCTGAGCTGCATCTGATCTTATCTTTGATAACTCCGCTGTCCTGGCTGGAGCGCTGCCCGACTTATAAAGACCAGGTGCAGCATTTTCGGGAACAGGGAAGGGATATCACAACTTACGGTTTTTTGGGCTATCCATCTTTGATGGCCGCCGATATCCTTCTTTATAAGGCGGATGTGGTGCCTGTAGGGGAGGATCAGCTGCCCCACCTGGAGTTTTGCCGGGAAGTCGTCCGCAGGTTCCACCACCTTTACAAGAGAGAGGTCTTCCCCGAGCCGCAGGCTTATCTTCCTGAGCTGCCCCTCGTTCCGGGGCTGGATGGCCGCAAGATGAGCAAGAGCTATGGCAACGAAATACCGCTGGCATCCAACCCCGAAGAAATAACGGCCAAGGTGCGGATGATGGTAACGGATCCGGAGCGGATTCATGCCATCGATCCGGGACATCCCGATGTTTGCACCGTCTACGCCTTCCACCGCCTTTTCAGTAAACCGGTTGTGGAAGATCTAGAAAAAAGCTGTAAAAAGGGTGAGATCGGGTGCGTGCCCTGTAAGAAGAGGCTGACCTCCACCCTGATCGAATTCCTCACCCCTTACTGGGAGCGGCGCCGAGAACTGGAGCGCGACCCGGATTATGTTTGGGACGTTTTGAAAGAGGGAGGCAGACGGGCGCGTCTGAAAGCTTGCCAGACTATGGAAGAAGTGCGGGCGGCGATGGGAATTGAAATACCAGGTCAAACTGGAAATATATAATGGGCCGCTGGATCTTCTTCTAAGACTGCTGGAAAAAGAGGAAATACCGGCCAGAGATGTCTCTGTTTGTTCCATAATTGAGCAGTTTCTTGAGCATTTCAGAGGAACGGGTTCTAATGATATTGAGGAAGGCGGCCGCTTTCTGGTACTGGCGGCTGCTCTTTTGTCTTTAAAGGCGCGCCTCCTGCTGCCGCAGCCGAGAAGGCAGGAAGGGGAGAGAGAATATTGTAATGAGGAGGATGACCGGGAAGGTCTTACAGAGACGAGCTTACAAGACTACCTTTTAATTGTGAAAGCGGCTGCGATCCTGGACGAGCGCGCCAGGGAATGGCGCCGCAGCTACCCCCGTTCTTTAAATATCGTCAGGGAGCATAGAGGTGTCCAGGAGGATGTATCCCTACTCGTCAGGGCCTTTCAAAGGGTTCTGGCCGAACGGCCGTCACCGCCCGCAGCCTATGTGGTCGAGAATTCAGCCTTTGATCTCGAAGAAGCGATTGAAAATGTCAAAAAAATGGCGCAAGAAAGGCCGGAAGGCCTTCTCTTCAGGGAGCTCTTCACCGATAAATCTGGCAAAGAAGAGGTTATTGCCGTTTTCCTCGCCGTTCTCGAGCTCGTTTTTCAAGGGGAGATCAAGGTCTGGCAGGACCGGGAGACGGGCGAAATACATCTTTTGGCGTGATGGTCATTTGAGAAAGGGGGAGCGAAATGCCGCTGATCTTTCCGCAGGAAGGAATGGCGGTGCTGGAGGCCCTGCTTTTTGTGGCATCCCGGCCGCTTTCGGCAAACACGCTCAGCCGGCTGACGGGTTTTGACGAGGCGGATGTGGAACAGCTTCTCACCAGCCTGGAGGAGGTTTATAACAGGCCGGGGCGAGGCATTATGCTGGCAAGGGTCGCCGGTGGTTACCAGCTGGTTACCCGCCCGCAATACTCCTCATATGTCGAAAAGCTCTTGCAGGAAAAAGAGAAAACTCCTCCGCTTTCGCGTGCCGCCCTGGAGACTTTAAGCATTATTGCTTATTACCAGCCTGTTACAAGGGCTCAGATCGAAGCGATCCGGGGCGTGCGGGTGGATCATATTTTGGCCGTCCTGATGGAGCGGGGTCTGATCCAGGAGGTCGGGAGGGGAAGCGGTCACGGGCGGCCGATTCTCTACGGTTCCACCCCGGCTTTTCTGGAATACTTCGGGCTTAAAGACCTCTCGGAACTGCCACCCCTTGACGAACTGGAGCAAAGAGAGAAATAAATATTTTCCTTAAAAAGAATAGTTTTTTCGACAGGCGCAAACCTTAATATTTGAGATGGCGAATATGGCATTTCAGGCAAAATATAGCCGGGGTGACGGGGTTTGCGCCAGGCTGATTTCTTTTTACTCTTCTGTTTGGCTGCCTTGGCCGTTGGCTTTCTTCTCTTATTGATGCCGGTAGAGGTTCACTTTTACTACCGGTGGAAGGCAGAGGGGCATTTTCTTTTTCTGAAGTTCGGGATTTTTCAGGGTAGGCTGGCCGTCGGCACCAAGTTGTTAGGTGAGCGGAGCGAAAAAAGCTTCCGGCTGGTCAACACCTTGGGTATTAAGGCGCAGGGAAGAGCGGCAAGCGACGAGCGCACCCGTTTTTCATTTATCCGGCGGGGAGGGTTAAAGTTTCCTTATTACCGGGAATTATTCAGGCGTGCTGAAAGATTGGCGAAGAACAGTCGCTGCAGGCGACTGGTGTGGGAAACGGATCTTGGCTTTCAGGATTACGCTCTTACCGGTGTGGCTACCGGGGTGATCTGGGCTGCAAAAGGAATTGCTCTGGGAGGCTTATCCCGTTTCTTAAAGATTGATTCCGAAGGTTTGCGGGTCGATGTCACTCCTCACTTTGGTTCCCCTCGCCTGGAAACCAGACTGGACTGTATATTGATGACGCGATTGGGTTATATTATAAACACATTTAGTTATTTTTTGATCTGGTGGATAAAGATCACATGGAGAAGAGGGGTGAGCAGGAGTGGCGAACCATCCGATCGAAACTCTCATGAAAACCGCCATGGAGAGCATCAAAGATATGGTCGACGTCAATACCATCGTTGGGGATCCGGTAGAAACGCCTGACGGAAGCGTCATCATGCCGGTTTCCCGGGTTTCCTGCGGCTTTGCAGCCGGTGGAGCGGACTACCAGCCGGATGGTGGAAGGAAGGATGAAGGAGCTTTACCGTTTGGAGGTGGAAGCGGAGGGGGAGTTTCCGTACGGCCGGTCGGTTTTCTCGTTGTTGGCCAAAACCAGGTCAGACTTCTTCCCGTTGACGGAAACCCTATCGCCGAACGCCTGATCGATCTGGCGCCGAGCCTGTTGGAAAGGCTGCAGATAATGATGCAACAGAAGCAAGGGAAAGAGGAAAAGCCGGCAGAACCCTCTACCGGATAATTTGCACTCAGTAGACCACCATGCCGCCAGCGGCGGCACCAACAGAGGAACGAAAAAAGGGTTTATCCTTGTTGGCGCAGCGACCTGACGGAGGTTGTTACTCGCCCTTGACGAAGGAGCAGCAAACGGCAGCCGAATCGAGACAGGATGTCGAGATAGGCGACTCTGCGGCAGGGATGCCGTCATAGGAGC
>JAALLR010000030.1_pt1 | contig 54992 bp, 50 predicted proteins | sample 7245931 | NCBI WGS metagenome assembly JAALLR01 (sample SAMN13049201, study PRJNA578106) | oil field metagenome | isolation source: filtered produced water from oil reservoir B9 | place: USA:offshore Texas | collected 2016 | reverse complement strand
TTTGATTTAAAAGGTATTTCAGCAAAAATTAACTTAGCTGTTGGTTTTTAACTTGACAAGGCCTCCTTTAGTTATTATAATTAAAAAGAATTTTTATAAATTTGTTTTTTCCGGGAGGTTATAAAATGACAAGGGAAGATTTGTTCGAAAAAGTAAAAGAAATAATTTCTGAAACTTTAAGTGTTGACGAAGAAGATGTAACTATAGATGCTTCTTTCACAGATGACTTGGATGCAGATTCATTAGAGTTAGTCGACTTAACTATGGCATTCGAATCAGAATTGGGAATTACGATTGAAGACGAAGAAGTCGAAAGTATTAAAACTGTAGAAGATGCAGTAAATTCAATTGCTGACAAACTAAATATTGATGATGAAGATTAACCCATAAAAGAGGGAGCATTTGCTCCCTCTTTTTTAATGGTTTTTTGAAATCAGAGATTTCTGTTGCTTGATGCTGGTTGTTAGTTGTTAGAAAAAATATTAAAAGTAAAAAAAGTATTTAACCAAAAACAAACAACTAAAATGCAGCTTTTTTCTTCCATTTTCCAACAAAAATTGTTTAACTAAGACATTAATAAGTAAAGGAGGATGACATGGCCAAGAAGTATATCATCGTAACAGGTGGAGTTTTAAGTGGTATTGGAAAAGGGGTTGTATCTGCTTCTATGGGAAGGCTCATGAAAGAATCTGGTATCAAAATAAATTCTTTAAAAATCGATCCTTATTTGAATGTGGATGCAGGGACTATGAATCCAAATCAACATGGAGAAGTGTTTGTGACCGATGATGGTTATGAAGCGGATCTTGATTTGGGCCATTATGAAAGGTTTTTGGGTATTGATATGAAGAGAGAGAATAACTTGACTGCTGGTCAAGTTTTTAGCTCTGTAATCAGCAAAGAAAGAGACGGTAAATTTTTAGGTGGAACAGTTCAAATGGTCCCACACGTGACCAATGAGATTAAAGAGAGAATAGAGAGTATTGATACAGAACTCTTGTTAATTGAAATTGGCGGAACAGTTGGAGACATTGAGGGAGAAATCTTTTTTGAAGCAATAAGACAACTATCCAATGAAAAAGGAAGAGAAAATTTCATGTTTGTTCACGTGACTTTTGTTCCCTTTTTGAGGGTTACTAATGAATTTAAAACAAAACCTACTCAACAATCTGTTCAACAATTGAGAAGAATTGGTATACATCCTGATATGATAGTTATAAGAACTGAGAAAGAAATTGACTATTCAAGTTTGGAAAAAGTTGCGTTATTTGGAGGAGTTAAAAACGAATACGTAGTTAACTTACCAGATTTAAGCAATATTTATGAAGTCCCTGAAGTATTGAATAAAATGAATATACAAGATTTGGTAGCGAAAAGGTTGGATTTGAAAATCCAAAACAACATAAAATGGTCATGCCCAAAAACTTTTAAAAACTTGAAGATAGCAATGATAGGAAAATATTTGGGTACTGATGATGCTTATAAAAGTATTTTGGAAAGTATATTTTTAACTGGGGTAAAGAAACCAGAAATAGTTGATTCTGAAATGCTGGAAGAATTAGACGATGAAGGATTAAAAAGTGTTTTAGGAAAATATGAAGGGATAATTATCCCTGGAGGATTTGGCAAAAGAGGAATTGAAGGAAAGATAAGAGCTCTGAAATACGCAAGAGAAAACAACGTTCCAACATTGGGAATTTGTCTGGGAATGCAGTTAATGGTTATTGAATATGCAAGACATGTTAAAAATTTAGAAGGTGCAAACTCGACAGAGTTTGACCCAGAAACAAAATATCCAATAATAGATATTATGAAAGAACAGAAAAAGGTTTTGAAAATGGGCGGAACTATGAGGCTTGGAGCACAGAAAACAGAAGTTTTAAAAGGAACAAAGCTATACGAAATTTATAAAACAACGGAAATATATGAAAGGCATAGACATAGATATGAAGTAAACGATAAACAGTTTGGAGATATATTTGATGAAATGATTGTGTCTGCAAGAACTGAATTTGTCGAAGCAGTCGAAATGAAAGAGAACGATTTTTATATAGGGATTCAATACCATCCAGAACTGAAATCAAAAGTTGGAGCACCAAATCCTCTGTTTTCAGCTTTTACGGAAGCTATTGAAAAAAGAAGAAAAAAATGAAAAATTATAAAAACACGGGAAAGCTTAATTTTTAGCTTTCCCGTGTTTTTTTATATAATTCTACATAATTTTCCACTGTTAGATCTTCTGGTCTGTTTTTTGGGTTTATGTTTAATTCAGATAAAACAGAGTCTGGATCTTTAGTTAATCTTTTTAGATTGTTTTTTATAGTCTTTCTTCGCATAGAAAAACATGTTTTTACAAACCTCATAAAGTCTTTACTGTCTAAATCGTATTTTTTATGTGGTTTGAATTCAATAACCAATGAATCTATTTTTGGGTTGGGAATAAAAGCACCTTTAGGTATTTCTAAAACACTTTTCACATCACAAAAATATTGGCTAAAAACCGTTAAAGGACTAAAATCTTTTTTGTCCATGCCCAAAATTCTTTCTCCAAACTCTTTTTGTACCATCAGATAAGCTCTTTGAAAATTCGGAGTTTCTAAGAATATTTTTTCTAATATTGGTGAAGATATGTTGTAAGGTATGTTTGCAATATAAATTGGTTTTTTATCGTCGTATTTAGATATATCAACAGATAAAAAATCTTCAAAGACAATTTCTATTTTTTCTTCATCGCTGAACCTGTCTTCCAACAAATCTTTTAGTGTTTTATCTATTTCAAATGACACAAGGGAATTTGTTTTGCTTATAATTTCTTCTGAAAGCGTTCCAGCCCCCGTTCCGATTTCAATTATGAAATCATCTTTTTTTATATTCGCTTCTTCTACAATTCTTTTAGCTATAGTGTCTTCTGCTAAAAAGTTTTGTCCAAATCTTTTTTTTAATTTTATTTCATATTTTTTTAGCCAGTAGGACGTTTTTGCCATGCAGGCACCTCCTGCGATAATTAATTCTGTATATTTATTATTTTAAAAGTAATAAATAATACACTAATATAAGCAAATTTAATACAAATTGAAGTCACGAAATATACATAAATGTAACATGTGAATAATATAATAATAACTAAAGAAAGGAGGATTAGAGTGAAAAGGACGTTATTCTTCTGGTATTGGAATTTATTAGATCTCTGGTAATAATTATAACAGAAGTTGTGTAGAATAGTTAATGTTACCAATCAGTATACTATTAAACTTCTGAGAGCATAGTTCTAAAAATAGACATGGATTTCTATGATGGTTAGAAAAACATAACAAGAGAAAGAACATGAAATCATTTTAATTTAACAAAATCAGGAGTGAAAACTTTGAATAAAAAACTTTTTATTATATTATTTGTTTTGTTTACTTTTTCTATATTTGGAAACACCATAGCTTTTGATTTTATAGATGTGGACTTAAAAGATGCTTTAGACGATATAGCCTTTGCAGCAGATGTTCAAATAGTTTATTCAGAAAGTGTATCAGGAAAGGTGGATCTTTTAATAAACACAAATAATGTTGAAACAGCTTTGGAACTTATACTTTTTGGGAAACCTTTCTTTTTTGAAAAATATTCAGAAGATATATATTTTGTAGGTGATTACAGAGAAAGAACAAATTTAGCGAACTATCTTTTAGAACCCAATGTGGTAAAGCTTTCTAATATAAGTACCAACTCAATATCAGAATTGCTAAGTTTGTATCCTTATAGAGTCAAATTTTTAAAAGATTCTAATTTGGTAATCGTTTATGGAAAAGATGAAATTGCCACCAAGATAATAGAGATGATAAGAGATATCGACAACAACAGCTACACCAACAAAATATTAGCCGTTAATATAATAGAATTGTCAGAAGCTCAATGGAAAGTTAAAGAAGCTAACAACATAACGATAGATTTCATTGTTGGTAAGAATAATGGGACAAATTTTGAGTTTTTGAACTTTGAGCAAAATTTAAGATATAATTATTATAATGTCTTTAAAAATGAGAATGAAATGTCATTTGTGTTCTACGATAAAAAAGTAGATATATCAGTAGTAGAAAACGATGGAATTGATCTTAAACTTTTAATCGATGATTCTTTGATACTGGATTTAAATTTGAGTTATTCACAAATGAATACACCTATTTATTATTTTATGAATAATTCAAATAAATATTTCATGATAGTTTTGGGTGTTTACGAAAAGAGGGATTATACAAACTATTTTCAAGAAAAAAATAGCAATTCTATAGGCTTGGAGTATGAGTTCGATAAAGGGAATGATTACATAGGCCTCGATTTTATAACAAACGATTACAAATTAAATTTTAAATACGGTTTTTTTGACAAATATAAGTTTACTTTCACAGATGAGATAAGTAAAGATTTTTATTCAAATGTGGGAATTGACTATCACGATGATTTGTTGTACTTTTTACTGTCTTTTAAAGAATATCAGCATTTTGAAGAGATTATTTTGAATGGTGAAATAGGGTTGTTAAGCAATATAAGATTTGAAAGCAACAGTTTAAACCCTTCTTTTGATGGATTATTTTATGATATTTTTATTGGCTATGAAAATGATACAATTGAATTAGGAGCGGGTGCGGATATTTATTTTAATATTTCAAATATAAAAATAAATCCATATTCTGAATTAAAATTCAATTATGAATACGAAAAATTTGAATTAGTTGGAGAACTTTTATACATAATAAACGAAGGATTCAAGGTTAATACTAAGATTTTTTATAACTTTTAAAGCGCTCAAGGAGCGTTTTTTTATTGATGGAGGTGGAACTGTGTATAAAATTCTTATTGTAGAAGATGATAAATCAATTTCCAGACTTCTCGAGTTAGAACTTAGCCATGAAGGCTATGATACGAAAATTGCAAATGATGGAGATGAAGCCATAAAATTTTATGAGGATTTTAAGCCAGATGTTATATTATTAGATATAATGCTTCCTATTAGAGATGGTTTTGAAATTGCAGAGATAATACGTAATTATGATAAAGACATTGGTATAATTATGTTAACTGCAAAAGGAGAGTTAGAAAACCGTGTTGAAGGGTTAAAATATGCTGATGACTATATTGTAAAACCATTTGAAATTGAAGAAATATTTGCGAGGTTAGAAGCTCTTCTTAGGAGACTTAACAAAAGCAAAGACTATCTGACAGTAGATGGGATAAACATGTATTTGGACAGGATGCAAGTATACGTAAATGAAGATGAAATCCATTTAAGTCTCACAGAATTCAACATACTCAAAACACTAATGATCAACAAAAATATAGTTGTATCAAAAGAAAAAATCATGGAAGAAGTCTGGGGATATACAGAAGAAGAAAACAAAAATATTGTGGAAGTTTACATGAACTATTTAAGAAAAAAATTGGGCGAAGCGTCAAAATACATTAAGACAGTAAGAGGTGTTGGATACGTTATTCGAGAAGAATGAAAAGAAAAAATCTGCTGTTATTCAACAAACTTTTGTAATAACAATAACAACTTTTTTATTAACCTCAGTAGTTATATTATTATTGAGGTTTACAGTTATAGATATTTCTATGGATACTTATGGAAAAATGTTTATAAATGAAATTAGTCCAGAATATCTTGAAAAAAGTAAAAAAGCTCCTCGGAATAACGAAGAACTTTTTAACCAATTAATGGATGATACCGATATTTTTAGAAGGAGTCTTTTGTCAAACAAAATAGTTATAATTGATGGAACGGTAATGTCTGACCCATACAACATCATATATAATGGTTTTAAAATAGATAAATTACCTTATCTATATAAAGCTCAAGATAAATACTATATATTTGTAGGATTGGAAGTGTTTCAGAATAAACTTTTAATAGTTGGAAGTCCATCTTTAGAGTTTACAGCTTTAATAGAAACCTTTGATAAAGTAGCTATTGTTGCGATATTTTTGTTGTCACTTGTTTCTTTAGCAATCTCTTATATACTGGCTAGAAGGCTATTGAAACCTACTATAACCATATCAAGACAAATATCTCAAATTGATGCGAACTCTATTAACCAAAGAATTCCTGAGCAAAGCACTGTGGAATATCAAAACTTATCCAACAAATTGAACTCGATGCTTGAAAGAATAGAAGATGCATTTAACGCTCAAAAACAATTTGTTTCAGATGTGTCTCACGAGCTTAGAACCCCTTTGACCTCTATAAATGGGTTTGTTAAGATGCTAAAAAGATGGGGAACAAAAGATGAAAAAATTCTTACTGAATCAATTGAAAGTATCGAAAATTCAACTGAATATTTAAAAGATATGGTTGAAAAGTTGTTAATTTTAACTAAACCAAATTACGAGATAGAAAAGCAAAAACATAATGTTAAAAAGATAATAAAAGAAACATTGGAAATATTTCACAAAGAAGATGAAATATTCAATCTTGAAGGTGAAGATTTTTATATAAATACATCAGAAGAATATCTATCCATAATTTTAAAAGTGGTAATAGAAAATGCATTAAAATACAATTCAGAGGGAGAAAAAGTTGATATAAAATACGGTGAAGGAGAAATAAGCATAAGAGATTATGGTAATGGAATTAGTGAAGACGAGATAGACAAAATCTTTCAAAGGTTCTATAAAGGTGACAAAGCACGCAGTACAAAATCACATGGGTTAGGCTTGTCAATTGCCAAAAAATTAGCAGATAAATTAAACATAAGCATAAAAGTAGAAAACAAAGAAAAAGGAGTTCAATTCACTCTAAAATTCACTGATTACAAACTATCTTAATAATTTAATTAATTCAAGTTAATATAACTAATATAAAATTGAAGAAAGGTCGGATAACCGGCCTTTTTTTACTATTTTATTATTTTGTTTTAGGAGGCATAAAATTGATTTATTTAGACAACAATGCCACAACTATAATGTATGAAGAGGTTTTCAATGTTCTGAAAAAATACTCAATAGATGTGTACGCAAACCCAAATTCAATTCATGAGTTTGGGGTTAAAGCTGAGATTGCCTTGGAAGAAGCCCGGTTTAAAATTGCCAAATTGATGGGAGTTATGCCATACGAAATATATTTTACTTCTGGTGCCACAGAGTCTATTAATTGGGCGATAAAAGGGAGCGTCTTATCTAAACAAAATATAGGAAAGCACATCATTTCTTCAAAAGTAGAACATTCATCTACAATAAACACATTATCCTACTTAGAAAAACAAGGGTTTGAAATAGAATACGTAAAAACTGATAATTATGGAAAAATTGATTTGGAAGACTTGAAAAACAAGATAAGGCAAGATACAGTTTTGGTAACATTGATGGTTGCAAATAACGAACTTGGGACATTAAACCCTGTAAAAAAAGTTTATAAAACCATAAAAGAAAAAAATGAAAAAACATTATTTCATTTAGATGCTGTTCAAGCAATAGGAAAAATAGATTTTAGGTTGAAAGACTTCAAGTGTGATATGGCTTCTTTTTCAGCACATAAATTTCACGGCCCAAAAGGGATAGGGTTTTTATATAAAAAAGATACAGCATTGATACATCCTTTGATAACAGGTGGATCTCAAGAGAGATCTCAAAGAGGTGGGACACAAAATGTTGCTTCTATAGTTGCTATGGCGAAAGCATTAGAAATTAGTTTTGAAGATCTTCCAAAAATGGAAAATATAAAAAACATGCGGGATAATTTAGCAGAACAAATGGAAAAGTTGGGAGCAAAAATTGTAACTCCGTTGGATAATTCAACACCAAATACCTTATCGGCTTTTTTTGAAGGACTTAGAGGTGATGTAATAGTTAACGCATTATCCGATGAAGAAGTATATATATCAACATCGGCTGCTTGTTCTTCTAAAGGTACTTCTGGAAGCAGGGTTTTAAAAGAACTGGGTTATTCTTCAAAAGCTTCAGAAGGGATGGTGAGGATTAGTCTTTCAGCTCTAACCACAGCCGATGAAGTACAAAGATTCATAAATATTCTCAAAAAAGTACTCGAATTTTTGAGATTTTGAAATTTTTAGTGTATAATTAAATTGGAGGAGATGTATATGAGAAGTATGACTGGTTACGGACGAATAGAGAAAATTATTGGCGATTATAATTATTCCGTTGAGATCAAAACCTTGAATGGAAAATATTCAAATGTCAAAATTTCATTAGCAAGTATTTTTTCATCATTAGAAATTGATATTCAAAATTTAATAAAATCAAAGCTAAATAGGGGAAATATAAGTGTATATATTGATATAAGATTTATGAACCCAGAAGATTTTGTAGATGTTGACCTTGGACTTGCAAAATCATACTCAACAGCTTTGGATAAAATAGCAAGTGAACTTCATCTTTCAGATGAGGTTAGTTTGGATGTTCTTACAAAATTCAGAGAAATAATTAAAATAAAAATAAAGGAAGAAAAACAGGAAGAAATCTGGGAAGGCTTAAAAAATGTATTAGAAGAAACAATTGAAAAGGTCATAGAATTTCAAAAACATGAAGGAGAAGACCTTAAAAGTATATTGTTATCCAACGTTGATGAACTTAAAGAAATGGTCAAAAAAATAGAAAATTTGAGTAATGATATGAAAGAGGAATTCAGAAAAAGGATCAAAGAAAATTTGGATGAAATATTAGATTCTGAAAAAATAAATGAAGATAGATTAGAGCTTGAAGTAGCCCTCCTTGCAGAAAAAGCAGATATTTCTGAGGAAATAGACAGATTAAAAAGTCATCTAAGTAGATTTACAAAAATAATTAATGACGAAAACGAAAGCAAGGGACAAAAGCTGGACTTTCTTTGCCAAGAACTACATAGGGAATTCAACACAATAGCTTCAAAATCAAAAATAACAGATATAACGAACTTATCAGTTGACGGGAGAGTAGTAGTAAATAAATTAAGAGAACAAGTACAAAATGTTCATTAAAATATAGCTTCTGGAGGTGTTATTAGTGTACGGTTTAATAAATATAGGTTTTGGTAATGTTGTGGTTGGTGATAGGGTTATAGCAATAGTAAATCCAGGTAGTCAACCATTAAAAAGGCTCAGAGATGTAGCAGAAACACAGGGAAAGCTATTAGAAGTTAATCATGGAAGAAAAACAAGAGCTTTTATAATAACTGACTCGGGACATGTAATTGCTTCTGCAATACAACCAGAAACAATAACAAATAGATTCTCTCAAAACTTCTATGATATAGAAAAATCATTGGAGAGAATTAGGAAAGAGGCTTTCAACGGATGACGGGAGGAGTTTTATATGTGGTAAGCGGTCCTTCCGGTGCTGGAAAATCCACAGTAATAAAAAAAGCTTTGGATAAAGTAGAAGGTTTTACTTTTTCAGTTTCATATACTACCAGGGAAAAGAGACCAGGTGAAATAGAAGGGGAAGACTACTTTTTTATATCCGAAGAAGAGTTTCATGAATTAAAAGAGCAAGGTGAATTTTTAGAATATGCTGAAGTTCATGGATATTACTATGGTACTTCAAAATCTTTTATCAAAGAAAAATTGGATGAAGGATTTAACATAGTTTTAGATGTAGACGTTCAAGGCTCATTAAATATAAAAAAAGAAATGCCATACGATTCTGTATTGATTTTTGTTGTTCCTCCATCTTACAAAGAACTTCAAAAAAGGTTGATGGGTAGAGGAACAGAAAATGAAAAGGATCTCAAAAAGAGGTTGGAAGATTCTAAGTGGGAAATACAGCGTATGGAAGAATTTGATTATCTTTTGGAGAACAACGATGTTCCCGAATCGGTAAACAGATTAATATCTATTATAATCGCTGAACAATTAAAAATATCAAGAATAAAAGATGGTCTTGAAGAAAAAGTAGATAAATTTTTTAAATACGATTTTTCATAGGGGTGAAAAGATGAGTACAGGTTTTAATTATGATATAATTATGGAAAAAATGCATCACAAGTATGCAGTGCCTATTATAGCAGCAAAAAGAGCTCAAGAAATAAAAAATGATAAAGACATGAAAGAACCAAATAAATATCATGCCAATAAAAACTACTTGGATGAAGCATTTGTAGACATTCAGAAAGGGAAAACAATTATAAGAGATGTAGACAAAATAGATGAAATTAAAACAAAGTTGAAGTGATTAGAATGAAAAAATCTTTTCTCATTTTATCTATAATTTTCATTTTTATTTTTGGTCTTTCTAACAGTTTTAATTATGGATTGACTATTATGACAGATGAACAAGTAAACTGGGCTTTGAGAACAGGTTTTGATTCTGAACAGTTTAAGTTGTACTTTGATTTAAGCCCAAATTTTGGTGAAGAACTGAATATGATAACGATAACAGATTTAGATTTAAAATTAGCAGATTTGAATGACATGATTAGTTTGTCTGCAGGTGTGCTTTGGTTGAATGACAGACCTACTCAAGATTATATTGACGCAGACGAAAATAGAAGTGTTATCTTTGCTAATGTCGGTTTTAACTTTCACGTTCAAAATGTCAGCGCCAAACTTGGCGTAGGATATCCAGTTGGTCAAGATTTTGAACCAACAACAAATATTATAGACTACCTTAATTTGAGAATGACTTATACAGTTCCGAAACCTGCAAATTTTATAGATGACTTGAAATTGCAGTTTAGGTTTACAAAACTAAGGAGAGATATTTCTATATTCATCTCAACACCAATTTATGAATAAATTCAAAGGTAAAAGTGGTTTTTTATTACTTGAATCAGTATTAGAATTATTTTTAATTTCAATAATGACAATAACAGTCCTTGCGACATTTGCAAGGACTTTGTTTATATTAAAAAACTCTCTAACAGAGATGAGAGACCTTAACTTATCGCAAAACGCATTTATTTCAATTTATACTTTGGCAAAAGATGAAATAAAAACAACAAATAATTTTTCTAATAATTATATCTACAATTATAAACCAAATGGGACATATGTTGGACTTGACTATAGTCCTTTTTTAAAAAAGGTAACAAGAAAAACAAGAACTGGAGCCACTTTAATAACAAATAATATAGACTTTTTTGAGTATAAAGATAATTATCTTACAATTGAATTAGAAGATTATACTTACAAGATATATATAAAACAGGAGGAATAAAAATGGCAAACGAAATAATAGAATCATATAAAATATTGGAAGAAAAAATAAAATCTGAAAATGCCAAAATATTTTTTGAAATGTTGGATTCCAATTATCCAGCTTTTAAGTCGAGGGCTATACAAGAATTAACAAAACTAAAAATAGAAACACCAGCTATAAAAGAATTCATAGAAGATCCAGATAGAGAGGTTAGATTATCCAGCTTAAAATACTTGGAAAAATTAGCCTTGTTAGAAGAAGAAGATTTGATTAAATTGACAAAAGACATTTCTCCTGCAATAAGAAGAGAATCGATAAAATTCTTTATAAGCATGGGTATAGAAGATGAAAAAATAATTGAAGAAAAAATAAAAGATCCAGATCCAACCGTAAGATATCAACTTTTGATATCTTATTTAGAGTATTATCCAGAAGAATCACCAAAATTAATAGAAAAGATGAAAGATGATCCATATGTAAAGATAAAACAACTTATCGACGCTTTGGAAAATGTATCTGAAACTATGCTGGATGATACTATTCCATCCAACATTAAAAAAATATCATTAATAAGATATTATGAAAAGACAGATGCAATGGTATTTTTCACAACTTTAAAAGAAGTTTATGGAGAAGTTGATAAAGAAACCAAAAAAATCATCTTGAGATTTTTAGCTGGGCTGCCTTGCGATATAATAAAAAAATATTTAGAAGGTAAAATAGAAGAAGAAAAAGACTACGAAATTTTAATGTCCATCACAAAGGTAATAAGAAAAGTTTGTGGGACTGAAGATATACCAAGTTGGTTGATAAACAACTTTGTAGATCACAAAGATCCAAAAATAGTTAAGTTTGGGTTGAAATTAGCTCAAGATAAAGAAGATATGGGATATGTTGATTATGCAAGGGAACTGTTAGATGAAGTGGACGATGATTTGGTTATTGGTGCGGCAGATTACCTGACTTTTTTCCAAGATTATCAACTTACAGACTATGTGTCTGAATTTCTACATTCTGTGTCCTCAAAAAGGATAAAAGAAGCTCTTAAAATAATCAAAAAGCTAAAATTGGAAAACTTTATAAACGAAATTTCAGATATTGCAAACAACAAAAAATACCCTATGTCTATAAGAAAAAATGCTATAAATCTATTAAAATATTTCAAAGCTAAAAATTTATGGGAAATACCTTTTAATATATTAAAAGATCCATACGAAAATGGGCAACTAAAATTGGCATCATTAAACGCTTTGCTAAAATTAAATCCGGAGATGGTGACAAATATTTAAAAAAATATTTTCAGAATTATTTGATAATAGGTGTATAAGCTGTGAAACTCGAACAAATTTTAATACTATAATATGTGATGATTGCATTCAAACTGTTAAAAACCCTACAATTACTGATGGGGTTTTTAATACATATCATATGACATATTATGATGAGAAAATGAAAAAAATAATAAGAAAATATAAATATGGGAATTTTACAAAAATATCGAAATATTTAGCAGAAATGATAATGGATTTGTTGATTTATTACAAATTAGACGTAGAAAATTATAAAGTTACATCTGTTCCTTCAAATTATATAAGTTATATAAACAGGGGGTTTACACCAGCAGAGTTAATAGCCAAAGAGTTTTCAAAGCTTTCTGGCCTTGAGTATATAAAACTCTATAAATCTTTGACTTTGAAAAAGCAGGCTTCTTTGGGACATCATCAAAGATCAGATAATGTGCATAAAAAGATAAAATTAACAAAGTCAGTACCAGAATATATTATAATTATAGATGATGTTTATACTACAGGAGCCAGCATGAACGAATGTTATAAATTGATAAAAGATCAGGTTAAAAATGTTTATGGGATGACTGTTTCAAAAGCACATAGAAACTAAATAGAAATTGTTTTACAACAATTTCTGTTGAAGGTTTAAGGTTGGAAGTTGGAAGAAAAAACTGTATTTTATAACCAGCAACCAGCAACAGTCAACTAACAAACCAACAACCAGCAACAAACAACCAACAAACCAACAACAAACAAACCAGCAACAAACAACCAGCAACCAGCAACCAACAACCAGCAACCAACAACCAACAACCAACAACCAAAATGCAACTATCAACTATCAAAGGGGGGTTAATATGTTAAAAAGAAGTCATGATTTAGTTATTTTAGGGGGAGTTGCCGCTGGTACATCTGCAGCAGCTGCAGCCATAAGAGAAAATAAAGAAAAAGATGTGGTGATTTATCAAAAAGAACCTTTTATTTCTTATGGAGGGTGTGGCCTTCCATACGCGATAACAGGCGATGTTAAAAATGTAGACGATGTTATAGCTTTTTCGCCAGAGGAGTTTGAAAAGAAAAAGGGAGCTAAAGTTTATACAGAACACGAAGCTTATGATGTTGATTTTGACAACAAATTAGTATATATAAGAAATTCTAAAGAAGAAATCGAAGTGTCTTATGATAAACTCGTTATTTCAACTGGTGCTTCTCCTATAATACCAGGATTCGATGCAATTGGTAATGATGGAGTTTTTAAAATGAGGAACCCTAATGATGATAAAGCTATTTTAAATTTTATCGAAAAAAAATCACCTAAAAAAGCAGTTATAATAGGTGGTGGTTTTATAGGTGTTGAAACAGCAGAAGGACTTTTGGAAAGGGGTTTGCAAGTCGATCTAATTGAAGGACTCGATTCATTAATGGGAGATATAGAACCAGAACTGCATGAAGATTTGTTGGCGAAGATGGAAGAAGAAAAGGTTAAAGTACATTTGAACAACATGGTTAAAAATATTGTTAAAAAAGAAGATGGTTTTGAAGTTCAAACTAATAATAAATCGATAAATACTGATATGGTGATAGTTGCTATAGGAGTTAGGCCAAATACACAATTTTTAAAAGACTCAGGAATTAGCATGCTTAAAAATGGAGCAATAATAATAAACGAAAAAAGTGAAACCAATATTAAAGATGTTTATTCTGCTGGTGATTGTGCTTCTGTAAAACATTTGATAACTGGAGAAGACACATATTTCCCACTTGGTACGACAGCAAACAAACAGGGAAAAATAGCCGGTAAAAATGTATTTTCAACAGAAAAAGATGAATTCAAGGGTATTATAGGTTCTTTCATTACAAAATTCAAAGATTTAGAATACACAAGAACTGGTCTCACATTAAAAGCTGCAAAAGAAAAGGGCTTTGATGTTGACTCTGTGGTAATAAAATCCATAAGTCGAGCGGGGTATTACACCGGTGGTGGAAGAATAAAAATGAAAATGGTTTTTGATAAAAAAACTGGGAGAATATTGGGAGCCCATTACATTGGAAAAGAAGTTCATGCAAGGGTTAACACAATGGTCTCTCTAATATATAAAAACTCCACTGTTTTTGATCTTTTAAATATGGACCTTCCATATGCACCACCCTTTTCACCTGTATGGGATATCAATTTAATAGCAGCTTCACAAGCGATCAAAAAAATATAATCAAAAAAGCCCTTAAATAAGGGTTTTTTTGATGGTATAATGTATATATACGCACTAATAGGGGTGAGCTTTGTGAAGAAGTTATTTGGTGTACTATTAATATTATTTTTTTTAGTATCGGGTATATCAGAAGTTATTTTTTTGAACAACGGTAGAATTGTTGAAGGTGAAATAACAGATATCAACGAAGGTATAGTAATTGTAGAAGTAGACGATTATAAACACATTTTTTCAACATCAAACATTTCATATATATTTTTTACCCAAAACATAAATTTTAAAAATGGTTTTTATTTAAAAAATGGAATAGTAATAAAGAAGACCATCCCTTTAAGAAATATGTCTGAAGGGGTTTTGGAATTTTCAGATGGCAGTTCAAAATTATTTTTGAACAAAAAAGACATAGTTCAATTATCTTTTATAGAAAACTCAAATGAACCAGAAATAAAAATTGAGGATAGTTTAATAGATTTTACAGAAATCAATTCAATTAATGATAAGGAACATTTAATAAAAACACCTCAAGGAAAGCTGAAACTAAATTATGATAATTTAGAAAAATATTCTAAAAAAGATAAAGAATATATTTTAAACAAAGACAATGAAATATATTTTTTAAAAGACATAAAAATAACAGAAAAAGGGATAAAACCTTTTGTTGATGATGAATATTATATAAAAGACTTTAATTCTCTTATAAAAATTGATGCTTCTTTTGATGGTCGGAACAATGCTTCTAACGATATATACACTATCAAAACTAAAGAAAAAACTTATTCTGGAAAATTTGTATATGGAAAAGATTCAATAATTATTAATAAACAAGAAATTAAGTCAGGAGATATAGTAAGTATAAATAAAAACTTGATTTTTAAGAGAAAGATGGATTATTTCTCTTCAGGTTATAACGAAAATGAGTATTTTATAATGGATAATTACAGCAATTTGTATGCGCTTTCTGAAAAGGGTCTAATAAATAAAGAAAAGGTTATTGAAGAGTTTGATACAAATAGCCATTATATAAGTGTTATAAGAGGTACTGAAGACCACATTTTATTAAGAGATAATAGGAGTATACTTCTTTTAGACGCTAAAACTTTTGAAGTCAAAGAAAAAAGGGAGTTTTCACATTCCTTTTTATATAAACTTAGAGGCGATCTTTTAATAATTTATAGTACATTTAGTACAAAAATTTTAGTTTACGACATGAGGGATCTAACTTTGTTAAAAGAATATAACCTTGATTTAAAAGTTTCAGACATCGAGTATTGGAATGAAGAAATATATATAATTAATTCCTCGTTATTGTACAAGTATCACGATGGAGAATTTAAAGTTTTAGAAGACTTTGGAACCAAATTATACAACCTTGTAATAATTAATAATAAAATATATTTGATAGCATATGATTCAGTTTTTGTTTATAATGGAGAAAATTTAAAAGAAATAAAAATAGATCCCGTTTATGGTTATGAACACGATGGTGAAAATTTATTCATAGTTTCTAAAAATAAAATATCCTCAATTAAGAATGATGAATTAGCTTGGGAAAAGAATTTTGAAGAAGAAAATTACAGGTCCTCTGTTGTTATAATTGATGAGAATCTATACACTATTTATGGAGATAATTTGTATAAATTTGATAAGGAAGGAAATTCAGAAATTATATTTAATTATGATTTTAGTAAATCTATACATAATTTATACAAATTGAAGGACAAATTTCTACTCATAACTTGTCAAGACGAATTTCTTCAATTTGCTGTAGCTGATTAAGGAGTTAAAAAAATGTTTAATGTAGCTGTCTTAGTAAATACAATAGCCGTTATTTTCGGCGGTTTTTTTGGAACTTTTATTGGAAACAAATTAACAGATAATATCAGAAAAATTTTGTTTCAAAGTGTTGGTTTGACAACGATTTTTATCGGTATAAACATGGGGTTAGAGGCAAATGACCTGATAGTTGTTTTAATATCTCTTGCAATAGGTGGAGTTATTGGAGAATTTTTGAAAATAGAGGATAGAATTGGAAAAATAGCCAACAAAATCGAAAAATCAGAAGGGGAAACGAAATTTGTTAAAGGTTTTATCACAGCAACTGTTTTGTTCGTTATAGGGCCTATGACGATACTCGGTTCTTTAAATGCGGGGATTAGTAATGACAACTCTGTTCTTTTCTTAAAATCGATGTTAGATGGCATCTCGTCAATCATATTGTCTTCTGTGTATGGAGTTGGAGTTATTTTTTCAGCTTTAAGTGTTTGGGTTGTTCAGGGGTTATTAGTTGTTGGCTCAAGACAATTACAATTCTTATCTCAGGAAATATATCTAAATGATTTTACAGCTGTTGGTGGTGCCATGATAGTTGCAATTTCTTTAAGATTGATGGATATAAAAGATATAAAGGTAGGGAACTTTTTACCAGCTTTAGTGGTTGTTATATTTGCTAATTACATAAAAATGATGTTTTAAAATAAATCACAAAGCAATTTATTTTGTGGTTAGTTGGAAGTTGGAGTTTGGAAGAATAGAAATCAGAGATTTCTATTGTTAGAAAAAATATTAAAATTAAAAAGGTCTTTCCTTTAAATGATGACCTGTTTTATCTTGTGGGTTAAAAAAGATTTTGAAATGATATAAAAAAAACACCAGTAAACTGGTGTTTTTGGTGGGCAGAGACAGAATCGAACTGTCGACACACGGATTTTCAGTCCGTTGCTCTACCGACTGAGCTATCTGCCCAAATTAATGGTGGGCACTGCAGGATTTGAACCTACGACCCTCTGCTTGTAAGGCAGATGCTCTCCCGCTGAGCTAAGCGCCCTTTAATGGCGCCCCCAACCAGATTCGAACTGGTGTCTTTGGCGTGAAAGGCCAATGTCCTAGGCCTCTAGACGATGGGGGCAATCATCGACAGCCGAAATATATAATACCATATTAAAAATTATATGTCAAGTATTTTCCTTTAATAAGTATAAATTTTAGTTTAAGTTCTAACATGCATTTTATCTAAATGTTCTTTAAATTCGTATGCTACTTTGCTTATGTCTCCAGCACCTAAAAAAAGAAATACAGTATCACTATATTCACTTAAATATTTGAAAAGGATTTTGGTATTATTTATAAATATTGCGTTCTTTTTTGATTCTATAAGTTTATCAACAACATAATTTTCTTTTATTCCTTCAATAGGTTTTTCAAATGCAGAGTAAATCTTATAAACCACTATTTCATCCGATTTTAAAAGAGAGTCTACAAATTGGTCTTTTTCTCTATGTAGCCTTGTATATCTATGAGGTTGAAATACTGAAACGATTTTTTTATCTGGGAAAAATTCTCTTGTTGCTTGGATGGTGTGTCTTATTTCTTCAGGTGTGTGAGCATAATCATCAATAATATATCTGGATGTATTTGAATATAAGATATTGAATCTTCTGTCTACATTTTTATATGAAAAAAGGCCTTCAGAAATATACTTGAAATCAATTCCATAATCATGGCAAAAAGCTATAGCTGCTAAAGCATCTAAAGCGTAATGTAGACCTGGAGTTGACATTGTTATTTTTCCCAAGAATACTTTATTGTAATAAACTTCAAATTCTTGGTATTTTCCAACTTGATTTCTATTTTTAAAATAGTAATTGCTTTCTTCGCTCAAACCAAATGTAATTACATTTTTAGATTTAATATTCATTTTTTCTAAATTTTTATCATCATTGTTGATAAAAACTTTTTGTTTTGTGTTATTTATGGCATTTTCTATAGAATTTTTTAGGTTTTCAAAATCGTTGTCATAATGTTCAAGATGATCAGGTCTTAAGTTAGTAACTATTAAAAAATCAACTATAGTTTTTTTTATGTATCCATCACTTTCATCAGCTTCAGCTATTATTAAATCTTCACCAAAAGAATAATTACCATCTTTTAAAGAGTCATGAATTCCTCCCAAAAAGACGGTTGGGCATTTACCTGCTACTTTAAATATTTGTGAAATCATAGCAGTTGTACTTGTTTTTCCATCAGTTCCCGTTATTCCCAAACTCTTATTTTCTTTTAATATGCTATTTAGAAACTCCATTCTTGAAATTATTGGGATATTCATTTTTTTAGCGGCTATTACTTCAGGATTGTCATCTTTTATGGCTGTGCTTTTTATAAAATAGTCTAAGTCATCTGGTAGTGTTTTATCCTGTTTAGTTTTTATCTCAATACCTTTAGTTTTTAAATACTCTATTCTTTCGTTTTTTATGTTGTTTGAGCCATATACTTTTTCATTATTATAAAAAGTATGTAATGCAATAGAGCTCATCCCTATACCGCCGATACCCGAAAAATAATATTTCATTTTTTCCTCCTAATTTAGTTCTTCAATATAATTTGTTATATTCTTTACGCTATCATCTGATTTTTGATACCAAATATAATCAGCGGGTTTACTATTGATATTATTTAAAAAATTAATAATTGAATTAGTTGAATAATTATCTTCATCACATATAATGCTGTTTACATTTTCTTGTGTTTTTTTGGCATTTATCATTTGATGGTTTTCGGCAGCTCCCTTCCAAGGTATTAAAACGGAGTTTAGGTTATAAAATATGATTTCTGCTATAGAAGTTGCACCAGCTCTTGATACTATTCCATCAATAACACCCATTATTTCGTAAGCATTATCTATATAATCAAATGTTTTAACATTTTTAAAACTTTGGAATCTTTCTGAATCTTTTGTTATATGTATAAAGTTAATATTTTCAGTCGATTGGTACACCTCATACATTATATCATCTATTTTTTCCGATCCCAAACTACCCCCCATTACGAGAATTGTTTTTTTGTATAAATCTTCTAAGTTGTAGTTTAGCAAAATTTCTCTTTTGATATCTTTGCTTGGATACCTAACGGGGTTACCGGTGTAGACAGTATTTTGCAAATAAGGAGTTTCCTTAAAAGAAATAAAAGTTTTTTTTGAATACTTAGAAAACCTTTTGTTAACTAGTCCTGGGATTGAATTTTGTTCGTGCAAATAATATGGTATTTTCAGTTTTTTCATAGCTAAAATAACTGGAGCAGTTATATAGCCACCTGTGAAAAAACCAAAGTCTGGATTAAATTCTTTTATTATCTTTTTAATACCTCTCGATTCTTTTAAAAAGTCATTTATTCTTTTGACGTTTTCTAAATTATAGAGAGGTCTTAATAATCCTTTGGTTTCAAGAGTTATAGTTTTAGCATAAGGAATATCTTTGGGTATTTTTTTTTCTTCAATTCTACCTTTTGTCATGAAATACAAAATATCCAAATTGTAATATTGCTCAAGATATTTTATAAATGCAAGAGCCGGATAATAATGCCCACCAGTTCCCCCTCCAGCCACAACAATTTTTTTAGTTTTCAATGTCTTCACCTTCGTCGTTTATTCGTCTAATTCCGTTATAGTAAATCAACCCTATAGCCAGCCCAATACTCGCCAAAGTCATCATTAAAGAGCTATTTCCGTAACTCATTAATGGTAGTGTTACTCCAGTTACTGGAATACCTGGGACCCCCAAACCTACCAAAGCATTTATAGCCATTTGTAAAAAAATGAAAAAGGCTATTGCTGTAGAATAAGAAAAAGTTACTTGATCTCTGGTGAAGTAAGAAAGTCTCGTCATCTCTCTGGACAATATAAAGAATAAAGTCAAAACTAATATAATTCCAACTTTACCCCATTCTTCACCAATAATTGACATTATAAAATCGGCATAAGAGGCTGGAACATTATATTTTAACATTCCTCCAAAAGGAGCTGTTCCAATTATTCCTCCATTTTCAATTGCCTTTCTGGATTGTTCTGTTTGAAAGCTATCTTGCCCTAAAACTCTTTCCATTTGATAATCTTGTAGAAATAAATCTTTGTTAACAAATACCGCGAAGAAAAGTATAAATATTATTAATGAGAAAACAATAAATTCTCTTTTATTTTTTAGATTTAAAAATATAGTAAAAATTCCTATCGATAAAACTATTATCGATGTGCTGAGGTCAGGCTGAATAAAAATGAAATATATTGTAATTGCTATAGATAGAGAAGAATATAAATACTTTAAAATGTTGTTCTTTTCCTTATAAAAAATGTATGTTATTATTGCCGGCAGAAGTATTTTGGATAATTCTGATGGTTGAAATTGAATAAATCCTAAATCAATCCATCTGTTAACATTCGCTACAGAGCTATACATATGTGGGAGATACAAAAGGCCTATGTGAATGATGAAAATAAAAGGCAAAAAGTAATTACCTTTTATAATTCTTTCCCCAAAATAAAACATAAAAATTCCAGCTGAAATTCCTACAGATAAAGCGATGATATAGTTAAACAATTTTAATTCAGGGTCTAACCCTTCAAGGCTTTTCATTGCGTATAAAGAACTATATACAAAAAAAACACCCATTATAAGAGTTGATCCTAATATTACTAAATAAAATATAAATCTTTGTCTAAAACTTTTATACATAAAAATCCCCTCAATATTATTGAATGTTTTCCAATATGGACTTTTTGAATTCATATCCTCTATGTTCATAATTTTTAAATAAGTCAAAACTAGCCCCAGAAGGGGAAAAAACAACAAATTCAGATTCAGTATTTTTCAAAACTTCAACTACTTCTTTTAAATTATTTAGAAATAAAAATTTGTCAGTTAATTTGTATTTCTTTACTTCAGATACCATTTGTCCAAAAACAAGCACTTTTGCAGCGTATTGATTCAGTTCTTCTATTAGTTTGGACATGTCTTCATTTTTTGGTTCTCCAGATAAAATTGCGATGTACTTTTTATTTCTAAAACTCATGTAAGAGTAGTAAGCAGAATGAACATTGGTTGCTTTTGAATCGTTTATATAATATGTCCCGTTAATATGTGCAAAATTTTCAAGTCTATGCGCTAAAGGTTTAAAAGTAGATATTCCCATTTCTATTGTTTTTTTATCGAAATTTAGTTCTAATAAACATACCACAGCTGCTACAACATTTTCTCTATATATAGCTAAATTCAATGTATCATTTTTAACCATTATTTCTTCGTTTTTATAAAAGACTTTCTTTTCTTTATAGTTGTACTTTGGTGAAAATTTGATTAAGTTGTTTTTGGAACATCCATAATCTATTTCTGAATTGATTATGAATGTTCCGTAGTTTTCCAGGGTTCTCCCACCCATATTTAACTTGCTGTTGTAATATTCCTCCAAATCAGAATGCCAGTTTAGATGATCTGGAGCCAAATTCAACAATATCGCTATATCTGGGGAAAATTTTTTAGACCAATACATTTGAAAAGAGCTAACTTCTAAAACATAGTAATCTATGTTTAAAGGGGCGTTTATTAAAGGTATCCCTATATTTCCTGCTTTATAAGAAGATTTATCAGAAATTTGAATTATGTGATTTATTAAAGATGTAGTTGTTGTTTTACCATTTGTTCCTGTTACTCCAATAAAAGTGGCGTTTGGGTTAAATCTTTTCAAATGCATCCATGAGTATTCCAGTTCGGTAGTATAATTTATGTTATTATCAAAAATTATTTTTGCTGCTTTACTATTTGGTCTTATACCCGGACTGATTATGGCTAAATCTGTGGTTTTTAACAGTTCTCCGTGATCTTCTTCAAATTTGATATTATTCCTGATAAAAAATTTTTTCTCTTCTTCAGAGAATTTGTTATTATTGGAAATACAAAGAGAATTTCCTTTGTCTAATATTATGTCGACAAGGGCACTATTGCTCTTACCAAACCCCACTAAACAAACTTTCATTTACATACCCCCAAATCCAATTAAACTAAACAAGACGTTTATCAATAAAAAAGTCATTACTATTCTTTCTTCACTCCATTTTTTCAATTCAAAATGATGGTGAATTGGTGCCATTAGGAAGACTCTTTTTTTTCTCAATTTGAAACTGGAAACTTGTATTATAACAGAAAATAGTTCTGCAATAAAGATAATTCCAGTGAAAATAACAAAAGCGTCCATAGAATTGTACATAAGGTAAACTGCAAAAATAGCTCCTAAAGAAAGTGAACCTGTATCTCCCATAAATATCTTTGCAGGTTTTATGTTAAAAATCAAAAAAGCTATAACGGGAAAGACAATAGCATAAATAAATTCAACATTGTTAAAGCCAGAGATTAAAATTGTAAAAATCATAGAAGATGTGAATATAAAGCCGTTCAAACCATCCAACCCATCAGTCAAATTAGTTGCGTTTGACATACCTGATATGAATACAACTCCCCACGGAATGTAGAGTAACCCTAAATTAATTTCTGTATCTAAAAAAGGTATTATTATAGATGTTTCTGGTGAGTTCAGTTGTATTATATATAAAATTATCCCTGAAAAAATAAACTGTAAAATCAATTTTTGTATTGAATTTAGACCAGTAGAATGTTTTTTGTATATACTTAAAAAATCGTCTAAAAAACCAATGAATCCAAATAATAACGTGGTCAAGCCTATAATATAATACAAAGGTTGAGAGTTTAAAAAATAGAAGATAAAATTCAAAACACTTATAGATATTACAAACAATAGTCCACCAGCGGTTGGTGTACCTTCTTTATAATTGTGAAGAGCCGGTCCTTCCTTTCTTATAAATTGACCAAATTGCTTTTTCTTGGCCCATTTTATATAAACCGGATATAAAAAAAGTAATAATATAAAAATTAGTAAAGATATTAAAAGCTCCATAATTAACCCCTTTCTTGCATAAATTTATATAAACCAGTTGAATTCGACCCTTTAATCAAAATAACTCCTTTGGAGCTATTCAATATTTTTTCTATTTTCTTTATTTCTTTTATTTTAATAACATCATCAAATGAATATTTGTCCTCTTTATCATAAAAATAAATTTCATCAAAAATTTCTTTTGCTTTTTCAATAACCCGATTTAACACTATTTTATCATCCTGTCCTATTTCTTTTATTTCAGACATAATGAGTATTTTAGAAGTTGCTTGAATTTTTTCAACACTTTCAAACGCACTGAAGAAAGATTCTTCTGAGGCGTTATAAGAATCGTTTATGATTATGTTGTTTTCATTTTTGATCAATTCAAACCTGGATTCTGGTAATTTAATTTCAGATATAACAAAAGGGTCTATAGGTATTTTAGTAAAAATAGAAAACGTCACAGCAGCTAAAAGGTCTAATATTTGTCCTTTGCTCCAATAAGACTTTAGAGTTAGCAATCCATCTTTTCCAAATGTTTTAAAGTGTACTTTCGTAGTGTCTTCAAAATATTCATAATCAATTAAATATGCATCGCTATTTACTTTCTGCCCAAATGAAATTTTGTTTTTGTAACTTTTAACAAATTTTTGTAATTCAATAGAGTCGCTATTATAAACCAATAATCCACCATTTAACGCAGTTATTATTTTTGACTTTTCTTCTGCGATGCCTTCTTTTGATTTCAAAAATTCTAAGTGAGAAGTTCCAATGTTTGTTATAAAAGCTACATCCAGATTAAAAAATTTTGTTAGATTTTCCATGTCTCCTTTTTTTTGAATTCCCATTTCTATTATGGCAACTTCTTCGTTAGAGTAGTTGTTTAATATTGAAATAGGTATTCCAATTTCAGTGTTATAATTTTTTTCTGTTGCAAAAGTAGATATATTACTTTCTATTATATTTTTTAAACAAACTTTAGTAGTAGTTTTCCCTGTAGAGCCTGTTATTCCTATTTTCATCTTAGCGTTTTGGTTAACTATTTTGGAAGAAACAGATAAAAGCTTTTCTTGGACGTTTGGAACTTTTATAATCTTTTCAGAATTATCTGGATAGCCAGCTTCAACCACAGCAAAAGATGCGCCCTTTTTGAACGCATCTTCTACATATCTATGTCCATCAGTATTTTCTCCCTTTAAAGCAACAAAAACATCGTTTTTCTTTATTTTTCTCGAATCTATTTGAAAATAATATTTTCTTTCAAAAAGTTGTTCAAGTGTCATTTTTTCATACTCCTTCTTAAGGAGTCTATACATTCTGAGGCTATTTCAAAATCGTTGAATTTTATTTGTTTCCCGTTTGAAAAAAGTTGGAATTTTTCATGACCCCTACCAGCTATAATTACCAAATCATCTCTATTGGCAAAATTTATTGCTGCATTTATAGCTGTTTTTCTTTCTGGAATAACTATAAAATTTCTTTCTTTTGTGATGCCATCTTTGACCTGCTCTATTATCTTTTCCGGATCCTCGTCTTTTGGATCGTCAGTTGTGAGAACTATAATGTCCGAGTATTTACTAGCCACTTCTCCCATTATTTTTCTTTTGCCAACATCTGCATTACCACCAGCTCCAAAAACAAGTATGATTCTACCCTTAACTATTTCTTTTGCATTTGATAAAACTTTATCAAGAGCGTCTGGAGTGTGGGCAAAGTCTATGACAACTGAAAAACCAAGGGCTTTAGAACTTGGGATAAGTTCGAATCTACCTCGAACGCCTTTAAAGGTTATGATGCTATGTTTTATCTGATCATAAGATAATCCATACTCTTTACAAACAATTAAAGCATTTGTTATGTTATAAGCATTAAATTTCCCTATTATAGAAGAGTAAATAGATAACTCTTCTCCCTCGGGAGTGTCGATTTTAAAATTCATTTGATAAATACTTTGGTTGATCGATTTTATTGTATAATCAGCTTTATCGTCAAACCCATAAGTAATTATCTTATTTTTGTCAACGTGAAAATTATCCAATTCTATCTCATCTATATTTACTATAACTTTTCCATTTTTTTTCAAATAATTTGTTAAAGACAATTTTGTGTCCATATATTCTTTAAAAGTGTGGTGATAGTCAAGATGATCCCGTGTTATATTTGTATATGATATCAAATCGTATTCCAGTTTTTCAACTCTTTTTTGGTGAATGGCGTGGGAAGATACTTCCATGTTTACAAATTCAACATTTTCTAACTTACTTTTTTCCAAAATTTCTGAAATTTTTATAACACTTGGGGTGGTATTATAAGGCTCTTCAATGACTTGATCTTTGATCATTATTTCAACAGTGCTGAATAGAGTCGACTTTTTACCACTTTCTTGTAAAATGTGGTGGACTAAAGTGGCAACGGTAGATTTTCCATTTGTACCAGTAACGGCGAACATCTTAAAGTCTTTTGGAGATATGTGTTTATTTTTATATGCCAGTTCTGCAATAACTTTTCTGGTGTTTTTTATAAGAACGTAGTCGAGAGACAAGTCTTCTGGTATTTTTTCTGGGTTATCTAAAATTACAAAAACAGCTCCTCTACTAAGAGCTGAATGTATAAAATCATGGCCATCTACTTTAAAACCTTTTACAGCAATAAAAACATCGTTTTTTTCAACAAGTTCGCTGTTATCTTTGAAATTTTTAATTTCAAGGTCGGTATCGACTTCTATTCGAGTTTCTATAATCTCATCTTTTAAGAAGTCCAAAATTTCAGAAATTTTCATCTATAAATTACCCCCTAATTATCTAATTGGAAATTTGACAATAAAAAAAAATATTGATATCATATAATTAGCACTCAATAAAAAGGAGTGATAATTAAAATGGGGATGAAGCTCTCAAAAAGACAAAAAGATGTCTTGTTGACAATCGTTGAATTGTACTCAAGGAGTAGTAAACCTGTCAGTTCTGATGATGTTATAAAGAACTCAGGGATAAAAGCTTCAAGCGCAACAATAAGAAATGATATGCAAAAATTACAGCATCTTTCATATATCTATCAACAACACACAAGTGGGGGAAGAATACCCACTGACAAAGCGTTGAAATTGTATTTCGAAATTATAGCAGAGGCATACGGAGAAGAACAAAACTATTTAGAAATGCCAAGAGACTATAAATTCTATGATTTAAATATTATGTTTGAAAATTTGTCTGAAATAATATCAACAACACTAAATGGGATGGTTATTTTCGAGTATCCAGATCCTAAATATATTTACGTAACTCGTGCCGTGGTAACACAATTAACAGAGTATCATTATGTTGTAATTCTGTTGACTAATTTGGGTATGACAATATCAAGAACTGTAGAATCCTATGGACTACCTGCTGCAAAGGAACTTGAAAATATGTTGAATGAAGGATTATCTGGTAAATCTTTATTTGATATAATTTATGCTTCAAAAACACAGAAGCTCAAAACTGATGATATTAGGTTAACTAATATGTTTAACCTCATAGAAGTACTGCTGAATGAGTTTTCAAGAAACAAGTATCTTATAAAGGGACTCGAAAAAATAATAAACAAATTCAAACCAAATATAGAAAGCGTTGAGAGTCTAACTAAAATAATCGAAAATGATTATATAAAAGATAAAATTTTTGAAAATATTGATTACAGTCATGAGTTAAATGTATTTTTTGGTTCAGATTTAAAAAACAAATCGCTAAAAAACTTTGCTTTTTTCAGTACTTCTTATAGTTTAGGTTCAAATCCTATAGGGAGAATGCTTTTTATAACTGACAAATTTTGTAATTACGAAATGATTTATAAAATTATAAGAGAATATAATTCACGCTTCTCTGAAATTATATCAAAAAACTTGTAGTAAAAGAAATTTTAAACTAAAAAATATAGGTTAAAGTATATGGAGGTGTATTTTTATGGATAAAAAAAATGAGAAGAAATTAAATAAAGAAGAAAATAAAACAAATGAAAAAGAACAAAAAGCTGAAAATGAGGAAATAGAAAAAGAAGTAGAGGGAAAAAATGAAAAGAAAGAAGAGGAATCAGTAGAATTGTATGAGAATTTACCAAAAGAAGAACTAATAGAAATCATAGAAAGAATTGAAAGTGAATTAGAAGAGACTAAAAAAGAAAAAGAAAAATACAAAGAAGTTGCAATAAACATAAAAGACAAATTTGATCATTTTCAAAGACTTGTTGAAAAAGAAAAGAAAGAGTTAAAAAAATCAACAAAAGAGAAAGTAATAAGAAATTTTTTAAATCCTTTTGAACAGTTAACTATTTCGTTGAAATATGAAGATGATCCACAGTTTGCAAAAGCGATTAAAATGGTTTATAAGGAAATGAAAAGTGCATTTGAGAAATCTGACTTAGAATTTATCTTTCCAGAAAAGGGAACTGCATTTGATCCCTTTGAACATGATGTTGCCGATAAAATAGAAACGGAAGAAATAACAGAATATCACGTTCATTCAGTTCATAAACCAGGTTACAAAATGGATGGGAAGGTAATAGAGCCAGCTAAAGTTAATGTTGCAGTTAAGCCTAAAAAGGTTAAAGAAAAGCCACAAAAAGAGGAAAAATCTGAAGAGGAAAATAAAAAAGAAGGTGATGAATAATGCCTCAAAAGAAAGATTATTATAAACTTTTGGAGATCGATAAAAATGCAACTCAAGAAGAGATTAGGAAAGCTTACAGAAAAATGGTTAAAAAATGGCACCCAGATAGACATCAAGAAAACAAACAATATGCTGAAGAAAAGTTTAAAGAAATCCAAGAAGCTTACGAAGTTTTAAGTAATCCTGAAAAAAGAAAACTATATGATAGATTTGGATTTATACCTGAAGGTGGAGGATACCAACAAAGAGGTGGTCAGCCAGGCGCTGGTGGAGTAGAAGACATATTCAAAGATTTCTTTGGAGGTAGCTCTGGAAACTTTGGTGAAAGTGGCGGAGGCTTCGGAGATTTCTTTGACATGTTTTTTGGATCCGAAAGAAGCTCATCAAGAGGTTCCCGAAGAGCAAAAAGACCTGAGAGAGGTCAAGATATACACGCAACTATATCTTTAAATTTAGAAGAAGTTTTATATGATGTTAAAAAGACCATTGAATACGATAGATACGAACCTTGTAATTCATGTAAAGGAACTGGAGCAGAAAATGGAACGTCTTATTCAACTTGTCCAAGATGTAATGGTCAGGGTCAAATAAACGAAGAACAGAGAACGTTCTTTGGAACTTTTGTAAAAACTTATACATGCCCAACTTGTAATGGAGAAGGAAAAATTATAGAAAAAAAATGTTCAGTTTGTAACGGACAAGGAAAGCTACACAAAAAAGAAAAACTTACAGTAACTATTCCTTCTGGGGTAGAAGATGGATACGTGCTAAGATTGAGAGAAAAGGGAAATGCAGGTAAAAACGGTGGCCCTGCAGGAGATTTGATTATTCATGTTAAAGTTAATCCAAACAAAAATTTCAGAAGAAAAGGTGCTGATCTTGAAACCGAAATAACCGTAGATTATGTTGAAGCAGCACTTGGGACAGAAGTTAAGATACCAACTCTTGAAGGAGAAATTGTAGAAAAAATTCCAGAAGGAACAAATCCTGGAACAGTTATAAGACTAAAAAATTTGGGAATGCCAAATTTTTCAGGCAAAAAAAGAGGAGATATATACGTAAAAATAAACGTTAAAATTGATAAACCAGGTTTGAGAGAGAAAAAGCATTTAAGAGACTTAGCAAAATTGAAAAAAATAAACATATAATATAAAGGGGGCAGGAAATGACAAAAAATTCAAAAAGTATAGATATCAAAAAAGAAGTATTCGATTACTCTATAATCACCATAGGCACTATACTTACAGCTGTTGGTATAGTATTATTCCTTGTCCCTTACAATATAGTGGCAGGCGGAGTCAGTGGACTTGCCATAGTAATGAATGAATTATTTGGTTGGTGGGTAGGCTTACAAATGATAGTCTACAACCTTTTTTTGTTTGCGTTAGGTTTTAAATTATTGGGAATGGGTTTTGGTGTAAAGAGTATATATAGTGCTATAGCTCTTTCTCTTTTTACAGACTTATTTCAACAAGTGTTTAAGATGAACGAAATACTACCAAATATGATTAATCAAACACAAAATCCTGGATTAGACATGATGCTGATGACGGCTGTATATGGAGCCATTATAACTGGAACTGGTATGGGACTTGTAATTTGGAGAGGAGCCACTACAGGCGGAACTGATATACTTGCTATAATATTCAATAAATATTTCCACGTTTCAGTTGGTACTGGTTTATTAATTGCAGATTCCGTAATTACAGCCTCTTCGATATTAATAAGTCCTATACTACCAATGTATGGTATCATAACAATTTTCATAATGGCAAGGACTATAGACGGTATTGTGACAGGATTAGAGTCGACAAAGACTGTTTTGATAATAAGTGACTATCATGATAGAATAAAAGAGATGATATACAAAGAATTAGACAGAGGAATAACATTCATAAAAGGTGCCGGTGGGTATACTAATAAAGACAAAGAGATTATGATGGTTACCATATCAAGATCTGAAGTCGGTATGTTGAAAAACAACCTACATGAAATAGACGAAAATGCTTTTGTAATAATACTTCCAAATAATGAAGCTTTAGGTTATGGGTTTAAAAAAATAAAATAAATCAAGGCAGGTGTATGACAGAGTGGATGACCCCCAAAGTGGTGAACTGATTTACATGCTTTTAGCAATATTGGTTTTACTTGTATTATCTGGATTTTTTTCAGGTTCAGAAACTGCGATGACTGCTTTAGGAAGAGGGAAAATAAAAGATTACCTGGAAAATGAGAATGATGAGAAAAAGAAAAAGAAATTAGAGAAATTTATGCATAGACCAAATCAATATCTAACAACTATTCTAATTATGAATAACATTGTTAATATTTTGGCATCATCTTTGACAACTGTTTTTGTTGTTAATTTATTTCCTGGTTCACAGGGTACTGCAGTTGGTATCGCAACTGGATTTATGACTTTGCTGATTTTAATTTTTGGTGAAATAACTCCAAAAGTATTTGCCAGAGAAAATAGGGAGAAGTTTTTTAGTTTTGTATTTAATCCAATACATTTTTTAAATTTGATTTTGACCCCTATTGTTTGGGTACTTGTAAAAATCACAAATGTTGTTATTAAAGCTTTTGGCGGGGAAAAAATTGATCAAGCTCCTCCTTTTATAACAGAAAGTGAAATTATGACATATCTTGACATGGGACACGAAGAAGGCGTAATAGAAAAATACGAAAAATATTTAATGCAAAGATCACTTGAAATGAGAGATACCTCGGTTAAAGAAATCATGACTCCGAGAGTAGAAATTGTTGCAATGGAAGACAATGAAACGCTTGTAGACCTAATTAAGACAATTAACGAAGAAGGATATTCAAGACTTCCTGTATTTAAAGAATCTATGGACACGATAATTGGAATCTGTTATGCTAAAGATATTTTCAAACTTTTAGATAAAACAGACGATTTAAGTTCTTTAAAAAAAAATGAAATAACAAATCTAATGCATAACCCTTCATTTGTACCCATTACAATGAAAATAAATGATGTACTCAAATTGTTTCTTGCAAACCATACACATATGGCAATTGTTGTTGATGAATACGGCGGAACAGCAGGCTTAGTTACGCTTGAAGATATAATAGAAGAATTAACAGGAGAAATACTCGATGAATACGACGATAAGGTTGAAGAATCAAATATAGTAAGAATAGATGATTATAGCCTTTTAGTAAATGGTTCTACTCCTATAAACGATATAGAAAGAGAATTTGACATAGACTTTCCAGAGACAGAGTTTGAAACTATTGGGGGATTTCTTTTAGAGCAACTTGAAAGATTTCCTAACCCAGGAGAAAATATAGTATTTGATAACTTTGAATTTGAGGTAATATCTGTCACAATAAACAGAATTGATAAAGTTAAAGTCACATATTTGATTCATAGTGAAGAATATGAAGGTGATGGCAAAAATGGACAAGCAAATGATTGACACATTATATAAAAAAGCATTGGAAGTAAGAGAAAATGCTTACGTTCCGTATTCTGATTTTAGAGTTGGAGCTGCGCTTTTAACTGAAGATGGAGAGATATATTTAGGAGCAAATGTAGAAAATGCCTCATACAGTCTCAGTATTTGTGCTGAAAGAAACGCTATATTCAAAGCTAATGCTGATGGGAAAAGAAAGTTCAAAGCTTTGATGGTTGTTGCAGATACTGAAAGACCTATAAGTCCTTGTGGAGCTTGCAGACAAGTAATGGCTGAGTTTGGAGATTACGATGTATACTTGGCTAATTTAAAAGGCGATATAAAAGAAGCGACCTCTTTTGAGCTTTTGCCTTACAATTTCAACAAGGAAGATATGGATGAAAAATAAAGAAGAAGATCATTACAAGGTATTAGTAATTGATGATTCTTATATAAATAGAGTTTTTATAAAAAAGCTTATAAATACTTTTTTACCAAACTATCATTATATAGAAGCAGATTTGGGACTACTGGGAATAGAAAAAGCAAAACAGGAAAAACCGGACGTCATTTTGCTTGATATTATGATGCCTGATTTAAACGGATATGAAGTTTGTAAAAAAATAAAATCAGAAGAAGAATTAAAAGAAATTCCCATTCTTTTTATCAGTGCTTTGAATGACATAGAAGACAAGACAAAAGGTTTTGAGGTAGGTGGAGTTGATTACATAACAAAACCAGCACATTCAAAAGAGATAATAGCAAGAATAAAAACGCACTCCAAGTTATATAGAATTCAAAGAGATCTAAAAGAATATGTTAACAAAGTTGACAGAGATTTGAAAATGGCTCAAAAATTTCAAAGAGAAATGCTTCCCACAAAAGAAACCTTTGATGGTTTAAATATAAAATGGGATTTTCAGCCATCTTTTAACGTTTCTGGAGATATTTTTGGAATAATAGAAAAAAAAGATGAAACCTTTGTTTATATCGTCGATGTTTCTGGACATGGAGCTGCCTCTGCAATGCTTTCATTAATCATAAAGAGAGAGATAGAAAGTGTAATTGTGGATAAAGGGAATTCAGACCTTAGAGAGATTCTTTTTCAGCTTGATGATAAAGAAAAATCTCTTTTTTCTGATGGAGTATATTTTACAGCGGCCATCGTAAAGTTGGAAGATGATAAAATTACAATTTGTAATGCAGGGCACATATCCCCTATAATATATAAAAATGGAGAAATAGAGACATTTAAAAACAACAATTTTCCTTTGGGAATGGGACTTATTGACAAAAAAGAGAAAATAATTTTAGACGAAACGTCTTTCAATAAAAATGATATATTCGTAATGTTTACAGATGGTTTAGTTGAAGCAGAGAACAAAGAAGGAAAACAATTTGGAGATCAAACGATAAGGAATATATTAAGAGAAGGGGATTTTGAAGATATTACGGATATTATAGAAAAAATTAAAAAAGAATTTTCAGATTTTTTAAATGAAGAGAAACCTGAAGATGATATAACTTTATTAGTGGGTAAAAAAGTTAAATAAATTCTAAAAATCAGCCTTAATTTATTAAGGCTTTTTTTAAAAATAATTTGTAGAAATAGAAATCAAAGATTTCTATAAAAAAACAAAAGAGGTGCCTTATGAAATTTTACGAGAAGGAATTGAATAAAAATGTTATTTTTCAAGGTAATATAATAGACATGGAAAAATACGACATAGAGTTACCAAACAAGAAAAAAGCCACAAGAGAGGTTATAAGGCATCCTGGAGCGGTGGGGGTTCTTGTAATAGATGATGAGAATAAAATATGGCTTGTAGAACAATACAGATTTCCAATAGCACAAAATCTTTTGGAAATACCAGCTGGAAAAATGGATCATGGAGAATCTCCAGAACAAACTGCAAAACGAGAACTCAAGGAAGAAACAGGGATTGTTTCAGAAAATTTGATTTCTCTTGGCAAAATATATACAACAGCTGGTTTTTCAGACGAAGTTATTTATCTTTATTTGGCAAAAAATATAACGATTTCATCTCAAAAATTAGACGATGATGAATTTTTAGATATAATTAAGTTGGACTATGAGGATTTTAAGAAAAAAATTTTAAAAAATGAGATCACCGATTCAAAAACACTGGCAGCGTTTGCCAGGTATGAATTATTAAAACAATCACAGGAGGGAAATATATGATAAGAACTCGATTTGCACCAAGCCCGACGGGATATTTACATGTTGGAGGAGCCAGAACAGCTCTATTTAATTTTTTATATTCAAAACATGAAAAAGGTACTTTTGTTCTAAGAATAGAAGATACCGATATAGAAAGATCAACCATAGAATCAGAAAACCAACTTATCGATGCAATGACATGGCTGGGATTAGACTGGGACGAAGGGCCAAAAATGGAAGGAGATTTTGGACCTTACAGACAATCAGAGAGAATAGAAATATACAGAGAGAAAGCAAATGAATTAATTGAATTGGGTAAGGCGTATGAAGCATATATTTACCCTGAAGAAATTGATAAAATAAAAGAAGACCTACTTTCTAAAGGAAAACCACCACATTTTACCGAAGAGATGATATCTCAATTCAATTCTGAAGAGAGAAAAGAAGAATATATGAAAAAATACAAACATCCAGTTGTATTTTTCAAAATGCCAAGAAAAGATTATGTGTTAAATGATCTGATAAAAGGTGAAGTGACATTTAAAAATGGTGCTGTTGGTGATTTCATTTTGATCAGAAGTAATGGCCTTCCTACATACAACTTTGCAGTTGTTGTTGATGATATGATGATGAAAATATCACACGTTATTAGAGGAGATGACCATCTTTCAAATACTTTGAGACAAATAGCTGTTTACGAAGCATTTGAAGTTGAAGTACCTAAATTCGCACATGTTTCTATGATTCTTGGACCAGATGGTAAGAAATTGTCTAAAAGGCATGGAGCCACATCAGCAGAAGAATTTAGAAATAGGGGATATCTTCCCGAAGCTGTTCTTAATTATTTGGCTCTCTTGGGTTGGTCCCATCCAGAAGGCAAAGAAATTTTAACATTAAACGAAATTATAGATAATTTCACTTTTGATAGAGTAAATTCAAGTCCGGCTGTATTCGATGAAAAGAAATTAAAATGGATGAATGGAAATTACATTAGAAGTGCCGATACAGATAGAATACTAAAACTATCTATTCCTTTCATTATAAAAGCTGGTGTATTAACAGAAGAACAATGTGAGGGCAATAAAAAATGGCTAAAAGAAGCTATAGAACTTGTAAAAACATCTGTTGAAGAACTATCAGAAGTACCAGATGAAATTTCTATTTTTATAAAAAATTTTGAACCAGATTTGGAAAACAAAGAATTCATTGAATATTTAAACGCAGATGGAGTTAAAAATGCTTTTAGAATAACTCTGGATAAGTTTAACAACGATGAAGATTGGACTGTTAGCACAGTTTTAGACAACTTAAAAATAGCTATGAAAGATGCCAAACCAGCAAAAAAACCTTTTTACATGGCATTGAGAAAAGCGTTAACAAATCAATTTCATGGACCTGATCTTGTTAGATCTGTACACTTAATAGGGAGGGCAAGAGCCATTGAAAGATTGGAAATGGTGATAGAAAATGAATATTAAGATTTTTGATAGTTTGAAAGGGCAATTAGTTGATTTTAAGCCTATTCAAAAAGATAAAGTCACTATGTATGTTTGTGGACCAACCATATACAATTACGTTCATGTTGGTAATGCGAGACCGATGATTGTTTTTGATGCATTCAGAAGATTTTTGGAATATTCTGGTTATAAAGTGGTTATGGTTCAGAACTTTACAGATATAGACGACAAATTGATCAATAAAGCTAATGAAGATGGAACTACAATAGACGTAATTGCAAATAGATTTATAAACGAATATTATAGGGACGCCCTTAAACTTGGCGTAAGGTCAGCCAATTTCCATCCAAAAACAACAGATTATGTCCCTCAAATAATAGAGTTTATAAAAACTCTTATAGAAAAAGGCTATGCCTATGAAGCTAAAAATCACGATGTTTACTTTAACGTCAGAAAGTTTAAAAAATATGGAGAATTATCTCATAGAAAAGTAGATGACATGAGAGCAGGATCTCGCATTGAAGTAAACAGCGACAAAAAAGATCCCTTAGACTTCACTCTTTGGAAAACATCTAAAAAGGGAGAACCTTTCTGGGATTCTCCTTGGGGAAAAGGTAGACCTGGATGGCACATAGAATGTTCAGTTATGTCTACTGAACTGTTAGGGGATACTTTTGATATTCATGCGGGTGGAAATGATCTCATATTCCCACATCATGAAAACGAAAGAGCCCAATCTCTTGCCAAAACAGGTAAAGAATTTGCAAACTACTGGATGCACAACGGTATGATAAAATCTTCTGGAGACAAAATGTCAAAATCCATAGGTAATATATGGCTGGTTAGAGAGCTTTTAGAAAACTTTGATGCTGATACAGTGAAATTCTTCATACTGTCAAAACATTACAGAGCACCTTTGGAATTTTCCGAAGATGGGCTAATATCTCAAAACAAGTCAGTTGTAAGGATAAAAGAGACCCTAAAAAAAGTAGAAGAAAAATACGATAACTATGTTCCAAATATAAATTGTTCAAAATATATGAAAGAAATTATAGAAGAAGCTAATAAATACTTGTCTGACGATTTCAACACACCAAGAGTTATAGCAATGATATTTGACTTATCAAAAGAATTGAACAAAGCAATAAATGACAATGAAGAAAAGAAAATTTTAGAAATATATCATTTGATAAAAAATAATTTGGGCCCAATATTGGGGTTGTTTGAAGTTCCAGAAAATTCAAGTGGTGGTGAAAACATAGTAGATTTTTTAATACAAGAACATATTCAAATTAGAAACCAAGCAAGGGAAAACAAAGATTTTGATACTGCAGATAAAATAAGGGATGATCTTTCTAAAAAAGGAATAATTCTTAAAGACACCCCGGATGGAACTGAATATAGTATAAAAAATAAACAATGAATATTTATATAAAGTAATAAAATGATATAATTTAATAAGTATATATTTTCCGGAGGTGTTTGCTAATGATAGATGTAAAAGTAGTTAACGCTGTTTTAAATTCATTGGTTACGACATTTAAATCAGCAGCAAAAACGGATATAAAGATAGATAAACCCCAGTTAATGAGCAAAATTGATAAGAGCTATGAAGTAGTTACCACTATTGGATTTAATGGAGTATTAGAGGGTAATTTAATTTATACCTTGAATGAAGAGTCAGGTAAAAACATAGTAAACAATATGATGGAAGGCATGATGCAAGTAGATTCTATGGATGATATGGCTTTATCAGCTATTGGTGAACTTGGAAATATGATTTCGGGTGCAGTAGCCATTTCTATGGAAAAAATAGGTTATTCTATAAATATAACTCCTCCTTCTGTTGTTGAAGGAAAAGAGATGAAAGTTTCTGTAGATGGAAATATTTTGAAGTTCAAGGGATTAATAGATGATACAAAAGAGATAGATCTTTATCTGGTTGTAAAAAGATAATAGTCCAGCATAAAAAGAAGATGCTTAGATTATATTCTAAGCATCTTCTTTTTATTAAAGTATTATTTAATTTCAAAAACTCTTGCTTCAAAAGGATTTATTGTAATTTTTAATCTTCCATCTTGAATTTCCCAGTTACTTTCTCCTCTTCTGTAATTTTCTACAAGCGTAGTAATTTTGTGATACCCTTTCCAAGTGTGGAATCCAAGGTCAATATCAAAGAAGAAAGGAAATTCATCACTCAAATTAACAGGTATTAAAATGCCTTTTTGCCCATTCCAATAGAAGAAAACAAAAGCTTTCTCTCCAAAGTCAATGAATCTAAAACTGTTCATATCTGAAGTTAGATCAACGTATTTTTCTTTTATAGTTCCCAAGAGTTTTAACAGTTTGACCATGTGATGGTCGGTGTCCCAATGTAAAGCATACCAATCAAAAAACGCAAGCTTGCCATAGAACTGATCGTTTGGTGGTAACTGTTTAAACTTTTCTTCTACAGGATCTTCAAAATCTAAACCTGTATTCATAGGTTGTGGTTCAAAAATTTCGTATCCTGAATTAATAAATGTAATTCCATTAGGCATAAATGTGTTTAGCACTGCTGAAAGTTTGGAAAACTTTTCTCCGTAAACTCTTGTTACAGCTCTTGGAGAATCTGGTGTTTCTGCAGTTGCAAAAGCAGGCGTTACTAACTCAGGCATGATTTTTTGTGAGAATTTTTTAAGCCAACCTTCATCTACTCTTGGTTCTGACCACCAAGAATTGCCAAGAATACCGTCGTATCCGTTGTTTTTTGCCCTTTTATCATTGTCCATATTTAATTCTTCTGCAATTATAGCAAAAGCTGGATCGTATTCTTTTGCTTTTTTAATGATCATCCCTTCTAACTCATCTGGTAAAGCGTGGCCCATATCCAATCTGGCGCCGTCTATTCCAAAATTTCTTTGGTAAAATGGCATAATATCAGCTATGATTTTCCACAATTCTTCGTTTTTTTCTGTCCCAGGAAAATTACTTGATTTAATCACATCGAATAAAACGTATGGCGGTTGATCATCAGAAACAAATTTCTGAGCTGCAGATGGATGAGTTTTAAATAGCCTTAAAAAAGTCACGTCATCCCATGGAGGCTGTGGATCATTTATCCAATCAGAAAAACCAGGAACTGTTATAACTTTAAATTCTTTTGCTATTTCATCCAAGAAATCAGGATTATCTTTGTTGTTTTTAACAAATTTTCCCCATTTTTTTGGATTTTGAGTTTTTGGATCCCACCTGAACTTTTTCAAATGCTTGATTACTTCTGGATCGTTGTAAAGAGTTTCCAAATTATCTTCAGAAGGTAATTCAAACTTCAAAGATTTAATTTTCGGTGGTTTAAATGAGTTCAATTCTTTTACGTCTATCCAATAGAACCAATCTGGGTGCTCCAAAATAAGCCTGTTATCTCTTGCAGAAGTTCTTGGGACAAAGTCAAGCATAACTTTGATTCCCATAATATGAGCTGCTTCTACAAAAGCACCGAATTGTTCATTTGGGGTAAATTCATTGCCTAAAAGAGTGTCTTTATAATCTTGTTCAACACTAAAAAAGTCTTTTACAGAATATGGAGAGCCAACTTCCCCTTTTTTGAACTTGTTAGACGATTGGCTAATAGGTAGTAAATATATACAGTTTACATTGTATTGTTTTAGATATGGTAACAAAGAGATCATTTTCAAGAAAGTACCTGATTCGGTGTATCCCTTTTTATCAACGGGCATAAAAATTGAAGAATTATCGTGAGTATAAGCAGCAGTTGCCCTCACATGAGCCCCATAAATAACAGATTTTTTAATCCAATCAGCTGATTTTTCACCGGTTACAAATGATAGTGGTTTTGAGTAATCGTTAGTTGATTCACGGTTTTTTATAATTTCTTCTATTATTTTTGAATGGAATTCATAAGGATTAACAAAAAACTTTCTACCTTTTAATTTTACCTGTCCTTCGTATCCTTCTGGCATCCATCTTTTCGGTATTGCATAATCATAATTTCCTTGATCTACTTTTTCCTTAAGATGTTCCAAAACTTTATTTAATACTTTCATGGTTAGCCTCCTCAGAAACTATATCTATTTTTGGCGGAGACGGTGGGGTTCGAACCCACATGAGACAGAGTCTCACCGGTTTTCGAGACCGGCCCCTTAGCCAATTCGGACACGTCTCCAAATAAAAATGCTTTCGAATAATTATATCATAAAGATTTTATTAAATAACGTGTTCTATTTTATCGTAAACATTTTTTAAAATGGTTTTTAATTCATTATTTTCTTTCTTCAACAATTCGTTTTCTTTTTTTAATTTTTCGTAATCAGCGTTTTTTACTGAGCAAGATTCTTTTTTTTCTGACTCTTCAAGAACTTCATGCTCTTTTATGGCTCTTTTCATTATATCCAGTATGAATTGAGCAGCTTCTTTGTTGTTTGTGTGAATAGAGTGAAATATGATTACGTTGTAAGTTGGTATTATGTCTTCTGAATTATCGTATTTATTTTTAAAAAGATTTTCTATTATATCTGCTTCAGATTTCTCTTTGAAATCTTTTTTCAATATTTGCAATTTTCTATCATAGTCTTTCATAAAAAGTTTGTATATTTCGGAAAATGATTTTTCAAAAAATTCTTCTTTTGGAAAATGTGAATTTTCAGATATTTTAGAGAAAAGATCAACATAGAATCTTCGAAGAATCTCCAAAGGTTTTGGCCTTTCTTTTTCTGGGTCTGCATACCTTTCTGCAAACATTTTAGCTAATTCTAAGTTCATTAAAAAATTGCTACCAAAACAATCGATTAAGAACATTATATAATAGCTTTTTTTCTTTCCAAGTTTATATAGTTGGTCTAAGTCATCGTAGTTTTTATCTACATAATGGGTTACTTTGTTTATCGTTTCCATTACAAAGGATTTATAATTGCTGAATTCAAAAGGCACAAAATACATGAAATCCCCCCCTCATTTCATTTTCTGTAGCTTCTAAATTAATTATACATTATTTTTTTGTGAATATAAAAAATAAATCAATGCTTTATGCATTGATTTATTCTCTCATAAATATATATTTGGTTTTTTTACTCTCTATTTTTTCAACTGGATATTTTTTTTCTTCATTTTGAAAAATTAAGTGTTGAATTATTTTTTCTTTGTTTTTAAACTTTGAAAATACCACTATTTTTTCAGCTCTATTTATCAAATTGAATGTTATTGAAACTCTATGTGTTTTCGGATTTCCGTAATTTTCAACATAATCAATCAGCTTTTCGCTATTCAGTATCTCAGAATCAGGGAATAAAGAGGCAGTGTGTCCATCATCCCCCATTCCTAAAAGCACCAAATCTGGAGAAGTAGCTTTCTTTTGCCTAATAATTTTTTCGTAGTTTTCTACACTTTTGTCTATACTCAAATCAGTTTTAATGGGATACAAATGTAAATCGTATCCCTTCAAATGATCAAAAAAGTGTTTTTTTGTATTTCCAAAATTACTATCAGATGAATCATAAGGTAAAAACCTTTCGTCCCCAAAAAAGAAGTTGATTTTATCCCACTTTATTTTTTGATGCGATTTTTTAGAAATAATATAATCGTATAATTCAAGAGGAGTTGAACCTCCAGAAAGAAAAACATTAAATTTTTTTTTGTTTTTTATAGCGTTAAAATAACTTTTTTTGAAGATATTATATACACTTTTTAAATAAGACATCTTATCATCATAAATAAAAATACTCATATAATCATTCCCCTGGATTTACCCAATTATCTTCATTGAACAAGCCTTCTGAAATATCAGGCCCCCAAGAACCAGATTTATAAAAATGTAAAATATCTGGATTGTTGTCCCATTCTTGTAGAATTTCATCTATTATTTCCCAACTTGTTTCCATGGCATCTGATCTTACAAAAAGAGTTTGATCGTCCAAAATTACATCTAAAAACAATCTTTCGTAAGCTTCTGGTGGGTCAAAGTCGAAAAATTCAGAATATCTAAAGTCCATATTCAAATCGTTTAAACATAATTTAGAGCCGGGTTGTTTTGCCTGTAAGTTTAAGCTAAAACCTTCGTTAGGTTGAATGTTCAAAGTTAAAATATTTTTGTGTGGTTTCAGCTTATTTTTTGAAAATATGGAAAAAGGAACTTCTTTGAAATGGATAGATATTTGACTGTTTTTTAATTTTAATCTTTTCCCCGATCTCAAATAAAAAGGGACACCACTCCATCTCCAATTATCTATATACATTTTTGCAGCTACATAAGTTTCTCTTTGAGAATTTGGATCAACATTTTTTTCATCTCTATAAGCTTTTACCTTTTCTCCATTTATGGTTCCTTCTATATATTGGCCTTTAATTATTTTTTTGTTAATGTCTTCTACCTTTAAGGGTCGAACGGATTTTAAAAGTTTATATTTTTCGTCTCTCACACTTTCAGCATCAAGCTGAGCAGGTGGTTCCATTCCTACCAAAGCAAGGAGTTGAAGCATATGATTTTGAAACATGTCTCTTAAAAGGCCAGAATTTTCAAAATATCCAGCCCTTGAACCAATACCCAAATCTTCAGTAACGTTTATCTGAACGTGATCAATGTACTTGTAATTCCATATAGGCTCAAAAATAGTGTTGGCAAATCTAAACATAAGAATGTTTTGAACAGTTTCTTTACCCAAATAATGATCTATTCTGAATATTTGTTCTTCTTCTAAATAATTATGTAGTTCTTTGTCTAATCTTTTAGAACTGTTAAAATCACTTCCAAAGGGTTTTTCAACTATCACCTTTGGAAATATAGTATCAGTTTTTTTAAGCATGCCATTATTTCCAAGTTTTTTTATTATATCCATATAAACTATTTGAGGAGTTGCAAAGTAGAACAATCTGTTGTAGTTTGTCTTGTGTTTTTCATCGAGCTCATCCATCTTTATTTTCAAATTTTGATATAAATTTTTGTCTGTATAGTCTCCATTTAAATAGTAAATTTTTTCTAATAATTTATTAACTTCTTTATTAGATTTATTCAAAGCATCTTTTATAAGTTCTCTATATGATTCACTATCTAAATTTGTTCTACCAACTCCAAGTATATATGTGTTTTCAGACAATAGGTTTCTTTTTTGTAAGTTGAACAGTGAAGGTATGAGTTTTTTTAATGTCAAATCACCACTTCCACCAAATATTACAATTGAAGCGGGATCTCCTTTTATATCTTCACAAGTTTCAGAATTATTTATAGTTTCTTTCATTATTTATCACTCTTTTGGGGGTTTGCTGCTTGAATTTTTCCAGCACCAGCTTTTTTTGATTTTACAGTTTCTTCTTTTGAGTATATTACGTGACCGCCAAACTGGTTTCTCAAGGCTGCAACAACTTTGTCAGAAAAAACATCTTCTTGTCTTGATTGAAACCTTTTGAAAAGAGAATTACTGATAACAGGAACAGATACCCCCGATTCAATAGCTGCGTTTACAGTCCAGCGAGCTTCTCCTGAATCTTCAACATATCCTTGGATTTTATCAAGCTCTGCATCTTCCTTAAAAGCATTTTCTATAAGTTCAAGTAGCCAAGACTTTATAACACTCCCATGATTCCAAATCTTAGAAACTTCTGACATATCAATGTTCCCATATTCAGATGCCTTGAGAACTTCAAATCCTTCACCATAAGCTTCCATAAGTCCATACTCAATTCCATTGTGAACCATTTTAACAAAATGTCCAGCACCTGTGGGACCGCAATACATGTAACCATCTTCTGGAGCTAAGGATTTTATAATAGGCAACATACGATCGTAAATTTCTTTTTCTCCGCCAATCATTGTTGAATAACCCCTGGTCAATCCCCAGACACCACCAGAAATTCCAGCATCTACATAGTGAATGCCCAATTTCTTGAATTCTTCAAACCTTAATTTATCTTTTTTGTAGTGGCTGTTACCCCCGTCTACTAATATGTCATCTTTTTCCAAAATATCTTTTAATTTTTCAAAATATTTATCTGTAACTTCACCTGCTGGAAGCATTGACCAGACAATTCTTGGTCTATCCATTTTCAAAATGTCTTCGAGTTTTTCTGCAACAATAGCCCCTTCTTTTTCTAATTCTTTCGCTTTTTCTATAGTTCGGTTATGAACCCAAACTTCGTGTCCATCGTTTAATAATCTTTTTGCCATATTTTTACCCATTCTACCTAAACCAATAATAGCAATTTTCATAAAAGCCCTCCTAAATAACGTGTAGATATCCCCGGCAATATAAACACGATTAAAATTATTTCATTTAAATTGTATCACTTTTAGATTTAATTTATTAAAATGAGTTATAAAAATACGGTTAAGGGGTATTATGCGTTTTTGTATATTTTGTTCTCTATCTTTTCAATCAATTCATCCACAAAATTTTCGTGTTCAACAATATCGTTTTTATTTCCATCAACGATCAACAAATTAGAATGGTTGTATTTTGATATCCACAATTTGTAAAGTCTATCGAGCTGTTTCCAATAATCATCTGGGACTTGCATTTCCATTTTTCTCCCTCTTTTAGCGATCCTGTTTTTGATAGTTTCCACGTTGGTATCAATGTAAATTGTCAAATCTGGTTTTTTGATAAATTCCAACATCGTATAAAAAATATCTCTGTAAGCTGAGTATTCTTTATCTGTCATTTTACCAGTTAAATGTAGATTTTTAGCAAAAATCTCTGCATCTTCATAAATAGTTCTATCCAAAATAGCATTTTTCCCAGATTCAATTATTTTTTTAATACTCTTAAATCTATGAAACAAAAAATATGTTTGAAGATGATAAGACCATTGTTTCTGATCATAGTAAAAGTCTTCTAAAAAGGGATTATCATCGACAGATTCGTAATAAGGAAGAAAGTTCATTTTTTCTGACAAAATCCTTGTATATGTAGATTTACCCGCACCAACATTACCAGCTAAAACGATCATCTTTGCACTCATATCTATACCTCCATATATTTTTTTATTTTATTGACTAAATTGTCTAATTGCTTTTCATCAAAAACATTGAATTCATTAGCGTCAATAAGGATAACGTTATCCATATCTTTTAAATATTTTTTGTAGTTTTTATTCAAATTTGCCAAATAATCCTTGTCCAATTTTATTTCCATGGATCTATTTCTTTTTTTTATTCTGTTTACCACAGTATCTACAGATGTATCTAAATAAACTATCAAATCACTTCTTGCAGATTTGATATTCAAAATGTTATAGATTGATTTAAATTTTTGTAATTCTTCTTTGTTTTTAATAGTTGTTTCAGCAAAAACAAGGTTTTTAAACATATCATAATCTGATATAATAAGACCGTCTTGATTGTCATTTTTAAGTTGAGAATATCTTGAAACAAGAAAAAACATCTCTGTTTCAAAAGCCACATCAGCTTTTTCATACAATAAAGAAAGATAAGGGTTTTTTTCAAACTCTTCAAGAATTAAATAATCTGCATCCATTTTTTCAAAAAGTGCGTTTGCCAAAGTCGTCTTTCCAGAACCAATGTTTCCTTCTAAAGTTATTTTATATTTTTTGTTCATTTTAATCCCTCCTACTTCTATATATCGTATCATATATAAACTAAAAATACAATATATGGTAAAAATTTTCAGTTAGAAGAAGGAAGTTGAAAGAATGGAAATCAGAGACTTCTGTTGTTAGAAGCTGGTTGTTAGTGGTTAGAAAAAAACATTAAGATTAAGAAAAATATTTAACCAAAAACATCAACAAAAAATCACAACCAAAATGCATAGCATTTTATCTTAAAAAAATTCTGATTAAAATATTTTCAAAAATTTACTCACCCTTTTAATTTTGATAAAATATGATATAATTTTTGAGGAAGAAAATATAAGCTAATAATTACACTATACAAGGAGGTTTTAGAATTGAACGGTTTTTTAAATATCACAGATGATGTTTTTTATGTAGGTGTAAACGATAGAGATACCCATCTTTTTGAAAACATGTGGCCTTTAGATAAAGGGGTATCTTATAATTCCTATATCATAAGAGATGAAAAAAACGTACTTGTAGATACGGTAAAAGTAACTAAAATTAGGGAATTTTTAGAAAAGGTAAGAAGTTTATTAGATGGTCAAAAGATCGACTACTTAGTTATAAACCATATGGAACCAGACCATTCAGGTTCTATAACAGAAATTTTGGAAGAATACCCTGATTTGAAGATAGTTGGAAACAAAAAGACTTTTGAATTTTTAGAAAATTTTTACGGTGTAAAAGATAACCTCTATGAAGTAAAAGACGGAGACGAACTCGATATTGGAAACCACAAATTAAAATTTGTCATGACTCCTATGGTTCATTGGCCAGAAACTATGATGACATATGAAACTACAGAAAAGATTCTTTTTTCTGGTGATGCTTTTGGTGGATTTGGAACTTTGGACGGCGGAGTTTTTGATGATGAAGTTAACCTTGAATTTTATGAAAGTGAAATAAGAAGATACTATTCAAATATAGTTGGTAAATATTCTATGATGGTTCAGAGGGCTTTAAAAAAATTGGAAGGTGTAGAAGTTAAATATGTTTGTGCCACACACGGCCCAGTTTGGAGAGATAACCCATCAAGAATAATAGATATTTATGATAAATGGAGTAGATATGAAACAGAAGAAGGGGTAGTTATAATTTATGGTTCTATGTATGGAAACACAGAGCATATGGCTGATTATTTGGCTAGAAAACTATCCGAAGAAGGAATAAAAAACATAAAGATAATGAATGTTTCAAAGGTGCACCTTTCTCATTTAATAAATGAAATTTGGAGATTCAAAGGTATTATTTTAGGAAGTTGCACATACAACACTGGACTTTTCCCTCCGATGGAAGAGTTGGCACATTGGTTAGAACACACAGGAATTAAAAACCATGTAATGGGTATTTTTGGAACATACGGCTGGTCAGGAGGCGGTGTTAGTACCCTTGAAAAATATGCAGAAAAGATGAAAATGCCTTTAGTGGGTGAATCTGTAGAAGCTAAGTTATCGGCAAATAGAGAAGATTTGAAGAAGCTGAACGAATTGGCTAAAAATATGGCTAAAGCTGTTAAAGAATAAAAAACAAAAGCTGTGAATGCAAAATTCACAGCTTTTTTAATCTATAAGGCGTAATCCTTTTGAAGTCAAACTTTTTTCAATGAATGCGAGTATTACATCTGTAAAAATTGCCATTAGAGAAACTGGTATAGCACCGCTTATAATCATTGCATAATCAAAATAAGAAAGACCTATGAAAATAATTTCTCCCAATCCTCCAGCACCGACAGCCGAAGCTATAGTAGTAGTTCCTATGTTAATTATAGCTGAATTTCTCAATCCAGAAAAAATCGTTGAAATGGAGTTTGGTATTTCGATAGACCACAAAACTTTATTTTTAGTCATCCCCATTCCTTTTGCAGCTTCTATCATTTTTTTATCGACACTTAACAAACCAGAAGCGGTGTTAAAAACAATTGGCACTAATGAATATAGAAAAAGGGCAAAAATAGAGGGAGCTGCTCCTATGCCCATAAAGACAAAAACAAGAGCTATTACTGCAATTGAAGGAACAGATTGGGTAATGCTTGTTATAGAGAGAACTACTTTTCCAACTTTTTGTCTTCCTGGTCTGCTGACAAAAATACCTATGGCCATTCCAACTATTATTGCAAGAACCCAAGAGGTTAAAAATAGATAAGTGTGTTGAAAAGTTTTTGTCATTATATAACCAAAATTTTCTGTCATATAAGTGATTACATCCTGCATATCACTCACCACCAGAGTTTATCTTTTTGAATATAGAGCTGAAGTCTATTATACCAACTACTTTATTGTCGTTATCTACTACTGGTAATGTGCTTACTCCTGCTCTAAGCATTATATTTAAAGCATCGAAAAGGCTTAAATGATTCTTTAATTTATACGTTTTCATGATACTTTTCAAATTTTTATTATCCCCTAAATTGTTTAATCCTCTATTTTCAACAAAACCAAAAAATTTATCGTTTTTTGTTAAAATTATTATTTTTGAATCTTCTTGTTTTGCTTTTTCTAAGTCAAATTTATCAACGTCATATGTTTTTGGTATTTCAGATAAAGAATCAGAAACCTTCAAAAATTCTAGAGTTTTGAACTCACTGTCCTCCCCCAAAATATTTCTAACAAATTGATTTTTTGGGTTTTTAACAACTTCCAGAGTGGACCCTTCTTGTTCTACTTTCCCTTGATTAAGTATGACAATTCTGTCTCCAAGTTTTATAGCTTCTCTAATATCATGTGTCACAAAAACTATAGTTTTTTGTATTTTTTCTTGAATTTCTAAAAAACCATCTTGCAAAGTTTCTCTGTTTATTGGGTCTATGGCTCCGAAGGGTTCGTCCATAAGCAAAATATTCGGGTCTGCTGCCAAGCCTCTTGCAACACCAACTCTTTGCCTTTGACCTCCAGATAATTGAGCAGGATATTTTTTGGCATTTATGGATGGATCTAAATTCACCATATCCAACAATTCATAAACTCTGTTTTTTATTTTGGCTTCATCCCATTTCAACAATCTTGGAACAACAGCTATGTTGTCAAAAACGGTCATGTGAGGGAACAGTCCAATTTCTTGTATAACATATCCCATGCTTCTTCTTAAATCGATAGTGTTTATGTTATCAATTGATTTTCCATCGATTATTATGTCTCCAGATGTTCTTTCTATAAGCCTATTCAACATTTTTAGGATGGTAGTTTTTCCACAACCAGAAGGACCTATTAGAACAGATAATTTTTTATCTTGAAATTCTAAGTTTATGTTATTTACCGCAGTGAAATCATTATAATTTTTTTTGAGATTTTTTAATTGTATTGACATAAGTTCCTCCTATTCTTTTATTTTTAGTCCCTTTGGTGTTATAAGATCTTCAAAAAGCATCAATCCATAATTACTCAAAATCCCTAATATAGATACCGCCAAAACTCCAGTTATAACCATTTCATATCTTGATCTGGTTAAACCAGCAAAAATAAAATAACCTAAACCCCCTGCAGCTACAAAGTATCCAAGTGTAGCAACACCAACCCCCATGACTACAGCATTTCTTACACCAGACATAATAATGGGAATAGACAGTGGAAGTCTAATTTTTAACAAAATTTGAGTATCAGTCATGCCCATCCCTTTTGCAGATTCAATTGTATTTGGGTCCAAAGATCTGGCGGCAACAACTGTGTTTCTTATTATTGGCAAGAATGAATAAATTGTTAAAGCAATAACAGCTGGAGTAATGCCTAATCCAGCGTTGAAAGGGGCTAAAGCAACAACCATTATTCCAAACAACGCTAATGATGGTATAGTCATTAAAACGCTTGCAATGTAAATAATTATATTGGCTAATTTTTGATTTCTTGATATGAAAACACCTATGGGTACGCCTATGCCTATCGAAAAAGGAAGGGATAGACCGATTATTTTTAAATGATTTAATAACTCAGCTGAAATGGAGCTCCAATTTGTGGTTATGTAATCCCATATATTCAATTGAAACATCTCCTTTTTTAATTAAGCAATACTACAATTATTATAGCATAAATAAAAACTATGATTTATTTTATAAGAATTAGTTAGCTAATGGAGAACTATCGATTTATACAATTCCTTATTGAAAAATATTATGAATAATCTAATTTTTTTCAATTCCAAAAAAAGAGTAAAATTATAATGGGCTAATATTTATAGTTTTATAGTTTTTCTCATTTTCAAACCAAACGGAGGTGTTCTAATGAATGGCTTATGGGTTTTATTAATAGTACCAGTATTTGCACTTTTTTTAGCAAGACTTAATTTCAAACGTGTACTTAAGTTGCCTGAAGGAACAAAGGAAATGCAGGAAGTGGCAAAAGCTATAAGGGTAGGAGCTAACACTTTTATCAACCATGAATACAGAATGATTTCTATCTATGTGGTTTTTATTGGAATTGGTTTGTCAATATTAATAGATTGGTATGTAGGAATTGCTTTTGTTTCGGGAGCATTGATGAGTGCTCTTGCTGGAATGGTGGGTATGAAAATTGCAACCTATGCTAATGTGAGGGTTGCTAATGTTGCAAGAGAAGAGAGAAAAATTGGTAAAACTTTAAAAACAGCTTTCACAGGCGGTAGTGTAATGGGACTATCTGTTGCTGGATTTGCCTTGACAGGATTGATATTGATGTATGTTATTTTTGGTGATATTTTTGGACAATTAAATCCAGAAAATATTGTCATAAGAATAAATTGGTTGAATATTAACTATATTCCATTCACTATGACCGTGTCAGGATATGCTTTAGGTTGTTCTATAATAGCTATGTTTGACAGAGTTGGTGGAGGTATTTATACAAAAGCCGCTGATATGGGAGCGGACTTGGTAGGTAAAACAGAATTAGCTTTACCAGAAGATGACAGAAGAAATCCTGCTACAATAGCAGACAACGTTGGAGATAATGTTGGTGACGTTGCAGGACTTGGAGCAGATTTACTTGAAAGTTATATTGGTTCTATTATTTCAGCAGTTGTTTTGATATTATATACAAATTTTCTTTTGGGACCAGAACAATTTTCGCACGATTCAACAATAAAGTTATCTCTGTTTCCGTTGTTTTTTACAGCTTTAGGGTTGATCTCTGCCATGATAGGAATTATGTACATAATATTTAGAAAAAATTCAGAAAATCCACATGGAGAGTTAAATAGATCGCTGTTTATGTCAGCGTTTTTGACTCTTGTTTTTACTTTTGTTATGACATGGTTTTATTTAGGGGGAATACCTGCAGAAGAGCTTGATACAATTGGCTTTAAATTTGGATTTTTATCTCCTTGGATATCAGCTGTAGTTGGTATAGTTGTTGGAATAATTATTGGATTGTTAGCTGAGTATTATACCAGTGAAAAATATAAACCAACTCGAAATTTATCTGAATTTGCAAAAGGCGGGCCAGCTATAGTAATCACAAAAGGATTAGCTCTTGGTATGAGGAGTGTTTTCTTGCCTGCATTCATGCTTATGCTTGGTATTTTGATTTCATATGAAATGTCTGGTTTATACGGAGTTGCGATGGCAGCAATAGGAATGCTTTCTTTTGTAGCTGCAACTGTATCAGTTGATTCTTATGGACCAATAGCAGATAACGCAGGCGGAATAAGTGAAATGACAGGCTTACACGAATCAGTAAGAAAAATTACCGATACATTAGACTCAGTTGGTAACACAACTGCAGCTATAGGGAAAGGATTTGCAATAGGTTCCGCTGGATTGGCAGCTCTATCACTATTTGCATCTTACATATATGCCCAAGCGGGGCCAGGGGATTCTGGCATAGTTAATCTAAACCAAGTTTTACAATTGAATTTGATTAGTTCTAAAACAATATCAGGGGCAATATTTGGTGCATCACTCCCATTTTTCTTTAGTGCTTTTTTAATAGACGCTGTTGTAAATGCTGCTAATAAAATGGTTTCGGAAGTTAGAAGACAGTTTAAGGAAATTCCTGGATTGATGGAAGGTAAAAGTGATCCAGATTACGAAAGATGCATAAGAATTAGTTCTGAAGGTTCTTTAAAGGAAATGAAAATACCTGCTTTTATATCTGTAGCCACACCTATAATTAGTGGATTTATATTTGGCCCTGACTTTGTTGGTGGATTATTAGTAGGAACAACATTAAGTGGTATAATGCTTGCGATATTCTCTGCCAATTCTGGAGGAGCTTGGGATAATGGTAAGAAAAATATAGAAGCCGGAAATGTTGAAGGCGAAGGAAAAGGCAGCGATGCTCACAAAGCATCCGTTGTAGGAGATACAGTTGGAGACCCTTTGAAAGATACAGTAGGCCCTTCACTTGATATTTTGATAAAAATAATGTCAGTAACTTCTTTAATAATGGTATCGGTTTTCAAAGTTTATCACCTATTTTAAAAGATAAAAAAATAACCCCCTCAAATTTGAACTGTTCCATATCAATTTGAGGGGGGTTATTTTAATTCAGTTTTTTTAAAGTTTCTTCTATAAATATCGGTAAATCTCCAGGATGTCTACTCGATACCAAGTTATCATCTATAACAACTTCTTTATCCTGATACTCTGCTCCAGCATTTTTAATATCCTGAATAACAGCCTTGTACCCTGTTAAAATTCTCCCTTTTAGAACGTCTGCTGTGACAAGAAGTTGAGCAGCATGACAAATCAAAAATATTGGTTTATTTGTTTCAGCAAATTTTTTGGTGAATTCCACTGCATCATCGTTGGCTCTTAAATGATCCGGAGAATATCCTCCAGGTACTAAAAGCGCATCAAATTCTTCTGGGTCTGCATCTTTTGCAGCTTTGTCAATGATAACTTCTGTATTGTCTTTTTTTCCATAAACTTTTTTACCTTCTTTAACACCTATATGTATGATTTCGTGTCCAGCTTTTTTGTAAGCTTCTACTGGTTTTGAATATTCCACATCTTCAAATAAGTCATCAATAATAACAGCTACTTTTGCCATTATTTTCACCTCCAATACAATTATATCAATTTTTATCTGATACAAAAAATGGTTTTAGATATTTACTTTATTGAACAAAATTACCATAAAGAATTAAATAAAAGAATTAATATGTATTGTTAATTATTGTTAAGTTTGATATAATATTTTTTAGGGAAACGGTTTCATTTTGGAGGTGTAAATATGAAGAAAAATAGAATAAAATGGTGGAATAAGTTCAGCAATAAGCTGACATTTTTGTTTATTATCATAACTCTTGTACCTGCTTTATTTATAGTTGCTTTTTTTGCAATTTCTATAAATGACAGAACTGAAGAAATAGAAAAAAATTTAAACAACACAATAGCAGAAATGCAGGAAAAGTATCAAAAAGATTTGAAAGAATACAATTCGAACATTCAAGAAGATATTAATGAATACAATATATATCTTCAAAGTGAAGTAGAAAAAATCGAAGAACAGATATCCAATGAATTACAAACGAGTTATATAAACTCTTTTGATAATTCAATGGAAACTCTAAAAAGTGTCTTTGAAAATTTTTTAGAAGATAGAAAATCCACTATTGAGAAAGCAGGAAAACTCATATCACGAACACAGGAAATAGTTTCCATCAGTGAATCTAAAAAAGTTGGATTAATGGATAGGTTCAACCTTTTAAAACCATTTGTAGAATCTCAATATTATTCAGGTATGCAGCTTTGGATGGTTGATCCTTCAAGTACTACACCTTCAAATTTAATCGAATTTGACGAAAGAGAAGAGGTTGTACAGAAAAAATCAGAATTTTATCTACCAGGTTATTCAGATATAAAAGACTTAAATACTATGGAACTAAATAAGGAAATATTTTTGGAATATCTAAGAAATCAACAAAACAACTATCCAAGAGTACTGACAAGAACAATCAATGGGGAACCATATTTTGTTGGCTTTTTTCCTGTTATGGGAAAAACGAACACAGGGACTATACAGTCATTTTTAGTTGTACTGGACAAGTTTGATTATCAAAAACTGATAGATTTGACAAAGCTATTAGACGCTAATGTAGCCCTTTATTCTAAAAACAAAGAAGTTCTCTATGCCAATATGCCAGAAGATCAACTGAATTTGACGAATGATAAATTAAATGATCAAAATATTACTGAAAATATAATGGGTAAGCAGATGAGGAGCTATTATTCGAGTACAGAACTTTTCGATGGGTTATATGTTCAAATATCAAAGCCTTTTGAAAATATAGACACCTCATTTGAAATCCCTTTAAAAACAGATTTTGATTTAGCCAAGTTGGAGATGCAAGATATAGAGTACGACGTTGAATTAGGTCTAAACGAAATTGTAAAGAATATATTAATAGTTCTTACGATAATGATTGTTTTAATCGGATTTTTCGCATACTTTTTTGGAAAAAGTTTTGGTAGGAGAGTTATTGAAGTTAACAACGTTTTAGAAAATATATCTAAAGGAAACTTAAAAAACGATATAAAAAATAACAAATCAAAAGATGAATTTGATATAATGATGAACAAATTAAGAGAAACATCAAATTCTTTGAAAGACATGATAAAAAATCTAATCAATGACTCAGATAAAATAGTTGAAACTTCTTCAAATGTTTCAGAAAAAGCAAAAGACTTGGACAATACCAAGCAAAAATTGGAAAACATGATAAGCTTTGTTGGAGATATTGAAAGAACTATAGAAAATCTAAATACCAACATTTCAGGATATTTGGATAGATTAAGAAGCTCTTCTAACGAAGTTGATAAAGGGGCAAACAATATACAGAAGATATCAGAAGATTCTGTTTCAATAGCGAAAGAAGGAGACAAAGAAGTTCAAAATATCAACAAGGTATCAAACAGTTTAAGAGAATTTATTATGAGTACAGAAGAAAAACTTGATAATTTCTTAAAAGAATTCCAAAATATAAATTCATATATAGACAGTATTTTGGATATTTCAAAGCAGACTAACCTATTGGCGTTAAACGCCTCTATAGAAGCATCACGTGCTGGAGAAGCTGGAAAAGGTTTTGCTGTAGTTGCAGATGAAATAAGAAAATTATCCACAGAAACAGCTCAAACAGCAAGCGGAATAGCAGATGAAATGGATAAATCTTTCGGAAGGTTAGATGATCTTAAAAATAGGGTAAAATCAACTGTAGACGAAATAGAAATTTTAAAGAATACTATTTCAAATTTTGAAAAGGGATTTTCAAATCTAAAATCGAGTTCTTATTCTTTAAAAGACTTTGCAAACAATCTAAAGCAAACAGTTTCTCAAGAAAATGATGTAATAGAATCCTTCAGAAAAGATATGCAAGATGTTGACAAATTAACTCAAAACACTAAAAAACAAGTTAACTCGTTGAACAACGATTTGAAAAAAGAAACAGAGGTCATAAATTCTTTATTAGAACAAGTAGATGCCATGAACCAAATTTCGGACGATCTTAACCAAGAAATAAAAAAATTTGAGATATAAGATATAATAAAATCCCCAAGCTTTTAGCTTGGGGATTTTTGATTTATTAGCTTGCGTAAGAAACGCTTCTTTTTTCTCTTATTACAGTAACTTTTATTACACCAGGGTACTGCATTTTTTCTTCTATTTGAATTGATATATCTTGAGACAGTTTTTCTGCAATTGCATCGTCTATTTTATCTGGTTGAACGATGATTCTGAGTTCTCTTCCAGCTTGAATTGCATATGCTTTATCAACATATCTGAACGATTTTGCAATGTCTTCTAATTGTTCTATTCTTCTTACATAGTTTTCAAGAGTTTCTCTTCTTGCACCTGGCCTTGCAGCAGATAAAGCATCTGCAGCACCAACAAGAACGGCTTCAGGAGTCATAGGATCAACTTCGTTATGATGATATTGCATACCGTTTATAACTTCTAATCTTTCGTTGTATCTCTTAGCAATTTGTCCACCAACGAGAGCGTGAGAGCCTTCAACTTCGTGATCAATGGCTTTTCCAAGGTCGTGGAATAAAGCAGCTCTTTTAGCGAGTTCCACATTTAATCCCAATTCAGAAGCCATAAGGCCAGCAAATTGTGCAACTTCGATTGAATGTTCCAATACGTCTTGACCATAACTTGTTCTGAATTTTAGTCTACCTAAAAGTTTGACAATTTCTGGATGAGGTTGTTTAATTCCAACTCTCATAATTGCTTCTTTACCAGCATCTTTAATGTATTCTTCTACTTCTGTTTTTGTTTTATCGTACATTTCTTCTATTCTTGCTGGATGAATTCTTCCATCTGCAACTAATTGTTCAAGTGTTCGTTTAGCTATTTCTCTTCTCAAAGGATTAAAACATGAGAGAACTACTATTTCTGGTGTATCGTCTATAATTAAATCAGTCCCAGTTAGTTTTTCGAAAGTTCTAATGTTTCTACCTTCTCTACCAATAATTCTACCTTTCATGTCATCAGC
>JAALLR010000028.1_pt1 | contig 55345 bp, 49 predicted proteins | sample 7245931 | NCBI WGS metagenome assembly JAALLR01 (sample SAMN13049201, study PRJNA578106) | oil field metagenome | isolation source: filtered produced water from oil reservoir B9 | place: USA:offshore Texas | collected 2016 | reverse complement strand
GGCTAACACAGAAAAACAGCAGAAGGAGGTGAATAATGCCGATACCCAGGTAAATGTAGCTTAAAACGGGGTGATCTTATCTGCCAGAGGGAATTTACACACAAATTTGGACTTGACCCCCTTACCAACCTCCTCTTTTTAAATTAGGAGGGATCTTCGCTATCTACCACCTGGAATCCTTCGGTAAAAATGGAATATACTGACGAAATACCAGTGCCTTAATAACTTTTTAAAAACAAAATTCAGGGTTTATAAACCCTGAATCTTTAATCTATTATTATTCTGTTGGCTTTTCGCGAATATCAGCCGATAGGTTTTTTGGGTTTATTGTACTCTAAAGCATCATACTGCAGCTTGGCCAAACAGAGATCACAAAAGTAGGTTGATTTCGGATTCTTCTCGAGTTTTTCATAATCTTTATGGGCGTCTGTAATGATTTCTTTCTTTCCGCAGAGGGCGCAGCGCACTTCCAAAAAAAACACCCCTTAAGAAATCACACCCGATCATCCAAAATCTTTTCCAGGGCGGCGATGAAGCGCTCATTTTGCTCCGGTGTGCCTACTGTAACCCTAATCCACGTAGGATAACCGAATATGTCCCCAGTTCTCACGATAATACCTTCTTTCAGCAGGGACATGAAAACCTCCCGGGAATCCCTTTTTAGGTTCACGAAAATAAAGTTGGCCTCCGATGGAATATACTCCAACTTAAGCCTGACAAAGGAATCGTAAAGGTATTCTTTCCCTTTCAGAACCACATTCTTGCTTTGTTCCAGAAAATCCTTATCCTGCAAAGCCGCTACCGCTGCCTTTTGGGCAAGCAGATTAACATTGAACGGCTCCCTCACTCTGTTAATTAATTGGATGATCTCCGGTGCGGCTATACCATAGCCTACTCGCAGCCCCGCCAACCCATATATTTTCGAAAATGTCCGCAGCACAATGACCCGCTTATCCTCTTTCACCAGCTCAACTGCACTGGTATACTGAGGAGCGGTTACATACTCATAATATGCTTCATCAACAACCACCAGAACACTAGAGGGAATTTTATTTAAGAACAAGCGCAGATCCTGACCGCCCACTATAGTACCTGTGGGATTATTGGGATTGCAGATAAAGATCAGCTTCGTCTCTTCATCTACCTGCCGGGCTATTTCATCCAGATCATGAACAAAGTTCCTCAGCGGGACCGTTACAGGTCTGGCACCCATTAATCTGGTAATAAAATCGTACTCCGAAAAAGACGGCCATGCGAAGAGAACCCGCTCCCCTGGATTCAGGAAGGTTTCTCCCAACATCTTAAGAATCTCGTCGGTACCATTGCCGATGATAAAGTGATCCTCCGGTAAATGTAAGCTGTTTGCTAGTTCTTTCTTTAAATAATAACAATTGCCATCCGGATAGTTATGGACCTTATTTATTGCCTCCTTCAGGGCGTTCAATGCAGCAGGAGATGGTCCCAGCGGATTTTCATTAGACGCCAATTTAATGACACCGGTAATTCCGTATTCTCGCTCAACTTCTTCAATCGGTTTGCCAGGTACGTATGGTTTAAGATCAAATATCGCCCGGCGTCCCAGTCTGTTCACATCATCCAATTCTTCCCCCTCCTAAACATTTATCTTCTCCAAAAATTGATAATCTCCTGCTACAAGTCGGCGGCAGCAAATCGTTTTTTATCCATATTATTTAAGATATATTATTTAAGCAGTTCTTCAATAAATCGGGGCAGTATGAAAGAAGCCTTATGCAATTCCGGTGTATAAAAACGAGTTGCAATAACAGGCTCCTTCCGGTAATCCTCGACGGGGTTATACTTCTTGGAGCCGAGTGTAAAACTCCAGAAACCGCTTATATAGCTCGGCACACAAACCAAATAAACTTTTGTTAAGGGAAATTGAGCACTTATACTAAAAAAGATTTCCTTAAAAAATTTGGCGTTAAAACAGGGGGAATCCGTCTGAGCAACCATAATGCCGTCGGGCCTAAGCGAATGGTAAACATTTTGATAAAAATCCTTGCTAAATAATTCAACGGCAGGTCCAACCGGATCAGAGGAATCGATGATGACAACATCGTATTCGTTTTCCGGCCTCTTTATATATTCAACCCCATCAGCGATAATAACGTTTAAGCGGGGATCATCAAAAGAACAGCTTATTTCAGGAAGGTACTTCTTACAAGCTGCAATCACGCGTTCATCAATTTCTACCAGGTCAACCCTTCGTACACTCTTATGTTTTAAAACCTCTCGTGCCGTTCCTCCGTCTCCGCCTCCAATAATGAGAACATCCTGTGGATCAGGATGGGTAAAGAGAGGCACATGAGCGATCATTTCGTGGTAATAAAACTCGTCCTGAATCGTCGTCTGCACCGCATCATCCAGGACCAGGGCACGGCCTAGCTCAACAAAGTCAACGATTGACAGATTTTGATACGGCGTTTTCTCCGAATAGAGGACCTCGTTAATACCCCACTGGACCTTGTATGCAGAACTATGCTCCTCCACAAACTGATAAGACAACTTAGATACCTCCTTCTTAATTTTTACGTTTTTCCCGTGACTTTTGATATCTGATATCATCCTCGACGGTTAGCCTATAAACGTTGCACATCTGAACAATCCTCGATGTTGTTCGTTTTCCAAGATATTTTTCAATTTCCGAAAGGTCAAGATTGGTCGTAATAATAACCGGCAACTGATAATTTAAGCGATAATTGAAAAGCGAGTACAATTTATTACAGGTCCAGGAGGTGTAGTTGTGTGCTCCCAAATCATCCAATACGAGGACTTCTACTCGTCGTGCTCCGTTCAATAAGGCCACATCATCAATTTCTGCCGCTTCACCGGGCGTTCCACGATGGTAAGTCGACCTTAGCTCATCTAGAAAGTCGGGTACTACCAGAAAGAGAACTTGAACCCCTTTTTGAAGCAGGTAATTGGCAATCGCTCCTGCAAGGTATGTTTTACCTGAACCCACATCGCCTGTTAATAAAAGCCCAGGCGTCTTCTTATTTTTTAAGTAATCTTGGACGAACTGGCGAGCTCCCTGGAGAACCCGGGCAGCCCTTTCCCTGTGCTCCCCCTGGTAATAGTCAAGAGAAAACCCTTCAAAGGTGTAGGAACTGATCTCCGGTGTAATATTAGCATAAGCGTATCGCCGCTCTAAATACCGTTGTTTAACGCAAGGGCAAATACGGGCTTTTTCTCCCTCGATAATAACCCCTCGATCACAGCAGATAAGGCAGCGAGGTTTTTCTTTGAGAGGATATTGCTCCGGCCCTTTATTTTGCAGCAACTTCTGCAAGCTATTAAGGATATCCATAATCCTCCTCATTTTCATCCTACCCGGCTATGTGATGTAGATATCCTTAAAACGGTCTCCCGTCCTCTGATGCTCCCAACAGCCCTGTTCTTTATTTTTCTGCCGTTTTGACAAAAACTCGTTTTCATATTGTATAACCTCACGAGGTGTTCGTAAGTTCTTTTTTGCCCATTGAGATAAAATCCGGTCTACATAGTTTAAATTAAGGACACCCCGCAATACCGCCCGCTTTAATGCCTCTTTAATTAATTCCTCCGAATAACCTTCATCTCGATACCAGCTTTCAATCTGCGCTGTTTCTATGGGCGTTAAAGGCCTGCCGAATTCCTGTTCGAAGGTTTTGATTAGATTAAGGACAGGCTGACAGATTTCTTCTATATCCTTCCCGTTCATATCTCGGATCTGTAATGTCGCTGCAATTTCCTGTGGCGTTTTCTGTATAGTCTGAAGCTTTTCTTCAGCCCACAAATCCGCCATCTTCTGAAAAAGACCGGTCGGGTCCAATGAGCTTCCGGAGTTGATCAGCAGTCCCAGGCCACACATTTTTTTCAACGATTCCTGTATCTGTACTTCAGGGATATGTAAAAGCTCAGAAAAATCTGCTATCTCAAGTTCATGCTTCCCCGTCTGCTGATAATAGCAGAAGGCAATTACCACTAAGATATCCGTCCCATCGAGATTCAGTCTCCCACTATACTTAAGAAGCAAATTGGGTATCAGCGTAAACCCCGCCGCAAAAAAGTCTTTGCTGAAGAGTGCCGGTATATGAAACCTGCCGCAGTCCTTCATGGATACCATCCCTTTTATTCTTCTATTTGAATTATTAGCCGGCCTCCTGCAAAAACCTGCCTCAGCCAGAAATAATTTTAAACCTTCTTTGAAAATAAATAAAATGTGATTATTCAGGAAAAAATTATATAAACAAGAATAAAAAGAGGAATAAAGATGAGCCACTATATTAACAACTTGCTGTCAGAAGTTTTGGATGACTGGAGATTCAACAATTCCAACAACTCTTTCTCACAAAAAAAATTTCTTCAGTTAGTCAATCAACAACCCGAAGTAGTACTAAATAAAATCTTCTTCGACTTCTATCCCACACATCCTGCTATTAACTCATTTTCGGCCCTGCGACGCTTTTTTATAACGAAATTTGAAGACATTTACCGGGGTTTTGCCGAATACACAACCATCTTACAGAATGCTATGGAAAGAGAGGTATTGTCGGATAGTGAATTCGTCCTCAGCAGGGAGGCACGCTTTATCATCAAAGAAGTTCTGATACTTGCCATCAATAGCCCAAAAACCTCGCCTCAACATCGTTTCTTACTTTTCAAGAACCTGAACCTGCTGAAAACGAATCCCTATTATCGGAAGTTGATACCGGAATCGCAGGAGGAACTACTGTCCAATCTACCTTTTTACATGGAGCAGGCAGAGCTGCTGGCAGAGCTCCCCGATTTTAGCGGTGTCTACTTTACTGCACCAGAAATGGCACCTTTCTGGAATGCCATTTCCAAATATACCTTCACTGCTGCTGATGAGTATAAGTTAGAGCTCTTTCTTAATCTATCCCGCAAACAACAGATTCTTTTTACACTGGCTAATTTCATTAGAAGATGCCCTGACATCTCATTGGTAAAGAAGGCCTCGGCAGTATACATCACACTCGGAGAAGTCATTCCCTGGACAAAGCACCCCTTTATCAGGCGTCTGCTGGCTGTAAGCTACCAAGAAGCCTTAACATTAATATACAAAACAAAATAAGGAAAAATCGCCGCAAGTGCCTTATACAATAGCCGTTCTCGGTAATCTCCGAAGCCGGCGTAAAAACCGCTCTATCCTTTCCAGGGCCTCCTCGATCTCATTTTGCGCTGCTGCATAACAGCAGCGAACAAAACCTTCACCGCTTTGGCCAAAGGCATTCCCAGGAACTACGGCAACTTTTTCTTCGAATAACAACTTTTCGCAGAATTCTTCAGAACTCATTCCCGTTTCTTTAATACTGGGAAAAACATAAAATGCACCCCTGGGCCGATAGCAGGTCAGCCCCAGCTCTGTCAAACCGTGAACCATAAGTTGTCTCCTTTTGTCATATGAGGAAACCATTTCTTCAATAAAGGGAAATCCTTCTTGCAAAGCAGCCAAAGCAGCGCACTGGCTGATCGATGGAGCGCAAAGCATTGTATATTGATGAATTTTGAGCATGGCCTCAATTATCTCCGCCGGTCCTGCAGCAAAACCAAGGCGCCAGCCTGTCATGGCAAAAGCTTTGGAAAACCCGTTGAGCAGGATGGTCCTCTCCTGCATGCCGGGTAGAGAGGCGATACTGATGTGCTTTGTTCCGTATGTCAGTTCAGCATAAACCTCATCTGAAATAACTAGCAGGTTGTACTTCCTCGCCACCTGTGCTATCTCTTCCAGATCGGCTCGCTCCATAATGGCACCAGTTGGGTTATTGGGATAGGATATAATAATCGCTTTGGATTTGGGGGTAATCCTGGCAATTAAATCCTTTTTTTTGATCTTGAATTCATCCTCAGCTCTGGTAGGGACTATTACCGGCACTCCACCTGCGAGTTTTGTGCTGGGAACATAAGACACATAACAGGGCTCTGCAATTAATATCTCATCGCCGGGGTTGACAATCGCTCGTAAGACGAGATCCACAGCTTCACTAACACCAACAGTAACCAGGATATTTTCAGCTTCATAATTTAAGTCAAACCTCTTTAAGTAACAAGTAATTGCCTGACGGAGCTCCGGCATTCCTCCATTGGAGGTATATTTTGTCCTGCCTTCCTGTAAAGCCTTACGGCAGGCGGCGCGAATAACCTCCGGTGTGATAAAATCTGGTTCCCCTACCCCAAGGGAAATAACTCCGGAGGTACGGGCTATGAGATCAAAGAATTTGCGAATTCCTGATGGCGGAAGATTCCGCACAATATCGGATACAAATCCTTCTTTATTTTTCTCTTGCATAATTCTCCTCTCATTCATCCTTACTCCCTCTTTCTGCCTCATAATATAAAAACCCCGTCCCAAAGGGACGGGGTTTCCGCGGTACCACCCTAATTGACCTTACGGAAAGGTCCAACTCTTGCTCTTTAACGGTGAGACCGTCCTTGCTTACTCGGGTAAAACCCTTTCAGCAGGCACCTCCAGGGCGGCCTTCAGTGCTCTGCTCTACCGGTCTCTCACCCTCACCGGCTCGCTTTTAGAGGCAGATGACACCTACTCTTCCCCTTCACGGGTAATACATTATTCTATTATTGGCCTGATTTTAGCATAGAGATCCCGCCAGTGTCAACCTGCCTTTTTATCGCTCGAGCTATTTCACGGGAGCACGGCAACATCCGGCAGTCAACAGCAACAACTCTGATACCTGCTTGCTCATCGCTGCATCCCCTATTCAGTTTCCTGGCACTACTCTCCACCTCAGAACAGTCCAGGACTGCCAGATTGAGTTCAGGAAGATAGTACTGATAAAACCGACCTCTATGCCTGAAGCCTTTAATGACATTGCAACGGGGGAATAAATAATTTATGGCGCGGCCCAGTTTATCCGGCGGATTTTTTACCGCCGTTTCGGTCCGGAAATCGTCATCCGGTTGAGGACCGGAATCAAGGGTATTGCGCACCTGGCTGTAAAAATCATCAAGAATATTTTCAACACCCGGATTCCACTCCTTGCCGCTCATCCTCTGTCTGACCAATTCTTTTACAGCCTCTTTCAGGTATTCCTCGTGCGAGCCGATCAATTGTTCGAGCATAGCCAGGAGTTTTTGTATACAAAGATGCCCCTCTCTTAACTTTTCTTTATCATACTCCTTTTTTCTAAGAGATCCGATTATTGCTGCAAGCCGGTCCACCATGTCCAGGATCTGCTTTTCGGGAAATTTTTCTTCATATGACATATCCCTCACCCACCTTGTACCTTCTCCATAGATCATTATTCCGGCGCCAGTTATTTTATTCCAAAATAAAAACCCCCAGGTAGTAAGAACTACCGGGGGCGCTCCTTGATAACAGATCAACTGCACAGGTAACGGTAAGCAGCTCCAGCAGCGGCTTTCGCATGGCCAATTGTCTGAGGTATGTCTTTCGGCCCCTCACAGACACCGGCAAGGAAAACACCTTCAGGCCCTGCGGTCATAAAGCCGTACGAATCCAAGTCCACGTTCAACTGCTCCGCCAACTCCCTGCTCTCCTTCGTCGGGGTTATAGCGAGGGAGAGGACGATCAAATCGTACTTCTCTTCGCACTGCTTGCCGCCCTGAGATTCCGCATAGCGCAGCGTCAGCCGGTCGTAGGGGAACCCGTAAATTTTTGAGGGAATACCCCGAACCAGTCTAACCTTGTCTGTCTCCTGCAGAGTTTCTTTAAAAGCGCTGAACCCTTTGCCAAAAGTCTGGAAGTCCATGTAAAATATATCAATTTCAGCCTCAGGCAGTTCATGACGAATCACTTTAGCAAGCTTGGCGGCGTACATACAGCATACTCTTGAGCAATACCCGTTGCCGATGGAAAGGTCCCGGCTTCCCACACACTGAACAAACCCTATCTTTTTAATTCCTGCTCCGTAGGCAGCAGTAATGCTTCCCTTCTCTTTGATGGCTTTCTCCAGTTCCAGTCCAGTGATTACATTCTTTTCAAGACCATAAGCGAATTCGCTTCTCTTGCTAAGATCGTAAGGATCAAACCCCGTTGCCAGGATTACAGCACCTACTTCCAAATTCACGGTGGCATCACTGCTGGTGATAGTCGCCTGAAAACCCCTTCCGTTCTTGCCGATCTTTGTTACACGAGCATCTGTGTAGACCTGAATACTGGGCTCTTTCAACACATCGTCCCTCTGTTGTAGAACCAGGCATGCAGCACAGCGATTGCATTCATCCGTTGCCTTGCAGCAATATGTAGCAGCCCTGCCGCCGATCTCCTTTTCCTTTTCAATTAGAATTACCTCAATCCCGCGCTCGGCCATTTCCAGAGCGCTGGTCATTCCTGCGGTACCACCACCGATAACAAGCACCCTTTTCTTTTCCAAATTGCACCCCTCCCGTTGCCGCACTGTTAAAAGGTCGGCCTGGGAGCGAGACCGGCTTTTTTAACAATTGTAGGCACAATTGACTCCCAAGCAACGGCCATAATGTGGACACCTGCTACGCCTTCGATTTGCTGGCACCGCTTGATGAATTCGACAGATATTTCAACCGCTTCTGCCTTAGGATCTTCCGCCTTTTCCAGTCGCTGGCAGAATTCCTCAGAGACCAGCATTCCGGGAACCCCTGTCTGCATGTAGCGCGCCATCCTGGGTGATTTCACCGGCATGATTCCGGCGCAGATATAGGCACGCTTATGCAGGCCGCGCTCGCGCACCTTCTCCATAAAGAGCTCAAATCTCTCCATATCCAGGATGCACTGCGTCTGCACAAAGTCGGCCCCTGCTTCGATCTTCTTTTCCAGGCGAATGGCCCGGAACTCAAAGGGATCTCCGAAGGGGTTTTCGGCACAGCCGATGAAGAACTTAGGTGGAACTTTACATTCCGCCCCGCACTCAAAGCATCCGTCGTCACGCAGCCTCTTCAACATATGGATCAGCTGAACAGAATCAACATCGAAGACGCCTTTGCATCCGGGGTGGTTACCGAAAGCCTGGTGATCACCGGTAAGGCAGAGGACATTGCGAACGCCTAAAGCATAAGCCCCCAGCAAATCGCTCTGCATGGCCAGACGGTTGCGGTCTCTGCAGACCATCTGCAGGTTGGGTTCTAAACCTAACTGAATCAAATGCACAGAAGCCGCCCAACTGGAAAGCCGCACAACGGCTGTTTGGTTGTCGGTGAAGTTGATAGAGTCGACAAGGCCCCGCATTTCCTCAGCGTGTTTATCGATCACATCAAAGCTTGCATAGGTTGGAGGACCAATTTCTCCGGTACAGGCAAACTGACCCGAAACCAATACCTTTTCCAGGTTGCTGCCAGCTTTCAGCTTTTCAGGATTAATCTCTTTCAAGGGTCAATTCCTCCTTTACCAGTTTTCTCGGGCCCTTATCTCGGTGCCAGTTCTTGGCCGGGATAAATTCCGCCATCTTATCCAGCTGGCCAAGTGCTTTGAGCCGTTCGTAGATTAAGTGCCAGCCGCAGTCCACATCTTTAGATACTTCGCATTTACCGTACTGGGATCCTCCGCAGGGACCGTTTAATAGGTGTTTGGAGCAGCGTGCTATCGGGCAGATGCCACCTGTTTTGTCAAGAACGCACTCGCCGCACGCCATACAGAACTCTTCCCATTTTCCTATATCGCGGTTGGCCCCCAGGAATTGGGTGTTCACACCCGGATAAACCGGAATGGGCTCGTAAACTTCGGCAAGGTACTGAATTCCGATTCCACAGGCGAGTGAAACGATCGCTTCCACTTCCCTGGCATTGTCCTGGAATTTCAGCAAATACTCCTTGTCACACTGGCGCTCTACAGTCTGTTCGAGCACCTCGATTTCGTTGCCTTCTTTGCTGCGGGCCATCCGAATCTGGGAGGCAAGCAAACCGACCTCTTTTTCCCCACCGGCCAGGCAAACAGTAACACAGCCATAGCAACCGGCTATTAAAATCTTTTTATAAGGTGCGATCATTTGAAGTATCTCTTCAACAGGTTTATTCTCAACAACGATCATTTTATCACCTTCCCCGGATTTGTTCCTAACTGGTGAATACGAGCAGCCATCGAGCGTACAATATCATTAAACTGATTGCCCTGGTTGGCGGCGATATGTACGATCTCGACGCGATCCCCCTCTATACCGATCTCCTCTAACCTCCTGCGCACCTGCTCTTTGCGCTTTTCAGCCCTTTCATTGCCCCATACATATTTGCAGTTTCCTTTATGGCAGACGAGCAACAATACTCCATCTGCGCCTCGCTCCAGCGCCTTAAGCAGGTAAAGGGCGTCGATTTTACCGGAACAGGGTACCGGCACTATCTGAAGGTTCTCTTGGATACCCGGCTCCAGTTCCTTCGCGAACTCAGCCGCCAGTGCGCCGGAGTTCTCGCAGGCATAGGCAACCAGTTTAGGAGGACGGGAAACCTTGAGAAGTATCTCTTGATCGGAATAGAAGGGCAACTGAATAGCCTTTCCCGGGCATTCCCCAGCACAAGTTCCGCAGCGACGGCAAGCCAGTGGGTTCATTCTCGCTGCCGAATGATACATATTGTTGAGTGACTGATCATGAATTATTTCAATAGCATGATGAGGGCAACTCCGGTAGCAGGTAAGGCATACAGCGCACTTCTCTGCTGTAACGCGCGGTTGCAGAGCAGGCACCCTGACCTTACCGCCGGCAAACTTGCCCACTTCAGCCTTTACAGCTGCGATCTCTTTATCCAGATCAACCCCGTGAACGGGGCCATGGCAGCTACCGACGAAGAAGATACCCTCTCGGTTTGATTTAATCGGCAGAAAATGAACATTATCCTCCTGGAAAAACCCGCCTGGCCCTAGCCTTAGATCCAGAGCCGCAGCGAGTTCCGCGGTCCCCTGTGCCGGCAGATAATCCTCGGCCAATACGAGATAATCCGTTACCAGCTTGACTCGCTTGGCGAGAAAAGGTTCTTTGTAGCGAACTGTTGCCGCAACGACGGTAGTAAGAATTTGCAAATCCTCGCTATACTTTAAAAAATTCACACCTCGGGCGCGTGCTCGCTCATAATCCTGTTCCAACCGATCGGCAGACACCTTCATATCTTCGTAGAGAACATTAACCTCTTCAGCCCCCAATTCTTTTAGCGCAATTGCTTTCGATAGAACCGCAGCGCAGGAAAGAAGTGAATCCTCATCGGCTTTACCTAAAACAAAGGAGATCTTCTGACCGGTATAGTCCCCTTCCCCTTTCAGAAACTGAGACAGCGTCAAGATTCGATCTCCCGGTTCTACCCCATCGTACTTGCTCTTATCGTAAACCGGTTGAGCCTCGAGAGCGATCACGATCGACCCGAAACTTTGTTTTGTGTACTTGCCATTGTCCAAAAAACGGACTAAAAAGTTGCCCGGAAATCCGTCAACCCCGATGACTTTGACCCCTGTTTTGACGGTTATGTTTTTTCTTCCCTGGACCTGAGCTATTCCCTCATGAGTTCCCTCATTGTCAATCACCGTAACATGCTGACCTTCGGCAATCGCCAGCGCAGCAGCAGCTCCTTCTCGGCCCGCCCCAATAACCAAAACATCGGGTAGAACATCGATCTCCTCAAGATAAATTTCACTGCGGGCCTGGAGCTGTGAGAGAACTTCGTTGATGGTTGCTATCGCCCCCTCGGTGCTATCCCTTCCGGGAACTGTCAGCTCAACAAACTCTACTTCATAACGGCTGATCCCTTTTGCCTCAGCTAGCTGTAAGAACTGCCGTTTGACAGCGGAATCTGTACAGCCGGCAATGAGGAGACGATTGAGGGAATACTTATCAATCTCTTTATCCATCTTTTCCTGCTCCAGCTTTCCGCAAAGAACACTGGCCACCCGAATATACTCAAAATCGGCTTCACTCTGAATAACTGTTTTAACTTTATTCAGATCGATGGAATCTTTCAATTTACCATCACAGTCACAGAGGTAGATACCCAGTCTGATATTCTTCTTTTCGCTCATTGAGTTTCCCCCTATTGAAAAACGAACTTTTCTCACACCCCACTTACAGATAACCAAATGTTTTTAGTGAGGTCCTGCTTAAGGGCAGGACCTCACTATCTGCTGATGTCTATCTCTGCCTGAACACTTTCGCATAAGAATCGCAGTAAATCGACTGATTCAACAGCATCTCTGCGGTGGCTATGGCATCTACCAGTTCGTCGTCGTTGACGTCCATAATCGCCGAGTCAAGCCCGCAGGTCATTGCCATGACGCAGTACGTCCGGTTGATCAGAGGACGGAACGGGGTGCCCTGGGAAACGTTGCTAAGCCCTAGTGTAGTATGTGGCGGCGGATCGGAAAGTGTCCTGATCTGGCGCAGCGCCTCCAAAACTTCGGGGGCATGGTCCTGTGCGACGTTGCAGGGCAGGATCAGGGGGTCTATAAATAGATCGTCCGGCGAAAGCCCGAACTCGTCTGCAGCCGCCACCAGTTCCATGGCGAAGGCAACACGAGCATCGGCGCTCTTGGGAATACCGCTTTTATCCATGGTCAGGGCGATAATCTTGGCGCCATATTTCTTCGCCATTGGGAAGACGCGCTCGATCTTCGGCCTCTCACAGGGGCAGGAGTTTATCAGAGCCGGCTTTTTGCAGATCTCCAGGCCTGCTTCGATGGCATCGTAGTTGGTAGAGTCCAGGGCGAGCGGGGTATCGCAGACCTCCTGAATGACCTCCACCATCCAGCGCATCGATTTGACACGATCGGCCGCCGTTGGACCTACGTTGACATCAAGATACGCCGCCCCTGCCTCTGTCTGTTTAATAGCCCATTCCTGGATCGGCTTCGGATCAAACTTGGCGACGGCTTCCCCGATGTCCTTAAACATACCATTAATTCTCTCACCGATCATATAAAAAGCCATCTGCTTACCTCCTCCTTTTTTATAAGTAAATCGCTTACCCCTCACCCATGAAATTAATAGACGTTAGGCACCATCAGGCTCTCGACATGCTTTTTCAGCAGCTTCGCAGCCTCAGGATGCCTCATCAAGACGAGGTCGCCACCCGCCTGCAGAAGAGCGGCTGCAGTCATGGCCTCCCACATAATGCCCCTCGGCTTCTGCTCACCCCAACCGGGGCCGGCATCCTCTATCGAGGCATAAGATTCTTTAGCTCTCCAGGCTTCAGGTCCGGCCAGGCAAACAACCGGGAAGGCCATCATCTTGTCGCCGATCAGAGCTCCCCAGCGCGCTCTCTCCATAATGGAGTAGGAGTATTCGATTCCGTATCCCAGACCACCAGTCAAGGGGTCATTTATGATCTTTTCGGGTGCAACTCCCATTTCGGTAATCATGAGGTTCAGCTGTTTCAAAATATTTATGTCCACCGGTGAACGGGCGATAATGCAGTGTTTGCCCATCATGGCGGCAGCGGCAATACCGCGGTAGTTGTCCTTCTCTGCAAGGCCTATGGCAATGTTTTCACCAGCAGCTGCCTCCGCCACAGCCTGCAGCACCTCATTGTCCTTATCGGGGTTGCCTGGCCCCTCTACCATCAAAGGCGCTCCGGTGTTCTCCAAGACGGCTTTGACAACTTTTGCGCACTCATCGGGAGACTTGGAATTTTCCAGTTCCGGATCGGCACCTCTTAACTTCAGGTAAATAACATCCGCTCCCAATTCCTCGGCTTTTTTCGCCCAGGCTACGGGATCTTCCCAAACATCGCCGTAGTACTCGGCAAAGCATTCGTGCCAATCGGGCTTAATATCCCAGATTTCAAACGCTATAACCGGACGGTTGGGTATTTCACCTTCAAACTGGAGAAAGGGAAGGGTTGAACTGCCGCCCAGCTTAACAGTATAGGCTCTCGTTCCGCCTTCATCCTTGGTTGCGCCGAGTACTACTTCCTGCACTCTACCAGTAAATTTTTCTTTCAAAATCTCAGCTGGCATAATTTGCTCTCCTTTCTTTACTAAAGTGATAGTTTACCGAACATCTCCCGCGTTGCCTGAACTGCAGGGCAGCTATCCGGGAGATCCATCATCGGTTTCCCCTCCAGATCGAACTCCACCACCATTGGATCATTGGGCACAACCCCTAACAGCTTGAGCGCAGTAGCATCAATCTCACTCTGGAGGGGCTCCGGGTCGGATATTTTCGTGATAATAAGGTACGCTTCTCCTATTTTAATATTTAACGATTTTGCCAGTTCATAGATCCTGCCCGCCGTACGCACACCTTTCGCCGTGGCATCTGAAACGACAAACATGATATCGACATCTTGAATGGTCTGGCGGCTGATGTGCTCCATGCCGGCCTCGTTATCGATCACCATGTAGTCGTAATTCTTGTCCAACACGGAAAGGTGTCGCTTGAGCAGGTCGGTCGGAAAACAGTAACATCCTGGCCCTTGCGGTCCTCCCATTACCAGCAGATCAACATCTTTAGTTTCAACGAGGGCTTGGTGAAGCTTTAACTGCAGGTACGTTTCTTTGGTCATGCCGGTCGGGACGTTGTTCTTCTTAATATCCGCTAAAATTGTTGAGATTGTATTGGGAACCTCGAACCCCAGCGCCTCATTCAAATTGGCGTTAGGGTCGGCATCAACTGCCAGTATTGAACCTTTCTTCTGCTCTATCAAATACCTTATCAGGAGTGAAGCGATTGTGGTTTTACCTGTTCCTCCCTTTCCGGCCATTGCTAAGTGCTTTGCCATGTTTTAGCCCACCCTTCTCTTTTCTATTTGCCCCATGTCACAACTCAAGTATTGCAACTTTAGCAATCGGGTCCCCCGGGCCAACTATGCCGCAGTCTATTAAGCACCCAGTCTCAGCTTTGCAAAGGTCCCGATTCCATTGGCCTCGCGCGGTCCGACAATAACCTCCCACCCGGAGAGCTCTTCGATCTTGCCCTTGATCGCCGCGACGCCACCCGGGATTATGAGCTTCTTGTGGCTTACCTTCTGGTTGAGGTCAGAATCCTTCAGCCAGGGACCGATGTTTTCGCCGATGAACTTGCCACCCGCCCAAGCAGTAAGCACTGATAATCCCTCTGTGTCAAAGGCAATCAGGTAGCTCGGAAGCTTGGTCGCCTCAATTTCGGTCTGCACCGTGTAGAAGGTCAACGAGAAGTTGGTCGTAATGTAGACAGGTGAATCCGGCGTTACATCACCGATGGCATAAACACCGGGCTGCACCGCGATCGGCTTCTGCGGATCGGTGTAAATGTTGTCCCTCCAGCTGAACAGCGTCAACAGGCTGGCAAGTTCGGTTGTCTTCATAACGACGACACTGGCGTACTTAGAGACATAGACCTGCGCCTGTAGGGCCTCCAGGTAGGGATCCTCTTCTGTGGTGAAGGCAATCGTTGGGTAACCGAATGGCCGGAAGCGTTTTTTGATGGCCTGCCGCCGGATCTGGGTAAGGTCGGCCAGCACCTTGGATGTTTCACGCTCGCCGCTGTCCAGGATCAGCTCCTTGTAACCGAGACCCACAACCTTTTCGACGAGGTCAGCCAGATCACTCAGGTTCTTACCCTTAACAACCAGGGGAGCATTGATCTTCTTGGCAATTTCAACCATCTTCTCGTAGTTGTCGCCGTTGGCAGCGTAAAGGATCGGTTTCCTCTCCGCCACACCTGCTGCCGCCGCCTCCATTGCTGCCGGATCCTCGCTGACCAACAGTAACACCTTGTCGGTCTTGGCAGCAGCTGCAGAGACGGCGTTCTTGAAGGTATCAGCATTGCCGGAGGCGTTAACTATGGCTACACCGTCAACCTCATACCTTTGTCCGACACGCTCGAAGACAAGCCCGTTAATCTCTTCGACTTTTGCCTCAACATTGCTGTCATCAGCCACCTCGATGAAGATACCCGTCGGGTGATAAAAGGTTTTGTCATGCCGGAAAATAACCTGCTCATCACCCATCTCGAGAACCTTGTCCCCTGACCCCGCTTTCACGAGCTTAATCGGTGGAGCTGTTGCCGACTCCAGGGTTTCTTTGGCCTCATCGGAGACATAGGGGCACTGATCCAGTGTAGTCTTCCCCGATGCCAGAGCCATGGCGAAAGCCATGCACGTCGGCAAGCCACACTCTTTGCAGTTTGTCTTCGGAAGCAGCTTGAAAATAGCTAGTCCTGTTAAACCCATTGTCACTTCTCCTTTCTTTGTTTTTCTTTTTCTAAAGAACCACCCCAGGGTCACCGGCGAGGGGCCGGTAACCCTGGTACTGGGTTCTTTTCAGCGTTACATCAGCGGATCCATCTTCAATGCTGGATGACCCTTCTCCTCAAGGTAGGGCAGGATCTCATCCGGGGTAACACCTATGGTTTCATCGGCGATCATATCGGCGAAGTTGTCCCCAAAGCCTTCTTCCTTACCACGTTCATTCAACTGATCCCGCAACTGCTCCTTCAACTCTTTGGGCATCCAGACGAGCCTTCCGATTCCACCGTCGGCTGGTAGGAACTTGCGGCTTACCAGGTAGAGGCGACCGACTCCGATAAATCCTGGTGTCTGGTTACCACCACCGACCATACCGGCCAGGGTAGAGAAGGTCATACCCACGGGAGTATCCCCTTTATGCTCACGGGTGGTTACCATGATGCCGTTGCACTCGGGCACTACCGCCAGGATACACTCGCAGCAACCGCAGGTGGTCATCGGGCGGTCCATCATGGTGTACATGCAGACCGAAGTCGTCTTCCCTTGGGTTCTGGCTGCTGCCTCTTCGTTAAGGGAAGACCACTCGCCCTTAACAGGATCGATCACATACTCCGACGTAATCGGTACGGGCTGGCAGACACCAGTCGGGTCGATCTCGTAAGTTGCCTTGGCGTCAAGCCAGCTGACGGCACCGCAGAGACCCGTCCGCTCCGGAGATACAAAACAGATATGGGTGGGTGCAAAGGACTGGCAGAGGGTGCAGGTGTAGAAGACGTCTACCGCATCGTCCCGCAGGTTCTTCAGCCTGTCATCACGCTTCTGGTACTTCTCCCGCGCCTCTTTTAACAGTTTTTCGACTTCTGAAGCCTCTGTCATGAATTGCACCTCAAGCCTGTCGACTATTGCAGCATACTCTTTCTTGTAGTAGGCGTAGAGAATCTTTCCGATATCTTTGAGGGTCACGCCCTTCTCACGTGCCGCTTTGCTGATACGCGACCAGTTCTGGTCCCTCTGACCCATGTGCCAGACGCCTTCACCGTAGTTGAAGTAGTAGTGTACCCTCCGCTCGAGGACCGGCTCGAAGTCCTCCTGGAATTTCCGCCCGTAAACCTTGATCAAAATCCCCAGAGGATAGGCCTTCCCTTCCTCCATCTGGTCGACATCGGGGCCGATCACCTCGATCTTGCCGTCGGTAACCTCCTCCGCCGGAACCATCTTGACCAGCTCGCAGGCAGGGGAACGCCCGCCACCGAACTCGACAAACATATCGGCCTTGCGGATGGCTTCCCCCTCAAAGGCAGGGCCGTGAGCAATCGGAACGTCAATATCAATGGCGGTAATCTTTATTCCGCGCACCTCGATGCCTTCCTGCACCATTTCATCGTAGTCGGGAACAGAGAAGTACCAATCCGGCCAGATCTCGTCTTCATCAAGCGGCTGGTCGACAAGGCACGGGAAGCCCAGGTAAATGGCAGCGAAGCAGGCGGCAACCTTTACTATATCCCTCTCTCCCAGCGCCATCACGAAAACGAGAATACGGTCACGCTGATAGTTCCTGTGCATAAACTTGTCGCCAGCCGGGATGCCCGGGAAGATTGAGGAGGCACGAAGAGCATAGTTAACGGCATGGATGACCTGGGTGAAGTTACCCAGCGGATACACCGGCCAAGCATCAATATCAAACTTATATCCTTTCTCCAGCAACTGCTCGATGACTTCATCGACCAGGAAGATCATGAAGCCCTTTTGCACCAGCTTGTTGACGATCCTGAGGGCATCATCGGAGGTCCGGAAGCGGCCTACGATCACTACCTCGCCCGGGATCGTCCAGTCTACGTGCTTGATACCCCATTTGCGCACATAAACGTCAGGGATGAAACCTGTCCAGGGCTTGGGCAGGAACTCATGGGCACCAGTTGCATACCTCACAGCCTCGATGATTTCCGCCGCATGGATAACCGCTTCACCCCAGAGCAAAGCATTTTCGAGGCTGATCTCGGGATGTACCTGATCCCTCATTTTATTCAAAATCGGCACAAATTCACCTAAAGTTCTGATCTCCAGCCCGCTTAAAGCCCTGATGGCAGGAATAAAATATGCTGTATCTGCACCATACCCAACAGGATGATCGGCCCCGTAATCCCTGATCGCCTTGTTGAGCAGGATTTCGGCGTAACTGAGGGCAACGATTGTCCCTTCATATGCCTGCCGGAACAGTTTTTTCGGCTCTTTCCCCGGTTCTATAGAACCTTCATAGATCTCTTCAAACCTTTCTCTTTCGACGCGCCACGCTGTAGACATGCTTTTTCCCCCTTTCCTCTAGCTTCTGCTAAAATGCCTGGCAGAGTTCTTCACCATAATCTTCTGCGGCCTTCATGTGCACCCTGAGCTTCCAGGCCCGGTACTCGAGAGCTGCCAGCAGTTTCTTTGCAGCCTCTTGAGGATCGGTTTCCAGAATAAAGTTGCCGCCGAAGACGTCGTGGGCAATGCAGGTGACGACACTCCACACCAGGTTGCTACCTTCCAGAGGTGGCATCGCTCCAACGTGGGTCGGAATCCCATTGGCTATTACCCAGGTGCCGATAGCAACCGCTTTCTCACTCATGGCTTCCGGAGCACTGGCAACAAATGGCACCTTCGGCACATCAACACCGAGTTCGTTCGCCATTGCCGTCCAGAGGTTGAAAATACGGCTGTTATCTACACAGGATCCCATATGGAAGGCAAGCGGGAGTTTATCCGGCAACTTATCCTTGTTGGCTTCATAGAGCCTGTCGATAAATGCCTTCAGCCCCGGCCCGGCATACTTCTCCACCGCGTCATAGTTCAACAGACCATGCTTGGCAGCAGCCTGCATCACACATCCGGTACCGACCATGAAGACGTTGTTTTTAGCCAGTTCCTTGATAATCTCGGTATGATTCTTCTCGTATACTGCCTCCAGGTTATTGCAACCAGCAAGTGCACAAACACCCGCTATTTCTCCGTTAATAATGGCATCTGTGAGCACTTTAATGGGGTTGTCGGGATTGATGGCAGCAAAGAGGTCAGTAAGAGCCTCCAGGCTGAAACCGGCCATCAGCTTGTTCTTAATCTGCGGTACCTTAACAGGTCTACCAGACTCCTTGCGCACCTTGAAGGTTTCGATAGCGAGTCTGATAACGGCCTTAGCGCTTTCTTTAGCATGTGCCTCATCAAAGGCAAAGTGATAAGCTCCCGGGATCTTAGCTATCGGCATTGTTGTTACGAGTTTCGTATTGAAGCACTCGGCCACATTGCGCAGACCGGGCATGACGCACTGCACGTCAACAACCATAACATCGATGGCGCCTGTTGCTATGGCCAGTTCCTGCGCCATGTAACTGGTAGCAATGGGAACTCCATTGCGCATCAGGACTTCGTTTCCGGTGCAGCAAATACCGGAAAGCTGGATTCCCTTTGCACCGGCAGCCTTAGCATCATCTTCCATTTCCCTGGCGGTATCCACAACCATTTGGCTCAAAATCGGGTTGTGGCCGTGAACTATTATGTTCACCTTGTCCGGGTCGATGACACCCAGGTTGGCCTCACTCAACACCGGTTTGGGTGTTCCAAATAGTATGTCAGACAGGTCGGTTGAAATCTGCTCTCCTGTAAGGTCAGCCAGTGAGCACTTGATTCCACCGAAGATAATATTAACCGGGTCGGTGTCCACACCTACATGTGTCCGGTGCATGACCTCGACAACTTCCCGATCAATTGCCCTGGGCATAACATCTGTTTCCTCAAATTTCTTGATCCGTTTCTCACAGAGAGCCGACTTCAGGAAAGTACATCCCTCGGAACCCGAACGGCCAAAATCCTCAAATGCCGCCAGGGCAACTTCTTTGGCCAATTCCAGATCCGACTTCCCTTCGACTTCCAGACCGATTTTCTTAGCTACTCGGCGCAGCTTGTCGGGATCCCTGATTTCATAATCAGGAGCATGCCCTTCAGCCATATGATAGAGAACATTTACGATCTCCCGGCCGTGGTCGGAGTGCGCGGAACAACCGCCAGCCATCATCCTGACGGCATTACGGGCTACAATGGTGTAATCCTTGGCCCCGCAAATACCCATGCTTCCCGGCCCATCTTCGGCCTTAATTCGGCAGGGACCGGCAAAACAGATGCGGCAGCAAATACCCTGATAGCCAAAAGCACACTGCGGCTGTTGGGCGGACCAGCGGTCAAACGCCGTGATGATGTTGTTTTCCTTGGTGTATTCCAGCATCTCCAGGGCAGCTGGATCTACCGTGCGCATAATGTTCTTCGGTTCTTTAATTCTGTTCTTGCGGTCCACCGACGGTTTGGAATTCTGTAAAGAGGTATCCCTAAATCTCGGCATACATTTAACCCCCTTTTAATTAAGGTCAAAACAAACCTCAAATCAACCAGGAACCCGAATTTCCTTGCGACCTCCACAAGGCTCCTCAACTCTTTGCAGCTGTACCCGCTTCAACATCACCCCCTCTAATCAGGTTAAAGATATTACTGACTGAATTAATAAGTATTTCCTCCATCTCTCCGGGCTCATCGAGCATCGACTTCTCCCAGAGCTCATCATTGTATTGCATCACACCCAATAATTCATCTTTATCAAAAGAAGACATTAAAAATTCTTTCTCCCGGCTGTTGCGGACCTTGTTGCCTACTATTCGTATTTTGGGAACGCCTATTTCTCTTGCCAGCTTTTGAATCACCCGCGCTGTCTCCACACTGACCTTTGTCGGCTCGGTGACAATCAGCATCAGGTCTACTCCCCGAGCAGTGCCGCGGGTTAGGTGTTCAATACCTGCGCCGAAATCGAGGATAACCACATCATGATTGCCGAGAAGGAGAGAATTCACAACAGCATTAAGGAAGGAGTTCTCTGGGCAGTAGCAGGCACTGCCTGCCTGTTTGTAACCGCCCATGCGGAGCAGTTTGATATTGCCGAGGTCTATGGAATATTTGTCAAGAACGTCATCAACTTGAGGATTGAGGATATAGAATGCTCCTCCCGCTCCCGTCCGCTCCTTTATCAATTCTTTCATTTCTATCAGCGGTGGCTGAGCGGCAAGTTGCTCTTTAGGTACTCCCAGAGTGGTTCCCAGGCTGATATCGGGATCGGCGTCAACTGCGTATACCTGATAACCACAGCGGGCAAAGTGCTTCGCCAGTCCGGCGGCAAGGGTAGTTTTTCCGACTCCTCCCTTGCCTGTAACGGCTATCTTCACGACAACACTCCCTTTCTAATAAACAGCAGTGCAACCGGACATTTTGCTTGCTTTCAACTGTCTTTTGAGTGGCCCCCTTTTGATTGCCCCCTGGGATCACGAATCAGTTGTTTTCGTCATTGATACTCGCTAAAAACGCCATTATTTGTGTTCTACACAGCCCCTTAAAATCCTCCTTTAAATGCTCAAAAAGCAAATCTCTTTTGCTCAGCACTTATAAGCGAAATGAACGCGCGCACAAAAAGAAGGTCGTAGGACTTTAAAATGTATATTCGCTAAAGGATGAAAATTTCCTTCTTAAGACTAAAAATATTCTCCGACCCGAACATTAATTTCTTAATAAAATGGTTATCATCAACAACAGCGAAGTTAGAAGAGCCGCCCCGAAGATGATCTCGGAGAGGTGGAAGCGAACAAAAAAAGACGAAGGATTGCTGCTTACCAGAATGGCGCCGGCAATGAGGAGGCTCGAAAGAATCATGCTCAGCGCCAGCTGGTGTATCCCCCTTCTCAGTTGATTAACCGCAAAGGGCAACTCCCGGTTTTCTACAGAAATGACAAATCGACCGCTCCTCATCTTCTCGATAACCTCTTCTGCCAAAGCAGGGAGATGAGCAAAACCGCTAGCGGTTTGAGCAAGATTTTGCCGGATTATATGAAGGAGCCGACGGGGAGCATAACGGTGTAAAATGACGCGTCTGGCGAATGGTTCGGCTATTTCTACCAGGCTGATGTCGGGCGCCAGTTCCCTTATCGTACCCTCCAGAGTAACCAGCGCCTTAACCGCCATCACGAAGTCGGACGGGGCCTGAATCTGATGTCGCCAGGCGACTTCCATGAGTTCTTGAATAGATACACCGACCTGGATCTCGCTTAAAGGCATACCGTAATACTTTCGTTCCAGCCTGCTTATATCACGTCGCAATCCTGACAGATCCGGTTGCTTGTTGGCCATCCCGATCCTTAAGATTCCTCTTAGAACCCCGTCGATATCATGGCGGGCGAGGGCCAGCACTAAGTCGGCGGCTTTTTCGCGCAGCTCCTCATCGAGGTGACCAACCTGTCCGAAATCGAGAAAAACTATTTTATTCCCCGGAAGTATGGCGAGGTTTCCCGGATGAGGATCGCTGTGAAAGAAGCCGTCAATATATATTTGCTTAATGATGGAATCGACCAGGGTTTGGGCGATGAATCGAGGATTAAAACCTGCATCAAGCAGTTCCTTCCGGTTGGTTATCTTGCGCCCCTTTACATACTCAAGCACCAGCACCCGCTCTGTTGTGTAATCCCAGAAAACTTTGGGTATATAGACACGCGGGTCCTCTTGCATATTCTTTTTTAAGATTTCGGCATTGCGCCCTTCCAGGGTAAAGTCCAACTCCTCCAAAAGGGAGTTTCGAAATTCCGCCACCATTCCGGCGATATTATAAATTCTTCCCAGTCGGGTACGGTGCTCCACAATTTTGGCGATATCTTCAAGAATCTCCAAATCAACACGGATCATCCGGGCAACCCCGGGACGACGAATTTTAACGACAACGTCCTGTCCGTCCGGCAGTGTTGCCCGGTGGACCTGGCCGATGGATGCCGACGCCAGTGCCTGGGGTTCAAACCCGGCGAATATTTCGTTAATCGGGCGCCCGAATTCCTCCACAATAAGTTTCTCCACCTCTTCCGAGGGGAGAGGCGGTACATGATCCTGGAGCTTGGACAGTTCTTGTAGGTACTCCGCAGGCAGGAGATCGGCTCTTGTACTGAGCAACTGGCCGAGCTTGATAAATGTCGGCCCCAATTCGCCTAACACCCTTGCTACCCGTTGCGGCAGGTTGGCAAGTTCATCTTTTCCGGGGGAAACGGCTTTTTTTAAACGGCGATACAGCGGCAAACCGGGGAGGTCAAGCCTTTCAACAACAAAGCCAAATCCATTTCTGATCAGGACGCTTAATATCTCCTGGTAGCGGTGCCAGTGGCGGTAGTGATACAACAGTCCCCTGCTTCTAATCATTTGGGGATGCTCCCTCATTTAAAAGATTCTATTAAATTATTACCCGCCAAGAGACTCTTGAAACAAACTTTTATACTGCTGCTTCACAGGGTAGAAGTATAAGCCTACCGTACCAGGACCGATATGCGCACCGATGACAGGCCCCACCGGACAGTAATCCGGGCGATAATCGGGCAGAAGATTTTGGACCCGGCGCATTAAATCTTGCCCCAAATTTTCCGCCCCCACATGAACAACAGCAACCTCCAGATCGGGGCATGTGCGATAATCCTTTTCCAACTCCTCAAGGATCCTCTGTAACCCCTTCTCCCTCGTCCGCACTTTTTCATACACATCAATAATGCAGTTCCTCTCTTTATTAAAAAAGAGGATAGGCCTGATCTGGAGCAGTGTTCCGATAAGAGCAGCAGCGCCTCCGATCCTCCCTCCCCGCCGCAGGTATTCCAGGGTTTCCGGCAAAAAGTAGAGCTTCTGGTTATCAACGATGTAGTTGATGATTTCCAGAACTTTATCTTTTTCCATGCCGGCAGCTGCAGCCCGTACCGCCGCTTTGAGAATCATGTAGATGGCAACTGCAGTGGCATTGGAGTCAACAACCGTTATATCCAGTTCCGGCAGCATTGCCGCAGCAGAGCGCGCCGATTTTATCGTCCCGCTGATCCCTTCGGTGATGTGGACTGAAATAATGCTTTCCACCCTTTCCCCCAGTTTTTGATAGACATTCAGAAAATCGCCTATCGACGGCTGGGAGGTGGTTGGGAGAGTGGAGGCCTGACGAAGCCTTTCATAAAATCCGTCAAAATCATCGAATAAGTCCACTTCGGGATAACTCTCTTCTTCAAAATTAATGGTTAGAGAAACCACTTCGATCTGATGTTGTTCCTTGAAAGCAGGGGGGAGGTATGCCGTACTGTCCGTAACAAATCCGATCTTTTTCATGACCCACCTCTTAAGATTATTAGTCCTGTTTCAAAGCTTATTATAGCATTATGAACAGAATTTTACATGCATAGCCCCGGTTTCATTGTCCGGTAATTGCTGTCCAGTATCAAATCTCCAAACCCACCATCAGACAAAACATATCATTCCAGCCGCCGGCTCTGATGGGGGCTCAGATCTGCCTGCAGCTTCCCCTCCCAGGGCGCTACTTGCCCCCGGTGCGGCGCGGGCTCAGCCGGTAAAATGCCCGCAGTGCGGTGCAGCAACAAACCGGCACCTCCCATGCCGCAGGGGATGCAGAGGTCTCATGGCGGCCTCCGCAGCCGGATAGAGGAGTGCCGGTGCCATCAAATTACATGCGGAATCGCTGTACCTTACCGGCGGACCCGGAAAAAAGCCCGGTAGCTGCCATGGGGAAATCCCTGCAGCACCGGGCTCAATCCTCCTGCTCCCCATAAAAACGAATTGGTGGATTATATTCCGGTAAAGACCCCCAGTAAAATTTACTCCGGTGGGCTGCTGACTTTTTTAAGGAGTATTGTTTTGCGTGTTTCGTCGTTATTGGGATAACTATCGGGTATAAAGTATATATTATTCTTGGGTATGACGATCAACAGAGTTCCCGGCACATCCAGAGGTTCATTTCGAATGACCACCATTTCCTCGATAAGGCTGGATGCAGCTGCAATATCTTTTTCCCGGAAGAGCGTGTTTTGGACAAAGATAAAAGGGTATCCCCGGTATCTTGCGAAATCCCCCGGAGCAATCGAGGCAAACCTTTTTCCCTGGGTGCCCGGAAAATAGACTCCGATCATTCCGTTCTCTTCTTCCTTGAAATAGCCCTCTTTTACAATTCCCTTCCCGGTGGTGGGCGTGATGTTTTTCTTCTTAATGTCGGGAAAGTGCAACACAATTTTTACCCCGTTTTTGGCCGGTTCCGCGCGCACGTACAGATCCAGCGTCCCTTTTTCCTCCTTGGGTTCCCCAGGTAACTGCCGCACCGCAGGAAAAATTGCCAGGAAAACCAGCACCGAAACAACGACCGAAACAATAGCTGAACACAAGACAACTTTCAGCCAATCTGCTTTCTTCAAGGCTCCAGAACTCCTTTATTATGATATCCCTCTTGGTTTCTCTCATCTTCTGAGTGTTGCTCTTTACAAACTGGTATCAGTTGCCATCATTAGAGTATCAAAGGGGGTAAGGAAAAACAAGGGTCGATTTTAAGATCTTTTGTCGAAATTATTTTGAACAGTAAGATTTCTTCCTGTCGTGTTGCATTTGGGAAAAAGACACTGCTAGGAGGGAAAATCAACTGTTGATATTTGGAAAGTAGCTGCTAACCCTAAGGTGGCGCAGGAACGGCCAGGCCATCCTCTATTACTAGGCCCTTGACCATTACGGCACCTTTACAGCCACTTAACCCGGCTTCCAGGAAGCCTGGCAGGAATGTTGATGGCCTGTGAGCAAAGAAAAAAGCCCTGCAAAAGATACAAGGCAAAAAGATTAAGACCCTACCATATCGCTTACCGGCAGACAGTGCGCTTTTGCCGGTTAAGTTTTCCCTTCAATTGCATTTAACTGCACTTTTGATAGGTGATAAAAGGCTTCCGGTTAAAACCCCGGAAGCCTTGTCATTTCTGGTGCGGCTGAGAGGACTTGAACCTCCACGGTCGCAATGACCACTAGAGCCTGAGTCTAGCGCGTCTGCCAATTCCGCCACAGCCGCTCAATTTCAGTAAACAAGATAACACGTTTATTTCCTGCTGTCAAGACCATCATCTGTTGTTTTTGTTACTTCATCGGGTAACAGCACCGATTTTATTTTTTGAATCCGAAACTGCTGCTTCCCCGTCCTTCCAGTAGATTCTCACTTTATCTCCCTGTTTCAGCGGGGTTGTAAATTGGGCTTCTTTCCCGTTGATCAGAGTTATCAGTTTAGATGACGCCCGCTTTGGGTGCTGGTCAAAAGATATATATTTAAAGACATCGGCCAGGATGGGAGTGTATCCGCCCTCTTCCAAACAGAATTCATCGCCGTCTTCCACAACCTCATCTTCATTAACCTCTCGGCCGTTCTTGAGGATCCTCATTTCGCCTCCTCGCAAAATAATGCCTTCGCCATTAACAAAAACCTTGATCCCCGTTCCCTGGTGAGGGATCCTTTTTTGGGTCAGCAGATCTCTTACCCTTAATACGGAAGCCGGTTCAAAATCAAGGGCATCTCCATCAGCGATCGGGTCTTGTAAATCGGCACTGTTACCGTTGATACGAACGGAAACAGCCCCCCTCCGGAGTTCCTCCGGCTTGCCGTTGATTGTAATCCGTACCGGCCTCAGGGCAATCTGCTCTTCTGAAAAACCCGCAGCAAGCAGGGCATCCCGAACCGTCCTGACAGGGCGCCAGGTTACCCGTGAGCGATCCAGAAGTGGGGTGGAGGGAGCAACCACTTGGCCGTTCATATAGATCAAATATTGAAGACTATACTCTTTGTTATTACAAGTTATCCGTTTCACCGGAGCTTCCTGCTGGGGAAGGAGATCCGCTATCAAAGCCTCTGCATCCCTTCCCGGTTCGGGTTTTCCCACTTTGATTACCGAGTTGGGAGGCAGTACGGTATCGATTCGGGCGGGTTCCCCGTTGAGATAGATCGGGGCCGGCCTGCCCGTTTCCCCCTTAATCATCCGCAATTCCCCATTGACTTCTACAGTAAGGGGCCTCCCTGGCTGCCCGCAAAGATCGGAAAATTTAATATCGGCGGCGAGCAAGGCCTCCCCAATGGTGGTGCCGGCTCCCCGAAACAGCTTGACGGCCCTATCGTTGACCTGAATCTGACAGAGTCCGAGAGCCTTGGGACGCATAGCCATGAAAGCTATCCCTAAAAGTGTCACCCCATCGGGGCCGGAAATATCCCGGCTCAACCCCTTAACTTCCCGCACCTTATCGGCACTGCGCACCGCTACCCGTTCCCCTGAAAGGCCCAAATATTCCGCCAGCTCCCCCGTAATCCCCGGCGTCATGCTGCCTCCGCCGATACAGATCACGGCCTGGGGTGGGCCTCCGTTGAGCTCGACGATGCTTTCTCCGATCCGCCGGGCGATTTCATGAACCGCATCTTTCAGGGAGGCAACTATCTCCGCCCTGTCAACCCGCCGCTTCAGGCCGAGAACGTCCTGAAAAGACAGGGTCTTTTTCGCGGTCAACTTCCTTTTAACCTTTTCCCCGGTTAGAAAATCTAAAAGGTAGAGGCTGCACAATTTTTCGGTCACTTCATCACCCGCCAGCGGAACCATGGCATAGGCGGTCACCGTACCCCCTGCCGTGATGGCGATATCGGATGTCCCCGCGCCGATATCCACCAGGGCCAGATTCAACCCCCGCATAGTCGAGGGAATGGCATACTCCAAAGCTGCTATCGGCTCCAGCGTCAAAAGCTCCATTTCCAGATTGTTGCGTTCCAGAACCGCCAGCAAGGAGTCCACAACAACGCAGGGCAAAAACGTTGCAATAAGCTCAAGGCCAAGAGAGCTTCCTCTCTGCCCGACCGGGTTGCCGATCTTTTTACCATCCAGATAGTAGGCATAGATGCTGTATCCGACGCAGTAATACCGGTCCCTGGCCGGCCCGGCCTCAGATAGTGACTGCTGCGCCTGTCGGACAGCATCCAGCTCCAAACAAGCAACCTGATCCTCGTTGATCTCATCCCAGGGGGAAAGATCCTGTTCGGCCTTTTTGCGGACGGTGATCAGCGCCCGCCCGGCAGCAGCAACGGCAACCTTCCGCAGCGGCATCTGGAGCATCTGCTCTAATTCCTGCTTTACCTCTGCCACCACTCCGGCTACCTTTTCAACATCCTGGATCTGGCCGTCCAACATCGTCCTTTCCCGGTGTTCCTTCTTGGCCACGGCGAGTATTTGGGGTTCGGGACCGGTTTCCATTACCAGCCCCTTCACCGTCCGTGTTCCGATGTCCAGGGCAAATATCAATCGGGAATCAGCCAATTAGACCACCTTCTATTATGAAGGAATATAATGGAATTTTGACCAATTATCATCTTAATAAAGAGATTGCCTCCTGCACACCTTATAAATGATATCAAGTTGTTTTTATGGGGAGGTTGAACGCAATGAAAATCAAACATCTGCTCATCCTGAGCGCGCTCTTGATTGCCTGAGCTTTCCCGGCGGCAGCAAGTGCTCTGGCGCTGCCTTCAGAACCACACCATGAGGAAGCCTTTGTTTGGCTTCAAAATGAGCACCATCACGAACTGCAACGAGCTTTGACGGTCACCGTCACCGCTTATTGTCCTTGCCCTATCTGCTGCGGAAAAAGCGACGGGATAACCTGTAGCGGCGTTCGGGCCAGGGCAAATCGAACAATCGCCGTTGATCCAGATGTAATACCCCTGGGCAGCGAGGTCTACCTGGAAGGTCTAGGCATTTTTATTGCTGAAGACACAGGGGGGGCTATCAAAGGAAACAGAATTGACATCTTTATGGAAGACCACCAACAGGCTCTCCTGTTCGGTATCAAAGAGATGAAGGCTTATATTCTTCAAAAAGAATCTGAGATTCACGAAACCCTTTTGTAAAAAAAGGAGGCAACGGCCTCCAGGCCGAGCCTGGAGGCCTGAAATATCTGCTCTGTACTCCCGGTAAAGAGAACACCTCCTGGACGCAGGGCGTCACGCAACATCCTGTAAAGAGCACTTTTCGCCTCTTCTGTAAAATAAATCATCACATTGCGGCAGAGAATAAGATCACAGAAGGCGGGATAAACATCCCGGAAAAGGTCATGATGCCGAAATTCAACCATTTTTTTTATGTCATCGCTGATCTGGTAATGATCCTCTTTAATGTAATTAAAAAACTTTTTCAGCTGGGTCGGAGGAACATTAATGAGAACCCTCCTTCTGTAAAGACCCTCTTTTGCCCTGCTAAGAACGCTATCATCGATATCAGTTGCCAGAATCCGCGGTCTAACACCGGGAAAATATTCTCGCATCACCATTGCCAGGGTATAGGGCTCTTCACCCGTAGCGCACCCTGCACTCCAGAACACAGGCCTCGGATTTACCCTGATGATCTCCGGAAGGATCCGCTCCACAAGCACGTCCCATTGAGAGGGATTCCGGTAAAATTCACTGACATTGATGGTCAAATGGTTTAAAAATCTCTCCAGGAGAACGGAGTCCCGTTTTAAATCCCTGAGATACTCTCGATATCCGGGGTATCCCTCCATTGACATCAAGGAAGTGATCCGACGCTGCATCTGGGGGCGTTTGTATTTCGTCAAATCAATTCCTGTAAAATCTCCAATCCTTTTGATGAACTCCTCAAACTCCATTCAAGCCCTGCCCTCACCAAGCTTTTTAAAAGATAACCGCGCCGCATCAATGGTCCGCTTTAAGTCGTCATCCGTATGGGCAACAGACAAAAACAGGGATTCAAACTGCGATGGCGGGAGGTAAATTCCCTCCTGCAGCATCAATCCGAAAAAGCCCTTAAAAAGCTCCTGGTCCGCCCTCCCGGCAGTTTCCAGATCTGTCACCGGGAACTCTGTGAAAAACAAGGACAACAAAGAACCGGCACGGTTGACCTGCAGCCGCAAACCTGCATCTTCAGCAGCTTTAAGGAGCCCATCTTGAAGTATTTCCGCTTTCTTTGTTAACTCCGGATAGATGCTTTCCTTATGCGAGCGAAGATACCGGAGTGTGGTTATCCCCGCCTGAACTGCCAGGGGGTTGCCGGACAGAGTCCCTGCCTGGTACACCGGTCCCGCCGGTGCCACCAGCTCCATAATTTCTTTCCTGCCGCCATAGGCTCCGACCGGTAAGCCACCACCGATTATTTTGCCCAGACAGGTGAGATCAGGGGTAATCCCGTAATATTCCTGAGCACCCCCATAGCTGAGACGAAAGCCCGTGATCACCTCGTCAAAGATCAGAAGGCTTCCGGCCTTTGCGGTCAGCTCCCGCAGTTTTTGCAGAAAACCGGGTGCAGGCGGGACAACTCCCATGTTTCCAGCTACCGGCTCGACAATAACGGCGGCGATTTCCTCCCCCTGATCTTCAAAGGCTCTCTCCACAGCCTCCCCATCATTATAGGGCGGCACAATGGTGAGGCCCCCGATCTCTTCCGGAACCCCGGGGCTCGAAGGAACTCCCATGGTCAGAGCACCAGAACCCGCCTGAACGAGAAAACCATCGGCGTGGCCGTGATAACAACCGGCAAATTTGACGATCTTCTTCCTTCCGGTGAAAGCGCGCGCCAGGCGCACAGCGCTCATTGTGGCCTCGGTTCCGGAGTTGACCAGACGCACCATTTCCATTGAGGGAAGGGCATCTACAATCAGAAATGCGAGCTCAACTTCCCTTTCGGTAGGAGCGCCGTAGCTCGTCCCCTTTTCCAGCACCTGTCGCAAGGCATCAACAATCTCAGGATGGGCATGCCCGAGGATCAAGGGACCCCAGGAGCCGACATAATCGATGTATTCGTTCCCATCCACATCGAATATCTTCGACCCTTGGCCTCCGGCGATGAAAAGGGGATCTCCCCCTACTGCTTGAAAAGCCCGGACCGGGCTGTTGACCCCGCCGGGCAGCAACCGGCAGGCCTCTGCGAAAAGATGCCGTGAGCGGGTGATATTCTTCATTTGCATATTTCCCTCCAGAATCTTAAGGAATTAACAAAGCCTGCTTATAATTCGCAAGGTATACTGGTCTTCTTACACTCATGGGTGCTGAAAAGCACCTGGTAATCGTCGATTCCGGTTTTCCGGGCAATGCGTCGTATTTTTTCCATACATAAATCCCGGTTCGGGGCATGGATCATCGTAAAGAGATTATAAGACCAGCCGGGGGGGACCTGGCGGTGATAGCAATGAGTTATTTCAGGGAAGGAGGCCATTAACCTCCCCATTTCCTCAACCTGCTCCTCCGGAACCGCCCAGAGCACGAGAGCATTGGCAGTATACCCCAGGGCACGGTGGCCCAGCACCGCCCCCAGCCTCCTGATTGCCCCCCTCTCTTCCAGGGATTTAATAATGGATATTACCTCATCCTCCTCAAGACCGGTCTTCTTGGCGATGATCCTGAAGGGCCGGCTGCTTAGCGGAAGATCAGACTGTAAAAGGCGCAGCACAGCCTGTTCGCGAGCTGAAAACACGGGCTAATTCCTCCTCGGGAAACTTGACGCCGATTTTGTAAACCTTACGGGAAGGAAAGCTGTATATTTCTTGAATACCAGTACGGTTGCGAATCTCCTCCACTACGTCCTCCAGTGCCCTTTCAGAGGAAGCGGTAACGGTAAACCAGAGGTTATACCGGTGCTCCCGTAGGTAGTTGTGGGTGACACCGGGATAGGAATTAATGATGGCGACCGCTTTTTCCAGTTGATCCTTAGGCACGCTGGCGGCACAGAGGGTGCTCCGGTAACCAAGCCCCCGGGAATCAAAGACTGCCCCCAGGCGTCTGATGGCCCCTCGGGCTTTCAGCCAGCGCAAAGCGAACAATACCTCTTTTTCGGTAACACCCAGTTCCCGGGCCAGGACGGCATACGGTTCCTTTTCCAGGGGGAATCCTTCCTGGAGCCGGAGGAGGAGCTTTTTACCGAGAGGAGATACTTTACTTTCCTCCTGCAACAGATAGAGGCAACCGCGATCCTCTGCCATATAGTCGGCTTCCGGGCCGGCATAAGCCCTTGCCCGGCACCCCCCGCAGATGCTGCGGTACCTGCAGATACCGCAATAGCCTTCGTATTTCCGGGTACGCAACCGCAACAGAACGGGGTTGTTCTCCCAGATCCGGGAAAACGGTGTTTCCCGGACATTGCCCACACTTAGATCCAGGTAGGGGCAGGGGTAAACATCCCCCTCCGGCGCAATGATGCAGTAGGATATCCCTGCCAGGCAGCCGCGCTTGAACCTCGTCTTGATCCCTTTCTGCCGGGCAATGCGGAGAAATTGAGGGGCACATGTGGGTTTGATCTCCAGCGGCAACTTTTCCTGAAGGGAAAGCAGACGCTCAAGGAGGTCTTCAACCTGTTCCGCAGCAACGGACTCCTCATTCCCCCTCCCCCTTCCTGTAGGGACAAAAAAGAAGACGTGGTGGCCGCGCGCTCCGACTTGCAGGGCAAGGGAGGTTATATCTTCGATCTCCTCATAATTCCAGGGAAAGACTGTGGAATGGATTTGGAAGGGCAGCCCTTCCAACCGGCAGTTTTCTATCCCCTCCATCGTTGCCTCCCAGGCCCCGTCAACACCCCGGAAACGGTCGTGCTTCTCCCTATCGATGCTGTCAATGCTGATCCCCACTGCTGCCGCTCCTGCTTTTTTCAGATCCCGGGCGACCTCTCTGGTAATTAGGGTTCCGTTGGTGCCCAGAACGGGGCGCAGCCCGCGTGAGCGCGCCCGGTCGATCAAATCGAAGAGATCGGGGCGCAGAAGGGGCTCTCCTCCACTAAAGACCATGATCCGGAAGCCGGAACGCCACACCTCCTCGATAAGTTCACAACCCTCTGCAGTTGTCAACTCCTGCGGTGCTTTTTGCCCGGCATCCCTGTAGCAGTGGGGGCATCGTAAATTGCAGGCATTGGTGGTATTCCAGGAAACAAGCATTCTCTCACCCTTCCCGTAGCCAGCGGGCAACATCCCTGGCGTAATAGGTGATGATGAGATCTGCTCCCGCCCTCTTGATCCCGGTAAGCATTTCCAGAACTATCTGTTTCTCATCGATCCAGCCCCGGGCGGCAGCAGCCTTGACAAGGGCATACTCCCCGCTGACGTTATAGGCAACCAGGGGGCAGAGCACCCGTTCCCGGACCTCTCTGATGATGTCCAGATAGGCGAGGGCCGGTTTTACCATCACCATGTCGGCACCTTCCGCCAGATCCTGCAATACCTCTTCCAGCGCTTCTCTCCTGTTGGCAGGGTTCATCTGATAGGAACGACGGTCGCCAAAGGAAGGGGCGGATCCCGCCGCCTCCCTGAAAGGGCCGTAGAAGGCCGAGGCAAATTTTGCGGCATAGGAAATAATCCCGGTATTTGTGAAGCCGTTAAAGTCGAGCTTTTCCCGGATTGCCTTTACCCTGCCGTCCATCATATCCGACGGGGCCACGAAATCGGCGCCGGCGCGCGCATGGGAAAGGGCCGTCTGGGCCAGCAAGGGGAGGGTCTCGTCATTGACAATCTCCTTCCCTCTGACGACCCCGCAGTGCCCGTGGCTCGTGTATTCGCACAGGCAAACATCGGTGATTACAATCAGCTCGGGAAAATGCGCCTTCAACCGGCGTACCGCTTCCTGGACTACCCCCTGCTCATCATAAGCGCCGCTCGCCGCCTCATCCTTGGTGTCGGGTATTCCGAAAAGCAGGATCGCTAAGATCCCCTCTTCTCTGGCCGCCGCCACCTCTTCCAGGAGCAAATCCGGCGAGAGCCGGAAGACCCCCGGCATAGCCTCCACCGGTTCCCGGATACCGGTGCCCGATCGCACAAAGAGGGGATAGATCAGTTCCTCAACAGCCAGCCTTGTTTCCTCAAGCATTTTACGCACAGCAGGGCTGAGCCGCCTGCGTCGCAGCCTGATTTGAGGATAATACACAACAGCCGCCTCCTTTTTGCTGCAATCACTATTTAATTCCGGACTCTACCACCTGCCGGCAGCACACAAGAAACGCAGGAGGTAGCACCCATCTATTTCAGCTGAAGATTTCCTCCTCCGTCAGGTAGCACATGGGATCCTCCGCCCAGATGTCCCCGGATACCGCCTCCGCCCTGATGCGGCAGCCACCACAAATGGTTTTGTAATTGCAAAGCCCGCACCTTCCTTTCAGGTGCTTGGCCTTCTCCCGAAGCGCTTTCAAAAGGGCGTTGTTTTCGTCGTACCAGATCTCCCGGAAGGACCGCTCGGGAAACTTCCCCAGGGAACCGGAACGCCAGAACTGGCACGGATAAACATTACCAGCCGGGTCAATATTAACCATTTTCACACCTGCAGAACACCCCCCGTGCATTTCCAGGAGCCTCCGCACATCCTGCTCCCGTTCGGGGATGTTTTCCTTCACCCAGCGGTAGAGGAAAACACCATCGGCATGGTGATCGGTGGTCAGGATCTCTGTAGGAACCCCTTCCTTTTGCAAGGATTCTACCTGTCCGATCAGGTATTCGACCAGTTCCCTCTTCTCCTCAACGGTGAGGTCACGGTTCGCCAGCTCCCTGCCTCTCCCTGCATAAACAAGGTGGTAAAGGCAAAAGCGCGGTATTCCTTCCCTTTTTATTAGGTCCATAACGAGAGGAAGTTCTCGATAGTTATCTCTGTTGACAGTGAAGCGGATCCCCGTATTAAGCCCCGCTTCCCGGGCATTGCGCAGCCCCTCCAGGGCTTTCTCAAAGGCTCCCGGCAAACAGCGAAAATCATCGTGCACCTGCTGTCCGCCGTCGATGCTGACCCCAACATAAGAGAAACCGCAGTCTCTAATTCTTGCAGCGATCGCAGGGGTGATCAGGGTCCCGTTGGTTGACAGGACGATCCTTATCCCCTGATTAGCGGCAAACTCCGCAAGTTCCCAGAGATCGGGGCGTAGCAGCGGCTCCCCACCGGAAAAGAGGAGTACGGGGATTTTCATATCCGCCAGTTCTCGAATGAGTTCGTACCCCTCGGCAGCAGTCAGCTCATCCCTCTTCGCCCCATCCCCCGCCTCCAGGTAACAGTGCCGGCACCGCAGGTTGCAGCGGCTGGTGATATTCCATACCACAACAGGACGGCTAACCGTAGAAAACTGAAGGAGATGCGGAGGCACCGCCCCGCACTCAGCGGCCCGCATGGCGGCGGCAACAGTAGCTTTGTTGGTGAGTAGTTTAGTAAAACCGATCATTTCAACACGCCTCCTGCATCCGCCAGGATGGCATCCAGCAATCCGGCAATGGTGTACTCACGGGAAACCACATCCACCCGCAGCCCCGCTTGATGAGCGGTTGCGGCGGTTACCGGGCCGACACAGGCAATCCTGGTATGTTTGCCGATGAGAGCAAGTTCATCAGGCTGAAAGAGATTAACAAAATTCTGGACTGTAGATGAACTTGTGAACGTCAGGTAGTGTACCCGGCCTGTTAACAGCTGCTCTTCCACCCATCTTCGTTCCCTTTCCCCCGCCGGTACCGTCCGGTAAACAGGCAAGACATCAACGGCAGCACCGCATTCCCGCAGACCTTCCGGCAGGACCTCCCTGGCCATCGCAGCCCGGGGTATGAGCACTCTGCACCCGACGGAGATGTGCTTTTTCAGCTCTTCAAGAAGCGCCTCTGCCCGGTATTCTCGCGGCTGCAGGGCTACCTGGAGACCGCGCTCTTCCAGAGCCCTGGCCGTTGCCGGGCCAATGGCGGCCAGCTTCCCCTTCAGAGAACGCAGGTCGATCTGCTGTTTTTTCAGGCACTCCAGGAAGAACGCCACTCCATTGGCACTCGTAAAGATTACCCACTCGTAGTCCGGCAGTTGTTCCCGAATCCGTTCCGGTAAACCCTCATCGGCCGGAACCAGCTCTATCGTCGGGAGGCACAAGGGCTCTCCACCGAGCATGATGATTTCCTGGGCCATCCTCAAAGCCTGATGGCGGGGGCGGGTGATCAAAATCCTCTTCCCAAAAAGGGGGCGCCGCTCACTCCACCCCAACATTTCTCTCAGCCTGACCACATTCCCCACCACCAGAACTGCCGGTGAGGCGATTCCCGCCTCCTGAGCCCGTTTCTCGATATCTGAGAGGACACCTGTGACGGTCTGCTGGTCGGCCCGGGTACCCCACTGTATAAGTGCGGCCGGAGTTTTCCCGCTCCACCCCTCATTCAATAAGCTGCTCACTATCGCCGGCAGGTTCTCGAATCCCATGAGAAACACCGCAGTTGCATTTCCGGTATCCCTTACCGGCAGGAGAACCCCTCCTTGACGCCTGTGCCCTGTAACAATCGCCAGGGCCGAAGCCCAATCACGGTGAGTAACCGGAATTCCAGCATAGGCAGGGACGGCCACCGCCGAGCTCACCCCGGGCACGATCTCAAAGGGTATGCCTCTTTCGGCCAGGAAAGCCGCCTCTTCACCCCCCCGGCCGAAAACAAAGGGGTCCCCCCCTTTGAGGCGGCAGACGGTTTTGCCTTTCTCTGCCTTCTCCGCCAGGAGGAGGTTGATCCCCTCTTGGGGTACGGTATGGCAATCCGTCCTCTTCCCCACATAAATGATCTCGGCATCGGGGCGGCAGAAAGCCAGCAAATACTCACAGAGCAGACGGTCATAAATCACAACATCTGCCCGCTCCAGACACCACAACCCCTTCAGGGTTAACAGAGAAGGATCGCCAGGCCCCGCTCCTACCAGGTAAACAACTCCTTTTCCTTCATTCACCGGCCAATATCTCCTTCGCACCTTTTTCGATTAAGATTTTCGCAAGGGACCTTCCAACCTCCAATGGCCTGCCGGCAGCTCCTGCGGCTTGCCCTTGGAGAAGCCTGCTGCCGTCAGGGGCGGCAACTGCACCCCGCAGCAGAAGATCGTCCCCCTCAATGCAGGCGTACGCCCCCAGAGGAAGCCGACATCCTCCCCCCAGTTCCTGCAGCAGCGCCCGTTCTGCTGTTACCGCCTGTCGTGACCGATAATCATCCAGCACATCGCAGCAGATATCCCTCAGCAGGTGATCATCACTCCTGATCTCTACCGCCAGGGCTCCCTGCCCTGGAGCCGGAAGGCAGAGATCGGGGGGCAGCAATGCATAATCGTTTTCTTTGTATCCAAGGCGCATCAGACCGGCAGCAGCAAGGATGACGGCATCCACTTCCCCTCTTTGCAGCTTCCGGATGCGGGTATCGAGATTACCTCTGAGGTCCACAAAGCTTAAATCAGGGTAATGGTAGCGAATCTGAGCTGAGCGCCGCAAGCTGCTCGTCCCCAGCCGGGACCCCGGAGGAAGATCCGCCAACCGAACCCCCTCCCTGGTTACCACAGCATCAAAAGGAACCGCCCGTTCCGGCACCGCTCCTAAAATGAGGCCCTGCGGCAACACCACCGGGAGGTCTTTGAGACTGTGGACGGCCAGATCGATTTCTCCCTTCAGCAGGGCCTTCTCCAGCTCCTTGGTGAAGAGCCCTACATCTCCGCCTCGCACCAATTGAGAAAAGGGACTGCGGTCGCGATCCCCCTTCGTAGAGATAATTACCTCTTCGATCTCCAGCTCAGGGTATTTTTCTCGAATCCTGGCTATGACCCAGGCTGTCTGCCACCGCGCCAGTTTGCTGCCGCGCGTACCCACCCGTAATCTCCGCCTCATTTTCCCTCACGACTTTCTTTGATGGCCACTACCAGCTGCTGTTCACTCTCTTCTCCATGCGGCAGATCGAAGAGATTCTCCAGTACCTTGCTATAAAGATGCCCGTCGCTCCTGCAGGCATATTCCTTCAAACGAACAGTCGGACTGTGGAGCAGTTTATTGACGATGGAGTGAGCCATGCTCCGGATTACGTTAGCCGTGCGGGAATCGATTTTCCCCAGCCGGTGGAAACACCTCTTCAACTCCTCTTCCATGATCTCGTTCCCTTTCTTTTTGAGCGCCCTGATGGTGGGAATCACGGATAGGGTGCTGAGCCACTGCAGAAATTCATCAACCGCATCATCCACCATCTCTTCGGCCACAAGTGCCGCTTTCTTGCGCTCCTCCATCCCTTCCAGAACCACCTGCTGCAGGTCGTCGATATTATAGACGACTACATTGGGAATCTCTTTGACTTCCGGCTCAACGTCCCGGGGCACAGCAATGTCAATAATGAACAAGGGTCTGTCCCGTTTCTCCCTGAGCGCCTGGCGCACCTTATCGGCATGGATTACAAAGTGACTGGCCGCCGTACAGCTGATCACAATATCGGCTCTGTGCAGCTGTGATAAAAAAAGGTCATAGCGAATAGCCTCTCCTCCATACTCCCGGGCCAGATCGCAGGCCCGTCCGTATGACCGGTTGGAAACCAGAACCGTTTTTACGCCACGGGCAACCAGGTGTTTTAAAGCCAGTTCCCCCATTTCCCCTGCCCCGACGATTAAAACGGTGCAGCCGCTGAGGTCTTTGAAGGTCGAGCGCGCCAGCTCCACCGCTGCGTAGCTGACCGAAACCGGGTGCTGGTCGATCCCGGTAATGGTGCGGATGCGCTTGCCCAGCCTAATGGCCTCCTGAAAGAGGGTGTTGAGAACTTTGTTGCCGGTTTTCAAGGCACAGGCCTGCTCATAAGCCTCAATAACCTGCCCCTGGATCTCGGTTTCCCCCAGGACCATTGAATCAAGACCTGCGGTCACTCGAAAGAGGTGCCTGACCACCTCATAACAGGTCCAGGTTTGGAAATAGCGCCCGGACTCATCTTCGGAAAGCCGCGCCTTATGGCAAAGAAAATTCTTCAATTCAAGCAAACCAGCATCTACCTGAGAAACGGTCGCATAGATCTCCGTCCGATTGCAGGTAGAAAGCACAACGAATCCACTTAGGGAAGGCAATCGCCTCAGCTCCGTGGCAACGGACTGCATTTCGCTCCTGCTGAAGGCCAGCCTCTCACGGAGCTCTACCGGAGCCGTTCGATGGTTTATTCCCAAAGCGATGAGATACACTTTTCCACCTGCTTTCTCCACGAACTCATTTTTTCTTTTTGAAAACTAGCGAAAAATCCGGGAGGTAAAACCCTTTCCCAAATTTTTCGTCGCTTTTCGGGATCGGAGAACCGCTCCTGAATGAGTTGGCGCAGCTTCCCCAAAAAAATGGCTAACTCGCCGAACTCCGGTCCAATGTGTCTCTCAAGTCCTTCGCGCAGGCGCCTGGCCAGCAGAGGGCTGTTCCCTCCAGTGGTGATGGCGATACATAAAGGGCCCCTTCTGATCACGGAGGGAACGAAAAAGGTGCTCAGCTCAGGGTTGTCCACCACATTAACGGGGATACGCCGGATCTCGCAAAGCCGGGCGATTTCCCCGTTGAGCACCTTGTTATCGGTAGCACAGATAACAAGGTGCACCCCTTCCAGATCCCCTTCATCAAATTCCCGGTTAAGGTGGATAACCCTTCCGCTCGCAACCAAACGCTCCAATTCCGGCGTCAGTTCCGGACTGACCAACAGGATCTCTGCTCCGCACTCTTGGAGACCGGCGACCTTTCTTTCGGCAACATTACCCCCTCCCACGACTAAACAGCGCCTGCCCTGCACCTTAATGGCAACAGGGTACAAATACAGCTGCTCCAAAGCGATCACACCTTTTGGCCGATCAAGATGCCCGCTTGATAACCGCGCCCTTCAGCTTTCAACAAAACCATTTATATTCGGAAGGCTTGCACTTATTCATTAATGCGTCCGGCCGAGAACTGACAACCGTCAACCGTTCTGCCGGTCGAAAGTACTTCTCCGCTTTTGGACTCCCCGTATCCTCGATTACATTTCAACAGCTCTTTATTAATTTAACACTAACTTCTGAAAATTGCTATATCCATTCCAGCTGGCAATTAGATCAAGGGGTAAAGTCTTAACATCCTCGAGCAGCCAATCTTCGTGACCACTTCCCTTCCTTTCATTAAAAGTCTTCAAGTAGCCCCGGCATTGCTTGCAGACATAAACCTCGTAGCCGGGAACCTCCCTGACCTCAAAATAACTGATGCTCTTATGATCCTCGTTACCGCACCAGGTGCAGGCCAAATAGCGATAAAGCCACTCCTGCTCGCAGAGAGGGCAGACGAGAATCCTCTTCCCGTCTTCACGCCGCAGATAGGAGATAGACGGCCGTTCCCCGCAAACAGGACAGTACCTGCGCTGCCATCCGGCACCCCCCAGCTCAAGAGGTAGCTGGGCAACAAACTTTTTTAAAAACGGGCGCAGAGAGTGACGGGCCACAAAGTAAGCGAGCTCCTGTTCTGTTGGTGAAAAAGCTGCTGACAGTCGGGCCGACAACTTCCCCTCCTGCAGCAGATCCTGGCACAAATGACCGGATTCTCTGTTAAAGAAGTCAGATACTCGTTCCAGCTCCTCCTTCTTTTCTCCCCTCTCCCGGGCGAGCAAATGACAGATCTCCGTTGCCAAGCTGGCGTAGAGATCCGCATCGATCTCCGGAGCGATATAATTCAACAACACCTCCCCGTTCTCCTGAGCGCGTTTCCATACGTCCCCAGTTATAACGGGTACCAGCTGTTCTATTTTTGATAGAAATTTTTGCTGGAGCGCATTCAATGATGAAAACAGCTGGTAAGACTTTTCCAGAACATCTATCTTTTCCGGCAAGTTCGCTCTCCTCCTATTATCATCAAAATAGCAAAAAGAGGGGGTATACAGAACACCCCCTCTCTTTTTAAAACGGCTGCATATTACTCTTTCCCACAAACCTGCTCATACCATTTGGTATGATGATGCTTTGCCCAGCTCGCCCTGACCTTCCCGTCGCCAAACATCGCCCAAAAGGCTTCCCCGGAACCCGGGTGCAGAGAACCTAAATAGGCGTGGAAACATAACTGCGCCGTTCCGAGGATCCAGCAGATGTCATGAACGGGATAGGCCAGGCGAACCATCCAGAGCGGGAAGCTTTCGGCAAACCACATTACAAAACCGCTCAAGGCGATGAAGAAGCCGATAATCGGAAAGAAGAAGGAATTAAATTTTTGACCGGCATTGATCCTGTCCTGAGGAGGCATATGTACCTTGATACCGATGAAGTCAAGGGGAAACATCATCATAAACTTGATTTCATCCTTCCCCCACTTGGCCGCCTCTTTCATCCAGCCGATGAAGCTGCGCGGCTTCAGAACCAAGCCGATCAAGGGTACTGCGACAAAGACAAGCGCAAAGATGCGGTGAATGAGATTGGCTCCGTTTGTTCCTCCGAAAACCGGCTTCAACCAGTCAAACCAGCCGCTGAACATCACCAAACCGGTCAGCAGTAGAATGAACCAACAAATGGTATGCGACCAGTGAACCATACGAGCCCCGGTACTACACTTGAGAATTCTCTTTTCTTCAGCCATGGAGACTTTCCCCCTCGTGAGCCTCTTTCCCGACCTTCAGCAGCCGGGTCGAGAAGAAGCTGAAAATCGAACCCGCCGCGGTGAGGGCGATCAACCACGGGAAGTAAGGCTTGATAACATTCTGCCAGGCAGTGATGGCAGTAGAGACCTTCGGGTCCTCCTCAAATCCGTACTTGCTGGGAGAATCGGCCAGCACATACAGGATGTTGGTGCCCCCTGCCTGCGTTTCACCGTAAACGTTGGCATTGGGATAATCTCCGATGAGGTTATTGACCCGTTCCTTGGCCTTCGCCAGCAGCTCATCGCGGTCCCCGTACTCGAGCGCCCCGGTGATACAGGCCTTAACACAGGCAGGCAAGTCCCCTTCTGCCGTCCGTTCGGCGCAGAGAGAGCATTTGGTTTCTTTATCTGTTACCGGATTATAGCGCGGTATGTGGAAGGGACAGGCTGCGGCACAGTACTGGCAGCCGACACACTTGTCGTTATCCCTGACAACTGCGCCGGTATCGGTAATCGAGATGGCCTTTTGGGGACAGACCTTCATACATACCGGATCAAGGCAATGCATGCACTGGCGTTTAGCGAAATACCATTGTGTCCGGCCGTCTTCTTCATACTCGTGGAAACTGATTATGGTGAACGTATTTCCCGTCAGGTCGGGCAAAGTCTGGTACGATCCTGTAAATCTGGTCTGCTCAGCAGGCAGCTGATTCCACTGCTTGCAGGCCACCACACAGCCCCGACAGGCGATACACTTGGTGGTATCGACGAGATAACCCTTGGTCTTCGCCAATTACTTCACCCCCTTGTAGATATCGCACAGAAATGCCTTATACTCCGGAGTTTGGGAGTTGGCACAGCCGATATGGGGCGTCAGGCGATTGGCCGGGTCACCCTTGGCGATACCCTGAAAACCATAATGCCAGACAAGCCCGATCTCATGATACCACTTACCGTTGATCTTGAAGGGTTTGAAGCGACCGGTTACGCAGGCGACAGCTTTGACTTTACCGCGGGCAGATTCCACCGTTACAACATCACCGTTGGCAATGCCTTTCTCCGCCGCCAGCTCCTTGCTAAGCTCGACAAACGCTTCAGGCATGAGCTCGGCGAGCCAGGGAGTGTTCCTGGTCATGATACCCGCCTGCCAGTGCTCGACTACCCTGTAAGTGGTCCCGATAATCGGGTACCTGTCGGGCTTACCCTGAGGATTCATGGGCGTATCCCAAATTATAGCGACAGGGTTGAACTGCACCGGAGAGAAAGGATGCTCTACCGGGCTCTCCCAGGGCTCGTAGTGCTCCGGGAAGGGGCCGTCGGCCATTTTGGCAAACAAACCGCCCACGCCGTCATCCTTCATGATGAAGGCCTTATCCTCAGGGTCACCGGGCCCATACTTGACGATAAAGTCGGGAACATCGATGCCTTTCCAGCTGCTGCCATCCCACCAGACGATCTTCTTGTCTTCAGACCAGGGCTTGCCCGAAGGATCTGCAGAGCACCTGTTGTAAACGATCCGCCTGTTGGCCGGCCAGGCATAGGACCAATTTGGGTAAACGCCCATACCGGATGGGTCCTCGGTGCTGCGCAGCTGAGTCTTGTTGCCCTCTTCGGTGTACATTCCGCAGTAGATCCAGACACCGCAGGAGGTGGTCCCGTCATCTCTGAGATCGGCAAACCTGGGCATAAGCTTACCAGTACTGAGGTCATAGCCGTTGATTTCCCTCTGAACCGCGTCCAGCAGGGCGGCTTCCTCTTCTGGATAGTCCCAGGTCATATCCAGGATCGGCTTATCCTTGGGATCGGTGCTTCCCTGGTAGGCCTCCTTAACCTTGAGGCCGATTTCCCGGAAGATCTCCAGGTCGCTGATGGCTTCTCCAACGGGCTCAACGGCTTTCCAGCGGAACTGAATCCAGCGCCCGCTGTTGGTTATCGTCCCAGACTTCTCGTAGGACGCCGCAGCAGGCAGGAAGAACACCTCGGTCTTGATCTTTGAGGGATCCGCTCCGGCTTCCCTCTTCCAGAAAGATGCCGTCTCCGTCTCGAAGAGATCCGCTGCTACCATCCAATCCAGCTTCTCAAGGGCCTTCGTTTCCTTAGCAGCATCAGGGCCGCTGACAAAGGGGTTGGATCCAAAACAGAGAAGACCTTTGATCTCCCCATCATACATTGCTTCAAAAATGCCGATATGACTATAATCGCGACCCGCCTGCCGCTTGGGCAGATAATCATAACAAAAGTCATTCTCCAGCGTTGCCGCATCACCGTACCAGGCCTTCAGCATGCTCTTCAGCCACTTCGGAGTGTTGACCTTGAAGCCTGCCTTGGGAGTTTCCTTTGCCAAGTATCCGGCAAGATCGACGTAAGCAGGGTCGTTCGTCGGAGCCGCTATATAACCGGTCAGGACATGGTTGAGCAGCCCCATATCGCAGGCCCCCTGGACGTTGGACTCCCCACGCATGGCGTTGACACCACCGCCAGGAACGCCGATGTTCCCCAGCAACAGCTGGAGGATGGCATAAATTCTCACATTTTCGGAACCCACCGTGTGCTGGGTCGTCCCCATAGCATAAAGGATAGTGCCGCTCTTATCCCCGGTACCTGTCGCTGCATAGGTTTCCGCCACCTTTAAAAACAGGTCTTTAGGAGTGCCGGTAATGCTGCAAACAGTGTCGACGTCATAGCGCTCGAAATGCTTCTTCAGCAACTGGAAAACGCAGCGTGGATTCTGAAGGGTTAAGTCTTTTAAGGGGTTTCCTTCGGCATCCGTTTTATACTTCCAGGTCGACTGATCGTATTTGCGCTTCTCCGGATCGTAACCCGTGAAGAGCCCCTGGAAAACCCCGTTGTCGTAACAGTCGAAACCATCATTGATGATAAAGGGAGCATTGGTGTAATTAACGACGTAATCATGGAAGTACAGATTGTTCTGCAGAACGTAATTAATAATCCCCCCGATAAAAGCAATGTCTGTGCCAGAACGCAGCGGAGCATAGATATCTGCACGAGCCGAAGTCCTCGTAAAACGCGGATCGACGTGGATAATTTTGGCCCCTCTTTTTTCTCTGGCTTCTGTCAGCCACTTAAACGACATGGGGTGGTTTTCCGCAGCATTGCTTCCGATTATCAAAGCGCAGTCGGTGTTACGCATGTCAACCCAGTGGTTTGTCATTACGCCTCTACCAAACGTTGGTGACAGACCTGCCACCGTCGAGCCGTGTCACAAGCGGGCGCAGTGTTCCACATAGACGATGCCAAGACTGCGCGCCAGCTTTGAATAAAGATAACATTCCTCATTATCCAGTGCGGCACCACCCAGTGTGGCAATCGCATCCGTCCTGTTGACCGTTATTTCTATCTCTCTCTCGGCCCCGGTTTCATCCCTGGTTTTGACCTTTTCGGTGGTGATAAAGGTCTCGTCCCTTGTCTTTTTTATTCTTTGTGCAATTTCATTGAGGACCCAATCCCAATCCTTTTCCTCCCAGTGATCGCTGTAGGGTGCCCTGTAGAGAGGTTTGGTCATTCGCCGTGGGTTGTCATGCAGCTGAAAGACAGACGCCCCCTTGGCACAAGTCGCACCCTGGTTGATGGGATGATCGGGATCCCCTTCGGTGCTGAGCACCTTTCCATCGGCTGCATAGACTACCAGCCCACAGCCGCACCCGCAATAGGGACAAATGGTAGGAACCGGTTGGACATTTTTGATCCTGTAATCACCTACTTGAGCCATAGCGGGCGTGAGGTCAAAACCGAGGACCGGCAAGGTGGCAACCGCGGCGCCAGAAATCTTAAAAAACTCGCGCCTCGTTACTTTCACCGTCTTCCTCACTCCTTACTTCTCAGATATATTTGGTTTTGAGCAATCATATGAGAAGTTCATATCTCACCCCCTAAGTTAAACAGGTAAATACAAACTTTTAAATGCCCTTCCAACAACTGCTTGTGCCCTTTCTTATTTCTCCATTTTTAGAGAAATTCCTGCTAATCAGTAAAACGTACCATCAACCTTCTTCACCTGCCAGTTCGTTGAACTTAGCATCCTTTTTTCTGGCAACCGTTTTGGCCACTATAATTCCTACTTCATAGAGAACCAATATCGGTGCCGCCATAATGAGCTGAGAGAGGGGATCCGGCCCCGGCGTCAGCATGGCGGCAAGAATAAAGGTAACTACAACGGCATACTTCCGGTTGCGTATCAGCCATTCAGGGGTAACCACCCCGATTTTCGTAAGAAAGTAGACGACAAGGGGGAGCTCAAAAATCAACCCAAAGGGGATCAGGAACGTCATAGTAAAAGAAAGGTACCTGCTGATGGTGAGCATCGGATCAAATTCGCTGGCGAGATTGATCAATACATAGATGGCGACGGGGAAAACTGCAAAATAAGCAAACACCACACCGGCAACAAAGAGAATAACCGAAGCCGGAAGGAGTCGGCAAAGATATCTCTTCTCATGAGGGTAAAGAGCAGGCACAACAAAACGCCAGCCTTGCCAGAGAACAACAGGTGCAGCAAAAATCGCCCCTGCAATAAGGGCTATCTTGAATTTGACAAAGATCCCCTCTGTAATGGCCGTATAAACGAGCTTGATCCCCTGAGCATCCAAGGGCCTGGTGATTATTTTGAGTATCTGCTCGATAAAAAAGAAGGAGACAACACTGGCGATACCTATGGCAAGAAGGGAAATGATAATTACCCTTCTGAATTCTTCAAGATGCTGTACCAACGACATGGTTTCTTCTTTTTCAGGTGCTCCATTTCCTGTCATGACAATCTCCCCCCTCGAAAAATGATTTCAATATTCCCGCAAACCTATCGAATCGGCGATTGTCTCCATAACCCGGCGCGGAAGCAGGTCCGGCAGGCAAAAAAGCTCCTCCTTCGCCTTCTGCAAATACCGGTTGCACAATCGCCAGGAAGCTTCCAAAGCACCCGACGATCTGATGTGATTAAAGGCTTCTTCCCAATCGGAATCCTGCTTGTCTTCCCTCATTAGAATTTCTTTCAGTTCCCCCCCTGATCGCCCATCCCTTAAGGCATAGATCACCGGCAGGGTAACGATTCCCTGCTTGAGATCGCTGGCCACCGGCTTGCCACATCTCTGTTCGCTACTGACAAAATCGAGCAGATCGTCCGTTATTTGAAACGCCATTCCCAGATAATAACCGTATTTTTTTAAGTGCCCGGCCTCTTCTGCAGTTGCTCCGCAGGCAATCCCTCCAATCCAACAGCAAGCGGAAAAAAGGAGTGCTGTCTTCCGTTTGATGCGCCGCAGGTATTCGACAACCCTCAAATCAATCCTGCCGGCAGTTGCTATCTGTTCGATCTCCCCTTCGCACATTCGCAGGCTGATGGCCGCCAGCAAGCGGCTGATTTGCTCATTGCCGTAGCGGGCGATGATTGCCAGCGCCCGCGCAAATAGATAATCACCCGTATACAAGGCAAGTGGATCTCCCCATTCCGCACGAACCGTTGGCAGCCCCCGGCGTAAGGAAGCCCTATCGATCACATCATCATGAACCAGGGTAGCCATATGAATCAGCTCGATGGCCACAGCCAGCTGTCCTACCCGCTCTAAGTCATAATTAAAAAACTTCCCCGACAACAGCACAAAGGCCGGCCGCAGGCGCTTCCCGCCGGCAAGCACCAGCCGGCGGGAGGATTCACCCAGTACCGTCTTGGAATAAGTTGCATATTGTTGTAATTCTTTCTCAACGTATGCTAAGTCTTCATGAATATCCTTGAGGATATCCTGAAAGCTCATACTACCACCCGAACAAGGATCGTTCTTTCCAACCGTACCGCATCTCATCTATGCCTCGACAACGCAGAAGGCACCCCGGAATTCGCCCAAAAAAGCTCCCATCTACTTGGCGTTCTATTACCGTCCCTTGACACCGAGGCCTGAATATCCTATTGGTTCGTCACCGCAATAAAGACTTTTCTGCAAGATGATCGAAATCCCTCTTTCGCCCCTCTGGAACAGTGCCGGATATTATTTCATATTGAGGGATCAATTTTTTACCCCCACAAGATTCAAAACCCTGGAAACAAAATAATCCACCAGATCGTCAATACTCCGGGGGCCAAAATAAAACGCAGGCATGGGAGGAACAATGTGAACACCGATCTCCGCAAGTGCCAGCATATTTTTCAAGTGAATGGGATTGAGGGGGGTTTCTCTAGGGACAAGAACCAGAGGTCTCCTTTCTTTGATGGTGACGTCGGCCGCCCGTTCGATCAGATTGCGAGACGTTCCCGCAGCAATCCCGGCCAGCGTAGCCATACTGCAGGGCACGATCAGCATCCCCTTGGTAGGAAATGATCCGCTGGCAAGGCAGCATCCGATATCATTGCAATCAAAGCAAAGGAGGGAATCATCTTCCTCCGGGCATCCCAATTTTTCCTTGATCTCAAGGGCGAACTCCTCTACCCCTCCTTTCAATGACCATCCCAACTCCTCCCTGAGCACCCGCGCCCCAGGTTCTGAGATAATCAAGCACACCTTTTCAGCGGCCGCCAGCAGCGCCCGGATCGTTTTGAATGCGTAAATGGCACCCGATGCTCCGGTAATGGCGATAACCCAGGGAGCCACGATCAATTCCTCCCCTTATAGCCCATATTCCTGCCACCTAGCGGTGACCAGCTGCTTAATTTCATCCGACATGGTGATCTCTTCCGGCCACTCCCTCGGATGCCCCTCTTCAGGGCCTTTTTTCGTGGCGTCGATCCCCACTTTTGAACCGTAAGCAGGGAGAGGGGAAGCGTGGTCAAGGGTTTCGAGGGGGCCTTCCACAAAGAGAAAGTCTCTTTTCGGGTCGATGTTATTGAAGACCCTCCACCAGACTTCCGACATATCATGAACGTTGACATGAGCATCAACGACAATGATCACTTTCGTAAACATCATCTGCCCCATCCCCCAGATGGCACTCATTACCTTCTTGGCCTGCCCGGGATAGCTCTTTTTTATCGAAACGATGGCACAGTTATGAAAAACCCCCTCCAGAGGCAGATTAATGTCAACGATCTCCGGAAGCTGCAGCTTCAACAGAGGCAGAAAGATCCTTTCAGTTGCCTTTCCCAAGAAACAATCCTCCATCGGAGGCTTGCCGACCACAGTGGCAGGATAAATGGCATCCTTTCTGTGAGTAATGCAGGTAATGTGAAATACCGGGTACATATCCGGGAGAGAATAATAACCTGTATGGTCTCCAAAGGGGCCCTCCAGCCGCTTTTCGGCAAGATCCACATAGCCTTCCAGAACAATCTCCGCCTCTGCGGGCACCTCCAGGTCGACCGTCAGGCACTTGACCATCTCTACCGCCTGTCTGCGGAGAAAGCCAGCAAAAAGCATCTCATCAATCCCACGGGGGAGGGGCGCCGTCGCAGCGTAGATGGTGGCCGGGTCGCCCCCGATCGCCACGGCTACATCCATGCGCTTGCCCATCTTCTGGTGCTTCCGGTAGTTTTCCGCGCCGTTTTTATGAATATGCCAGTGCATCCCTGTTGTCCTTCCGTCAAAAACCTGGAGGCGGTACATACCAAGATTGCGAGCCCCTGTTTCCGGGTCTTTAGAAAAAACCAAGGGGAGAGTGATGTAGCGACCGCCATCCCCCGGCCAGCACTTTAAAATAGGGAAGATGTCCAGGGTGGCATCGTCATAATGGACAACCTCCTGACAGGGGGCATTCTTAACCAGTTTCGGAGCCCAGGAGGCGATCTCCGCCAGGCGCGGCAATATCTTCAATTTATCCCAGAGGCCTCCCGGGAGCTCCTGGATTGACAGCAGCTCTGATATTCTGTCCCCGATTTCATCTAAGTTCTCAACGCCGAGGGCAAGAGCCATCCTCTCGAAGCTGCCGAAAGCGTTAATCAAAACCGGATATGAAGAGCCCTTGACATTTTCAAAAAGGAGGGCCGGGCCTCCTGCCTTGCTTACGCGATCGGTTATCTCCGTTATTTCTAAAACGGGATCGACCTCTACCTTAATTCTTCGCAGCAAGTTTTTTCGTTCCAGCGCTGAGATAAAATCCCTCAAGTCCCGGTACACCCCAAAATCCCTCCGTTAATAGTTCATGGTCTACTTATTCAGGCCAGATAGCGTCTTGGCGTTCCCCAATGAGATTGCATTATTAGACAATAGGAGTAGGGCACTGAACAATCCCCCTGGAGAACGACACCAGCTCATTGCGTTCAGCCGTTGCTGGAAGCTCAAGCAAAACAGAAAGCGCTTCCTCTAAAACCCCAACCGCCCAGGATGACGACTTGCAATCAGCAAGATAAGCACCGTGGGCAATTCCCAAGAGGATGCCGAACCTCTGCATCAGCGATTGCTCTTCTGGGGTGCCGCCGGCAAAGAGGCATCCTAATGCACAGCACTCGCCATAAAAGGCGCCGTACTGCTTGCGCAGCCACGCTACAAATTCTCCTTCTTTCCGCTGGAGCTGTTGGTGCTTACCCTCCTCCCGGCAGGCATACCCCTCGCTCATTACGGTGATCAAATCGGCAAACCTCTCCAACAAAAACAGACACTGCTTTTCACAGAGCAGATGAAAAAGACTGCTGAGAAGGTAATCACCTGTAAGGATCAATAACTGCTGCTCCTGCCCTCCCTTTTCCCCCGCCTGGTTATGTAATAATGTTCCCATCTGTATGATTGCCATGAATAAAGCAGGCAGTTCAGCTCTGTTCTTTTCCCGGAAAAGACGAGAACTGAACAGAACAAGCCCGGGAGGAACCAAATGATCAACCCCCACAGCTGGCAAGAATTTCTTGAGCAGAGGAAACTCTTTCAAACGCAAAGACCTTTCTAGCTCGGCAATTACGTTTACCAAATTGCCCCAAACGGGGCTCCAGTATGCTGAATGCTGTGAGATTTTCCAGTACAAATTACTTAACAATAAGGGGTTCTTCTTCTGGCAAGAACCCCCCATGATCGCTATATTCGCATTCGCAGGTCGCATATTTTCGCTTTTCACGATAGCTTTATGCCACTCCTACTTTTTTGAGCATTACTGCGGGGTCCACAAACAACTTCGGGAATCCCAGGGCTTTCGGGCTCAACCCCAAAGCCAGTCCTATCAATTGAGTGAAGAACGGTATCGGCATCCTGTAGCTGATCCCGTACTTTTTCTCGACGGTTACCTGGCGCATATCCAGGTTCTGCTGGCAGAGCGGGCAGGCAGTAACAACGCAATCCGCTCCTGAATCCCTGGCAAATTTAAGAATATCATTACACAGCTTCGTACAAACATCTTCATTAGTAACGCCGAGGGATGCACCACAGCACTCCGTTTTATAGGGCCAGGGTACCGGCTCAGCACCAATCGCCCGCATAATATCGTCCATAGCCTGGGGATTTTCCGGATCGTCGGCATAGTTCATCAACTTGGGAGGCTTAACAAACAGGCATCCATAATAACAGGCAACCTTCAAACCGTTCAGGCTCTTCTTAACCCGTTTTTTTATCTCCTCTAGGGTTTCCGGGTTCGCAAAAACATCGAGATAGCTCTTTAATTTTATCTTACCGTTATAAGGCTTTTCCAGCAGGGAATTAACCTTCTGCTTGAGGTTTTCATCACGGCCGAGTTCGTATTCTACGGCGGCAAACCTTGCGTGGCAGGCAGCGCAAGGAGCGACCATTTCCGATACCGGTAATTCTTCTGCAAGGGCTAGAACGCGTGCTGGAAGAGCAAGAGACAAAAGGTGATCCGTCATATGAGCAGAAGAAGCTCCGCAGCAATTCCAGTCCGGGACCTCGATAAATTCGATACCCAAGACCTCGGCAACTGCATAACTGGAAATCCCGTATTCAATACCGCTGGTTTCCAGTGAACAACCCGGATACAAGGCATATTTCGGCATTTATTTCCCCTCCCGCTTGGTCTTTTCGAAAATGTTTTTGATCTCTCGACGGCCCTTTATCCGGTGGGGGAAGGGCTTGGCCTTGCCCTTAAGCATCAAGGGAAGACCGAACTGCATGTCCTTCATGAAGTTGCCCGTCCGTATGTTGTTCATCATGGCCATACCCGGTTCAAAGAGGCGACCAAAAGTGCGAATTGTAAACAGGAAGGAATCGTTAAAGCTCATAACATACTTGCCTTCCTCAACATACCCCGCTTTGATAGCCTCCTGACGAAGAGTATCCATAACCCGTGCTACTTCAATATTTCTGATGCAGCGAGTTGTACAGGTGTTGCATCCCATGCACACCCAGATTGTCCTGGATTTGAGGACCTCCTCCCTCATCCCCAACATCAACATCCTGATAATCTGGCTGGGCAGGTAATCCATAGCATAGCTGCCAGGGCATCCACCGGAACATTTAGCACACTGGTAGCACTGTCGAATATCCTGGCCGCTCTCTGCAATTACTCTGTCCACAAACGACCTGTTCTCATCCAGCACCTGAGACAAATTGATCTCGCCCATCGCGACCCCCTCTAAAAAAGCATATAATCTTACCTACAACTGTATTCGCCTTTTATTGAATAATTCCTCCTTATAACTGAAAGAAAAATTATCTTTATGAAAAATAATAAGCCTTACATGCTCTTTCCTGTAAGGCCTATTATCTAATCTTTAACTTTTTTTGGGCTATTAAAAATAAATATCCCTCCTACTGATTGACAACCGCCTTCTGGCCTGCTTCGAGAATCCCTCTTCTCATCTCCGTAGCTGTAATGTGCTCTGCCTGGAATTTTTCGGCAAGGTACCTGCAGGCATCCCAGGGATCCACTTTTTCTCCGCAGGTGAAGACATCTACTGCCGCATATCCTAACTCAGGCCAGGTATGGATCGCCAGATGGGACTCAGAAATAACAACAACGCCACTGACCCCTTGAGGGCTGAATTTATGGAAGACGCTTTCCCTGATCTCGGCTCCTGCCGCCAGTGCTGCATCGACCATAAACTGCTTGACCTTTTCTGTACTGTTCAGGGTTTCCCAAGCGCAACCATAAAATTCAGCTAAAATGTGACGCCCCAAAGAGTTGACATTTGTCATTAATAGTCTCAACCTCCTTTGATAAACTATTGCCGTACTTGAAAATTAAAGACTTAAAAATAAAACCACATTTCTCCATCCTCTGATTACAATCCTCTTAAATTTTAGCACCTCATAACGTTTTGTCAACGAATTTTTATTTGTTTACCAATAGCCTTGTTAAATTCCTTCTTAGACCCTTGGCAGATATTCAGAGAAAAAGGTCGGCGGGGACATTTTATAAAGATGCCTTCTGTTCTCTGATAACAATGTAGAATAATGTTGCAGCAGGGCAGATCATCGCCGTCGCTGCAGCAACAATTCCCGAATCATTGAAAACAAGGGCGGCAAAAGCGGCTATCAACCCTCCGCTCAGACCCGCAGCAACTGCCGGATTTTCCGTCAGCAATCTCCTGAAAATCCCTACCGGCCTGTAGAACAGAATCCCCAGGGCAAGCAATGTCCCGAGGAGAACGCGTGTCCAGATGGTGTACCTGATCAGCTTGTAGTTCATGCTCAATTTTCTAATAACCATGCTCCTGAAGGCCTCAGCACCATCAGCATGCAGCGAAAAGATAAATTGTCCGAAATGAGAGCGCCCCTCAGGTGGCTTCAGAAAGTCAACCAAGAGCACTCCTCCTCCAAATAATCCCGCAAGTAAAAAGCCAATACACACCTCGCGCAGGCGTAAGCGAATGCCCAACAGCCTAAAATAGGTATAGCTGAAGGCAATTGCGGCCGCCAGCGAACCGCCGAAATTGCTGCCCCACTGTGGCAGACCCAGCACCAGCAACACCAGCAAAAAGAAAAGACCTACCAGAACCCGTGGCCACAACGGATAATCCCGCAAACGCTGAAGAAGAAGGGCGTGTCCGATGATGGTGGCTCCGAGGAGAATTCCCATGTACTCGTTTCCGATCCCGTAATACCGCGCACCGGCCATGGGATCATAGCTCAATACAGAGTATCTCTGCAGCTCCCCTCCTGTTACCGTGTCCAAAAGCAGCACGCCCACCGTAGCCAGGCAGAGAATAATCAGGGGATCAAAATCCTTGTTTCCCGCCAGGTAGATGCTGAGTACTGCGAGAAGAACATCGAGCAGCAGGAAGAGGCAGAGATAGAACCAGATATTAGTAATGGGAAAAAAGCCGACCAAGAGGAGGGCCAACGGTGCGGCAATCAACCCGAGCAGGAAAGGAGTGAGGTGCACCACCTTTCGGGGATCGAACAACATAAAAAAGAGTAGGCCGGCCAGCACCAGCAAATGGAGAACGACATAGCCCCTAACCAGGGAAGGACGGAGAAGAGAAGCAAAAACCGTCCTTTTTTCTATCTCCAGCATCTCGGCCGTATTATCGGACACGGGCTCTACACGCCAGGGGCGACCAATAGAGGAGGAATCAAGGGATGCGCCCAAATAGGAAGCAATACTTGGTGCAATATCGCATAAGGTAACGATACCGGGCCTCCTGGTCGTGGGGGTGGTTAAAAGGCCGGTTGCCGTTCCCTCCCCACGGACGGCGATAAATCCAAAGAGCCTTTTTTGACTGACGGCCTGGGCGTTGGGAGTTGTCGAGGTGATATATACCTGGCTGCTATTCAAATCAACCTCCTTCATCAGCCATCCAATGAAGGCATCATATTCTCGCAGAATTTTCTTCCTTTCCTGGTGGTAGACGGCAGGACTGAGGTATTGGCTGGTCTGCTCCAGGCGAACAAGATCCCCCAGTTCGATCACGATAAAATGGGTGTGCTGCATGAGGCTAATAATTCTCTTTTTTACGGCATCATAATCGAGACGATAGCCCAATGGATCACGAGGGTCCTCCAGTAAGATCTCCTCCGATACATCTCCAGCGTCAATGATACCCCGTCTGTCCATGGCGATTACGGCCGCCGCCCGCTGCGGCATCGACTTGCCGGGAACGTCTGCATTGCCGACAACTGCCGTCTTAAGTCCGGCCTCGTGCAAAGAATCGCCCAGAGTTCCGGGCTCTGCCGTTATTTCATCCTTAATGTTGGCCCACTGGATATACGGAAGGTCAAGAACAACGACGTTTTCCGGACGCGGTGTAATCCCCGTTCTCGCCTGAAAAATCAAGAAAGGGTCTTCGTTCCTATAAGATTCACCGGCACCGAAAACCAGGGGTTCGGCAGGAGTACACAGAGCGGTGTTCCCCGAACTGATGGTAGCAGCTGCGTTCTGTCTGTTGCGAGCACCTGCAGTATTCGTGTTGAGAAGGGCAACGCCCCCCTTTTCAAAGAATTCACGAAGGTTGGGGAGATCGGCGAGTTGAATTTCTTCGGGCAGCAGATAATCACAAACAACAAAGATAACCCGGCGCTGGCTGTCGTTCTGATCAGACCAGGCAAAATCCGGGTTAAGCACTATAGTCAATGTCATAATAAAGAAAAAAAGCAGTTCTTTTAAGGTGCGGAACATTTCGGCCTTCCCCATTTATTGCCTACCCTTGAGGACCATTTCATAAACCTCCGCCGTTCCGGCGAGCATTTGTTCATCGGTAAAACACCTGGCGACGAAGTCTCTCCCCCTTCGGCCGAGATTGCCGGCAGCAACCCGGTCGCTGAGCAAGGAAACAATCGCCGACGCCATGGCCTCGGCATCCCCCGGCGGCACCAGCAATCCCGTCCTTTCATGCTGAATCAGATCTCGCAGCCCGCCGACGGAACTGGCAACCACCGGTCGCCCGGCGGCCAGAGCTTCCAGGCAGAATATCGAAAACCCCTCAAAGAGAGAAGGTATCACTGCCACATCCAATAACGGCAGCAGGGACCTTACATCCGTTCGGAAGCCGGTAAAAATTACCCTCTCGACGAAGCCCAATTCAACGGCGAAACGCTGCAAAGATCCCCGTTCCGGTCCGTCTCCCACTATTAATAAATAAACCGGGCCGTATTCTTTGTCAATATATTTTAGGCTCTATGTCAATAGTTGTGGGATCAAATTTTGGGGGCAACATCCCAAGAACATTTTCTTAATGAAATGGGTACGATTTCCAAACCCGAAGCTTAAGCGTTTTAGCATTTTAATTA
>JAALLR010000116.1_pt1 | contig 55946 bp, 46 predicted proteins | sample 7245931 | NCBI WGS metagenome assembly JAALLR01 (sample SAMN13049201, study PRJNA578106) | oil field metagenome | isolation source: filtered produced water from oil reservoir B9 | place: USA:offshore Texas | collected 2016 | reverse complement strand
TTGAGGTGAAAATGCCAATACTTATATGTCCAGAATGTAATGGCGAGTTAGTTTCAAAAAATACAGATGAGTAGCTTTGCTACTCATCTGAGAGTATCACGAAGTGATATTTTGTTCTTTTATTTCCTGTGATGTTCTTGTCGGGAACAATGGTTCCTATCAGCAGTATGCCTAAAGTACTTCAGTGGTTGTCCTACCTAAGTCCTTTGAGATACTATATGGACATAATTGTGGGAATATTTTTAAAGGGAGTAGGATTAAAGGTACTTTGGCCACAGACTATGAGCCTTGCCATTATAGGAATTACAATTTTTATTGTTAGCAGTATTAGATTTCAAAAAAGGGTCGACTAAACTTTCAAATTCGATGTTTTATATACTACAATCCTTGAGGCATTTAATACAGAATAAGGGAAAACTTTTTTTAAAACCTCTAAAATTAAGTGTTATAATAGTTGGCATAATATTTGCATTTGAATAAGATATAGATTGGAGGTGTTAGGATGGGTTGTTGTGGAGGAGGCCATAATAATCAGCATAAGATGAAGAATAACAGAGGACATGAAATGGATCATAGTGCACATGGTGGACATCATGTTGAAAATAATGGCTTAGCAAAATTTGCCCCCTTGATAGGACTGATTGCCTTGGCAGGGATAGCATTTTATTTTTTAAGATAACTAGATTGGCTACTCTAAAAGGGTAGTCAATTCATATTGTTTATGTAAAAATTTGCTAAAAGGGTGGAGTCGGCTCATGAAAAAAATATTAGTTATAGTTTTAGTTATAGTAGTTATTGGAGCTTCGGTACCTGCAGTAGTAAAATACTTTAACAAAACGGAAAAGGATAAAGAAATCTCTATAGAAAATAAAGTTGTAGAGGCTGAACAAATGGAAAAACTAGAGGAGAAAGATTCAGAAGAAGCTGACTTGGAGCAATTTATAAGAAGTGATAGCCAAGGGTTTGTCGATGTAGGAGTTTTATTTAAAAACCTTGTTGAAGAAAATAAAGATTATTTGATATTTGAGATGATGCTTAATACTCACTCCGTAGAATTAGATGGTCTGGATTATGCAGCAATGGCTAACTTAAAAAATGATAAGGGTCTTGTTGTGAGTGAGGGCTTTGAGTGGAAAAAGACAGAAGGCAGTGGTCACCATATATTTGGCTACCTTAGAGTTCCTAAAAAATATAAAGGGAAATATATAGTAGATGATACGACAAAATTCATTGAACTGGAGCTAAAGGGTTTGGATAGTATAGATTCTAGAAAATTCATATGGAAAGAAAATGCACTACAAAATTTAAAAAAATAGCAGATGAGGTGATTAGCCCATGAAAAATAAAAAAGTTTTTATTATCCTTTCGTTGGTTGTATTAGTTGGATTGGCAATTGGGATAAACTACTATTTTGGTAGTTCAGACCAACAGACAGATGCTAAATACCTGGCATACATACCAAATGTAGGGGATGGTACCGTATCAATTATAAATACATCCAAATTGGAATCAGTTGATACGATTAAAGTTGGAGAGGCTGTTTCCCATGGTATAGCAACTACCCCTGACGGTTTGAAAATGTATACGGGAGATTTAGATAATGGGAAAGTATTTGTTTATAACGTTAAAACCAAAGAACTTATCAAGAAACTTGATACAGGCAAAAGAGTACACGGTATAGATATTACTCCTAATGGCAAATACGTACTTTTAGCCAGTGGAGCACTGGAAGTAGATGATAAGTTCAACTATATACAAATAGTTGATACGAGAAACGATGAGGTCATAAAAACGATTAAATCTGAGGGACAGAGTCCCGCTCACATAGACTTTACAAAGGACAGTAGACTGGCTTTTGTTTCAAACGTGATGTCAAATGACGTTTCTATTATAGACATAAATAGAGGAGAGATAATAGACAACATTAAGGTAGGGATTATGCCTAATGAGTCTGAACTCTCTCCCGATGATAAATTTCTATATGTAGCTAATGTTCAAGAAGGTTCTATCTCAGTAGTTGATGTAGCCTTAAAAAAACAAATAGCCAAAATAAAGGTTAGCCCTGGAACCCATGGAGTTGCAGTTTCCGGAGATGGAAAATATGTATGGACTACCAACAGGTTTGGACAAAATATTTCGGTGGTGGATGTTAAACAGCAGGAAATAGTAAAGAGTATAAGCATTGAAGGTGAACCAAACCATGTTTCTATTTCACCCGACGGTAAATTTACCTTTGTAACAAATTTGCAAACAGATAATTTAATGGTAATAGATACGGATACTTATGAAGTTATAGATAAAGTAAAATTAGGTAGTGAACCCCATGAAATCGATTTTATAAGAGTTCAATAGTCACTGAATAAAATAAAGCTGTTAACCTTAAAGCCTATGGATATATTTATTTTAAGTTTAAATTTAAAAGTGAAAAGTGAAAAGCAAAAAACTAAGTCAAAAAACTAAGAATTAATCCATAGGCTTTAAGATAATATATATTTCTCAAGCAGGCTAAAATCTAGGCTTACTAGATATAAGACTAGTCTGCTTGACTTATTTTACTTAACTATTATGGTTTAAATGAGTAGAAAATGGATAAATTTAAATATATAATGATAAATTTATAGATAACAAAGTTCAAGGTTAAATTTATTAGGATTTTGAGAATCCTTCTGGCTCATGTGAAGATTTGTTGCTTTATATTAAGATAGATGTAGCAACAAATACTTCAAAATCTCTCAGAAGGAAACCTCAAAATCCCTAAAATAATATAAATTGAATCTTAAAGTGGTTTATCTATAGTAACTTATAAAGAAAGGGTGATGAGTCATAGACAGCAGGTTTAATGAATTTCAGGAAAAAAGAATGAAAATATTTGGTGAATTGGTAAGGAAATTTTGGGATGGAAAATTGAATAATGTTGATGATTTGGAAACATTGGTACAGGAAATTAAAGAAAAGTATGGTTTCAAAGCAGAGGATATTCCATTTATTAAGGACCATATTAGAGTTGCAATGGGATTAGACCCAAGGGGAGACATAGATTTTGACGATGAGATAGATATGGTTAAAAACTTTAAAACTATTAAGGAGCCTGTAGTTACTAAGATAGAAGGCGTGTGTGACTATTGTGATAGTCAAGATTGTAAATGTATTGACTCCTGTAAGTATGAGGCTCATGTTTATAGACGTACAAGAGGACCTGTGATAGTAAATAACAAATGTTTAAGCTGTGGAGAATGTGTTACCAGTTGTTCCTTTGGAGCATTGGCTGATAAGATAGAGTTTGTGCCCCTTATAGATTTTCTTAAAGATGAAAATACCAAGGTCTATGCTACCGTTGCACCAGCTATAGTTGGCCAATTCGGAGATGATATAAGCATGGGACAACTAAGAACGGCTATGAAGCTCATAGGATTTGAGGACATGATTGAAGTAGCCATGTTTGCAGATATATTAACTATAAAAGAAGCCTTTGAATTTAATGATTTAGTAAAGACGGAAGAAGATTTTTTCTTGACCAGTTGTTGTTGTCCTGTATGGATAAACCTAACAAAAAAGAATTATCCTAAAATTTTTGAAAAAATGTCTCCGTCGGTATCTCCAATGATAGCGTCGGGAAGGGTATTGAAGGAACTCTATGAGGATGTAAAAGTTGTATTTATAGCACCATGTATAGCCAAAAAAGCTGAGATCAAAGAGCCTGAGCTTAAAGGAGCTATTGACTATGTATTAAACTTTAGAGAACTTAAGGAAATATTTCAAAGTCTTGATATAAACTTAAAAGAGCTTCCAGGTGATGAAAAGGATCAAGCTTCCTTTGGAGGAAGAGTATATGCCCGTACTGGAGGGGTAAGCTTTGCGGTAAAAACAGTGGTGAACAGGATAGCTCCTAGGAGGCTTATTAAATTTAAAGCTAAAAAAGTTAATGGAGTTCAGGAGTGTAAAAAAATATTGGATAACTTATCGATGGGTGAAGAAATAGATTATAACTTTATAGAAGGTATGGGATGCAGTGGAGGATGTGTAGGTGGGCCTAGGACAAATATTGACGTAAATAAAGCTACCAGTTTAGTGAATGAGTTTGGTGAAGATTCCTTGATAATGACTCCATTTGATAATTTAAATGTTATGAAGATACTAAGGCAATTGGGAATAGATTCAATAGAGGAGATAGTGGAAGATAATAAAGTATCTCAAATTTTAACTAGAGAATAAGATATAGATATGTGTTCCAATGAGCTCAATCAATTCATACAGGAAGAATTAATGACAAATCCTGTTCTTGAAATACAAAATGGACATAAAAAAACTTCTAGTGATGCTTTAAATAAAAGAGGAATAAATATTTCTAGAAGAACTGTTGAGAAATATAGGAGTCAGTTGAGGATATCCTCCTCAACAAAGAGAAAAAGATAATTAGTAAATTTATTATGGAGGTTGTTTATGAGATGTCAATTTCGGACTATGAACCGAAATTTTTATCTTTTATAATATAGATAACAAAGCCCAAGGTTTAACTTATTAGGATTTTGATAATCCTTCTGGCTCATGTGAAGATTTGTTGCTTTATATTAAGATAGATGTAGCAACAAATACTTCAAAATCTCTCAGAAGGAAACCTCAAAATCCCTAGAGTAATATAAATTAAATCTTAGAGTTGTCTATTTATATAATTGTTGAGGAGGTTGTATATGGATAATCAATCAAACAAAATAAAGAAAAGATATGACAGGGTTTCCTATGTCTACGACAGTTTTGAAAAAACTATGGAATCAATGATAAAAACAACCTGGAGAGTTGATTTGATGAAGGAATTAAAGGGTAAAGTGCTAGAGGTAGGTGTAGGAACGGGTAAAAACATACAGTATTATCCCCATGACTTAGAAGTTGTTGCTATAGATTTTAGTCCTAAGATGCTTAGTAAAGCTAAAGAAAAAGCAAAAAAACTTAATAAAAAAGTAGATTTGAGATTAATGGATGCACAGCAAATGGATTTTCCTGATAATTCATTTGATTCTGTTTTCACTACTTGTGTTTTTTGTTCAGTACCCGATCCAGTAAAAGGTCTTCATGAAATAAAAAGAGTATGTAAAAAAGATGGTAAAATTATACTTATAGAACATGTGAGAAGTGAGCAAAAAGTATTGGGACTGTTGATGGATCTTTTTAATCCCTTGGTGGTAAATACATTTGGCGCAAATATAAATAGAAAAACAGTAGAAAATGTTAAAAAAGCAGGATTTACTAACATTAAAGTAGAAAATCTATGGAGGGATATAGTCAAAAAGATTACGATATATAATGATTGATTTAAGGAGATAAGATATGAAAAATAAAAACTTGATGAGGGATGCTGCTTTAATTGGTATAAGTATACTTGTCATAACTATGCTTCATTATTTTACTATATCATCCAAGTGGGATATTCATGATTTTTATAGAAGGCTATATTATATACCCATAATTATTTCAGCTTTTAAATTCAGACTAAAGGGTGGAGTAATGACGTCATTAGTAATTTCTGCCCTCTACGCTCCACATTTAGTTTTATACTTTGGAAAAATAGATATTGCAATCCTAAATCAGTTTTTTGAAATAATTATGTTCTTTGTTGTCGGAACTATTACGGGCTTTTTAGTGGAATCTGACTTTAGAAAAAAAATGATGCTAGAGTTTCAGATAAGAAAGCTAACAGATCTTGAAAATTACACTCAAAATATTTTGGATAGTATAACTAATGTACTCCTCGCAGTAGACAAGGATTTAAAAATAAGGTCTATAAATAAGGAAGGAAGAAGACTTTTCAATTTAGATGATAGATGCATAGGTAGTGGAATGGAAGAGCTATTTATCCAATACGATCAAATAGAAAAAATACTGAAGGAAGTTATAACCTATAATAAAAAGGTAGTCAATATTGAAACAAAATGTAACTCCAGCGATGGAAAAACCATATTTGTTAAGCTCTTAGCCTATCCACTTCGAAATATTGTTAATAAGGTAGAGGGAATAGTAATTGTATTAGAAGACATATCTGAAATAAGGAAACTGGAAAGTCAAATAAGAAGGGCAGAAAAGTTGTCTGCAGTTGGTCAGCTGGCATCGGGAGTAGCCCATGAAATAAGAAATCCGATGGGGATAATCAAGACCATATCTCAGACTATATGTCAGGAAACTCAGGACGAAGATATAAAAGAGGGATTGGATATAATTATACATGAAATAAACAGGGCTAATTCGGTAGTTAAGGCGCTTTTAGATTTTGCCAAACCAGAGGTACACCAAGTAAAATTGCAAAGTATAGATAAGCTTATACGTGATATTGTACGCATTACTAAAAAATACGCACAGCAGCATAATGTAAGGATAAAATATCATTCAGAAGAAGATACAAACATATTATTAGATTCTGAAAAAATCAAACAGGCATTCATAAATATCATATTCAACTCTGTACAGGCAATGCCCCAAGGAGGAACTTTGAATATAAACCTGGAATTTAAAGAGGGTTGGGTCCATATATCATTTATAGATACTGGAAAGGGTATATCTAAGGATAAACTGGATAAGATATTTGACCCTTTTTATACAACTAAGGACACGGGTACAGGACTTGGGCTTGCCATAACCCATAGAATTATTGAGGAACATAAAGGCCACATAGAAGTTCAAAGTGAAATAGAAAAAGGAACAACGATAGGCATATATTTGCCAGTTATTCAGGAGAAAGGAGATAGTAATGACTAAAAAGATACTGATAGCTGATGATGAAAAAAATATGATATGGGCAATGAAAAGGGCATTGAAAAATGAAGACTATAAAATAATTACTGCATCTGATGGAAAAGAAGCTGTGGAAAAATTTAAAAAAGAAGATCCTGATCTTATACTCTTGGACCTTAGAATGCCTGAAATGAATGGCATGGAAGCCTTAAGGGAAATTAAGAAAGAAGACTCAAAGATTCCAGTAATTATGATAACTGCCCATGGAACTATGGAGTCAGCTATTGAAGCCATGAAAATCGGAGCACTGGATTATATATCCAAGCCATTTGAAATTGAAGAACTTAAGGTACAAATAAGAAAAGCTCTGGATATAGGTGATATGACAAAACAAATAGAGTTTTTAACGGAGGAATTAAGGGAAAAAACGGGTAAGGTTATTATCGGAGATAGCGATAAAATCAAAAAAGTTCTTGAAATAGTCAATAGGGTTGCAAAAAGCAATGCAACTGTATTGATTACAGGAGAAAGTGGAACAGGAAAAGAACTGATTGCCAACGCAATTCATTATAATAGTGATCGAGCTGATAAACCCTATGTAAAGGTAAACTGTGGTGCACTGCCGGAAAATCTTCTTGAAAGTGAATTGTTCGGTCATGAAAAGGGTGCCTTTACAGGAGCTGTGGCAAGAAAACTTGGGAGATTTGAAAGGGCTGACGGAGGAACAATTTTTCTCGACGAGGTAGGAGAGATAAGTCTGCCAATGCAGGTTAAACTCCTAAGGGTTCTGCAGGAAAAGGAGTTAGAGCGTGTAGGTGGAACTGAAACAATTAAAGTAGATGTGAGAATAGTTGCAGCAACCAATAAAGATCTAAAGAAGATGACTGAGGAAGGAAGTTTTAGAGAGGATTTATATTATAGGCTTAATGTTATTCCGATTGAACTGCCGCCCCTTAGTGAAAGAAGAGAAGATATTCCTCAACTTATAGAATATTTCTTGGAGAAGTATTGCAGAGAAATAGGAAGAAGTAAAATGAAACTATCTAAGGAAGCTCTGGATATATTTTTAAATTACAGATGGAAGGGAAATATCAGAGAACTTGAAAATGTCATAGAGCGACTTGCGATTTTGTGTGAAGGAGACATAATTGAAAAGAATGATTTGCCAAGGGAATTAGTATATGAAAACAATAAGAATACTGAATTCATACTTCCGAAGGAGGGCATAAATCTTGAGGAAGTAGAAAAAAATCTAATACAACAAGCATTGGAGATGAGTGACTATAATCAAACTAAGGCAGCAAAACTCCTAGGAATCACTCGCCATACTCTTATATACAGGATGGATAAGTATAATATTTCAGGTAATAAAAAAGATATCTAAAAAATCACGTAAAGGTTAATGTTGCCTTTTACGTGATTTTCATTTATTTTATTCTATCTACTTTTCTCATACTGTTTCGGCCATTCTAAGTCCACACCTAATTCCTTAGCAGCCTGTAGGGGCCAATAGGGATTTCTAAGAAGTTCCCTTCCCAGGTAAACTAAATCACCTCTGTTGTTTTGAAGTATTTCTTCCGCCATCAATGGAGAAGTTATAAGTCCGCCTGCTATGGTTGTTATATCAGCTCTATTTTTAATAGTCTCGGAAAAGGTAATCTGATAACCTGGATAGGATTTTATTTTTATAGGCATTACTCCTCCGGAGCTTACATTTATTATATCTACACCATCATCTTTAAATAGGTTTATCATTTCAGCCATTGTTTCAGGATGATTTCCTTCAGGAACGTAATCCTCTGCAGACACTCTGACCATCAAAGGCTTATTGTTGGGCCACACCCTTTTGACCTCCTGAATAACCTCTCTAAGAAATCTTACTCTATTTTCCTTGCTGCCGCCGTATTCATCATTCCTTTTATTGGTCAGGGGAGATAAAAATTCATTGATCAAATATCCATGGGCAGCATGAATTTCTATGATGTCAAAGCCGGCCTTTAGAGCTCTTGCAGCAGCCTCACCAAAGGCAGAAATAATTTTCTTAATTTCTTTCTTAGATAGTTCGGTAGGTGTTTTATAATCTTTACTAAAGGCTATTGGACTGGGAGCCACAATATCTTGGGATTTTATGCTGCATTTTCTACCTGCATGGGCAAGCTGAATTCCAACCTTTGCACCATGTTTTTTGCACTCATTAAGTATGTTACATAAACCTATTATATGATCATTTTTCCATATGCCCAGATCTCCGTCACTTATACGGCCTCTAGGTTCTACTGCCGTTGCTTCAATTAGTATAAGCCCCACTCCTCCGATTGCCCTAGTAGCATAATGAATAAAATGCCAGTTATTTGCATACCCTTCAGTATTAGCAGAGTACTGACACATGGGAGGCATAACTATTCTATTTTTAAGTCTGAGATCCTTTATTTTAAGTGGAGTAAACAGTTTAACCACAATAATCATCCTTTCATGATATATATGTTACCTATTAATATTAAAATACCCATAAAAAGATTATATAACCATTCTTTTTAATTATGACATAGTAAACCTAAGAGGAAATTAAACGTCAATTTAACTATTCATAATATTAATTCAAATATTTAGATTTGAAGAACATAAAATTTCAACTTTAGAAAAGAATAGGTGATTAAGGGATTAGATAGTGAGAGTAGTTATGTTTGTGATGTAATGGAATTATTTGATTCATAATAAGAAAGGATATTAGCCAGCTATATAGAAATTAATATTATAAAACTATATGAATATGGTGGTGCTGATCTATGTACGAAAAGATAGCATTAATAGCGCCCTATGAGGGGTTAAAGGCAATTGCAGACCAGGTTATAGATGAAAAAACATTAAATATAACAACTAAGATAGGGGATATGCATTTTGGGGTAATAGAGGCCCAAAAAGCTAAAGAACAAGGAAAAAAGGTTGTAATAAGTAGAGGTGGAACAGCTAAGCTAATAAAAGAGAATGTTGATATACCAGTTGTAGAGATAAAAGTTACAGGTTACGACCTCCTAAGAGTATTAAATAAATATAAAGATGTGAAGAAAAACATTGCCGTTGTGGGTTATGATAATGTAGTATCAGGAGCGAAAGTTATATCAGATATTTTGGGGTTTGATATAAAATATTTTCCTGTTTTAGAGGAAAGTGAAGTTGAGAAAAATATTGAGATAGCACATAAATTTGGCATGGACATAATTATTGGAGATACAATAGCTGTGAGAACAGCAAAAGAAAAAGAAATGGAATATGAGTTAATTCGTTCTGGTAAGGAAGCAATCTTAAACTCTATAGAAGAAGCTAAAAAGTTATATGAAGCTATTGAGGTAGAAAGGGAAAAAAATCAAAGGGATAGGATATTACTAGATTTTTTAAATGAAGGAGTTATAGCCGTAAACAAAGATGGGAAAATAATAACTTATAACCCCATGGCTGAAAAGATATTTGGCTTACCTAGGGAAAATGTTATAAATAGAAAAGCTTCTGATGTTATACCAAATACAAGAATACATGAGGTTTTAAAAAATGGAAAAGCAGAGCTTGGGGATATTCAAAATACAAGCAATGCAGTTATAGCTACTAATAGGGTACCTATAATATTAGAAGATGAAGTAAAAGGTGTAGTTGTTACTTTTCAAGATATAACTAAAATTCAAGAGGTAGAGAAAAAAATAAGACAAAAGCTTTCTCAAAAAGGACTTACTGCAAAAAAGACCTTTGATAATATAATAGGAGATAGCAAAATAATGAAAAAAGCCATAAAAATGGCAAAGGAGTTTGCTAAATCTGATTCAACTATATTAATTACAGGTGAAAGTGGTACAGGAAAAGAGGTATTTGCTCAGGCTATACATAATTATAGTAATAGAAAAAATGGGCCCTTTGTTGCTATAAACTGTGCAGCAATACCAGGTAATTTGCTTGAAAGTGAACTCTTTGGATACGTAGAAGGAGCCTTTACTGGAGCTCGTAAAGAAGGAAAAAAGGGACTTTTTGAGCTTGCCCATAGAGGGACAATCTTTTTAGATGAAATAAGCGAAATGGATATTCAGGTACAAGCTAGAATATTAAGGGTTATACAAGAAATGGAGGTTATGAGAATAGGAGATGATAAAATAATCCCTATTGATGTAAGAATCATAGCTGCAACAAATAAAAACCTTCTTAATGAAGTAAAGAATAAAAGATTTAGAAGTGATTTATATTACAGGCTTAATGTACTTAATATATATATTCCACCTCTTAGGGATAGAGCAGATGATATAGAAATAATAGCAAATTATTTAATAAGAAAATTAAGTAGAAAATATAATAAAAAAATAAACAAACTGAGTCGTAGAGTAGTAGATATTTTAAAAAATTATAAATGGCCTGGCAATATAAGAGAATTAGAAAATTTTATAGAAAAGTTAGTATTAATTGGAGAAACAGAAGTATTTAAGCAAGAAAGTATTAATCTTGTATTCCATGAACTACAATCGGATATAAAGAAAAAACAAGTAGAAGAAATAAACTATTTGGAAGGAACACTAGAAGAAATTGAGAGAAAAATTATAAAAAAGGTTTTAGAAGAAGAAAATTATAATAAAACAAAAACTGCAGAGAGATTAGGTATTACAAGAGTAACATTGAACAACAAATTAAAAACTGTATAAATATTATACGTTATAATATAAAAAATATACAACAATGTCGATTTATATAAAATGAAATGCCTTGTTCAAGGCATTTTTTGTTTTGGCACAGTACTTGCTTTTAAATATTATGAAATTAAAAATGGAGGTGAAATTATGAAAAATAATGCTATTATTGCTAACTCAAAGGATAACGTTGCCACAGTAGTACAAGAACTTAAAATGGGAGACGCTTTAAAGATTAATGGTGCTAACGGATCTATAAATTTCGAAGTTACACAGGATGTTCCTTGTTTTCACAAGGTTGCTCTTGTGGATATCCAAAAAGGTGAAGAAATTGTAAAATATGGAGAAGTAATAGGGGCTGCTTTAGAAGATATTAAAAAAGGTCAGCATGTACATGTGCATAACGTTGAGAGCAAAAGAGGTAGAGGAGATAAAAAATAGAACTTGGAGGTGTTAAGATTATGAAGGTAAAGGGATTTAAAAGAGAAAATGGAACCTACGGTATAAGAAATCATCTTGTAATATTGCCTGCTTCTGTATGTGCAAGCGAAACAGCTATTAGAATTAGTAATTTAGTTCCCGGAAGTGTAGCACTTCCCCATCAGCATGGATGCTGTCAGATTGGTGATGACTTAAGACTAACAATTGATACTTTAATAGGATTAGGTAAAAATCCTAATGTTGGGGCAGTACTAGTTGTTGGCTTAGGTTGTGAAGGAGTACAGCCAAGTGAGGTAGTAGAAGAAATAAGTAAGACAGGAAAAAGAGTTGAAAAGGTAATTATTCAAGAAACTGGTGGAACTTTAGGTGCTATTCAAGAGGGAGCTAGAATCGCTGCTGAGATGGCCAGAGAGTTATCTCAGCAGGAAAGAGTTGAGTTTGATATTAGTGAATTAGTTCTTGCACTTGAATGTGGAGGTTCAGATCCAACATCAGGTATAGCATCTAATCCTTCTGCTGGAGCTGCATCGGATTTATTAATAGAACATGGAGGATCTTCAATTTTATCAGAAACTACTGAACTAATAGGTGCCGAGCATCTATTGGCAAAACGGTGTGTTGATGAAAGTGTTTCCAATAAATTATTAAAGATAGTTCAAGATACAGAGGATAGAGCGATAGCTATGGGTACAGATTTAAGAAGTGGTCAACCTACTCCAGGTAATAAAGAAGGTGGACTTACTACCATAGAGGAAAAATCTCTAGGCTGTATTTATAAAGCAGGTATGTCACCAGTAGTAGGAGTACTTGGTTATGCAGAGCAAGTGAGAGAAACTAAGGGATTATATGTAATGGATACTCCAGGTCAAGATATAGATTCAATAACTGGAATGTTAGCTGGAGGTGCACAAATAGTTGTATTTACAACAGGTAGAGGAACGCCTACTGGAGCACCTATAGCTCCAGTAATTAAGGTTACTGGAAACACCTTAACTTATAACAAGATGAAAATGAATATGGATATAAATGCGGGTAGAATTATTGATGGTGAAGCAACTATTGAAGAAATAGGAAAAGAAATCTTCGATGAAATGATAAAAGTTGCCAACGGTAAAAAGACTAAGGCAGAAAGTCTTGGACACAAAGAATTTGGAATTTATAAGATAGGAACAACATTCTAATAAATTTTAAATAATATAGGTGGACTAATGGGGTATTAACTCCCGTTAGTCTAAGATCTATGTTGAGTTGGAAAGACTAATTTATTAATATAGATAACAAAGTTCAAGGTTAAATTTATTAGGATTTTGAGAATCCTTCTGGTTCATGTGAAGATTTGCCCTCTTTAAATAAAAGAAGACCGAAGTAGCAACAAATGCTTCAAAATCACACAGAAGGAAACTTCAAAATCCCTAGAGTAATATAAATTGAATCTTAGAGTTGTCTATCTATAGCATCATATAAAAAATAAAAGGGGGAAGTATAATGCAAATCAAAAAGTCTATAGAAAAAGTACCGGGCGGTATGATGGTTATACCATTGATTCTAGGAGCATTTATTAACACTTTTTTTCCACAAGCTCTTGAAATAGGAGGATTTACCACAGCATTATTTAAAAAAGGTGCTGGGCCTCTTATTGGTATGTTTTTATTCTGTATGGGTGCAGGAATAAGCTTTAAGGCAGCTCCAAAGGCAATAAAAAAGGGTGCAGTAGTAACACTAAGTAAATTCTTAGTCGCAGTGGCAATAGGTCTTATAGTAGCTAAATTTTTTGGCGAAAATGGGTTGTTTGGACTTTCATCCCTTGCAATCATTGCAGCTATGTCTAATACTAATGGTGGTCTTTATGCTGCACTTACAGGGGAATTTGGTGATGAAACCGATATTGGAGCAATTGCAATAGTATCTATAAATGATGGCCCTTTTTTAACTATGGTAGCCCTTGGTTCAGCGGGTATAGCTAATATACCGTTTATGTCTCTTGTAGCTGTAATTATTCCTATTATATTAGGTATGATAATTGGTAATTTAGATGAAGAAATGAGAGAGTTTTTAGTAAAAGGTGGACCCGTACTGATACCATTCTTTGCCTTTGCTCTAGGGGCAGGAATTGATTTTAAAATGCTTATTCAAGCAGGATTGCCTGGATTCATATTAGGGCTTATGACTGTATTTATAGGTGGAATAGTAAATATTTATGCGGATAAACTTACAGGTGGTAGTGGTATAGCAGGTGCGGCTGCATCTTCAACGGCAGGAAATGCAGTGGCTACACCTATGGCAATTGCAATGGCAGACCCTACTATCAAGGCGTTGGCTACAGTTGCTACTCCACAGGTGGCAGCATCAACCATTATCCTTCAATATTTCCTCTGAAGCAACTTTGAAGAGCTGTTTTTACATCTAAATCTTTTCTATTAAAACAGCTCTTCTACGGAGCCTGAAGAGGATTATTGAAGGATATCTATAAGGAACTAGCGAGGCGAGTTAAATTATATATTATGAGCTAGCAAAAGAGGATTGCTTAATTCTCCTCTTCTAGCTTAATCAGATATTAAAAGAAGGAGAGCATAGATGATGAGCAAGAAGCTTGTAGTTATAGCAGATGATTTTACTGGATCAAATGATACAGGAGTACAATTTAGCAAAAAAGGTCTCCGAACTGTTGTAGTCAGCAATCTAGATTTCTTAAATGAAGCATTGAGTAACTGTGATGTATTAGTTGTAGATACAGAGAGTCGTTTTGACGACAAGGATAAAGCCTATGATAAAACGTATCATGTGGGAAGCTTTGCAAAGGAAAATAAGGTAGATTATGTTTATAAAAAGCTTGATTCTACATTCAGAGGAAATATCGGAGGAGAGATTGCAGGTACAATAGATGCAATGGGCATTGACCTTGCAATAGTAGCTCCAGCATTTCCTTCAGCTGGAAGAAAAACAGTAGAGGGTAATGTGTATGTTCATGATGTTTTGCTCGAAAAAACTGAGATAGCAAAAGATCCAAAAACACCTGTAAGAGAGTCATCTATACCTAAAATTATTTCACAACAGAGTGACAAAAATATTGCTGTTATTAGTAGAGAAATAGTTTTAAAGGGGAAAGAAGTATTAAATAAAGAAATAATGAGACTTAAAGAGAAGAGCATAGAAATAGTTGTAGTAGATGCAATAAATAATGATGACCTTAAGACTATAGCTGAAGCGATTGCTTTAGTTAATCAACAAGTATTAATGGTTGGTTCAGCAGGTCTTGCGGAATTCTTACCTGATACCTTAAAGTTAAAAGATACAAAGAAGAGCATAGCTGTGATAGTTGGAAGTGTAAGTGATATAACTAGAAGACAAGCTAACTATGCCGTAGAAAAATACTATGTAGAAGAAATTATAATTAATATTGAAAATATATTTAATTCAGATAGAGAAAATGAAAAAGAGAGAATTTTAAATAAAATTAATGAGCTGATAAGGTTAGATAAAGATATAATCATACGTAGTACCCAAACTGTAGAAGATGTAAAAAAAGCTTTTGATATTGGAGAAAAATTTGGTCTTAGCAGTTTTGAAGTAAGCGATAAGATAGCCCTCTTTATTGGAGAACTGACTAAGGAAATGCTTAATAATACAAAATTAGATGGACTCATGCTTACAGGAGGAGACATTGCCATAAAGACAGCCAATATGTTAGGTGTATCAGGAACTATAATTGAAAATGAGATTTTACCTGGTATTCCTTATGGATATTTTATACATGATACCTTTGGAGAAATACCAATAGTAACAAAGGCAGGAGGATTTGGTGAAGAGGATGCAATAGTTAAGATAATAGATTATTTAAAAAAGGAGTTTTGATAATGAATAAACATATGCCAATTATTGGAGTTACAATGGGTGACCCCTCAGGAATAGGACCAGAAATAATATTAAAGAGCTACTTAGATGACAATATAAAGAGTAACAGATTGATAGTTATTGGTGATTTTGGAGTTATGTCAGCTATGGCTGAAAAGCTTAGAATTAGCACAATTAAGCTTAATAAGGTGAATAGTGTATCTGAATGCAAATTTGATGAGCAAATTTTAAACGTTTATGATTTAAATAATGTAGATATTTCAAAACTAAAGCCTGGAAAAGTTCAAGCTATGTCAGGTAATGCAGCCTTTGAATATGTTAAAAAAGCTACCGAACTTGCTATGAAAAAGAAAATAGACGCCATTGCAACGGCTCCTTTAAATAAAGAAGCAATGCATAAAGCAGGGCATGTATATCCTGGTCACACAGAGATATTAGCTAAATTTACAGAAGCAAAAGACTATGCAATGTTTCTATATGATGAGGCCTTAAGGGTTATTCATGTATCAACCCATATATCTTTATTAGATGCAATAAAAGGTTTAAGGAAAGAACGAGTAGCTGCAGTGATAGATTTAGCTCATAATACAATGATAAAACTAGGATATGAAAATCCAAGAATAGCAGTGGCAGGTATAAATCCCCATGCAGGTGAAGGTGGCCTTTTTGGAGATGAGGAGATAAAAGAGATAATACCAGCCATAAAATTAAAAAGAAGTGAAGGTATAAATGTAGAAGGTCCTGAGCCTCCAGATACCGTATTTCTTAGAGCAAAAGAAGGCAGTTTTGACGTTGTCGTAGCCATGTATCATGATCAAGGACACATTCCTCTAAAGCTACTTGGATTTCATAGTGGAGTTAATATAACTGTAGGACTTCCTATTATAAGAACATCTGTAGACCATGGAACCGCATTCGGAAAGGCTTGGAAGGGTATAGCAAATGAAAGTAGTATGAAAGAAGCAATAAAATTAGCAATAAAACTTGCTTAACTAACAAATAGGAGTTATTCTTTCTGATTAAATTTCTTTACTTACTAAAAGGCGAATAACTCCTATTTTATATAAGATTTCCTGAGATAATCATATTTATCGGATGTATTTTTTAGGATCTTTATTAATAGTAGTTATATTTATACATTTTTGAAACTTATCACTATATCTTACTGATTCAGAGTTATATTGAAATACTCAGTAAGCATGTCAATGTCCCTGTCACCAAATTCAATTTCTTCTTTCTCAGATTCACAACCTTTTCTAATTCAATTTTTTTCTAAATAGTTTTTTAAGTAAGATGTCTAGTGTCATATATGACTTATCATATTTATTATTAAAGTCTGCTAAAGTTATGATGTTGATTAATGTTAAGCTCTGGTAAAAATGATGGGAATTAGCACATTAATATAAATTGCTACTTTAATACATTAATGATAAAATTAAATTGACCTCTTGTGCTAGTTACTCTAGCAGTATAGCTTTAAATATGCTTCAATGTTTCCTCTGAAGCGACTCCTAAAAGCTGTTTTTACCTCTAAGTCTTTTCTGTTAAAACAGCTTTTCTACGGAGCCTGAAGAGGATTATTGAAGAATATCTATAAGGAACTAGCGAGGAGAGTTAAATTGATAATATTTTACCAAATGGGAATTACAATCAGACAAAATCTTACAAGGGGGAATAAATTTGACAAGCTATTTAAGTAATTTATTTGACAAGTTAAATTCATTGGCTATTGTAATAATAGCTGCAATTGTTACTATACTTGTTGCAGCTTTTATTGCTACGTTAGTTCTTCGAAAAAGATATAGTGAAATTTATTACGATTTACAGGATAAAGAAAATAGGGATGCGGCTTTATTTGAAAGCAAGGTACTCAATTCAATAATAGATGACTATAAGATAGCTGCTAAGGGAAACAAGGAAATAAATACCCAGGCTATTATTGAAAAAAACTTTAATAGTGAACTTGCCTCACTTTATATGAGTGAAAGGTTTATTAAAAAGGCAGTATCATTAATGATCATATTGGGATTATTAGGAACTTTCTACGGATTAACTCTTTCTATCGGAAAGCTGGTTGAACTCCTTGCAAATACCAGTAGTTCAGATGTTTTAGGAAGTATGGATTCAGTTGTAGGAGGACTTATTAATTCTGTCAAGGGCATGTCTGTGGCATTTGTAACCTCTCTCTTCGGAATAACCTCTTCAATGCTCTTAACTGTAATCAATATATTTTTAGGAACTGAAGATGTTAGAGAATCAGTTATGGTGGAAATAGAGGAGTATCTGGATAATACGTTGTCGCATGGAATTGAAAAGGATATTGAAACACCAACAGCTATGGTCCATGACGAGCTTAGAACTACAATTAAGGAATTCAGTAATAAATTAGAAGAGAGTTTGAAGGAAATTACAGATGTATTAAGTTATAGATTTGCAGCAGCGGCAAGTGGTATGGAAGAGTTTTCTGCATCACTTTCTGAAAGTGTAGACAAATTTGATAAATCGTTGCAGACCTTTGTTGAGAACACTAGAGACTTTTCAGAGTTCAATCATCACCTTAGAACAAATATTCAAAGAATGAACGTAGCTTTTGATGATTTTACTGAAGACTTAAAAACTGGTACTAAAGATTTAGAAAAGGGTTATATATTAATAGGGCAGTTGTCTAAATCAGTCGAAGAACTTGCTGGAAAAATAGATAAGTAAAGGCAATAACACTATAAAAATAACTTTAAGGAGAGATTTTCTACGAGGAAATCAGGAGGGACATAATGAAAATTCGAAAAAGGAATTTTAAAAAGCACAGAGAGTCAGAAAACTTCTGGCCTGCTTTTACAGATATGATTTCTACCATAGCCTTGATTTTATTCTTCTTGATGCTCCTGGCATATATACAAAATATAATAACAGGTAAAAATCTTGAATTTGCAAAAAAGCAGATTATAGATACACAAAAGAGGCTGGAAGAGTCCAATGCTGAAATAAGTAGAGCTGAAAAGAGATTAAGACTTCTGAGGGACAAGCTTGAGGAAGTTAAAGCTGAGGTTGAAGAAGGGCAGATTGCATTAAAGCTGTCAGAAGAACAAATAGAAAAGCAAAAAGAAATAATAGCGGAGAGCAATAGAGAATTGGGACAGCTTAGGTCGAAGCTTAGAGGTATAGCAGTTTTAAGACTGGATGTATTAAAAAAGGTAAAGACATCGGTAGAAAGAGAATTAGGAAAAACCAATGATCGAGGTGAACAATTGGTTCTAATAAGTGATAACGGAAATATTGTTATAAATGAAGGTCTGGTTTTCGACTACGATTCATATACGATAAAATCTGAAGGTAAAAAGCTACTGGACCAACTTGCTATAGCCTTTGAAAGGGTCTTAGATGATGAGAGTATAAGAGCTAATATAGATGCGATAAATATACAAGGACATACTGATGACAGAGGGAGTTCGGAATACAATAGGGATCTCTCTTCTAAAAGAGCAACAGTAGTTGTAAACTATCTTATGAATTCAAACAAGGATTTGGAAAAAAAATATGGGCGTTACTTTGCTGCCAGTGCCTACTCTGAATTTAGACCAATAGAAGATGAACAAACTGAAGCTGCAAGAGCTAAAAATAGAAGAATAGAAATTTCAATTATTCTAAAAGACTCAAATATACAAAATGTAATAGATGAGTACTTAAAAGAATCTTTAGAAGTTTTTGATGTAAATCAATATGAATAATGATGTAAAAATAGATTAGGCCAGGTTTTGAACCCTGGCCCTTTCTATTAATACAGTGAAGTAGTATTCATTTTTTGTCTAACATTCTGAACTTCAGCGTTATCTGTAGCTATAGAATCGCTTAAACTAGGAGTAGCTGCAGAAGTCATACCATACAGACCAGCTGTTGTACCAGTCATACCAGCATTAGCTCCTGCACCAGATGCAGATTGATTCATTTTTTGTTTAACATTTTGAATTTCTGCAGCTCTAGTTGTTGCGGAATTCTTCAGGCTAGGTTGAGCTGCAGAAGTCATATTATTGGCTCCAGATATATTAGCGAATCCAGCATTAACCATTCCGGCATCGCCAGTTCCCATTCTTTTTCTTGCTTCGGCAAGCTCTAATTGTCTGATCTGGTTATTAGTATCCATCATATGACCTCCGTATAATTATTTGTAAGTCATTTAACTTACAAGCATATTATTTGAACTTTTATGTAAATATATAGCTTGTAATAATTTCAATATATAGAAAAAATTATTTGGATGTGTAAGATTTATCCATAAAGCTCTTGACTATGAGGAATAAAAGTTCTATAATGTGAGTGAGTAATCACTCACTAAAGAGGTGGAATTAAATGACTAAAGCTAAAAATACTGAAGAACGAATACTTGAAGCTGCAATAAAAATTTTTTCAGAAAAAGGTTTTTCAGCTGCAACCACAAGTGAAATTGCAAAGGAAGCAAAGGTTGCAGAAGGAACTATATTTAGATATTTTCCTAAAAAGAAGGAACTTTTGCATGGGATAGTACTCAAGGCTATAGATTTGTTTGGACAAAATGTAGTTGTAAATTCTCTGGAAAAAACAATAGAAGCAAATAAAGGAAAGGACACAGCGGAGCTTTTAAAGGCCATAATAATGGATCGAGTTAGTTTGTTCGAAGAGTATTTTCCCTATATAAAGGTAATATTTTATGAAATTCAATTCCATGATGACGTAAGAGAATTATTTTTTGATAAAATTGCAAAGGAACTAATTAAGATAGGAAAACAAATATTTAATGAAGGTAAAAAAAGAGGGGAATTTAGAGATATAAATCCCTTTATTGCTGCTAGATCCTTTGTTGGCATGGCCTTTATGATGATAATGCAAAGACAGTTTTTTTCAAGTGAAACTGTTTATGTGAACATTGAAGATGAAATAGAAGTGTTGATTGATATCTTTTTAAATGGAATAAGAAAATGTTGATATTCAACCTCAATTTATAAAGTAGTTTACTATAGATTTGGAGGTGTCTTTATGAAAAGAAAATGTTTAATATTATTAATTTTAGTAGCTGGTTTTCTAGCTGGATGTACGCTACATGTAGCATCCCCAGAAGTTTATACCGGAACTGTTGAAGCGGAAGAAACTGATGTTAGTACAGAAATAGGAGGTAAATTAACAAAAGTTTTTGTGGAAGAAGGACAAAAAATTAAAATCGGTGATAGGATAGCTAAGGTTGATACCACTGATTTAGAGATAAAGCTTGCTAAAGCTAAAGCTGCTTTAAAAATAAAACAGGCCAATCTCCAAGAGATTTTAGATGGAGCTAGAGGAGAAGAGATAAAAAATGCCAGGGCTAATTTAGATAAAATAGAAGTCCTTTTGGAAGGGTCAAGAAAAAACTATGATTATAGATTGGAGAACTATAATAAAATAAAGAAGTTATATGAAGATTCGGCAGCTTCAAAACAACAGCTAGAAGATGCCGAGACTTTATTAGATGCTGCAAATACAGAAATTAAAAGCCTCGAGAAACAACATGATGCTTTAAAGGCTCAATTAGATATGCTTTTAAATGGTGCTACTGATGAAAAAATAAAAATGGCTAAGGCAAATGTGGAAATGGCTGAGGCAGAGGTAAAATATCTTGAAAACCAAATCAGCAAAGGAAACTTGATTTCATTTGTTGATGGTGTAATTCAGAATGTTAATTATAATGAGGGAGAAATAGTATCTCCAGGGGGAAATATTGCGACAGTTGTAAACTTAAAAGATCTGTGGGTGAAAATTTATATTCCTGAGAAAAAACTCCATAAGATAGCTTTAAATAAAAAGATGAAGCTTTATACAGACTTTTTGAAGGATAAGAGCATTTCGGGAAAAGTAGTGTATATCTCAAGCGAAGCTGAATTTACTCCTAAAAATATGGAGTCTAAAGAAAATAAGGAAGAAATGGTCTTTGAAGTTAAAATAAAAATACTAGATAAAAGCCCTGAATTAAAGCCGGGAATGCTTGTTGATGTAAAATTGGAAGGTGAAATTTAATGGATAATCAATATTCAATTGATATCAATAATCTTACTAAAATATTTGGTGATTTTGTTGCAGTTGATGGCATAAACCTAAAGGTGCCAAAGGGTAAGATTTTCGGTCTTTTAGGGCCTAATGGTGCAGGAAAATCTACAACCATAAGGATGATTTGTGGAGTGTTGACTCCTACCAAGGGAGAAGGGAAAGTAGTTGGACTTGATCTATTAAAAGAAGGAGAACAAATAAAGCAGCATATTGGGTATATGTCTCAGCGATTCAGTCTTTATGAAGATCTGACGGTATTAGAAAATTTAAAATTTTATTCAGATATATATTCACTACCTAAAAATATTAGTAAAAATAGAATATCAGAGCTTATTAGAATGGCAGGACTGGAAGGTAAAGAAAAGGTAATAGCGGCTAATCTTTCAGGAGGATGGAAGCAAAGACTGGCTCTAGGATGTGCACTAATTCATAGGCCGAGGCTTTTAGTTCTCGATGAGCCTACAGCAGGAGTTGATCCGGTTTCTCGAAGGATATTTTGGGAACTGATTTACGAATTGGCTGTCCAGGGAATTACTATACTAGTAACTACTCATTATATGGATGAAGCGGAAAGCTGTGATGAAATTGCATTTATATTTAAAGGGAGTGTGCTAGCTAAAGGAACTCCTGAGGAGTTGATAAAGGATAGAAAGGGAAAAAATCTTGAAGATGTATTTATAAGCTATGTAGAAGAGCAGACAGGACAAAAAGTTAATTCTTCATTTGCTGAGATGAAGTTTCTACGTGGTATTGAAGAAGGTGATGGAGAATGAGTTTACAAAGACTTGTTACCATAATAAAAAAAGAATTTCTTCATATAAAAAGGGATAAAGCAAGTTTGGCTATAGCCATTGCAATGCCATTACTATTTATATTGATTTTTGGATATGCGGTAAATACTGATGTGGAAAATATAGATGTTGCAGTATTTGACCATGATAAAACTTTGGAAAGTAGAGAATTTATTAATAAATTTGCAAAGTCAAATTACTTTAACACTATGATATATACAAGTAATATAGACAAAATAGAGGAATTAATAGATAAAGGAGAAGTTAAGGGCGCTATAATAATACCGACAGAGTTTTCAAAAAAGTTAAAAAGAAAGGAAAATCCTCAAGTTCAGCTTATTATTGACGGCTCCGACCCTACAATAGCCAGAACAGCACTGCAAAGCGGCGTACTCATTGCAAAAATGTATTCTTTAACGAAACAGGAAAAGGATTTAAAAAAACAAGGAGTCTTCAGTAATAAAATTGGCGCTGTAGATATGAGGACTAGAGTATGGTATAATCCCAATTTAGAAAGTACCAGATTTACCATTCCAGGATTAATTGGATTGATTATGCAAAATATAACTGTTATGCTTACAGCTTTTACTCTTGTAAGAGAAAAGGAAAAGGGTACAATTGAACAACTTATCGTCACTCCAATCAAATCATCAGAATTAATTTTGGGAAAAATGATACCATATATTTTAATAGGTTCAATTGACTTTCTAATAGCTTTATTTTTTGGAACCTACTGGTTTAATGTTCCTATTCAAGGAGATTCCTTACTACTAATAACATTAGGATTGGGCTTTGTTATATGTGCTTTGGCTGTAGGGATGCTAATTTCAACGGTAGCTGAAAATCAACTTCAGGCAATGCAAATGAGCTTATTGTTTGTTCTTCCAAGTGTACTGCTATCGGGGTTCATCTTTCCAAGGGAGGCTATGCCGAAGTTAATTGAATTAGCAGGATATGCTATACCACTTACTTATTTTATAAAAATACTTAGGGGAATAATACTAAAGGGAATAGGTATAGAATATCTATGGAAAGAAGTAGTTTTTTTATTGATTTTTGGAATAATTTTACTTACTATAGCTTCGGTCAGATTTAAGAAAAGGCTTGATTAAAGGTAGGTGAAGGGTAATAAGAAGATGAAGGAAATGCAGAACTAAAGTTTTTTAAGTAGAGATATGATATAATCAAGAATAATACCTCAAAACAATATTAAGTTCACTGATGATTAACAGCAGGCAAAGAGGTGATGGGATGAGGGTATTTATTGCAATAGAGTTAGAGGATTGGCTTAAGGAATATATTTATGAGAAACAAAAAGATATAAAAAGAAACAGTATCAAGGGGAACTTTTCGAGAAAGGAAAATTTTCATTTGACTTTAAGATTTATTGGAGAAGCAGATGAAGAAGAAATAGAGAGAATAAAAAAAGCTATAGACAGAACTGCCGAAACCAGTAAACCTTTTAACATGCAGCTTGGAAAACTGGGATATTTTCCAAGAAAAAATAAAAAAATTATTTGGACAGGAATTAGCAATGGACAGAAAAAGCTTAGAAACCTTTTTGATATATTAGAGATAAATCTAGAAAAACAAGGTTTTGATAGGGAGGAAAGGGGGCTGAAACCCCACATTACCATTGCAAGGCAAGTTAGATTAAAAATAGATTTTGATAATTTAGCGGAAAAAATAAACATAGAATCTTTAAATATACCCGTGGAAAAGATTTCTTTGATGGAAAGTACAAGAGTTAATGGAAAACTGACATATAGGCCTATATATGTTAAAGAGATTAATACAGGGTCCTAACTTTAGAATTGAAGTAAAAAGAACGTTTATCCCGAATAATATATAAACTATACAGAAAAATCTTAATTTTAACAGAAAATTAACATAAAAACAACATAGATTTAACATCAAAGATATAATTTGTAATAGGGATGTATGAAAACCATGTTACATTCCTCTCATCGGTTCTTCCTGTTTATAAGCACAGATGTGGGCGCTTAAGGTTATCCTTAAGCGCCTTCGTCTTAAGAATATATATTTATTTTTATAAATTTTTAGTATACTATATATGTAGGATAAAGAATAATTTTCTAAAAGGAGAGTTCTTATGGGAAAAAAGAAAGTTCTAGTTGTAGATGATGAGCATCATATATTAGAATTGATACAGTTCAATCTTGAGGCTGAAGACTTCGATGTTACTACCTGTGACAATGGAGAAGATGCAGTGAGAATTGCAAACAATGAAGATATAGATTTAATGATACTTGACTTGATGCTGCCGGGGATAGGAGGACTGGAAGTGTGTAGGCTTTTAAGGGAAGAAGGGAAACACAATCTTCCTATTATAATGCTTACTGCAAAGGGTGAAGAAAGGGATAAGATAACGGGTTTAGATATTGGAGCAGACGACTACATTACAAAACCCTTCAGCATAGGGGAACTCATCGCTAGGGTTAAAGCGGTGTTAAGAAGAGCTATGGATAAGTATGATAATGATAAAAGTATAATTAAAGTGAAGGATATAACTATTGATATAGAAAAACATGAAGTTAGAAGGAATAATGAAACTATAGAACTGACATTAAAGGAATTTCAGCTTCTAAAAATGTTGGCTCAAAATAGAGGAAAGGTTTTATCAAGAGATGTAATATTAGATAAAATATGGGGATATGAATATTTTGGTGATACTAGAACGGTAGATGTTCATATCAGACATCTTAGAAAAAAAATAGGGGATGATAAAGGTCTTCTTATTGAAACGGTGAGAGGTGTAGGATATAAAATGAAGTAGGAGATTAGACAAATGAAGAAAAAAATATTTACAATTTATATTATATTATTACTTTTAGGGATAATACTTACAGGATTATTATCCTTAAGCTTTGTACGTATCAGTTATATAGATAATATTGAAAAGATGCTAATGACTAATGGAAATCTGATAAACACCCTAATTAAGGACAAATTAGATAAAAAAAATATAGATGAAATAGATTTTTCAAATCTTGCTCGTGAATATTCGAAAGAAGTCAATGCAAGGATTACTTTTATAGATAAAAGGGGTAAGGTCATTGGAGATTCAGAGATACCGAGGTCTAAGTTGCCTTTAATAGAAAATCATCTAAGCAGACCGGAAGTTCAAAAAGCTATGACTGGAGAACTGGGAAGGGGTAAACGATACAGTACTACGATAGAAATAGATTATTTTTATGTAGCAATTCCCTTAAAAAAAGACAATGAAATACTAGGTGTTACCAGGCTTGCATATCCTTTAACGGAAATCAATAAAATTAATGCTGGACTTATAAAAAATATATTTGTGTCAATAGTAATAGGTTTAGGTGCAGCCGTATTGTTGGGATATAGATATGTCAATCATGTAACGGAACCAATCAAAGAAATGACTGTCCTGGCTCAAAAAATAGCAAACGGTAACCTAAACAGTAGAGTATATGTAGAAAGCAGTGATGAAGTTAAGATACTTGCAGACACCTTTAATATAATGGCTGAAAAGTTAAAAATAAATATTTCTGAGCTCCAGGATAAAAATACTAAACTAAAGTCTATACTTACCAGCATGAAAGAAGGATTAATTGCTGTAGACAATAATAAAAAGATAATGCTTATAAATCCAGCTGCTGAATTTTTATTTGATATTGATACTATTAATACAAAGGGTGCACATATTTTAGAGGCTGTTAAAAATGATGAACTAAAGAAGATTTTGGACGAGATATTAAAGGAGAACGGTGCTTCCAAAACAGAAATTACGATAGAAGAGCCAACAATTAAAATTTTAAAAATATACACTGATTCTATAAGATTAAATGAGGATCCCAACAGAGTAATAGGTACTCTTATTTTAATTCAGGATGTTACCGAAGTACGTAAACTTGAAAAAATGCGAACTGACTTTGTTGCAAATGTATCCCACGAGCTCAAGACCCCCCTAACATCAATAATGGGCTTCATAGAGACGTTGAAAAATGGAGCTATTAATAATGAAAAGGTAAGAGACCGGTTTTTAAACATAATTGAAATCGAAACTGAAAGACTTACAAGACTGATTGATGACCTCCTAACCCTTTCTGATATTGAAAGTAATAAACTGAACTTTTCTAAAAATGAAGAAATTTCTGTTAGTAGCGTCTTATCGGAGATAGAAAGTATGATGGTAGAAATGGCCAAACAGAAAAACATTAAATATACTAGTGAGCTGGAGAAAGAACTATCTCCTATTTATGGTAGCAGGGATTGGTTCAAACAGTTAATGTTAAATTTGATAGACAATGCCATAAAATATACACCTGAGGGTGGGCGTGTTAAAGTTACGGCATATCAAAGAGAGAAAAATATATTTATATCCGTTAAGGATACGGGTATAGGAATTCCTAAGAAAGATATTCCCAGATTGTTTGAAAGGTTTTATAGGGTTGATAAGGCTAGATCTAGAAAGGTTGGAGGTACAGGTCTTGGGCTAGCCATAGTGAAGCATATAGTTATAGCCTTTGAAGGTGAGATAAAAGTAAAAAGCGAGGAAGGCAAAGGAACAGAGTTCTTAGTTAGGATACCAATTTAGTTTTGATGCTTTTTTCTTTTTTAGTTTTTTTCTATAAAATTCGGGTAATTATAGCAATAAAGATATAGTTGTAAGGTACGGGGGTGATGAATTTTTAGTAGTATTATGTGATAGCCATAGGGAATTTGCCGAAAAATATATAGATAGAGTTAAAAACAATCTTGTTGAATGGAATAGTAAAAATCAAATACTAGATCATGTTTTTACTTTAAATATAGGATACGACAAATATCAGGGATATAGAAATATACTGGAAGTAATTAATAATGCCGATAAGATGATGTATGAAAATAAATCGAAAAAATAGACAAGAGGAGTAAAGAAGCATGATAAACAAAGGAAAAGCAGTAACAAATATATTTAAAATCATTATAATTTTGCTTTTACCGATGGTAACACTTCTTAGCATACTAGAATATTACGCCTTCAATAAAGACTTTTATATGGATGAATATTTAAAGTATGATATTTCCAGCGAGACAAAAATGAGCTATGAAGAACTAGCAAGGGTTACGGATAAACTGATTTCATATATAAAGGGAGAAGAAGAAAATCTTAGAATAAAGGCAATTATTGACGGTAATATAAGTGAAGTTTTTGGAAAAAGAGAAAAAGCTCATATGATTGATGTGAAAGAACTATTTGCTAAAGGACGTAGATTAAGAAATACTGGTTTGATAGTTACAGTTATATCAATTATATTAGTCCTTTGGTTTTCTCGGAATAGAAAAGAGGATACATTTAAAATTATGTTTTGGTCAGGTATAATACCTTTATTCACTATAGGTATACTGTTTATATTGGTTACTATAGATTTTCACAAGTATTTTACTTATTTTCATAAGATTTTCTTTGATAATGACTTGTGGCAACTTAATCCTAAAACCGACGTACTTATACAGATGCTACCTTTAGGCTTTTTTACTGATATAACTATAAGAGTTTTAATATGGTTTATTGGAATATCTGTGTTTATGACCATAATAGCATATTTTAAGTTAAGAAAAATCAGAATTGATAGAAACAGCACTCATGTATAAACTTGATGGTTTTGGAAAATAATACTAACATACAGTATTTCTCTATATTATGTAAAAACATATATTGCAAAAAAGAAGGAAAACAGACTTTTTATATGGAATGAGTAATATAGAGGAAAATACACGTATTTACTTTAGGGGGATTTTATTTGATGGATTTAAATGATTTTCAAAAAGGCATCATCGAAATGGCATATCAGAGCCACAAGGATTTTGTAGAGGAAAACCGAGAGGCTGTAAAGATTGCCAACGAGACCTTAAAGGAATTTCACAGAGAAATAGAACTTTGGGATGACAGCAAGGACATAGAATTTATTTTTGCAGACAACAATGAAAAGTACTTAATTGGAGAAAGACCCAATAATATATGTGATGAAGGTAACGCTAATCATACGAGAAAAAATTTCATAAAGTTCATGCATGATAAAAGAACAAAGAACATTGTAAAAAAGATGTTTAACTTGAGAAAAAAAAATGAACTTGACTTTACTATTCCTGCCAGGGTATATAAGCTAGCCCTTTTCGATCACTTAAAGGAATACAAATTTAGAGGAGATAAACCTTGGCTTTATACCCTCAGATTTGTGATAATGACCTTCCCGGAGCTATTTACTACAATTGCCGATAGAAAGAAGCTCTTCAAAACTGCAAAGATTTTACAATTTCAAAATGTAAGGGACGATAAGAAAAATTATAGATTTGAATTGGTTGAGTTTCAGATTCGGTCGGCCGTAGATTCTTATCTAAAGGAAATGGGAGTGTTAGATGACTTAACCTTATGGGGAAACGCAGCAGTTGCCTACAATATAGTAGATGAATACAAGAGAGCATAGCGTAGATATTTTATCTACGTTTTTTCTTTTTTAGATTCCCTTATTTAATATCCACTCCCAATTTAGTATAATTAATATAACTAAAGCGTCAACTCCTATACTGAGGTGATACAGTGAGAATTAGATATATAATTGGAAGAGCAGGGACGGGTAAGACCCATTTGATATTTAAAGAAATAAACAGCAGATTACAGCAGGAGCAAGAGAATCATAAACTAATTCTTTTAGTTCCTGAGCAGTTTACTTTGCAGGCTGAGTTTGATCTTATATATAAAAATAAGCTTTCCGGGATAATGAGGATTCAGGTATTGAGTTTTGACCGGCTTGCCCACAAGGTTTTTGATGAAGTAGGAGGACTAAAAAGGATTGACATAAATGAACTTGGAAAGATTATGGTATTAAGAAGACTGTTTGACAAGTATTCAAAGGATTTAGAAATTTATCAGAAAGCCACTAAACAGGAAGGTTTTTTATCCAGTTTTTGCGAACTTATATCTGAGTTTAAGAAAAATGACATATCTCCAGAACTTTTAAAAGAAACTTTTCATTCCCTTGAGAATGAAAACATGCTGAAGAGAAAACTTCATGATATAGGTTATATGTATGAAAAGTTTAATGAATATATGGGCGGAAAATATACTGATGAAGAGGATAAATTCAACATGCTTATAGAAAAAATTCAGGATGCAAAGTTTCTAGATGGAGCAGAGATTTGGTTAGACGGTTTTAGCGGATTTACACAGCAGGAATACAAAATAATAGAAAAACTTATTCTAAAAGGAAGAAAAGTTAATGTAAGTCTAACATTGGATTTGAATGAATCAATTAGAGATAGGGATCTGTTTACAACAACAAGGGAAACATTTAATAAATTACGGCAGATAGCCAGAAGACATAACGTAAAGGAAACTAAAACTGTTTTAAATGGAACCTTTAATAGGCCAGAAGAACTTACACACCTTGAAAGTGAAGTATACGCTTATCCCTATAAAAGATATAAAGGCAGGTTAGAGTGTATAGAAATGTTTGCAGGTACTAACCAGTATACAGAAATAGAAAATGTAGCCTGCAGGATTATATCCTTGGTAAGGGATAAGGGGTATAGATGGAAGGATATAGCTTTAGTAAATGGAGCCATGGATATATATGGCCCTACAATAAAAAGGGTTTTTAATGAATATGGTATACCCTTCTTTTTGGATGAAAAGAGAAGTATAATGAACAACCCGATAATTAAGCTAATATTATCGGCTTTAGATATAATTCGTAGGCATTTTAAATATGAAGATGTATTCAGATTTATAAAAACTGGTTTTTGTGGCCTAAATAAAGAAGAATATGAGAAATTAGAAAATTACGTTTTGAAATTTGGTATAGATGGAAACAGGTGGCTTGAGGATTTCAAATATGAAGAAGAGGATCTTGAGGAAATTAATGAAATACGAAAAAAGTTCGTAGCCCCATTTATTGATTTGAAGACTAAAATAAAGAATAAAAGCCAAGTGTCGGATTTAAGTACATACATATTTCAGTTTCTTTCAGAATTAGATATTGAAGAAAAGCTTGATAGCTGGATAGAAAGGCTTAAAGAAGATGGAAGACTAGAATACGTAAATGAAAATACTCAGATATGGAATATAGTTATGGAGGTATTTGATCAGCTAGTAGAGATTTTAGGAGATGTTAAGGTAAGCTTAAAGGAATACGCCAAGATTTTAGAAGCGGGCTTTTCCCAATACGAAGTAGGTATCATACCTCCTACCATAGATCAGGTTTTTGTAGGTAATTTAGAAAGGTCAAGAAGCCACGACATAAAGGCCCTTTTTGTAGTAGGAGTAAATGATGGGATATTACCCTCTGGACTTGGTGATGAAGGACTTCTTTTAGACGATGAAAAGATGGTGATAAAGGATATAGGGATCCCCATATCTTCTGACTGTGAGACTAGAGCAGCGGAAGAGAGGTTTTCCATCTATACTGTTTTAACCAAACCTTCGGAATATTTATGGATTAGTTACGCCCTTTCCGATGCTGAAGGAAGTGCATTAAGACCTTCAATACTGGTTGATAGGATAAGGAAACTATATCCTAAGCTGGAGATTAAAAGTGATATAGTAAGGGCTTATGGCGACGAAGATAAGGAAAAACAGCTTAACCTGATCTCAACCCCCTTTTCCACTTTTAAATACTTAATTGAAAGCTTAAGATTGAAAATTGACGGAAATTCTGTAAATTCGCTATGGGATGAGGTATATGAATGGTATTACAATGATGAAGCTTGGAAAAAAAGACTAGGTACAATTATAGAAGGTTTATTTCACAATAATCAGGAAAGTTACATAGGAGAGGAGAGAGCAAGAACGCTCTATAATGTGCCCCTTAAATCAAGCATTTCAAGGCTAGAGAAGTTTGTTAACTGTCCCTTCGCCCATTTTATAAACTATGGACTAAATCCAGAGGAACGAAAGGAATATAAAATAAAAACTCCCGATATAGGTAGAATTTTTCACGATTCCATGGAAAAATTTGCAAAGGCTCTTACTCTGGAAGAAATAAGCTGGAAGGATCTTGGCAGAGAAAAGTGCGATGAGATTGTTGAAAGAATAATTGATGATATAGCTCCGGAATTTGAAAATAAGGTGCTGCTAAGCAGCCATAGGTATAAATATCTTATAAAGAAATTGAAAAGGGTCGGTAAAAGGGCGGCATGGACCCTTACGGAACATATTAAAAAAGGTGATTTCAATCCTTCCTTTTATGAAGTAGGATTTGGGGAAGGTAGCTATAGCAAGGTGCCACCTATAATAATCGAGCTTCCAAATGGAGAACAAATAAAGCTAGAGGGAAGGATTGACAGGGTAGATATTCTAAAGGACAAGGACAGAAGTTATGTTAAGATAATAGACTACAAATCAGGTAACAAAAAATTTAGTCTTTCCGATGTATACTATGGATTGCAGATTCAGCTCATAGTTTATCTTGATGCGATAATGGAAAACGCAGATAAGTTAGTTGCCGATGATGTCCATCCTGCAGGGGTATTCTATTTTAAGCTGGATGATCCTATGATTGAAACAGAAGAAGACAATACGGAAGTGATAGAAAAGGAGATAATGAAGCAGCTAAAATTGGATGGAATAATAGCTAAGGATATAAAGATAGCAAAGGCCATGGACAGAGATATAGAAGATGAAAGAAGTTCCTATGTTATACCTGCGGCTTTAAAAAAGGATGGAGATTTTGCCAAGTATTCTTCAGTGCTGGAAGAAACAGACATAATCTATCTCATAAAGCATGTTAGAAACCTGGTGGTAGAAATAGCAGGGGAGATACTGAAGGGAAATATAAAAATAGAGCCCTGCAAGGTGAAGGATAATGTGTCCTGTAATTACTGTCAATATATTGGTATATGTCAATTTGACAAAAACTTTGAAAACAATAATTATAGAGTCATAAAAAAGCTAAAGGATGAAGAAGTTATAGAAAAAATAAAGGGAGAAGTTAAGGGGGATAAGGATGCCCAACTGGACTAAAGATCAAGAAAAGGCAATAAAGCTAAGAGGCAAGAATCTACTAGTCTCAGCGGCGGCTGGCTCCGGGAAAACAGCAGTATTAGTGGAAAGGATAATAAGACTTATTATGGAAGATATGATAGATATAAATAAACTTTTGATAGTTACCTTTACCAATGCAGCTGCCGGTGAAATGAGGGAGAGGATTTTGGATGCACTAATAGAAGAAATTGAGAAGGGTTCAGACAGGGAAGAACATTTAAGAAGACAGATTACCCTTTTAAATAGGTCATACATAACTACCCTTCACTCTTTTTGTATAGATGTAGTTAGGAAAAACTTTCATTTGACTGATATAGATCCAACCTTTAGAATAGGAGATTCCACAGAAACCAATATAATTGTTCAAGAAACTTTAGATGAACTTTTAGAGGAGGAATATGAAAAGGGCCATGAGGATTTTATAAAACTGGTTGAAGGCTTTGGCGGAAATAGAGAAGATATAAAGCTTCAGGAGCTGATTCTTAGAATATATGGATTTATTCAAAGTAAACCCTATCCTGAAAAGTGGTTAAAGGAATCCATAGAGGAATTTAATATTTCTAAGGAAGAATTTGAGAGAAGCCAATGGATTAAAACTATAAAGGACAGTATCGACATAGAGCTAAGGGGAGCACGGAACATCATAGAAGAAGCTATTAAACTGTGCAATGCGATAAATGGACCCAAAGAATATGAGGAAGCTCTCTACGGGGATCTTGACAATATAGATAATCTTTTAAAAAGCTTAGAAATAAGTCTAGAGAGGTTTTATATGGATATACATGATGTAGACCATCCTAAGCTAAAGCGAATTAGTGGTAACAGGAAGGATGAGATTGATAAGGCTTTACAGGATGAAGTTAAGGAACTGAGAAAAAAATATAAGGACAGTCTTAAAAATTCAATAATAAACAAAATACTTATTAGAAACGTCGATGAATACTTGAAGCAGCTTAACTCCATGTATCCCGTAATGAAATATCTGGGTAATCTGGTCATCAGATTTGCAGAAAAATATGGTGAAAAAAAACTCGATAGAGGTATATTAGACTTCAATGACCTTGAGCACTATGCTCTAAAAATTCTGGAAAATGAAGAGGTCCAAAAGGAATATCAAAGCAAGTTTGACCATATATTTGTTGACGAATATCAGGACAGCAATATTGTTCAGGAAACCATTCTAAGCCGTATAAAAAGAGAAAACAATCTGTTCATGGTGGGAGACGTTAAGCAAAGTATATACCGGTTTAGACTGGCAGATCCATCCCTGTTTATAGAAAAGTATGAAAGCTATACAAAGGATGGAGACGGAATAAATATGAGGATAGATTTATCTCAGAACTTTAGGACTAGAGAAGATATTTTAGAAGGTATAAACTTTTTATTTAAAAATATAATGTCAAAAAATCTAGGAGAAATTGACTACAAAGAAGATTCCTTTCTTTATAAAGGCTTAGAATTTGAAAAAATTGAAAATTCAGAGATAGAACTCAACATTATTGAAAGTGATACAGAGGACCTTGAAGATATAGATGAAGAACTTGAGGAAATGTCTAATATTGAGCTTGAGGCCAGATTTGTTGCAAATAAAATAAAAAGTCTTATAGGAAAAAAAACCTATAACGCCAAAAAGAAAACCTTTAAAACTATAGAATACAGAGATATAGTTGTACTTTTAAGGTCACCAAAGAACTGGGCCCCGGTCTTTACAGAGGTCTTTAATAAAGAGGGAATACCCGTTTATTCCGATGATAGTTCAGGGTATTTCGATACTATTGAGATAAATATGTTTCTAGACTTACTAAAACTTATAGATAATAAAAGGCAGGATATACCACTATTGGCGGTTATGAGGTCTCCAATAGGTAAGTTTACGACTGAAGAGTTAATAAAAATAAGACTTGGACACAGAGAAGGAACATACTATGAAGCCCTTGAAAAATATTTGGCTAGTGAAGAGGATGGCCTTAAATGGAAAATTAAAGATTTCATAACCCAAATAGACAAATGGTCTGAGGAAGCCAGATTTCTAAAGCTGGATGAGTTCATATGGAAGCTTCTTATAGAAACCGGATATTATCACTATGTTGGTGCAATGCCGGGCGGAATTCAAAGACAAGCAAATTTAAGGATACTGGTAGACAGAGCCAGTCAGTTTGAAAAAAGTGCAATCAACGGATTGTTTCTGTTTTTAAGATTTATTGACAAACTTACAAAGAGTAAGGGAGATATGGGTAGTGCCAAAACCCTCGGTGAAAGTGAAAATGTAGTCAGGATAATGAGCGTCCATAAAAGCAAGGGCTTGGAATTTCCAGTGGTCATTTGTGCAGGTCTGGGAAAGCAGTTTAATCTTAAGGATACCCTGCAGGACATACTGCTTCATAAAGAACTGGGGCTAGGACCAAAATACATAGATATCGATAAGAGGATATACGGACAGACATTGCCCCAAATAGCAATAAAGAGAAAGATGAGAATCGAAAATTTATCAGAGGAGATGAGGATACTCTATGTGGCTTTGACGAGAGCCATAGACAGACTCATACTCTTAGGTACAGTCAAGGATTTATCCAGGGAAAGCAAAGGTTGGTGTAGGGGAACATCTCTATACAATTTACTGAAAGGTAAAAATTATCTTGACTGGATTTGTTCTGCTTTAGTGAAGCATAGAGACGGAAAGGTCATAAGAGAATTATCTGAAACACCTTTTGACGAAAGCTTTATAGATGAGAAAGATAAATCTAGATGGAATGTGAACCTGATAAACAAGGGAGATATAATTCTAGAAGAAAATGAAAGACTAAAGGATATGAAAAAGCAGCGAAGGGAACTTGAAAGCTTTATGATTGAAGGAAAACCTAAATATAAAGAAATCATAAAAAGAAGGTTTGAATGGAATTATGGATATGAAAGCGCAGTAAAGATTCCTTCTAAGTTAGCGGTAAGCGATATTAAAAAGGCTTCAAATAAAAATATAGATAGTCTTGCATACAAAATTCCGTCCCTTGTAAAGCTGCCTAAATTCATAGAGGGTACAAAACCATTTACTAAGGCGGAAATAGGTACTATTGTACACTTTGTGATGCAGCATCTAGATTTAGATCATATCTCAAACATAAGCGAGATAAGTGAGCAGGTTGATATGATGGTGGAAAAAGAGCTTCTTACTGAGGAAGAAGCTAAGGTTGTAGACTGTGAAAAGCTAGTAAAATTTTTTGAGGGGACCATAGGTAGCAGAATGCTGTCTGCAAAGAAGGTATACAGGGAAACCCCTTTTATTCTTAGCAAAAGGGCCTGTGAAGTGATAGAAGGACTTGAAGACTGCGAAGAGGAATTGTTAGTGCAGGGTATTATAGACTGCTACTTTGAAGAAAATGGAAAGCTTATACTTCTAGATTATAAGACCGGAGATGTATTTGATGGTGATATAGGAAACATGGTATCTAGATATAGAGTTCAGATGGAACTCTATAAAGAAGGTCTGGAAAGAATAACTGGCAAAGAAGTAAAGGAAAGCTACATCTATCTATTTGATATCGATGAGGCGGTGAAGATACAGTGAAAATATTACACACTTCCGACTGGCATTTAGGTAAATATCTGGAAAATCAGAGTAGATTAGAAGAACAGGAAAAATTCATAGAGGAATTGATTGAAATTGCTGAAGAAAAACAGGTGGATATGGTAATAATAGCAGGTGACATATACGATACCAGCAACCCTCCGGCTAGAGCTGAAAAACTTCTCTACAGAGCACTAAAAGCATTGGGTAAGAACGGAGAAAGGATAGTACTAACAGTAGCCGGAAATCATGATAACCCAGACAGACTTATTGCATCAACACCTCTAGCCAAGGACCACGGAATAATATTACTAGGAACTCCAAAAGACGTAATAGAAAAGGGACCCATAGGAAAACATTTAATACTAGAGTCCAGTGAAGGATATATTTATATGGAAATCAATAATGAAAAAGTAGTAGTCTTAACTCTACCATATCCAAGTGAGCAAAGACTCAATGAGGTTTTGGGAGACGTAAGGGATGAAGCCGACCTTCAGAGAAGCTACTCAGAAAAGGTTGGGGAGATATTTAGTAATCTGTCGGATAAATTTAGTGATGATACTATAAACATATGTGTAAGCCATTTATTTGTAATGGGAGGGGAGACTTCAGACTCTGAAAGAACTTTGCAGGTTGGAGGAGGAATGACCGTTCATGCCAATATGCTCCCTCAGAAGGCTCAGTATATAGCCTTAGGACATCTACATAAGCCCCAATCAGTGAAGGATACAAATATAAAGGCTTACTATTCTGGATCTCCCATACAATATAGCAGAAGTGAGATAGGTTATAGCAAATGTGTTTATATGGTAGATGTTGAGGTTGGTAAAGAAGCAAAGGTGGAAGAGGTGTTTTTAAAAAATAGAAAACCTATCGAAGTTTGGAAATGTGATGGAATAGGTCATGCAATAGATATGTGTAGAGAAAATCGGGATAGAGAGGTTTGGGCTTATTTAGAAGTTAAAACTGACAGAGTATTAAATCAGTCAGAAATAAAGGAAATTAAAAAACTAAAGCCCGATATACTATCTATAGTTCCCATAATAGAAGAATCAGAAATAAATAATGAATCTAGGGAGGATTTCAAGGAAAAAAATATAGTAGAATTATTTAAAGAGTTTTATTTTAGAGAAAGAAAAGTGGAACCAACAGAAGAATTTATGAAACTATTTGAAGAAATAGTAGGGGAAGAGGGTGACGAAAATGAAGCCTAAGCTCCTTAGAATATCGGGACTTAATAGCTTTGTAGAAGAACAGACTATAGATTTTTCAAGACTTATAGAAAAGGGACTTTTTGGAATTTTCGGTCCCACGGGCAGCGGTAAATCAACCATACTGGATGCGATGACAATAGCCCTGTATGGCCATATTACCAGAGGTACAAAGGAGTTTATAAATACTGAAACCGATAAGTTGTATGTTAGCTATGAATTTGAAATCGGAGGGACAGAGGGAAGAAAGAGTTATAGGGTAGAAAGAAGCATAAAGAAAAACGACAACGGTGGAATAAATACTGACTTTGCAAGGCTATCATTTTTAGATGATGAAAATAATGTTACGAAGATTATAGATAAGGTAACGGAAATTAATGAAGAAATAACGAAAATCATAGGGTTGAATCATAATGATTTCACGAGGTCTGTAGTTCTTCCTCAAGGAAAATTTAGTGACTTTCTAAAGCTTTCGGGAAGTGACAGAAGAAATATGCTTGAAAGAATTTTAGGTTTGGAAAAGTATGGGGGCAAGCTCATAGATAGGATAAGAATAGCAAAGAAAAAAGAAGAAGACAGACTGAGAACTCTAAATGGAGAGTTAAATAGATTTGAAGGAGTTGAAGAAGAGAATATTAAATCCTTAAAATCTCAACTAGAAGATATTCTAAAGGAAGAGAAAAAACTCAAAGAGGAAATATTAGGTATTGAAAGAAAATATGAAAGACTCAGCAGGGTGTGGGATTTTCAGCAGGAGTTGAGCAAATACATTGAAATGGAAAAGAAGCTTAGCTTACAAGAAAAAGCAATCAAAGCAAAGAAGGATAAATGTACTAAAGGTAAAAATGCTCGAAATGCTAAACCTTATTTAGATAGATATGATGATACTTTAAAGGATATAGAAGTCAACAAAAAATTATTGGATAAAACCATAAATACAATTAAAGACTTAAAATTAAATATAGATAAGACTGAAGAAAAATATAAAGCAGCCTTTGAAAGGAAGGAAAAAGATTTACCTCTTTTAATTGAAAGAGAAGCCCAGATAAAGCATGCTATTGAGCTTAAAAGGGATATGGAAAAGCTAAAGAGTGAAAGAGAACAACTTCTGGAGCAGTTTGACAAATATAGACTAACAATAGATAAAGCTCAAATAAATATTGAAAACATACAAAGGAATAAAGTACAATATAGCGAAGAAATAGAAAAGACAGAAGCAATAATTAACAAAATTAAGATATCGCCGGAATACCGAAACAAGCTGACTAAGGCCTTAGAACTTGAAAAGAAATTTGAAAACCTTACTAAGGATAGTAAAGAGAAAACAGAATACATAAAGAAACTAAAGAAAAATATATTTGAAAATAGGGATGAATTAGAAAAAATACTAAAAAATCTAGAGCATAAGGGGAAAAAGCTATCTGATGTAAATAACAAGCTTAGGCAATTAGAAAATAATGCTCCTAATGACACTGAGTCTATATTAAACCAAGAGATCGAGCTTCAACAACTAAAAACAAAATTAAGTACTGCAAAAGAAAATAAAGAAAAAAAAGAAAATATTAATAAAGAGATTGATACAATTGTAAAAAATAGAAAAGAGAGTGAACTAAAGCTTGATTATTTGAACAATGATTTAGAAGCAAACGGCAAGGAACTTGAAAACGTAAAGAAGGAGTTAAAGGAGCTTGAAAGGATTTATAGAGCAAGCATATTTGCAGCCGAACTTATAGAGGGAGAGCCCTGTCCGGTATGCGGGTCCCATGACCATCCAAATAGGGCTAAGCCCATTCAAGAAGATACGATAGAGAAGATTGAAGAGATAAAAAGCGGGTTGGAACAGAGAAGAAGGGAACTGGAAAATGAAATAAGCAAACTAGTTGTAGAGATTAAAAGGGATTTAGAGGAAGAAGAAAAAAAGAAAAAAGAGTTAAATACATATATAGTTAAATTAGGTGATATAAATATTGATAAGATGGAAAAGAGCTTAGAAATAAAAGCTAAGGAGATAGAAAAGGCAAAAGCTGACCTTAAAAGTTGGCAAAATGAAAATAAAGAAACAAAAATCCTGTTTGAAGAGATAAAGGATAGAAAGGCGGCTTTGGAAAATCAAAAGGTCAGATTTGAAGAAACGTTGAAAAAGGATAACGAGAGATTAAAAGAGGAAACAGACAGTCTAGGACAGATAAGAGAAGAGTTAGAAACTATTTCAAGATTATATAAAGACGCTAAAAAAGATTTGAAACTAGAAAATATTGAGTCAAAGCTAGCTGAAGTAAGAAAAAATGACGAAGAGCAGGTTAGACTCGAGAATAAATTAAAGAAACTGAGAAGTGAAGTTAAGCTGTTAGACTATGATAGAGAAAAATTAGATAAACAGCTTAATGAAGCTAGAGTTGAAATAGGAAAAATAGAGGAAGCCGCCAAAGAAAAGAAACAGATAATACAAGAGTACAAAGACAAAATCTATAAAATAATAAAAGATAGAGATCCTGAAGTTTATTTGGAAGAAACAAATAAATATAAGGCTCAAATATTAGGAGAAGAGGAGAAGCTAAGAAAAAAAATTGAAGAAGAAAGAAAAGAATTAAATAAATTACAGGAAAAAAAGGTAGGCTTGGAGAATACAAATAAGACCTTGGAAAATTCTTTAAATAATATTGATAGTGAATTGGATAGAGTTCTTCAAGAAAATAACTTTAAAAATATAGAAGAAGCAAAGAAGAGCCTAATTTCTTTAGAAGAGATCCAGGCATTAGAAGTAGAAATAGAGAAATATGATGATGAAATGAAAAAAATAAGAAATAATATTACTACCTTGAGAAAAAAATTAAAGGGAGAATCGATAGAAGAAAAAGAATGGATAAAGTTAAAGGAAGCTAGAAAAAATAAAGCAGAAAAATATAATAGTCTGTTAGAGGAAATAGGTAAGAAAAAAGAAAAAATCCATGAAATGGAAAAAAATTTTAATAGTGTAAAGGAACTTGTGAAAAAAATCAAAAAAGTCGAATATAAGGTAGACATGTTAAATGACATGTTCAAACTTGTATCGGGAAATAAATTTGTTGAGTTTGTTGCAGTAAGCCACCTTAGATATATCGCTAGAGAAGCATCGAAAAGACTCATGGATATTACAAATAAAAGGTATAGTTTAGAGTTAGACAGTAAGGGAAATTTTATAATATGTGATAACTATAACGGTGGTGTGAGAAGGGACTGTAACACTTTGTCAGGAGGAGAAACTTTTATGACATCTCTTTCTCTTGCCCTTGCTTTATCAACTCAAATTCAGCTTAAAGGAAATGCATCGATTGAATTTTTCTTCCTGGATGAAGGTTTTGGAACTCTTGACAATGGACTGTTGGATATGGTAATGAATTCCCTTGAAAAATTGCATCAGGAAAAATTGTCGGTAGGTATAATAAGTCATGTTGAAGAACTTAAAAATAGAGTACCGATAAAGCTAATAGTTGAACCTGCACAAGCCGGTTTATACGGGACAAGGGTGGGTATAGAAAGAAACTAATATATTTTGTATATCTATCGGTATAGAAGGAAGCTGCATAGGAATCGGGCTTAATTTTTGTGTCGATGCCTATTACTGAGAATCTTCCAACCATTTCCTGAATTAGGTCCCTTGTAGCCCCATTTCTTCCAACATCTATATGGGCTTCAAGGGAAAAATCTGCTCATTTATGAGCAAAGGGCATTAGAATATTAATTATCTCTGAAACTTTTTCATAATCTATTAGATAAATCAGCTCTTGGGCAAGTGAGGTTTCAATTGATATTTTTTCCCTAAGACTATTGATTCTTCTAGGAACTACATATTCTTTGATGCAGCCCCAAGCTCCTTTGCCTATACCATCTTGACCAATGCGATGAAGATGTATTGCAGTAATAAAACGAGTAGAAGTTCTTGCATGGGAATCGGTGCCTATAGCCAACTTATAGTAGGAGATGGGGTCTTATCTAATAAATTTTAAAATATTTTGAAAGACCTCCTTGAAGGTCATTCGAGAATTTGTTGAATTGCTAAAAACCATTTTGTTTAAATAATCTATCTTCTCATTAAACAAGATGATATTCTCCTTTTTTAAAAGGTATTATATAAATATAATACCTATTCTATGTAAATTAGATGTTAAGATTTGGGCAATCCTATGTAAAAAATAAGGAGTTGGTTTTATGGACTTAAGCAAAGAATTAAGGGTAGCAAAGGAGCTATCTATCAGGGCAGGGAGTGCTATATTAAAGGTATATGCAGATACCTTTGACATAGAATATAAAGAAGACGAAAGCCCTATTACTCTTGCAGACAAAAATTCAAATAAAATAATTGTAGAAGGACTTAAACGAGAATTCCCTGAGTACGCAATACTTTCAGAGGAATCTGAAGATGATAAAGCAAGACTTAACAATGACTGGTGCTGGATAGTGGACCCCTTGGATGGAACTAAGGAATTTATAAAGAAAAACGGTGAATTTACTGTAAATATAGGCCTTTCCTATAAACATAAGGTTGTACTTGGTGCTATTTATTTGCCTGTAACTGGAGAACTTTATTATGCAGCAAAGGGTATAGGAGCCTTTTATCAAAGCAAAGGGATAAATGAAAAAATAAAGATTTCTAATAGAACAAAGAACTTAAGGCTTGTAATGAGCAGATCCCATGCCACAGATAAGCTAAAGCAGTTGATAGAAAGAAATAAGGATAAAATATCCCAGGTCGCAGTTGCTGGAAGTTCCTTAAAAGGATGTCTCATTGCAAAGGGTGACGCAGAAGCATATTATAGATTTAGCTTGACTAAGGAATGGGATACTGCAGCTATGCAGTGTATAGTTGAAACAGCCGGTGGTATATTCAAACAAATGGATGATTCTGATATGATTTATAACAGAGAAAACACATTCAATGAAAAAGGCTTTTATGTTTTAAATAGGATTGAAAATAAACTTACATAGTATTTAAGTTCCTTTTTGAACATTTACATATTTTTGACTGCTTTTATTTTTCCTGGTTTTTAGCAGCTGTTGAATATTTTTAATGTAGTTTTCATCGCTGCTTATTCTAATGTGACTGTTAAGTAGATACTCATTTCGAGTCTTTGGAAATCTGGTATTGAGTACATTGTCCTTTATAGTTTTTGCCACAGGTCTGCTTTTGATATGTGTATGTGCCTTTTCAAATCCACATTTACCAACTTTGGTTAGATTAATAACTAAAAAGCCATTGTTTGAAGGCCTGATTATGATATTATCCATTACAGCTTTACCTTCTTTCCCTTGAATATTTTCTTTGAAAAGACTTTTCCTACTATTATTTTATTTTTATTTTTCAAAAATAGTTACTATATTTATCTCACTTGATTATAACACCCTCACTTGTAGAAGTGAGAGATAAAGAGAAGTCAGTCATCGGATAAAAAAACTCCTACTAAATTGTTTAACTTTTATGTCGTCGACCTTCGACAAGGATTATATTTTTTTGCTCTATTCTTATTTATAAAAAAATTTGTGATATAATTTATTTAGTCCATTATTTATCCCATTGGATTGGAGAGTGAGTTTATGGATAGTAAAGCTATGGAATTTTTAGAAAAAATGTATTTAGAGTTTAGTTGAACAAATTGACAAACGGTTTGAACAAATTGACAAACGGTTTGAACAAATTGACAAACGGTTTGAACAAATTGACAAACGGTTTGAACAAATTGACAAACGGTTTGAACAAATTGACGAACATTTTAACAAACTTGAAGGAGAAGTACAAGATAATAGAGAAGAGATAAAGAAATTAGAAGAAAAATTAACTAGTCAGCATGATATGACAAGAGAAGAGCTTAAAAAGGAAATTTCTTATGTGTACACTGAAGCTAGAGACATTGATAAAAAGGTTGACAGTATTTCTAAAGATGTAAAATTTATTAAACATAAAGAGTTTCAAAATGAACAGGAACTATTTGAACTTAAAGATCAGCTTAAAGTAATTAAATAAGTTATTGCGTATAAATTTTAAAAGTCATACAAAGGATGTATGGCTTTTTTTGCATTCGACAAAACTAGATGAATTTCGATAAAGAAATTTAAAGATGGAAAATTTTTTAGATATACATGTGTCTGTGGATTTTTTTCGTTTTCAAAACTACAAATTGTATCTATAAACAAAAATAAAACGATACAATATAAAATGTATTGAAATAATGAGAATTGTATGCGATAATAATATAAAATAAACAATACAATACTAAATAATAAATATAAGGGGGAATAATAATGAGCAACAGATATGAGTTAAACAAAAATCTTGCCCAGATGCTAAAGGGTGGAGTAATTATGGACGTAACCAATGAAGAAGAGGCTATAATAGCTGAAAAGGCCGGTGCCTGTGCAGTTATGGCTTTAGAAAGAGTGCCTGCGGATATTAGACGCGATGGTGGCGTAGCTAGAATGTCAGATCCCAAAATGATTAAAAGTATTCAAAGAGCAGTTTCTATACCTGTTATGGCTAAGGTTAGAATAGGACATTTTGTAGAGGCTCAAATACTTGAGGCTATAGAAATTGATTACATAGATGAAAGTGAGGTATTGACACCGGCAGATAATCTGTACCATATAGATAAAACAAAATTCAAAGTGCCATTTGTTTGCGGTGCCAGAGATCTGGGAGAAGCATTAAGAAGAATAGGTGAAGGAGCTTCCATGATTAGAACAAAGGGAGAAGCAGGAACAGGAGATGTTGTAGAAGCTGTTAAACACATGAGAACAATGAATGCAGATATTAGAAAGATTGCGAGTATGGATGAAGAAGAGCTTATGACGGCAGCAAAGGAAATGGGTGCGCCCTTTGACCTTATAAAATATGTACATGAAAATAAGAGACTTCCAGTAGTTAACTTTGCTGCAGGGGGTATTGCAACACCTGCCGACGCAGCACTAATGATGCAGCTAGGATGTGATGGAGTATTTGTAGGTTCTGGAATATTCAAATCGGGAAATCCACAAAAAAGAGCTGAAGCAATAGTAAAGGCTGTGACATATTACAATGATCCTATTATGTTAGCTGAGCTCTCCGAGGATTTGGGAGAAGCCATGAGCGGCATATCGGTACAAAGTCTAAATGAAAATAGTAAATTAGCAGATAGAGGTTGGTAAAATGAAGATCGGTGTACTAGCTATGCAAGGAGCATTTATAGAGCATATAAATGCTTTGAAGACACTTGATATTAATGGAATTCCCATAAGATATAAAGATGAAATTGAAGAAATTGATGGTTTAATTATTCCTGGAGGAGAGAGTACTTCAATAGGAAAACTGATAAAAATTTATGGTCTTGGTGAAGTAATAAAGGAAAGAATAGTAAAAGGGCTTCCAGTTTGGGGTACATGTGCAGGAATGATTATTTTAGCAAAGCATATTGTAAACTCAGATATAACCCACATACCTCTTATGGATATAGAGGTAGTTAGAAATGGTTACGGAAGACAGCTTGGTAGTTTCTCTAAAGATGTTGAAATAAAGGGGATAGAGGGCGGAGCATTTCCGATGGTATTTATAAGAGCTCCATATATAGAAAGAGTAGGGGAAAAAGTACAAGTGCTTGCGGAAATAGATGAAAAAATAGTAGCTGCAAGAGAAAACAATATTCTTGCAACATCCTTTCATCCGGAGATGACCTAAGGATGCATAGGTATTTTATAAATATGATTAATGAAAGAACGAATAGATAACCTATTTTACACCTCGCAAAACTAAGCGAGGTTTTTTCTTATTGTCTAGGAGTTCAAACATTTTTTGAAAAAAATTGTAGGTATAAAACAAAGTAAATTCAAGGGATGCAAGACCCTAAAGAACGACTAGGATTTGCCAAGAGCCAAGAGCTAAGAACTAAGAGCTAATCAGGGCTACCAACTACGAACTACTAACTACGAACTAACAAAGCGTCGCTAGACGCCTTTGTTATTTATAAATATTTTTATTGAAAAGAAGATCATAAATACGGTAAATTAAAATATATACATCTATAAGTTTAGAATTTTGTGGAGGGCTCATGAATCAGATTATACGGGGAATCATTTTAGGTTTTATCATAGTGTTGCCGGGTATGAGCGGCGGAACGGTTTTTGTCATATTTGGAATATACGAGCAAATGGTTAAAGACCTAGTAAGGTTTAACTTTAGACCTTACTATCCATTGGTTTTAGGCATGTTGATAGGAATATTTGCCGGTGGGAAGGCCTTTGCAAGCTTCTTTGAAGCTTATAGAGATATAACTGCAGCCTTTCTTTTGGGGTGTTTGTTAGCTTCGATTAAGACGGTCTTAAAGGAGTGCCCAAAACTAAACTTAAGAGGATTTTTATTTTCATTAGTAGGTTTGGCTGTAGGTTTTTTCTTAGTAGGAGAACCAATAGGGATTATGCTAACCGATCAAGAGGTAAGCTGGATTTTACTCATTATTGGAGGCGCATTTGCCAGTGCAGCCATGGTTCTTCCAGGAGTTCCGGGAAGCTCGGTCTTGATTGTTATGGGAATATATGACAGCATGTTGTTTTATCTAAAGGAATTGATGATGTCAAAGCTGATTATCTTTGCGATAGGTAGTCTTTTGGGGATTCTGTTTTTATTAAAGCTTTTAGAAAGAATATATAAGCGTTACCATGACTTGATTTCATACTTTTTTGCAGGTCTAATCCTAGGGGCTTCTCGAGTGCTTTTTCCCTATCAATTCAACATTTTAGTAATATTGATATTTTTAGCAGGATTTTCATTAGTTTGGTTTTTTAGTGGAAGAAAAGAAAAAAGGATTTAGAGATAAAATATTGAAATTATAAAAGGTAAAGGTTGAACAATAGGAGGCAGAATCATGAAGCTTTTTAGGATGGAAAGAGAATTAAAAGAGACAATTTCAGAGATTTTAATAGTGTTTAGAAAAATGGGTTTTCCATTTGTGATTTTAGGAGGAGCATTTTTAATTTATAGTTGGATGGATGGAAAACCTGCTGTGCCCTTCAAGGAGTTTATGATGCTCTTTTTCTTTTTAATACTAATAATGGTAATGTTTGAAAATCTATGGCTACAAAAGGAAATAAATAAACTTAAGAAAAAATTAGAAAAAGTAGAAAGGAACTATAAAGATAAATGCTAGGAAACCTGTTTAGCAAAGTTGGGTTTCCTTTTTTATTGTCTAGGAGTTCAAACCTGACCGCTCATGGCAAAAAGGTGACAGGCCGCAAGAAAGACCCTAAAGAACGACTAGGATTTGCCAAGAGCCAAGAGCTAAGAACTAAGAGCTAATTAGGGCTACCAACTACGAACTACTAACTACGAACTAACAAAGCGTCGCCAGACGCCTTTGTTATTTGGAAGCATTGATAAAATATAATATTAGTGATACAATATAAGCACAAGTTTATTACATAAACAAAAGTTTGGTGATTGTCATGACGAATAGAGAAAAAGAGATTCTTGATATGATTAGTAAAAACCCTTTTATATCACAGCAGGAAATAGCTAAAAGTTTGGGGATAACCCGTTCTTCAGTGGCAGTTCATATAACAAACTTAATGAAGAAGGGATATATAAAGGGAAAAGGATATATATTAAAGGATAGGCCTTATGTGACAGTAATAGGAGGAGCAAATATCGATATACAGGGGTTCCCTTATGGTAAATTGAATTTAAATGATTCCAATCCGGGGAAGGTAAAGATATCCTTAGGTGGCGTAGGAAGAAATATTGCAGAAAACTTGGTGAAAATGGATATTGATACAAAGCTCGTTACCGTAATTGGAGATGATCCCTATGGCAAGAAAATACTTGAAGAGTGTAAGATGGCCAAAATCGATATGGACGATTCTCTGGTAATAAAGAATAGATTCTCATCGGTATATCTTTCAATCTTAGATGAAGAAGGGGATATGAAGTCTGCCGTATCGGATATGGACATAATCAATGAAATAGACATAGATTTTATCAAAAAAAGGCCATGATTATAAGAAACTCTAAAACAGTAGTGGTAGATACCAATATAAGAAAGAAAGTCTTAGAATATCTCCTGACAAATTTTCCAGAGATCGACTTTTTTCTAGATACGGTATCTTCAGTTAAAGCTCTAAAAGCAAAAGATATAGTTTTTAAATGTCATACCATAAAACCAAATAAAATTGAGGCCGAAGCCCTAACAGGTATAAAGATAGATAGTGAAAAGGCTATTGAGAAAACAATAAAATACTTTACAGATAGAGGTATTAGAAGAGTATTTATAAGTCTTGGTAAAAACGGAGTATACTATGGCAATAAAGAGAAAATAGGATACATTTCATCGCCTAAAATTAAGGTTATAAATGCTACGGGGGCTGGCGATGCCTTTATGGCAGGATTGATATATAGTCATCTAAATAACTATTCTATAGATGAAAGTTGTAGATTTGCAATGGCGGCATCAATACTTGCCCTATCCCATGAAAATACTATAAATCCTAATATGTCAATAGAAAAAGTAGAAGAAAAAATGAAGGAGATGATCAAGTGTTAAAAAAATATATTGATATAAGCTCCGAAGTAGCATCGGCTTTAAAAGAAAATAAGCCGGTAGTAGCACTGGAGTCTACAATAATATCCCATGGAATGCCATACCCGGTAAATGTAGAAACAGCCTTAAAGGTTGAAGAAATAGTTAGAGGAAATGGGGCTATACCTGCAACTATAGGCATAATGGAGGGCAAGTTAAAGGTCGGATTAACAGTAGAGGAAATTGAACATTTTGCTAAGAACGATGATATTGTTAAGGTAAGCAGAAGAGATATCCCCTTTATCATTGCTAAAAAACTTAATGGTGCAACTACAGTAGCAGCGACTATGATAATAGCAAGTTTAGCGGGAATAAAGGTTTTTGTAACGGGTGGTATCGGTGGAGTACATAGAGGAGCTCAGCAAAGCTTTGATATATCAGCAGACCTTATGGAATTGGCAAAAACTGATGTTGCAGTAGTCTGTGCGGGAGCAAAATCCATATTGGATATAGGACTAACGTTGGAGTATCTTGAAACTCAAGGTGTTCCGATTGTGGGGTACAAGACCGAAGAATTTCCATCCTTCTATACAAGAAAAAGCGGTTTTAAGGTAGATTATAGAGTAGATACGATAGAGGAACTGGCAAATACTATAAAAATCAAGTGGGATCTAGGACTGAAAGGCGGATTAGTAATAGGGAACCCTATACCGGAAGAATATGAGATGGATTATGATGTTATAAATCGATCCATAGAAGATGCTTTATATGAAGCAAAAAAAGCAGGAATAAAAGGAAAGGAAACTACCCCTTTTTTACTTTCCAAGGTCAAGAAATTGACAGAAGGCAAAAGTTTAGAATCAAATATAAGGCTTGTTTATAATAATGCAGAAGTTGGTGCGAAACTGGCAGTTCAGTTGTCGAAATTATAAAATTAACTTGTCCTGCTACTTCCTTATAAATATCCTTCAATAATCCTCTTAAAACTCCGTAGAAGACCTGTTTTAATTCAAAACATTTTATAAGAGGTAAAAACAGCTCTTCAAAGTTTTTTCAGAGGAAACATTGAAGGATATTTAAAGCTATATTGCTAGATTAGCTAGCACAAGAGGTTAAATTGAATTTCAAAGTTGTTCATCTACACATAAAAATGTCGTCGATTTCCCAGGAAATACTCTGACCTTCCTCTAGAAACGACGACATTTTTATTAATCCTTCACCTATAATTATAGATGGGCAACTCTAAGATTCAATTTATAATACTTTAGGGATTTTGAGGTTTCCTTTTGAGTGATTTTGAAGCATTTGTTGCCACTCGATTTTTATCTTTTGCTTAAATAAAAGGTAAATCTTCACATGAACCAGAAGGATTCTCAAAATCCTAATAGATTAAACCTTGAACTTTGTTATTTATAGCGACGTGATGAAAAGGTCTTGACATCGGGAATATCGTTATTGGACTCTTTAATTCTTGTAAATTTAAATATGCCATATAAAATGATTGAACTACCGGTTATCTGCCAAAGCGTAGGGACTTCGTTAAATAGTATAAGGGCCCAAAGAGTTGCAAAGGCAGGTTCACCCAATACAGCTGTAGATATAAATGTAGGTTTTACGTATTTAAGTGCCCAGCTAAATATGCTGTGACCTAATATAGTACAAAAGAAGGCCAAAGCTAAAAACCTTAACCATTCTTCAGGAGGATATGGATACAGAGGAGTTTTTGTGGAGATTGTTAAGATAAATAATGTGACGGTGGAGCTTAGGTAAACAATAAATGTATATGAAGTAACAGAGAGTTTTTGCCTGGCTACCCTGCCTATCAATATATATCCTGCTACAAAAAAAGCACCTAATATAGCTAAAATGTCACCAAAAAGCACATTGACTCCAAGGGAAGAATCACCTGTAGAAATTATGATACTTCCAGTTAAGGATATACCAATACATAGCAGAGCTTTTTTAGAAGATTTGTCCTTTAAAAATAAGTAGCTGCCCAAAACTATGAAAATCGGATGAGTATTTACCAAAACCGTTGAACTGGTAACAGAAGTATACCTTAGTGATGATATCCAAGTTGCAAAATGAAGAGCTAAAGATACACCGCTTATAATACATATTCTTAAGGTTTTGTTATCGATTTTCCTAATCTCATCTATTTTATTCTTTATTACTGTTGGTAAGAGTAAAAGCAAGGTAAAGCCAAGTCTATATGTAGCAATGACTAATGAAGGAGCATGGGAGAATTTTGTAATTATAGACGAAAATGATACAAATACTACTCCAACTAATACTATTAACTTTACATTTATTTTTTTCAAGATGATCACCTCAATCATATAATAGGGAACAATATATAATTCTTTATAGATACTTGTAAAACCTTCTTATAAATTATAATTCTATAAAATATAATATATTGGAGGATTTGGTTTTAAAGAATAGAAAAGTATTATTGGGGTAGAAATATAATAACTAACTCGCCTTGCTAGTTCCTCATAAATATCCTTCAAAATCCTCTTCAGGCTCCGTAGAAGAGCTGTTTTAATAGTAAAGGAACTCAAACATTTTTAAAAAAAATGCAGGTATAAAACAAAGTAAATTCAAGTGATGCAAGAAATTACAAACTTTTGCCAGTTAAATATTAAAAAGGCTAACAGCTAACTGCTGACCGCTCATGGCAAAAGGTGACAGGTGACGGGCGACAAAAAAGATCTTAAAGAATGACTTTCATATGCTACCAACTACGAACTACTAATTACGAACCAACAAATGCGTCGAAGACGCCTTTGTTCTAGAAAAGATTTAGAGGTAAAAACAACTCTTCAAAGTCGCTTTAGAGGAAACATTGAAGGATATTTAAAGGTATGTTATTAGATTAACTGGCACAAGAAGTTAATTAGTATTTGTATTTAAAACATTTAAAATAACAGTTAGGAGTGAGAGTGTGGAGAGAGGATACATACACGTCTATACGGGAAATGGAAAAGGAAAGACCACTGCAGCCTTGGGACTTGCCCTAAGGGCGCTTTGTGCAGGTAAGAAGGTTTATATAGGGCAGTTTGTGAAGGGAATTAGATATAGCGAAGTCAAGGCAGAGGAATATCTACCTGATTTAAAAATAGAACAGTTGGGAAGAAGTTGCTTTATTGAAAGGGAGCCGGAACAGGAAGATATAGATGCTGCGAAGATGGGACTGGAGAAGTGTAAACAGATATTAGAAAAAGGAGAACATGATGTAGTTATACTTGATGAAATAAATATAGCCCTTTATTTTAAACTGTTTACAGTGAAAGATGTTTTAGAGACTTTAAAGGCTAGGGATCCTAAAGTGGAGGTTGTTCTCACGGGCCGGTATGCTCCCGAGGAAATAATAGAGGTAGCAGATTTGGTTACCGAAATGAAAGAAATAAAGCACTATTATTATAAGGGAGTAATGGCCAGAGAAGGAATAGAATGTTAAAAAGATGAGGAGTGAGATATTTGAAAAATATAGAAAAAAAAGTTATACAAACTATTCGTTTTTTATCTACAGATGCTGTTGAAAGGGCAAACTCGGGACATCCCGGATTGCCTATGGGTGCAGCAACTATGGCTTATACTTTGTGGAGCAGGTTTTTAAAGGGAAGTGCTGCTGAACCAATGTGGCCTGATAGGGATCGATTTGTACTTTCAGCAGGTCATGGATCGATGCTGCTTTATTCGTTATTGCATCTATTTGGGTATGACGTATCAATAGAAGACATTAAGAACTTTAGACAGTGGGGTAGCAAGACCCCGGGACATCCTGAGTATGGGCACACACCTGGAGTTGAAACTACTACAGGACCCTTAGGGCAGGGATTTGCAAATGCGGTGGGAATGGCTATAGCTGAGAGACGGCTTGCAGCAGAATTTAACACGAATGATTACAATATAGTAGATCATTATACATACGTTATTGCAGGTGATGGAGATCTTATGGAAGGTGTATCTGCTGAAGCAGCTTCTCTAGCAGGACACTTAAGACTTGGAAAGCTTATTGTACTTTATGATGATAACGATATAACCATAGATGGAAGAACCGACATAACCTTTACTGAAAATGTAGGTAAAAGGTTTGAAAGCTATGGGTGGCAAGTACTAAAGGTAGAGGATGGAAATGGTGTAGAAGAAATAGAAGAGGCTATAAAAAATGCAAAGCAGGATATTTCAAGACCCAGTCTTATTATAGTACCTACAGTAATCGGATATGGTAGTCCAAATAAAGCAGGGACTTCAGGAGTTCATGGATCCCCCTTGGGAGAACAAGAGTTAAAACTTACAAAGGAAGCAGCCGGATGGGATCAATATCCCGACTTTTATGTCTCCGATGAAGTAAAGGCATACATGAAGGGGATAATTTACAATAGAGAGAAAAGTAGATTGAAATGGAAAGAGATGTATAATGAATATTCGAGAAAATATCCTCAAAAGTCAATAAAATGGGAAATATGGAATCATTTAGAATTTCCTGAAGAACTGTCTTCAGATAATGAGTTGTGGAATTTCAGTGAAAAAGCTGTGGCTACGAGAAGTGCGGGAGGAAAGGTATTAAATGTCATAGCTAAGTATTTACCAAATCTTATGGGAGGGTCTGCAGATCTAAATGCATCTACTAAGACATATCTTAAGGACAAGGGAGATTTCGATAGATGTAATCCGCGAGGTAACAATATTTACTTTGGAGTTAGAGAACATGCTATGGGAGCAATTTTAAACGGTATGGCACTTCATGGAGGCCTTAGAGTATTTGGGTCCACATTTTTAGTTTTTTCTGACTACATGAGACCCGCCATCAGATTATCGGCACTTATGAAACTTCCGGTTATATATATATTTACCCATGACAGTATAGCTCTAGGAGAAGATGGACCTACACATCAACCTATTGAACATATAATGTCCCTTAGATCTATACCAAATACAACCGTATTCAGACCTGCCGATGCAAAGGAAACTGCTATAGCATGGCTTGAAGCCTTAAAAAGGACTGATGGACCTTCTGTACTTATATTGACCAGACAAAAACTTCCTGTACTAGAAGGTGTTCATAAAGGAGCCCATATGGGAGCATATATACTGAGAAAGGAAAATAAAGAGGTTCCTGATGTGATTCTAATAGGAACTGGTTCTGAAATATCGTTACTTGATAATGCCCATAGAGAATTAAAGAAAGAAGGAATAGAAGCAAGAGTAGTAAGTATGCTGAGCTGGGAAATTTTTGATAAGCAGTCACAATCCTATAGTGAGCATGTTCTTCCACCACAAGTTAAGAAGAGATTAGTAGTTGAGGCTGGTATTCCCCTTGGATGGGAAAGATATATAGGGAAAGAAGGTAAAATTATCGGTATAAATCGTTTTGGAGCATCTGCGCCAGGGCCGGTACTCATGGAGAAGTTCGGATTTACAGTAAACAATATCATAAAACATGTAAAGGAAATGCTGTAGGAGGTAAAAAGTCTCCTATTTTTTTTTGCTTTACTCTGTTATAATATAAAGAAACCATTACAAAATGTTAATAAATGAGGTGAGGATATGGAGAAATGCTTTTATAAAAGTACAAGGAGTAAAAAAGCTAAAATAAATGCTTCGGAAGCTATCATCAAAGGACTGGCAGATGATGGAGGATTGTACGTTCCCATGGAATTTCCTGTTTTGGACAGGCCTATAGAAAAACTAATGAATATGAACTACAAAGAGTTAGCCTTTTATATAATGAAGATGTACCTGACGGATTTTGAGGAGGATGAGCTAAATGAATGCATAGATAAAGCCTATGATGAAAAATTTGATACCCCCCTTATAGCTCCTGTAGTAGAAAAGGTAGGTGCAAATTTTTTAGAGCTATACCATGGCCCAACCCTTGCGTTTAAGGATATGGCTCTTTCAATACTACCCCATCTTTTAAAAACTGCATCCAGAAAGATTGGACTTGATAAGGAAATAGTAATACTTACTGCAACTTCAGGTGATACGGGAAAGGCAGCCCTTGAAGGTTTTGCCAACGTTGAAGGTATAAAGATAATAGTATTTTTCCCTGAAGATGGTGTAAGTGAAATACAAAAAAGACAGATGATAACTCAAGAAGGTTCCAATACTTTTGTTATAGGCATAAAGGGAAATTTCGACGATGCTCAGACAGGGGTTAAGAAAATTTTTGGAGATACAGAATTTAACTATGAAATAAATCAAAGGGGATATATATTCTCTTCAGCAAATTCTATTAATGTAGGCAGATTAATTCCGCAAATAGTTTATTATTTTTACGCTTATTTAAATTTACTTAAAGAAGGGAAAATACAGAAAAATGAAAAGATAAATATAGTTGTTCCAACAGGAAACTTTGGAAATATTTTAGCAGCCTATTACGGCAAAAAGATGGGGCTTCCTGTAAATAAACTGATATGTGCTTCCAACGAAAACAATGTATTGTATGATTTTATTAACACTGGAGTATATGATAGAAAAAGGGAGTTTAAAAAGACGATTTCTCCATCTATGGACATATTGGTATCCAGCAATTTAGAGAGATTCCTCTATGAGCTAAGTGGTCAGGATGAGGAATTAATTAAGGATATGATGAAAAAGCTGAGTGAAGATGGAAGGTATGAAATAACAGATAAAATGAAAAAAGGTCTTTCAGATTTCTATGGAGGGTATACCAATGATGCTAAGACATACGAAACCATAAAAGAAGTTTATGAAGATTCAGGATATCTAATAGATCCCCATACAGCTGTAGCCTACGCGGTCTACAAAAAATATAAAGAAGATACAGGGGATAATACAAAAACTGTTATAGCTTCAACAGCAAGTCCCTTCAAATTTACAAGAAGCGTCATGAAGGCTATAAGTGATGACTTTGGCAGTATGGGAGATTTTGAGCTTGTAAAAGAAATATCCAAACTGACTGAGTTAGAAGTTCCCAAAGGGATAAAGGATTTATGTAAAAAAGATATACTTCACAAAAAAACATGTGAAAGTAATGAAATAAAATCAGTTATATCTGAAATCTTATGTGAATAGGTGATGAGCATATGATTAAAGTAAAAGTACCTGCTACCAGTGCCAACATAGGACCCGGATTTGATTGCCTTGGAATGGCCCTAAGTTTATATAATAAATTTTATTTTAAAGAAATAGAAGAGGGATTGATTATCGAGGGAGGAGATCCTGAATTTGCCAATGAAAGCAATTTAGTTTATTTATCTATGAAAAAAACTTTTGAAAAGATAGGATATAAATGTAAAGGAATAAAGATTAAAATAGAAGACAATATCCCCGCTTCCAGAGGTTTGGGAAGCAGTGCCGCCTGTATAGTTGGAGGAATTATGGGGGCCAACGAAATGGCAGGAAGAGTACTTGGCAGAGATGAAATGTTAAATTTAGCTACTGAAATAGAAGGCCATCCTGACAATGTAACTCCTGCCTTGATTGGCGGTATTACTGTGTCCATATCTGAAGACAGTAGAGTATATTATAGCAAAATAAATATAGCAGAAGGACTGAAATTTTACGGATTTGTTCCTGAGTTTAAACTTTCAACCAGTGAGGCCAGGGCAGTTTTGCCAGAAAGGATATCCTATGAAGATGGAGTTTTCAATGTAGGGAGGGTTTCTTTGTTGATTTCAGCATTAGTAAATGGAGAGTTTGAGCTTATAAAGACTGCCTGCAATGATAGGCTTCATCAGATATATAGAGGAAGGCTTATAGCAGAATTTGAAGAAATTAAGGATGCGTGTAACAAGCTTGGAAGCAAAGGAGTCTTTATAAGTGGGGCTGGTCCTAAACAAACTGTAGTTTTTACGAGAAAATCCAAAGAATTTTAAGCAAACTAAGCAACAAGTGGGAAGTAAAAGAATTTGAGTTGGATTTAAAAGGAGCAACTACAGGTGAAGATATATGAAGAATATTTCTAAGATAATAGTTACTATGTCGATTATATTTCTGCTCTCCTTTGTCATCATAGAGGCATTCATTATTAAAGAAGCAAATACAAAAAGTAAAGAATCATCCTATCCCGATGATATTGACTATATGGTGGTTTTAGGCGCCAGATTGTACGGCAGAGTTCCTTCACCGGCTCTTTATGAGAGGTTGGAAAAAGCATATGAAT
>JAALLR010000027.1_pt1 | contig 56281 bp, 56 predicted proteins | sample 7245931 | NCBI WGS metagenome assembly JAALLR01 (sample SAMN13049201, study PRJNA578106) | oil field metagenome | isolation source: filtered produced water from oil reservoir B9 | place: USA:offshore Texas | collected 2016 | reverse complement strand
GGCTAACACAGAAAAACAGCAGAAGGAGGTGAATAATGCCGATACCCAGGTAAATGTAGCTTAAAACGGGGTGATCTTATCTGCCAGAGGGAATTTACACACAAATTTGGACTTGACCGGGCAAACTCATAATTTGCCATTCGGAAAGCAGGGAAAAAATAAACAAAATGCATGCTTCTTTAGATAAACCTGTATCTTCTGATGTACTGCCGAGCGGAAATGAGGTTTCCGAATATATGCGTTGCGCCGGATTAAAGGTGGAAATTGTAGTTGATGATGATGAAAAATACGTGGTAATGGGTGTTAAAGATTAAGCCCAATAAAGGGATCGTTTTCCGCCCCGGCAACATCAAGCACACGGTTTAAGCAAAAAGGAAGAGTCAGAATAAAATGTCTCAGCCCAGCGCAGGGGAATAAAGCGTTCGGGCTCAAGTGGTTGTGAGTTGAGAGTAACAATCAAAGAAGGCTCGTCTTTAGAATAAAAAACCGGGAGGCGTTTGCCGTCGCCGTCCCGGTGTCTGGGAAATACTTCCCGGAGGTAGTGGTAATTCGTCCTTATCGGATTCAGGAGTCCGGGTCGGGAGAATCTTTTCTCTGTTTCAGGCGGCTGGTGATGCTGACGAGCTTTTTCTTCTCCCGCCCGCCCTGCGGCTCTGTTCCGCAGCTGCAGGAGCCCTCTGCAGAGGTGAACGGCCGAGGAGGCATCGGGTGCGTAGCCGTCCATCGAGGGGCTCCCGGCGCTATTTCGCGGATGCCGCTTTGGCCGCGGTCACCTCTAAATCGTATTCCTCCGGCCTCCACTTGTTGAGATCCAGCTCTTTCTGCAGTTCGAACCAGAACTTCTCCTCGTCGTCGGGGATGGTTTCGAGCTGGGAGCTGATGATGTCCAGCCACTTCTTTTCTCTGGCCGAGAGATTGAGTTCGCCTTTCTCTACCCCTCTCTTGATGACCTCCACCGCCAGGGCGGCCGCCTTCTTGGTCGCCAGGAAGGGGTCTTTTTCCTTGACCAGCTCTCCGCTGATCTCCAGTACTACGTCCGGCCTCAGAACGTAGGCCTGGGGATCCAGGCTGGAGTCGGAGTCGGCCAGCCAGTCCCGCATCTTCAGGGCGAATTCCCGTCCGTCTGCTGCCGCTTCGTTCATCAGCCGGCAGTCGTAAATGAGCTGCTCCGTGGATACCACGGGGGCCGGAGCGCTTAAGAGCTTGACGTTCTGGACGGATTCGTTGCTCCACATGTCGCAGACGCAGGCGGCAATGTTGCCGACGGCGCTCAGGTGGGCGCAGGCGGCAGTTTTTCCTTCCATGGAAATGGGCACTCCTGCAATGGCCTTCATGTACGGCCCTTCATAGCCGCAGTCCTTGTCGGGGCCGGTGGCACCCATTTCGAACGCCACCAGGCTCCTGGGTATGGTGGCCACCCGGTCTACCGCAGCGAACACCCTGGGGATCATCTCCTGCTCTGCCAGGGCCAGGGCGGTGTTGGCGAAGCCGCACGCCGTGTCGCCGCCGGCTATGGAGCCGGTCCGCCTGGCGATCTCCACTATTCGCGACCAGAGGAACCGCATGTCCCTGACGCCCAGCACGCCCAGGGCGAAGACGACCTTTCTGATGTCGCAGGTGACGAGCCCTTCGTCGTGAACCTCTTTGCCCCCGGTGGACTCGATGGAGAGGATGTCGGCACCGTCTTCGGCGCACTTCTCGAAGGTGGTGAACATGTTCTCCAGCAGCTCACCCCTTCTCATCAGCGGCGGCCTGACGATCTCTCTGGTGTCGTTAGGGGTGCACCTGAGGAGGCTCTTCAACCCGTACTTGTTCTCATATTCGTACATCTTGTCCCGCAGGATCTTGTTGATCTCGATCCCCCACTGCGGGGTCATGGTGGTTTCGGGTAAGAGCTCCACTTCCACGATGATCCCGGGAGCGTAGAGGTTCTTCGCCCTCTTGAGAATCCCTTCGATCATCTCCGCATACTGCCTTCTGACCTCGGGCATGGTGCTTTCGTTTATATTCATGGGGGGGAGGGTCAGGTTGATCTCCGGATAGACCGTACCCCCGCCGATCACCATGCCGTTCTTTGCCGTTACGGGATGGGGAGCTATCCCGTAGATGAAGTCGTCAAGGGACTTCACAGCCAGCTCGTCAAAGGTTTTCACAGGCTTGTATTCCATTGCGGATTTTACCTCCCGTGCATAAATATTTAATAAAATTCATCGCCCTGTTGGGAGCCTGTTCCTGCCGGGCTGCCGCCCGGCCTTGCTACGCTGGCACTCCGACCTTCTCCCTGCCTCCCACGAGCTGTTTGCAGAGTTCGGTGGCCGATGCGGCATCGGGGGCGTATCCGTCTGCTCCGATCTCGTCCGCAAACTCTTGGGTGATGGGGGCGCCTCCGATGATCACCTTGACCTTATCCTTAAGCCCCGCTTCTTTCAGGGCGTCGATCGTTTCTTTCATGTTCATCATGGTGGTGGTCAGGAGGGCGGACATGGCCACGATGTCGGGCCGGTATTCCTTCACGGCCTCCACGAACTTCGCCGGCTCGATGTCCACGCCCAGATTGTAGACCGTAAAGCCGCTGCTCTCCATCATCATAGCTACCAGGTTTTTGCCGATGTCGTGCAGGTCGCCCCTGACGGTTCCGATCACGACTTTCCCCAGCGAGGGCATGTCGAAGGCCTGCTGCTTCTCTTTGACTACTTCCACTCCGGCGTTCATCGCCTTGGCCGACATCAGGACCTCCGGTACGAACATCTCGTTGTTTTTGAAGAGCACCCCGACGCGGTCCATCCCGGCGATGAGCCCTTTGTTGATCACGTCTAAGGGATCCACTCCGCTGTCGAGCAGGCTCTTCGTGACCTCCACTACCCGAGCCTCGTCACCTTCAAATACAGCCTGAGACAGATCTTCAAAACCGGCCATACCAACAACTCCTCCTTTATTTTGATTATTTGGTCGGCCCGTCATCCCCGGGCCTGCTGCAACCGTCCTTTGGCCATTGATAAAGAAGCAGAGGGGTGCCGGGCACGCCCGCCATCAGTCGCGCCTGTACAGGCCGCGGCGGTGGGCTTTTAAGTAATCTGTGCAGAAGGGGTCCTTCCCCAGCAGTGCCTTGGAGGCGTAGAAGAAGCCCATCATCTCCCTGTCCAGGGGGTCCAGGATGTAGGAATCCATTCCGACGGTCATCAGCTGCACCATGAAGGCCTGGTTGAGAACGCGTCTGTTCGGCAGACCGAAGCTGACGTTGCTGAGACCGCAGATGGTGTGGACGCCGGGGAAGTTTTCCCGGATGAAGCCGACGGCTGCGATCAGTTCGGCCCCCGCCTGGTCGCTGGTGCTGATCGGTTTCACCAGGGGATCGAGGTAGATGTCCTCCCTTGCGATGCCGGCGGCGGTCAGGTCTTCCACCAGCTTCCTGGCGATCTCGATCCTCTTCTCGGCCGTCGCAGGTATGCCCTCTTCGTCCATGCAGAGGGCGACCACTTTGGCCTTGAAGTTTTTGACGATAGGCAGGACTGCCTCGAACCTGTCCGGCTCCGCCGTGATGGAGTTCAGCATCGGCCGCCCCTTCGTCGCCAGCTTCAACCCTGCCTCCAGCGCTTCGGGATTGGGACTGTCGATGCATAAGGGGACGTCCACGGCCTCCCTCACGATGTTGACCAGCCAGGCCATGGTCTCCGGCTCGTTGTGAATCAGGGTTCCGCAGTTGACGTCGATGTAGTCTGCTCCCGCCTCCGCCTGCCTGACGGCGATGTCGCGGATGTAAGCGGCATCGCCCCTTTCGATGGCCTCCTTAATCGGTTTGCGGCTGGTGTTGATCAACTCTCCTACGATGAGCATACCAGGTTACCTCCCAAAACCGTTTGGATCAAATCCGTCTTTTCTTGCGAAGGGAATTGTGATAAACTCGAAGTATAATTCGTGTCCGATCGGGCACTTACACTTAAATAGAGGTTTCTTGCTTCTTGAAGGCCTTTGAAGATGCATCTCCACTGTGCCTGCCCTACCTCGAATTTTACGCGGCCGAAGCAATAAGATCATTTTAAAAAGGCATTAATTTGTGACCAAATTATGTGGACTTGTTGTGTATAATTTATGTCGATCGGTCGGCATGATGGGCGCTTCAGGACTTCCGGCAAGAGATGCCGTCGAAGAGAAGGGCACGGCCGCGTCGGATTGCCGTCTCCTTTTGCGCTTCACGGTCTGCGGGACGATTGGCGGGGAAATCGAGAGGAAGGCCGGTGATACCTTGAGCAGCCGCACGCAGGTATTCCACCAAATTATTTCTGCCATCCTGGAGGGAGAGGCAAACGGCGTGATCAGCTCGATTAACTCCGGGCTGCAGATGGGCATGAGCGCCGAAGAGATTCTGGAGGAAGCCCTGATACCGGCGACCATCCAGACCCTGGACAAGTTCCAGGGAGCGGATTTCTACATCCCCGACGTCATCAACGCCTCCCACGCCATCGAGGCCGGTCTGCTCGCCTTAAAACCCTATACTAAAAGGAACCCTCAGAAGCGGAAGAAGATCGTCATCGGCACAGTTGCGGGGGATATCCACGACATCGGCAAGAACCTGGTTGCCCTCTCCCTGGAGTACGCCGGCTTTGAGGTCGTCGACTTGGGTGTCAACGTTTCCCGGGCGGAGTTCGTAAAGGCGGTGGAATGGCACCGCCCGGAGATCCTGGGGCTGTCGGCGCTGCTGACGACCACGATGGGGGAGATGGCCGGGGTGATCGAAGCTCTGGAGAAGAGCCACCTGCGCCGGAGGGTCAAAGTGATGGTAGGGGGAGGGCCTGTGACGAGGGAGTTTGCGGAGTCGATCGGGGCGGACGCCTACGGGAGTTCGGCCCGGGAGGCCATCAGCATCGCCCGCTCCCTGGTGTCGGGTGAGGGCTGAAAAGAAGGCTTTGGGGGTGCTTAGAAAAGCCGCAAAAAGTTGACGGGCCCGGGTGGAAAAGCCTGGGCCCGTCTGTTTATCTCAGGGGAGAGAAGTTCCTTTTCCTGTACTCGTTGGGGCTCATGCCGGTGATTTTTTTGAAGATTCTGCAGAAGTAGCTGCGATCTTTGAATCCGGTCTGCACGGCGATCGACTCGATGGTGAGGTCCTGTTGCCTGAGCAGGTGTTTCGCCTGCTCAACCCGCACCCTGTTGATGTGTTCGGTGAGGGAGCAGCCCATCCTCTTTTTGAACAGCTGCCCCAGATACGCCGGACTGATGTATGCTGCTTTGGCGATTTCTCTGACGGAGAGGTTCGGCGAGCTGTAGTTTTTGTCGATGTAGTCGACGACCCTCTTGATGAGGTCATCCCTCTCGCCGGAGTTTTTTTTCGCCATCAGGGCGATGAAGGCATTTCCCACCGAGAGGAGCCAGAGGACGGCCTTTTCCACGGTGTCGGCGTCGTCTATCTCCTTCAGCTTGAGGTCGCTTAGGCGGATCGCTTCCCCGAATTTGACGCCGTTTTCCGTCGACATGCGGGTGAGCATGCTCAGGAACTCCAGGCTGCGCCCCTTGATCACTTCCAGCTGCCCCTTGCTCTGGACGAAGATCTGCAGAATGAGCTGTTCCAGGAGCTTCTTCGCCGCTTCGATGTCCGCTCTTCTGATCTCGGCAAAGAGCCGGCTTCCCAGGTTGACCATGTCCTGCGCCGCGCTGCCCTTGACGCTGCCCGCTCCGGCATCCTTCTGCTTCTTGTTTTCTCCCCAAATCCAGGAGCTTACCTTCCGCAGCTTCTGCTGAAAGTCGAAGATCTCCGTTCCGCTCTGGGCTACGTAGCCGGTGAGGATGAAGACCAGGTCGGCTGCCGCCTGGATTTCCAGCGGGGAGACCGGCCTCACGGCGTTGAAGGCATGCAGCAGAGCTTCGGGGTCCTCTCCTATCTCGCAGGCCAGGTTTCGGATCCTGTCGGCACAGAGTTCGGTGGGCTGCCACATCAACACCTGCCCGCAGATGAAGTTCCCGATGTGGTTCCCCTTGTAGTAAAAGGGGCACGCCCAGGAGATGAGGCCGGCGTGGCACTTGTAGATGTAGGGCTCCTTCCATTTGAGGGCCTGCTCCCCGGCCTGAGCGTAGGATCTCCGGCAGCGCGCCACACCGGCGGGGCTGGATTTGACCAGGCGGCAGAACTCGCAGTCACCGTGCTCGGAAGAGAGGATGCAGTTTCCTTCCAGGTCTGTGATGGCGGAAAACATCTTGGTGGCGTAAGAGAAGGAGTTCAGCAGCCTTTGAAAAAGCTCCTTTTCCAGCTTCTTTTTGAGCTGGAGATCCCCCATCCCTTTGGTCAGACTCAGTGCCTGCACTTTAAAATCGCCCCCCCAGTGACCGGCAGCGGTTGCGGCGAACCGGTCAGGCTTATTTTTCCGTTTTTTAAGCAGAGTCTGCAGCGTTTATTCCCCCGATCAACTCCTTCGAAACATCTTTGGCGATCGCTTCTCCTTGGTGGCATGAAGACTCTCCTGTCTCTCAGTTTAGGTGAGGACAAATTATCAGTAATTGAACAAAATTTCGACATTGTGTACATTTTTATATTTTTCTGTGTAGATTTTTTATCTCCTGCATCGCTTCTGCCTGAGAATGGGGGAGGAGTGGCCGGAAAAAACAGGCCGGATTGCAAAAATTTATCGGGGAGCCGATAGGGAAAGCAGCTTCGGCCGTAGAAGTTAATCTTGTTGCGGGCAGTGGGAACCGTCGGGCAGAGCAGAGAGCCGGCGCACGGGCTTATCCGGGGCGTTGGAAGTGCTGCCCGCCGCGGGGGAAAGAAGAGGGGTGAAGCTGAGTTTGAAGCGGCGCAAGCCGCGGCTTGCCGGTTCCTAGACGGTTTTTGGGAAAGCTGAAGCGCTTTTCTTTGTTTTATAAGGATTAGGGCAGGTGCGGCTGAGCTTCGGTTAAAGTTTTAAAAAGGCTTAATAGTGCCCCGAAGGGCACCCTGACGACGTAAGGAGGTGCTTCGGAAATGCGCATTCTGGTTACCGGCGGAGCCGGTTTTATCGGCTCTCACGTTGTTGACGGCCTGCTGGAGGCAGGGCACGAGGTGGCCGTCGTGGACGACCTGAGCACCGGGAAGAGGGAGAACGTCAACCCGGAGGCGGCCTTCTTCCGGATGGACGTCTGCGACCCGGAGCTGGAGAGGGTTTTCCGGGAGGGGAGGTTCGACTACGTGAATCACCACGCCGCCCAGATCGACGTGCGGCGCTCGGTGGCGGACCCGGCCGCCGATGCCCGGACGAACATCCTGGGGCTGCTGAACGTCCTGGAGCTCTGCCGCAGGTACGGTGTCAAGGGGGTCGTCTTCGCTTCTTCGGGGGGTGTGGTTTACGGGGAGCCCCGGAAGTTTCCGGTGTCGGAGAAGCACCCCAAGGGGCCGCTCTCCCCTTACGGCGTGAGCAAGCTCACCTCCGAGTTTTACCTGGCTTACTACGCCGAAGTGCACGGCCTCCCCTACGTTGCCCTGCGCTACGGGAACGTCTACGGCCCGCGGCAGGACCCCCACGGCGAGGCCGGTGTCGTGGCCATCTTCGGCCTGAAGATGCTGGAAGGGGCATCCCCCGTGATCTACGGGGACGGGGAGCGGCTGCGGGACTACGTCTACGTGGGGGACGTGGTGCGGGCGAACCTGCTGGCCCTGCGGTATCTGTCTGAGGGGCGGGCCAAATGCGGCAGCGGCGGCTGCGCCATCAACGACTTTGCCTTCAACGTCGGCACCGGGGTGGGCACCTCGGTCAACCGGCTGTTCGCCCTGCTCAAAGAGCTCACCGGCTTTGCGGGGGAGCCCGGGTACGGCCCCGAGCGCCCCGGTGAGCTGCGCCGCATCTGGCTGGATCCCGCCCGGGCCAGGGCGGAGCTGGGCTGGGAGCCGGAGGTGGAGCTCCGGGAGGGCCTGCGCCTTACTGTGGAGCATTTGCAGGGGAAAAAAGCCGGATAGACCCTCTTCTCCAAGGACCACCGTGCCGCCGCCGGCGGCACCAACAGAAACGAAAAAAGGGTTTATCCTCGTCGGCGCAGCGTAAGTTTTAAGCAAAAGGTTTCGGCCTTCTCTCTCCCCCTGCGGCACCCCCTACTGCAGGGGGAGTGTTTTTGCGGCCGGGATCGTGGAGGGATGGAGAGAAAAGGAGATATTTCATAAAATTTTCCTTAATCCTGCTGTCTCCTCCTGAATATTGATTAATTTGAGAATCACAAGGGGAAAATAAACCAGAATCGGTTTCGCTTCCAAGAGGCATCAGGTTTATAATAAAGTCAAAGAAAGTCAAAAGGTCAAGATACGTCAAAGAATTGTCAATTGTTGCCGGACGTTTCTGGTCGGGAAGTTCCGGTTCGGCTTGAACAGGGGTGACTGCTGAAGTGGAAAACAAGCCCTTGGTGAATGCGATTGAGTCTTATCTCAAGTCCCTGTTGAGCAAAAGCTCCGACGGCTGGATTGAGGTGCGCAGGAAGGACATCGCCGAGCTTTTCGACTGCGTTCCCTCCCAGATCACTTACGTGCTCAACACCCGCTTCAGCGTGCGCCGCGGCTACCTGGTGGAGAGCAGGCGCGGGGGCGGAGGTTACGTCAAGATCCGCAGCCTGTTTGCGGCGCCGGAGGAGCTGCCGGACGGCGCCGTGGAGGTGGATGATGCCGCCGGAGGTGCCCGGAGCGCCCTCTTCGCCCTGGCGCGCCAGGGGGTTTTCACCAGGCGGGAGTTCCAGATTTTGAGCACCGTCCTGGAGGTGCTGGAGGGAGGGCTTCCCGGAAGCAGGGGAGGAGAGCTGTTTCTCCGGGTCTTGAGGCGGCTGGCTTCAGAGGGCTTTTTTTAAGAGAGGGGTGATTTTTCGATGATGTTCTGTCAGGAGTGTCAGAAGAGACCGGCGACGGTGCACGTGACCAGGATCGTCAATAACGTCAAAACCGAGCTCCACCTGTGTCAGGAGTGCGCCAAGCACCACGAGGGGCTCGCTTTCAGCTTCAACTTTGAACCCAATTTTTCCATCCACAAGTTCCTGGCCGGCCTGCTGGGGGGTTCCCCCATGGAGATGGCTCCGGTGCAGAGCCCCGGCTGCCCCAACTGTGGATTGAGCCTGGCGCGGTTCGGAGAGATCGGGAGATTCGGCTGCAGCCGCTGTTACCGGGCCTTCGGCGACGGCCTGGAACCGCTTTTGCGCCGCCTTCAGGGGGCGAGCCGGCATGCAGGGAAGGTGCCCCGCAGGGCCGGCGGCAAGCTGGGCGTGCGCAGGGAGATCGAGAAGCTCCGCGAGGAGCTGCAGCAGGCGATCCGCCAGGAGGCCTATGAAAAGGCGGCGGAGCTGCGCGACCGCATCCGCTCGCTGGAACAGGGCCTGGAGTGATCCCCGAAAGGAGAGGTGGAGAAGATGTCGATAGAAAATGCCCTTAAAAATCCCTACACCAAGTGGATGGAGGGAAAGGGACCCTACGCCAGCATCGTCATCAGCAGCCGCGTGCGGCTCGCCCGCAACCTGGTGGATTACCCCTTCCCCCACGTCCAGAACAGGGATGCGGGGAAGAAGGTGGCCTTTCTGGTGCGGGACGCCGTCCTCGACCCCCGGTTCCGGCAGCAGGTGGGGGGGGTGGACTTCGTCTTCTTGAACGAGCTCTCACCCCTCGACCGCATGGTGCTGGTGGAGAAGCACCTGATCAGCCCCCAGCACGCCGCGGAGGAGGGGCCGGAGCGGGGGCTGGTTTTAAGCGATGACGAGGCGGTGAGCATCATGGTCAACGAGGAGGACCACCTGCGCATCCAGGTGCTCTTCCCCGCCCTTCAGCTGGAGGAGGCCTGGGAACTGGCGAGCGGCGTTGACGACGCCCTGGAGAGCAGGCTGGAGTACGCCTTCGATGAGAGGTACGGCTACCTCACCTGCTGTCCGACCAACGTGGGGACGGGGCTCAGGGCCTCGGTGATGGTGCACCTGCCGGCAGTTGCCATGACCAACCAGGCCAACAGGCTGTTTACCGCCCTCTCCAAACTGGGCTTTGTGGTGCGGGGGCTCTACGGTGAAGGGACAGAGGCCCGGGGGAACCTCTTCCAGGTCTCCAACCAGATCACCCTGGGACCGAGCGAGGAGGAGATCATCGGGAACCTGGCCTCGGTCTGCCGCCAGATCATCGAGCAGGAGGAGATGGCGAGGGAGAAGCTCAGGAAGGAAGCCCTGGCCCAGCTGGAGGATATGGTTTTCAGGTCCTACGGAATTCTTTCCAATGCCTACATCATCAGCTCCGAGGAGGCCATGGTGCACCTTTCCAACGTGCGGCTGGGTTTGGACATGGGGCTGCTGCGCAACGTCAACATCAGGAAGCTCAACGAGCTGCTGGTGGAGATCCGGCCGGCCTTTCTCCAGAAGCTGGCCGGTGAGGAGATCGATGCGTTCAAGCGTGATTTTAAGAGAGCGGAGATCATCAGGAGTGCTCTTGCTTAAAGTGTGAAAGGAGGGTGATTTAGCTTATGCTGTACGGAAGATTTACGGAAAGAGCGCAGAAGGTGCTTTACCTGGCCCAGGACGAGGCCAGGCGCTTAGGACACCCGGCGGTGGGGACGGAACACCTGCTGCTGGGGCTTTTGCGGGAGGGGGAGGGTATTGCCGCCCGGGCGCTGCAGGCCCTGGGGGTAGACCTGGATAAGGTTCGCAAGGAAGTGGAGAAGATCGTGGCCCCCGGTGAAGCCCGGATGATAGGTGAGGTCGGGCTGACGCCCCGGGCCAAGAAGGTACTCGAGCTGGCCCAGGAGGAGGGGCGCCGCCAGGGGGTCAGTTACGTGGGCACGGAGCACATCCTGCTCGGGCTGATCCGGGAGGGTGAAGGGGTTGCCGCCCGCATTCTGCTCGCCCAGGGGCTTTCCCTGGACAAGGTGCGGCGCCAGGTGCTGATGCTGCTGGGCGGGATCGGCCCAGTTTCTCCGGGGCACCCGCAGGCAGGGGCGTCCCGGCGTGCAAGTCAGACCCCGACCCTCGACGAACTGGGCCGCGACCTGACCCAGCTCGCCCGGGAGGGGAAGCTCGACCCGGTGATCGGCCGGGAGCAGGAGATCGAGCGGGTGATTCAGGTTCTCTCCCGCCGCACCAAGAACAACCCTTGCCTCATCGGTGAGCCGGGGGTGGGCAAGACGGCCATCGCCGAGGGCCTCGCCCAGCGGATCGTGGAGAACAAGGTGCCGGAGATCCTCGCCGACAAGAGGGTGGTCACGCTGGACATGTCCTCGGTAGTGGCGGGGACCAAGTACCGGGGTGAGTTTGAGGAGAGGCTGCGCAAGGTGATCGATGAGATCCGGAACGCCGGAAACATCATTCTCTTCATCGATGAGGTGCACACCCTGGTGGGGGCCGGGGCCGCCGAGGGGGCGATCGATGCCGCCAACATCCTCAAGCCCGCCCTGGCCAGGGGGGAGCTCCAGTGCATCGGGGCGACGACTCTCGATGAGTACCGCAAGAACATCGAGAAGGATGCCGCGCTGGAGAGGCGCTTCCAGCCGGTGATGGTCGGTGAGCCTACCGTCGAGGAGACGATCGAGATCTTGAGAGGGCTCCGCGACCGCTACGAGGCGCATCACCGGGTCAAGATCACCGACGGCGCCCTGAAGGCGGCGGCGCGGCTGTCCGACCGCTACATCACCGACCGCTTCCTGCCCGACAAGGCCATCGACCTCATGGACGAGGCGGCTTCCCGGGTGCGCCTCAAGGCCTACACCGCTCCCCCGGCGGTCAAGGAGCTGGAGGAGAAGCTGGAGCGCCTGCAGAAGGAGAAGGAGTCGGCTGTGGTCAGCCAGGAGTTTGAGAAGGCCGCCTCCCTGCGCGACCAGGAGCAGCAGGTGCGGGAGGAACTGGAGAAGATCAAGAACAACTGGGTGCAGCGCAAGGAGCTCGATCAGTCGATCGTTACCGACGAAGACATCGCGGCTATCGTCTCCAGCTGGACGGGAATCCCGGTCAGCAAGCTGCAGGAGGAGGAGTCGGAGCGCCTCCTGCGCATGGAGGAGATCCTGCATCAAAGGGTGATCGGCCAGGACGAGGCCGTCAAGGCGGTTGCCCGGGCGATGCGCAGGTCGCGGGCCGGGCTCAAAGACCCCAAGCGCCCCATTGGGTCCTTCATCTTCCTGGGGCCGACCGGTGTGGGTAAGACCGAGCTGGCCCGGGCGCTGGCGGAGGCCCTCTTCGGGGACGAAGAGGCCATGGTGCGGTTTGACATGTCCGAGTATATGGAGAAGCACACCGTCTCCCGGCTGCTGGGAGCGCCTCCCGGCTACGTGGGGTACGAGGAGGCCGGACAGCTGACCGAGGCCGTGCGCAGGCGCCCCTACTCGGTGGTGCTCTTCGACGAGATCGAGAAGGCCCACCCGGACATCTTCCACGTCCTGCTGCAGGTGATGGAGGACGGCAGGCTGACCGATGCCAAGGGGAGGACCGTGGACTTCCGCAACACGGTGATCATCATGACCTCCAACGTCGGCGCCAACCTGATCAAGAGGGAGCACAGGCTCGGCTTCAAGGCCGGGGAGAGGCAGGATGAGCTGGATTACGAGGCCATGAAGGAAAGGATTACCGAGGAGCTGCGCCGCACCTTCCGGCCCGAGTTCCTGAACAGGGTTGACGAGATCATCGTCTTCCACCCCTTGAACGAGGAGCACATGAAGAAGATCGTCGGCCTCATGCTCAAGAACATCAGCAAGCGCATCGCCGAGTACGGACTGCACCTGGAGTTCACCAAGGAGGCCGAGGAGCTGCTCGTCAAGAAGGGTTACGACCCCACCTTCGGCGCCCGCCCGCTGCGGAGGGTGATCCAGCGCATGGTCGAGGATGAGCTCTCGGAGGAGATGCTGGCCGGGAAGTTCAAGGCCGGGGATGCCGTCCTGGTGGATGCCGGCGAAGATAAGCTGGTCTTCAAACCGAAGGAGCGGGATGCCGTCGGGGGTTAACAGCCGACGGTTGGCCGCCGTCCCCGGCCGTCAGGTGTCGTGAAACAGGTTGACGGCAGTCGTGCCCGCTTCCGGGAAGATTTTCCGGGGCGGGCTTTATTTTTATGCGATATTGCGTCTTGTCGCCCGGTGTGTGGGCTCCGCTTCCGAACCGACCTTAATAAAGAACGATGGTCCGGCAGGTGGTGAAGGGCAGAGGGATTAAGGGATCCGTTGCTGCCCAGAGCACGCGGTTCGCGAGTTTAAGCGGCGGGAAGCGGAACCGCTTTAGCGGCCGGGGGTGAGGGGCGCTTTTTTATTTGGAAAGCTTTAAGAGGCGGACGGTGAAGTAGAGGGAGTAGATCATTATGGCTCCGAAAAAGGACCAGAGCCAGACGGGGTTGAGGCCGTTCTGCAGCCCCAGGGCGACCCTGGTGCTCTCGTAGCTTAAATCGGCGCTCATGGCGGCGAGCAGGAATTTAAGAACGAAGAGCCCTTTTATTGTTTCCCCGCGGATGCTTTCCACCTGCTCCGGGGTCATCTTCTCCAGCCTCTTTTTGGGTAGGTTGATCAGCTTGCGGGGATCGGGGGCCAAAGCAAACCAGACGTTGAGGGCGGTCATCAGGATATAGGTGCCTACCAGGATCAGCGGGGCCAGGTAGACGCTGACCGGGCTTTTCGGGCTCCAGGCGTCCGGCGCCCCGGAGGGGCCGAAGTGGGTCGGGATCTGCGCCGGCAGCTCGGCGTAGTGGGCGGCCGGGTACCAGAAGGAGAAGACGATCAGGATGAGTACCACCCACTCCCACCAGAGGGGGTAGTGCTCAGCCAGCTTCTGCCAGACGTTTTTCCCGTTCATTTTTTGGCCTCCTTCTTTGGTGGTTTCGCCGTCCGCTCGGGCTGACGGAGCCTGGGGTTTTATCTTTTCGCGGCCGTTCACGGGTTGAGGCCTGCGCCTTTGCCCGGCGGGGCCGGGGGACAGTTTTTTGGGGACCGCCGGGTGCGGGGTCACCGGCCGCGGCCGGCGCCGGCGGCGCCGGCCGGGGGGTTCCTCACCTTTCGTTGGTCCGGTACTCTTATTCTTACTGGTATCCGGCCTCCTGTCAAGGTTCCGGATGCAGAGGTCTGGTTTACACGTGCGCCTCGCTCCCGATCTTGCGGTTTAACTCGCCCTGAGACTTGTCGTTCTGCCGCCGCCGGCCGTCGGCTGCGGTGTGCCCAGGCAGCGGCAGGTAAGGATTCGTGCCGGAAATCGGCCGCCGCTGGCCGTATGGTGGTCTGCTGCGGTATTATAATAATAAAAGGAAAATCTGACAGGAGGATGATCTTCATGGATGCGCTGGAAGCCATTCGTTCAAGGAGGAGCATCAGGAGTTATTCCGGGCAGCCGGTGCCCCGGCATCTCGTTAAAAAGCTGCTGGAGGCCGCCATGTGCGCCCCCTCCGCCCACAACCAGCAGCCCTGGCAGTTCGTGGTGATCGAGGAGCGGGAGACCCTCGACAGGATACCGGATTTTCACCCGCACTCCAGGATGCTGAAGACCGCACCGTTGGCCATCCTGGTCTGTGGGGACGGCTCCCTCTTTAAGGATGCCGACTTCTGGCCGCAGGACTGCGCCGCCGCCACCCAGAACGTCCTGCTCGCCGCCCGGGCCTTGGGGCTGGGCACGGTCTGGATGGGGGTGTACCCCAAGGAAAATCTGGTCTCCGGCCTGAGGAGCCTGTTCGGGATACCGCAGAGCGTCATCCCCTTTTCCCTCATCGCCGTCGGCTACCCGGCCGAGGAGAAGCCGCCGGTGAGCCGCTACGACGAGGGGAGGGTGCACTGGGGGAAGTGGTGACGGCGCCGGGGAGGCCCCTGTTTTGAGGTTGAATTCCCGGCCGTTCCGGCCGCCCCTGCCGCTCCCGGAAGGGGGTGTTGCCGGCCCTGAGGGAAATTGTTTATCATGGTGGGGAGGCGTAAAAACAGCCTGCTGTACAATTACTTGAGAGGATGAGTCCATGCGGGAGATCGATGTTGAACTGATTGCCGGAGAGGTCGCCCGGCTGTGCCGCGAGGCCAACTGCGACCTCCCCCTTGATGTGCTGCGAGCGCTGGAGGAAGCCCGGCTGAAGGAGGAATCCCCTCAGGGGCGGCGGATCCTGGAGGAGATCTGCGAAAACGCCGCCATCGCCCGGGAGGAGCGGCTTCCTCTCTGTCAGGACACGGGGATGGCCCTGGTCTTTGTGGAGATCGGGCAGGAGGTGCGCCTGACCGGAGGCTCCCTCAGCGAGGCGATCAACCGCGGCGTCGCTCGGGGCTACCGGGAGGGGTACCTGCGCAAGTCCGTGGTGGCCGATCCCCTGCGCCGCCGGAACACCGGCGACAACACGCCGGCGGTGATCTACTACGACCTGGTTCCCGGCGAGGTTTTGCGGGTCACCGTCATGCCCAAGGGCTTTGGAAGCGAAAACTGCACCGCACTAGGGATGCTCAAGCCTGCCGAGGGCCTGGATGGTGTGAAGAGGTTCGTCGTCGAGGCCGTCGACCGCGCCGGGCCCAACCCCTGCCCCCCGGTTACGGTGGGGGTGGGGCTCGGGGGCACCGCCGACAGGGCGCTCCTGCTGGCCAAGCGCGCCCTGCTGCGGGAGGTGGGGTCATCCCACCCCGATCCGGAGCTGGCGGCCCTGGAGCGGGAGCTGCTGGAGGAGGTCAACAAGCTGGGGTACGGCCCCGGCGGCCTGGGGGGAAGGGTGACGGCGCTGGCCGTCCACGTCGAGACGTACCCCACCCACATCGCCGGCCTGCCGGTGGGGGTCTGCATCAACTGCCACGCCGCCCGGCACCGGACCTGGGAGTGGAGGGGTGAGGGGGATGAGTGATTTTCTGCGGCTGGAAGTTCCCTTTTCGGATGAGGTGGCCCGGGAGCTGGAGGCCGGGCAGCGCCTGTTGCTCACCGGGGTCATTTTCGGTGCGCGCGATCAGGCACACCTCCGCTTCGCCGCCGCCCTGCAGCGCGGGGAGTCCCTTCCCCTCGACCTCAAGGGGCAGGTGCTCTACTACGTCGGCCCCACACCGGCGCCTCCGGGGCGCCCCTGCGGGGCCGCCGGGCCGACTACCGCCGGGAGGATGGACCGGTATACCCCGCTACTGCTGGAGTACGGAATTAAGGGTGTGATCGGCAAGGGGAAGAGGTCCCCCGAGGTGGTGGCCGCCCTGCAGAAGCACGGGGCGGTTTACCTGGCGGCCACAGGAGGGGCGGGGGCGCTGATCGGACGCTGCATTGAAGAGATGCGGGTTGTCGCCTATCCGGATCTCGGCCCCGAAGCGGTTTACCGCATGGTGGTGCAGGACCTCCCGGTAACCGTGGCCGTCGACAGCAGGGGGCGGAACCTCTACGAAGAGGGGCCGGCCCGCTACCGGCTGAGGTGATTCTGCATTAACCCTATCGGAGGGGACTTGCCGGGGGACGGTCCCTTTTGTCCTTTTCGGCCCGCCGCTGCAGGCTTTAAGACCGGCCCGGCGGCGGTCGTTGGCCGCTCAGAACCGTCCCTTGACAATCGATGTCCCCGTGGCCCTTATCCGGTAAAGGGTATGGTCAGCGCGTGGAAGGGTCGACGAACCCCATCACCCGGTGGCGGTGCCCGTCAACCACATTGGTTTCAAAGGATACGTAGTGAGTATGATACCCTCCCGGCAGGGGGACGGCGGGGCCGGTCACTGCGAAATAGGCATGGGTATGGCCGTCGTCGAAGGTGGTCATCCCGCGGATGTCGTGGATATGGCTGCCTTCGGCCGGCTGCGGCGGCCCGGTAACACCGGGGTGCAGGTGGGCGTGCCCCTCGATGCAGCTGGTTCTCCCCCCATGGCCGTGGACGTGTTCATGATAGTCGAAGCAGGGATAGGAAAGGGAGTCGCACTCTACTGACAACGGTACCTCCTCCTTTCTCCTGGTGGATGTGGTCACCGGCTGCTCACGGCTCGCTTCCAGGACCGATCGCGAGCATCCATTACAGGTATAATATGCCAGAAGCAGGGTGGTTGTTAAAAAAACGCCCGGCAGGGTATGTGGTCTATTTTCATGACAGGGAGGAGGTTTCAACGGAAACCGGGGTATTTTGGGCGGCAGTCCTGCTCGTTCAAGGCAGGAATCGAAGGTTGAGAATTGCAGAGGAGCTGTTCGTATGATCATTCTCGATTCCGGTTACCGGCAATACGAACTAGATCAGTCCGATATCGTCAACGTCTGGCGAAGATTTATTGACAGCGGAAACCAGAAATCATCCCTTCTGCCCTCAACCCTTCTTTCCTCCTGGAAGAGGTGTTTTGAGTTAAGGGTCGACCCTTTGATGAGCGATCTCGATCTAACTGTCGTCGGCGATTTCGCGAAGAGAATAGAAACCAAAGAATGGCTGTTAAACCTTGCCGCATCTCACATAGCTAAATATTACAAGCTCGCCGAGCAGTCCGATTTTGTTTTCGCCGTTTTGGATGAAGATGGCGTAATTCTCGACCTGATCGGTGAGCAAAAAGGGTCAGGCGCCTGGAGGAGGAGTACAGCATAACTCGCGGGGTTCCCATTAACGAACGGACTACAGGAACGACGGCAACGTATCTTTCTCTGCTGTCGAACAGGTCGGTACAAACGGTTGGCGCAGAGCATTACATCCGGAGATTTCATCACATAACCGATTCAGCCGCCCCCATTCGGGATGCCCGGGGGAATATCATAGGAGCGCTGTCGATGTCCGCGCAGAATATCGAATACGCGCATCCTCACACCCTTGGGATGGTGACTTCTATTGCAGATTCCATCGCGGTTCATTTGCGTCGCCAGGAAGTGGAGAAAAACCAGGAGTTGTTTGAAGGCAGTCTCGACGAAGTAGTCGATAATTTATGCGCCAGAGGGCTTCTGCAGATCGATGAGCGGGGCAGAGCGGAGCGGGTATCCAGACCGCTGGCCGAACTGCTGGGTCTTCCTCCTGAACGCCTGGTTGGTTTGCCGGCGGATGTTGTCGCCAGGCTGGGAGCAGAAAAAATCTCCTTCAGGGGACGTCAAGCCGGCCGGCGCATGATTGCCGCGCCTGATGGCTCATGTAAGCCCGGGAAAGCTGCAGGGGCAATTACTTCCGACAGAGAGGTGCCGGAGAAAAAAGGGAAGAGCAGAAAGGCGAGAAACAGGTTCGGCTTTGAAGATATCGTCGGCAGAAGCAGGCAGCTGCTGAAGGCCGTGGACCTGGCGAAGAAGATAGCCAACAGCACCTCGGCGGTTCTTCTGCTGGGCGAGAGCGGGACCGGCAAGGAGCTGTTCGCCCGGGCGATCCATAACTCAAGCCCGATGAGTGAAGGTCCTTTTGTTTCTGTCAATTGTGCGGCAATCCCCAGGGAGCTGGTGGGGACGGAGCTGTTCGGCTATGGAGAAGGAGCCTTTACAGGAGCGAAAAAAGGCGGTAATGTTGGCAAGTTCGAATTGGCCAACAACGGGACGCTTTTTTTAGACGAAATTGGGGAGATGCCTCTGGAAATACAGGGTTACTTGCTCAGGGCCTTGGAGGAGAAGGCGATTACCAGGATCGGCGGGAATTGCAGCATACCGGTCAACGTAAGGGTCATTGCGGCGACCAACAGGCGGCTGCGGGAGGATGCGTTGGCGGGTCATTTTAGGCTCGATCTCTTCTTCCGGCTCTCAAGATTCAGCACCTGCGGGATGCTCTGCTGAAGTGATGAAAGGGGTAGAGGCGGATTGCCGAAGCCCCTTTCTCTTTGCCGCCGCTTAGGCGGAGGATTGCGCCATTTTGGCAGGAGCCGGCAGTTGGTGCTTTGTGGATCCGATCGTGCAGCCATCCCTGGGAGCGGCTGCGGCTTGCGCCCGGCAGTTCCCGCACCTCCGTCGAGGTGTCCCTGGACGAAGCGGTCAGAGTGGGAAAATTGCTTCCGACGCCGTAAAGTGGGCGGGGGACTTTTGGAAGGCCTCGATAAAGAGGTCGACGAGCTCGGGGTCGAACTGGGAGCTTCTGTTTCTCCTGATTTCCTCCACCGCCTCCTCCGTAGAGAGGGGATCCCGGTAGGCCCTCTTTGTGGTCATGGCGGAGAAGGCGTCGGCGATCTGCAGGATGCGCCCTTCGATCGGGGTCTCCCGACCGTCCAGCCCGTGGGGGTAGCCCTTCCCGTCCCAGCGTTCGTGGTGGTACTTGATGGCGTTTACCACCGTGGCCGAAAGCTGCTGGTAGGAGAGCATCCTGATCCCGTCGTCGACGTGCTGCCTGACGATGGCGTATTCCTCCCCGGTCAGGGAGGCTTCTTTGAGCAGGATGCTGCGGGGAACGAGTATCTTTCCGAGGTCGTGCAGGAGACCGGCGATGTACAAATCAACCACGGTTTTTTCGGAAAGCTCTAGGGCGGCACCCAGGACGGCCGCAAGCTGTCCGGTGAAGCAGGAGTGGACGTAGGTGTTGACGTCTTTTTCCGCCAGGTTGTGCAGCAGCAGCCGGCATTTGAGGGTGAGGGGAGCCTTCTGCCGGATCTCCGTGAGAGAGATTTGAAAACTGTGGGTCTTCTTGTTTATCTCAAACACGCGCCTTAACCCCCTGTGTCGGATCTTTGTTGTGATTAAACGGACCGGAATGTTCTATATTGAGCTGAATTTTTTCCGCTCAGGCTGAGAAAATCCTTGCTCTGCCTGCCGTTTGACTTCCCCCCTGGTAGCAGCTGTTTTCCCGTCTATCTTCTGCAGGATGCGACGCAATCCTTTTGAAAATGACAAAATGGCTTCGAAAGTCCTAACGAATTAGGACCACCGTCCTATTATTCGACACGTCCCTTGGCAGGGCGGCCGGCCGTGGAGGGGCTCGCCGTTTGGGAGAATAAAAGGCATCTTTGAGAGGCGCCTTACCGGGGCGAACCGGGAACTGCCTGCCGCACTCGGCGGCGGACGAGTTTTTTTAGTATTGTGGAAATGGTATAATAATGAAGGACATTCTAGGAAGGAGCATCTATCCTTGGGGCGGACGAAAACGGTCTTTTTCTGCGGGGAGTGCGGCTATGAGGCCGGAAAGTGGTTGGGACGCTGTCCCGCCTGCGGTGCCTGGAACTCCTTTTGTGAAGCCCCTGGGCGGCAGAAGAGGCAGGGGTTTTCCTTTTTGCCCGCCGCCCGGCAGGCGCCGGAACCCCTGACCACCGCGGCCCCCGATGCTGTAGAGGAGCGCTTGCCCGGCCGTTTCGGGGAGCTGGACAGGGTGCTCGGGGGCGGGATCGTGCCCGGCTCGGTGGCACTCCTCGGCGGCGCCCCCGGGATCGGAAAGTCCACCCTGCTCCTGCAGCTGGCCGCACAGGCGGCGGAAAGGCACGGGATCGTTTTGTACGTCTCCGGGGAGGAGTCGCGGCGGCAGGTCCAGATGCGGGCGCGGCGCTTGAAGCTCTCCTCCGAGCGCCTCTATTTCCTGGCAGAGACCGATCTCGAGGGGATCTGCCGGGCGGTTGAGGAGCTGTCGCCGGTTCTGTTGATCATCGACTCGATTCAGACGACCTTTCACCCCGATCTCCCGCTGGCGGCGGGGAGCGTCGGGCAGCTCTGCCGGTGCACCGCCGAACTCGTCAGGCTGGCCAAGAGCCGTAATATTGCCTGCTTTCTCGTCGGTCACGTTACCAAAGAGGGGAACCTGGCCGGCCCCCGGGTGCTGGAGCATATGGTGGATGTCGTACTTTCCTTTGAGGGTGAGCGCCATCAGAACCTGCGGCTCCTGCGCGCCGTTAAAAACCGCTTCGGGGCGACGGATGAGGTGGCCGTTTTCGCCATGGGGGAAGGGGGGCTGCAGGAGGTGGAGAACCCTTCGGCCATTTTCCTGGCCGAGCGCAGCGTTGGGGTTCCCGGTTCGGTGGTGGTGGCCGCACTGGAAGGAACGCGCCCGATCCTCGTGGAGATTCAGGCTCTTGTCTGCCCGGCCGCCTACGGGTCACCCCGCCGGGCGGCGACCGGTGTCGACTACAACAGGGTTGTGCTCATAGCTGCCGTGCTGGAGAAGCGCGTTGGGCTTGCTCTTGCCGGCCAGGACATCTACGTCGGTGTGGTAGGCGGCCTGCGGGTCGGGGAACCTGCGGCCGATCTGGGGATAGCCTTAGCCCTGGCCTCCAGCTACCGGAACGCCGCCGTTGACCGGGAGATGGTGGTGGCGGGGGAGATCGGGCTGACCGGTGAGATGCGGGCGGTGGGCTATATGGATCAGAGATTGAAGGAAGCGGCGCGTCTGGGGTTCAGGCGGGTGCTGGTGCCGTGGCGCAACCTGGACCTTCAGAAAAAATACCCGGACCTAGAGTTTACCGGGGTTAAGACGGTCAGGGACGCGCTCGATCAAGCCATTTGTCAGTGTTAGGGGGCAAATTCTTTGAAAGAGGAACGGTTTCAGCTGCTTGAAGAGGATGTAGCCGTGCTGGAGGAGAGGCCGAAGGAGGAGAAGGCGCCGAAAGGGAAGGGGCAGAAGGAAGCCCCGGCGCGGGAGGTGAAGGAGGAAAAGCCGGATAAGAAGGAGCCGCGCGAGGAGAAGAAGGAGCCCATAGATGAGAAGGGTGACGGCTTGACCGGACCCTTGAAGATGGTGGCCCCAGGCACCGCCCTGCGGGAGGGGCTGGACAGCGTTCTCAGGGCGAAGACAGGGGCTTTGATCGTCGTCGGGGATGCCCCGGAGGTGCTGCGCTTCGTGGAGGGAGGCTTCCACATCGACACCGAATTCACCCCGGCCGGCCTTTACGAACTGGCCAAGATGGACGGGGCGATCGTCCTCAGCCGCGATGCCCGGCGCATCCTCTACGCCAACGCCCAGCTCATCCCCGACCCGTCGATCCCCTCTGAGGAAACCGGGATCAGGCACCGCACCGCAGAGAGGTTCGCCCGCCAAACGGGAGCCCTGGTGATCGCCATCTCTCAGCGGCGCGGCGTGATCACCCTCTACAAGGGTGCCGAACGATACAGCCTGCAGGACATCAGCGTTATCCTGTCCAAGGCGAACCAGGCCGTCCAGACCCTGGAGAAGTACAAGGGGGTGCTCGATAAGGCCCTCATCAACCTGACCGCTTTGGAGTTTGAGGACCTGGTCACCGTCTACGACGTTGCCCGCGTCGTCCAGCGCGGGGTGATGGTTCTGCAGGTGGTGAAAGAGCTGGAGAATTACATCTGCGAACTGGGCACCGAAGGGCGCCTGATCACAATGCAGGTGGAGGAGCTGCTGGCCAACGTGCGGGAGGAGCTCTGCTGCGTAATCCGGGACTACCTCGACGACGAGGGGAAAAACGCGGAGGAGGTGCTCCGGGTCGTCTCCTCCTGGCCGCCGGACGACCTGCTCGATCTTACCGGCATCAGCAGGATCTTGGGCTACGGGGCCTCTTCCAGCATCCTCGACCTTTCCGTTTACCCGCGCGGCTACCGCATCTTGCAGAGAATCCCGCGTCTGCCTGCCCAGATCGTCGAAAACCTGATCCGCACCTTCAAGAACTTACAGAACATTTTAAAGGCCTCCATTGAGGAGCTCGACGACGTGGAGGGGATCGGGGAGGTCAGGGCCAAGGCCATTAAAAACGGCCTGCACCGCCTCCAGGAGCAGGTGATGCTGGAGAGGTACATGGGATAAAAAAACCGCCTTCAGGCCGCTCGGCCTCACGACTCGCGCCGGCCTTACTTTTTGAGATGCCCATTCCTTTGGGCAGCTTGTATCCGGTTAACAGGAAATCTCTCAGGTGAAGTTGAAGATCCTGAGGGTGGAAAGCTTTTTATGCTCTTTGAGGAAGATGTCGTACAGGTTGAGATTGAGAAGGTTGCAAAGTGCTGCCATGTAGAAAAGGGTTTTTCCCAGTTCGGTTTCCACCATCTCCTGGCAGCTGGGGCAGATTTCACCGTTCAAGTGGCTGCTGAAGTAGTCTTTTAGTTCGTGGAGGGAGACGTCGGGAGGGATTTGCCTTTTCTTAGCCTCGATGCTGAGACAGCCGCATCCGGTGACCGCTTTGACCGTTGCCCTGTTGGTGCGGGCGCAGGCCTCCTGGAATTTGGAGAGAACGTCCAGAATGCTGTGATGGCGGATCAAAAGCTCGGAGACGGCATTCTGAAACTCATCGCAAATCAGGTCCTTCATCAACAAGACCTCCTCACACCTTATGTGCGTTAGTTAACTTAATTATAGTCAGGTAAATAAAGCATTGTCAATGCCGTTTGCTGCCGGAAGGCGGCGGGAATGGGGATTGGCCGGAGGCTGTTTTTGACAGGTCCTGACTGCTCTGGTATAATAGGTGTGTAATGAATGAAGTTTCAGGAGGCCTTGTAATGTTTCAGGTAGGGGATCGAGTTGTGCACCCGATGCACGGTGCCGGGATTGTCGAGGCTCTGGAAAGGCGGGGGGAGAAGAATGAGGTTTATTACGTTCTCCGTCTTTTTGCCGGGAATTTAAAGGTGCTGGTCCCGGCGGATAAGGTTGAGATGATCGGAGTGCGGCGGGTTATCAGTGAAGCCGAGATCGCCAAGGTTCTCAGAGTGCTCGGAAAGAAGGATCAGGGGAAGCCCCTTCTCAACTGGAACCACCGCTACAGGGCGAATCTGGAGAAAATCCGGACGGGGAACGTTTTCGCCGTTGCCGAAGTCGTCCGTAATTTGATGCGCCAGGAGTTGAAAAAAGGGCTGTCTTCGGGAGAGAAAAGGATGCTGGAAAGCGCCTTTCAGATATTGAGCAGCGAACTGGTTCTGGCGGGAAAGCTGGACAAGTCGAAGGTGGAATCGATGATCAAAGATGCTGTTGCTCAAGGGTAGAAAAACGGCGCCCAACAGCTGCGGGCGCCTTTCTTATTTTGCGGTTATTTACCACCCTTTGACAAACTCTTCCCCTTGCTTGCCCGATGCCGCTTGCGTATAATGGAACGAGAGATTAACCAGAATAAGGTATAATACCCGGAAAGGGGGTGCAGTGATGCTTCAGAAGGTTATCAGAATACTTCTTACGCTGATCGGGGCAGGAATCGGCTTTTCTTTGAATTATCTGTTGATAAGACTTGATTTTGTGCAGTCGCTGGCTGCGGGGGAGGGCTTCGCCTGGTACGCCTTGGTTGGCCTGCTGACGCTGGTGGCAGGTGCGGTAACTTATCTCGCAGCCCCCCGCCTTATCGAGGTGATGCTGCAGATGGTTTCTTTCTTCGAAGGGACGCTGCATCGCACACCGCTGCAGGATTTGCTGGGGGGTGCTCTCGGACTCATCGTCGGCCTGATTATCGCCAATCTCCTCGGAGCTCCCTTTTCTAATCTTCCCTGGATAGGCCCCTTCATCCCCATCGTTGCCAGCATCATCCTGGGCTATTTGGGCTTGAGCGTGGGCTTGAAGAAGAAGGAGGAGCTGGCCGGCCTCTTTTCCTTCATTAAAATCGGCAGCAGGCAGGGGCGAGGAGAGGGAGGCAAGAGCACTTATAAGGTACTGGATACCAATGTCATCATTGACGGCCGGATTGCGGACATCTGCAAGACCGGTTTTCTCGAAGGGACGCTGTTGGTGCCCCGCTTCGTGCTGGAGGAGCTGCAGCACATCGCCGATTCCTCGGATGTGCTCCGCCGCAATAAGGGCAGGCGCGGGCTGGACATTCTCAATCAGATGCGCAAAGAGCAGGGGATTAAAATCGAAATTCGCGACTTTGAGGGGCTGGACAGGAAGGACGTCGATTCCAGCCTCATCCAGATCTGTAAGCGGCTCGACTGCCCGGTGGTGACCAACGACTACAACCTGAACAAGGTGGCGGAGCTCGTCGGGATCAGGGTTCTCAACATCAATGACCTCGCCAACGCCGTCAAGCCTCTCTTCCTCCCCGGGGAGGAGATCGACGGGGTTGACGTGATCAGGGACGGCAAGGAGGCGGGGCAGGGAATTGCCTATCTGGAGGACGGCACCATGATCGTCATCGAAGGCGGCAAGAAGTACATCGGGGAGCGCATATCGGTGGTGGTCACCAGCGTTCTGCAGACCTCGGCAGGGCGGATGATCTTCGCCAAGCCGAAGGTCAACTTGAAGGATACGGCCGCCGGTCGCCACTACCATGAGGTGAAGGTGATTGGATAAGGTCGGAGGCCTCATCGTCGCTGCCGGGAGGGGGGTGCGGATGGGCGCCCCCCTCAACAAGGTTTTCCTTCCTTTAGGCGGCCGTCCGCTGCTCCTGTACAGCGTCCGCCTTTTTGAGGAGTCACCCCTCATCTCCACCTATGTGGTGGTTGCCGCAGCCGAGGAGGTGGGATTCTGCCGGACGCTGCTTTCTTCCTGCAGCCCCGGCAAACTGGCCGGGGTCGTCGCGGGAGGGGAGACCAGGCAGGAGTCGGTGGCCAACGGCCTGCGGGCGCTTCCGGAGGACTGCTCCTTTGTGGCCGTCCACGACGGGGCGCGGCCGCTGCTCTCCAGGGAGGTGCTGGAGGGGGCGGTTCGGCGCGCTTTTGACTGCGGCGCCGTCGTGGTCGGCGTGCCGGTGAAGGACACCGTCAAGGTGGTGGAGCAGGGGGGGGTGACGGCCACCCCGCCGCGGTCCTCTTTGTGGATCGCCCAGACACCACAGGTCTTCCGCCGCTCCCTGCTCTCTCGGGCGCTGGAGGCCGCCGGGGAGGCCGGGTTTCAGGGGAGCGACGATTCCTCCCTGGTGGAGCGGCTGGGGGTGCGGGTGGAGATGTTCCGGGGTGACTACGAGAACATCAAGATAACCACCCCCGGCGACCTGGTGATCGCCGAGTCTCTTCTGGCCGGGGCTAAGGGGGCGGCCGGGGAGGCGCAGGAGCGAGGGGAAGAGGGGAGGCGCACCGGGCTCGGTTACGACGTCCACCCCTTCTGCGCGGGACGGCCCCTGATCCTGGGTGGGGTGGAGATCCCCGGGGAGACCGGGCTGGCCGGGCATTCCGACGCCGACGTCCTCCTGCACGCCCTGATGGACGCCTGCCTCGGTGCGGCCGGGCTTCCCGATATCGGTTATTACTTTCCTCCCGGGGAACCCCGCTGGAAAGATGCTTCCAGCCTGGCCCTGCTTGCCGTCGTCGCCGGGCTCCTGGATGAAGCAGGCTACAGGGTGGCTCAGGTCGACCTGGTGGTGGCGGCGGAAAGGCCGCGGCTCGGCCGCTACCTGGAGGGGATGAAGGAGCGGATCGCCGCGGTATTGGGTATTCCCTGCACGGCGGTCGGCCTTAAGGCGACGACGACCGAAGGTTTGGGCTTCGTAGGAAGGGGGGAGGGGATTGCCGCCTGGGCAGTGGCCACCGTGATGCCAAAGAAAATCCGCCCTCCCTCGCCAGGAGGGCGGGGTTAAACTGCCGTCTTCAGCAGCGTCATTACTTAACCCTGAAGATGACGAATACGTAGTAGAGAAGACCGGCGAGGACGATGAAGAGAATGCCCAGCGTTCCCCAGAGGGCGGCCTGGCCGATAAGCGCTTCACCCATCTTTCATCCCCCCTTCTAAAAATAGGATGTCGCAAAAATCGTGCCAGTAATCATCTGAAACTCTGCAGAAGGGGATGAAAACCAGAAAAAGGTTATTCCAGGGGGGTGCGGCCGGCGGCGAGCGTTTCGGCGTGAAACATTTCGGTGTTACCTTTTGAAACTGCCGCAACTTACCGGCAAGGAGCGGCCCGATCCAGGTTCGGCCTTTATGTTTCAGCTGCTGCTTCCTTTACTTTACCGGTGTTCGCCGCTTTGGAGCTTTTTCAGCCGGCGCCAGAGGGTGGTTCTGCTGATCCCCAGGAGGGCGGCGGCCTTTTTCTTATTCCCTTTGGCGGCGATCAGAGCCTCTCTGATGGCCTCCTCCTCCAGGCGGGAGATCCTCCGCTGTCCTGGGGTGACGTCCGGCTGGCCCTGTCTGACCGGTTCCGTCGGGCGCCATTCCGAAGAGGTGTAGAGGGATTCCGCCACCAGTTCCGCAGGTATGTATTCCCCGTCGCTGAGGATGACCAGGCGCTCCATAATGTTCTTCAGTTCTCTGATGTTCCCCGGCCAGTCGTGGGCAGCGAAGAGCTCCATTCCCCGCCGTTCTACGCCTTTGATGTTCTTGCCGAACTTTTTATTGAAGAGGTGGAGAAAGTGGTCAACCAGCACCGGGATGTCCTCGCGCCGCTCCCTGAGTGAAGGGATGACCAGCGTCAGCACGTTGATGCGGTAAAAGAGATCCGCCCGGAAGAGTTTTTCCGCAACCATTTTGTGCAGATTGCGGTTGGTGGCGGCGATTACCCGGACGTCGATCCTGATCACGCGGTTGTCCCCCAGGCGCATGATTTCATATTCCTGGAGCACCCGCAGCAGCCTCGTCTGCAGCTTGTCGGACATTTCGCTGATCTCGTCGAGGAAGATGGTGCCCCCGTCCGCCGCTTCGAAAAGCCCTCTTTTCCCCCCTTTTTTGGCGCCGGTAAAGGCTCCCTCGGCGTAGCCGAAGAGCTCGCTTTCCAGAAGGCTTTCCGGCATGGCGGCGCAGTTGACGGCGATGAAGGGGCCGTTTTTCCGGGAGCTGACGTTGTGGATGGCGTGGGCGAAGAATTCCTTTCCCGTGCCCGTTTCCCCGTAAATAAGGACGGTTGCGTCCACCTTCCCGAAGCGCTTCGCCTTCTCGATGGCGTCCTTGATCTTTTCGCTTTCCCCCAGGATGTCGCTGAAGTCGTACTTGGCCAGATGGCCGCGGGCGCGCAGCCTCTTGCGCATGCGGTCACCCCCTTGATGTGCCCGGCCCGTGCTCAGGAGCTGTAAAAAAAAGCCGCCGGGATGGTCGTCCTTGGCGGCATTTTGTGGTCTTATCAGCAGGCAGACACACTATTTTTCGGAAAGTGGGAACGAATTGTCGTCAACCCTAAGGTTTAAGAATCCGGTCAGCGCAGGTTGCGGGGATATCCGGCGAAGAGCTCTCTCGCTTCCTCCAGGGTGGTGTCGGGGGCAGGGATAACCAGGTCGGATTCCACGAGTTCATCGTCGGGGATCCTTTTGCCCCTGGTCTGCACCAATTCCACCACCTGCCGCAGGCGCTCCGCAAACTGCTGCTCGTCGCCGGCGCCAACGGCGTCGAGGAGGGAGTCGTCCATGGCGTCCAGCTCCGCCAGGGCGTTTCCGTCCAGCCGGTACTGCCCTTCTGTCAGAACCCTGATGATCATCCCTCACTCACTTCCTTCTTCAGGCGGGAGAGCTCGTCTTCGACGCGGCCCGCCGCCTGCATTTTCTTGAGCTCGGCTTCAACGGGGTCCTTTTCTCCCAGCGGCTCTTCCAGCACCCCGCTGGCGATCAGCTCATCGATGGCGGAGGCCCGGGCCTGCATTTCTTCAGTCCTCCGTTCAGCCCGCTCGATGGCCATGCCGACGTCGGCCAGCTCCTCCGAGAGGCCGGTCATGGCTTCGCCGATCTTCACCTGGGCCTCGGAGGCGGAATAGCGGGCCTTTATGACCTCCTTCTTGGTGCGGAAGGCCTCTACCTTCGCCCGCAGGCGGTTCTCCACCTGGGTGAGCTTTTCCTGTTCCTTGTTGAGGGCTGCGACCTGTTGCTCGAGATCCTGGATCTGCTGCTCGATCTGCACCTTGCGCTCCAGGGCCAGCCGGGCGAGGTCTTCCCGCCCCTGCCGCAGGGCCTCCTTCGCCTGCCCATCGAGCTTGTTGAGGTCACTTTTAAGCTTGACTACCTGCAGTTCCAGCCTTTTCTTGGAAGCGGCGACGTTGGTGATGTTCCGCCTCACCTTCTGCAGCAGCTCGACCTGTTTTTCGTAGGAGTAATCCAGGGTTTCGTGGGGATTTTCCATCTGGTCGAGCACTTTGTTGATCTTGGCCTTGAAAACCGTCGATATGCGCGCCAAAAGTCCCATTATCAGTCTCCTTTCTCACTGCCTGTAAGTAATTATTGACATCTCGACGCCTTCCTATACCGGGCAGTTGCGGATGGGGTACCAGAAGCCGACGTCCTTTTCCCAGGGGAGTTCCTTTTCGAGCAGGGTGAAGAGCCGCAGTTCGGTGTTGTGGTCCCGGCCCTCTTTGCCGGTGGGAAGGTAGGGATAGAAGGAGCCGCGCTTGTAGTTGTAGATGATGTAGAGCTTTTCACCCCCAGGTCCTTTAAAGGGGAAGACCGCTGCCAGGAGCTGGGTGTCGTAGCCGTTTTCGGCAAGGGTTTGGGCGGCCATGTGCACCAGGGCCACCAGGTCGTCCCAGTCCGGGTCTTCGAAGAGCAGCCACCGGTAGCGGTATTCATCATCGCGGATCTCCATTCTGGTCTTCGTTTCCTCTACCGCCAGGTGCAGGAGCTCTTTCAGCTCCTCCGCCGCCGACCGGAAGTCGATACTTGTGGCGGGCTTCAGGGTCAGCCCGCACCTGCCGGCCGGTGTCCAGCCCAGCTCGGCGAAGGGGACGGCGGCGGTGGAAAGGGCGAACAGCTTATCGAGCCGCGCCTTCGGTGGCCTGCTCTTTCCGAAGAGGGCATCCAGGAAACCCATCTTATCCCCTCATCTGCCGTTCCAGTTCCTGCAGGTAGGCTATGCGCCGCTCCAGGGAGGGGTGGGTGGAGAACAGTTCGGCGAAGGATTCCCCTCTGAGGGCGGGGATGATGAAGAAGGCGTTCATCCCCTCCGCCTGGCGCAGGTCGCGCTCCGGGAAGCGCTGCATGATGCCGCTGATTTTCATGAGGGCGCTGGAGAGCATCCCCGGCGAACCGGTCAGAAAAGCCGCCCCCCGGTCGGCCGCGAACTCCCGGTAGCGGGAGAGCGCCCGGATCAGGAAGAAGCTGATCAGCCAGACCAGAAGAGAGACGAGGTAGACCAGCACCGCCCCGCCGCGGTCCTCCCGGTCGCGGCCGAGGAAGCCGCCGTAGAAGAAGAAGTTCTGGACGATGAAGGAGGCCACAGTGGCGAAGAAGCTGGCGATGGTCATCACCGCCACGTCTCTGTTCTTGATGTGGCTCATCTCGTGGGCCAGCACGGCTTCCACCTCCGGCTCATCAAGGCGCTGCATGAGCCCCGCAGTTACCGCCACAACGGCGTTGCGCGGGCTCCTCCCGGTGGCAAAGGCGTTGGGTATGGAGGTGGGCATAACGGCCACCCGCGGCTTGGGAACGTCGGCCAGCACCGACAGGCGCTCTACGATGGCGTGCAGCTGCGGCGCCTCCTGCGGGGAGACCTCCCTGGCTCCCGTGCTCAGGAGCACCAGCCGGTCGGAAAAGTAGTACTGGATGAAGAGCATGATCCCGACGAAGAAGACGATGCCGGTGAAGCCGATGCCGGCATACCAGAGGACAAGGCCGAAGAAGAGGTACAGGGCTGCCAGCAGGAACATGGTGAAGATCATCCTGGCAGTCAAACCGTAATCTACAGGGAAGCGCTCTCTTTTCATCTCTTGGCCTCTCTCCTTTATCGTAAAATAATCCGTTCCCGGAAACCTCGTTTTAAGCCTATTTTATGGTGCCGCTTCCAGGATGTCAATACAAAAGGCCGTTTACGGCAGGGTCAGCAGGTACGCAAAGGCCAGCAGCACCCCGAAGAAGAAGAGGGCGGCGATGAAGAGCAGAATGAAGGGGATGAAGAACACCGCCGCCGCCGCTCCGGTCCCGATGCGGTAATTTTCCCGGATGGCGATGACCCCCAGTACGGCCGTCCAGATGCCGGTTCCGAATTCGACGATCCCGCTGAGGAAAGCCAGCCCTCCTGCCAGGGAGGCCAGGGCGGCCAGGGGGATGCCGATGAAGTCGGGGGAGCCGGCGAAGGCGGTGGCCGCCAGCACCCCTCCCAGGGTGCCCTGCCCCTTAAAGAGCCTGGCGAACAGGTGAAAGAGGACGCCCGCCAGTACCCACTGCAGGGCCCTCAGGAAAAAGGCGGCTGCGGTCAGGAAGTAGGGGGACTGCAGGACGGCCACCGTAACCTCTATACCGGGAGTGCCCGTTATCCCTTCCAGATAGGGAAGGATGTTTTCGTTGCTCATGGTAGAGGCCAGGGAAACCCCCTGGAGGAGAGAGAGCAGGACCACTACGAGCAGTCCTTCTTTCCACAGCTTCCTTTCGGCGACGGTGCGCAGGGTCTGCACAGGAGCCATCAGCGTGCCGGGAATGTATTCCCACATCTCGGTTCCCTCCTAATAGCGCAGTGTGGTGTAGGCAGGTGGCAGGGGGAAGGGAAGAAGGTCGTCCGTGAAGAAGGATCTTATCCCCCCCAGCAGGCTCAGCAGTCCGGCTGCCCGGCGGTACTCCACCACCTGTGGTTCTCCTTTGATTCCCGCCAGTTCTGCCGCCAGGGCGATGGCCTCCCTTTTCCCTCCCAGTTCGTCCACCAGGCCCAGCTCCTTGGCCTGGGAGCCGGTATAAATCCTGCCGTCGGCGAGCCGGCGGACGCTCTCTACGGGCAGGTTCCGCCCTTGGGCGACGACGCCGACGAACTGGTTGTAGGTTTCCTCAATGATCCCCTGCATGATCTGTTCCTCCTCCGGCGTCAGGGGGCGGGACGGGGAGAGCATATCCTTGTGGGCACCGCTTTTAAAGACGTACTCTCGGTAACCGATCTTGCGGTAGAGCTCCTGGAGGTTGGGAACGGTGGAGATCACGCCGATGCTGCCGGTTATCGTGGAGGGGAGGGCCACGATTTTGTCGGCCGCGGCGGCCACGTAGTAGCCCCCGGAGGCCGCAGTGTCTCCTAAAGAGGCCACAACCTTTTTCCCGGAGCGCTTGACGCGCAAGACCTGCTCGTACAGCTCGTGGGAGGCTGCGGCGCTTCCGCCGGGGGAGTCGATCCTCAGGACGACCGCCTTCAGGGAGCGGTCCTTTTCGGCGCGCTCGAGGTCTCGCATGGTCTGGGAGGTGCCGGATATTCCTGCAAAGGGTGAGGATTCCTGGGCGGCGGTGATGGTTCCCGTGAGATAGATCACCGCAACCTTGTCTCCGAAGACGGTCGGCTGCCGTTTTCCCGCCTTCCCCATGCTCACGAAGAAGGCGGCAAAGGTTAGGGCGATGCTCGCCGCGATGAGAATTATCCCGGCTTTTCTGGAATCCAAGGCCTTTTCCTCCTTACCCGCGTTTCTTAAATATTATTAACCGGCCGGCGGTTCTAATACCTCCAATTCTACCCGGATCAGGCACGTTCCGGTGGCAGAAAGTTGCGGATGAGTTGAGACCGCGACATCCAGATGACCTTCGGTACGAGAGATTGGTGCCCCTTTTGAAACCTCCTGAAACCTAGTGGATGGTAGGTGGCCAGGAGTAAAAGCTGACCGCAGCGGAAGCAGAAACGCCAGAAGCGTGACCTGATCTCTTCGACTTCAAAACCCAGCAGGCGGGCGCCTTGGTGGAAGATGGTGATTCCGAAGAAGGCTTTGACCTGTGGGTCCACTTTTCCTTGGGCAACCAGGGTGGCCAGTTGGGACAGGCTCTGTTTCAGCTCTTTTTTGACGCACATCACGGCCTGGATCTGATTGCCGCACTTCTGCTGAAGTTCTAGAAGCTGTCTGTTGGCCAGGTGCAGTTCTCCAACCATGTCTCCCGGGTGCAGCGCCGTGCCGTCGCGCAGTGTCAGTACGGGCCCCCGGTACTCTCTGAGATTGAGCCGGAAGAGGCTTCCCGGTTGGAGCTTCCGGGCGTGGAAAAGGAGCGAGTAAATTCTTTCCCAGACGTCCCAGAAGGCAAGGGTGAACTCCCGCCAGATCGTCTGCCTCATTTCTAGGCACCCTCTTTTAAAGTAATAAGGGAAAAGCGATCTCATAATTTCCACTATTCGGTATGTAGGGGATAATTCCTGCCTGCTGTTATACCTGTACGGGAAAAAACGAAGGCGAAGAATCTCCGTAAGTGCTCAGGGGGAGCCGCCTTGCCGAGAGCCAGTTCGTGAATTCTTTCCGAATCCGGCTGCAGTTTATCGTCGGCCTCTCGGTTTCAAAGGCGGCCACCGGAGTAAGAAGGCCGGAAATCCCCCTTGTGAGGAGATTTCCGGCCGGGGAGGTGATTATAAACTTTTGTTGCCGTTTAGCCCTGAGGCGGCTCCGTCCGGTTTTCTTCCCCCTGCTGCAGGCCGGTGTTCGAGAAAGCGCCTGCCATGCTGCCTGCCATGCCCATGAAAGGCTTGATCAGGTCGATGGGGAGAGGGAAGATGATGGTGCTGGACTGATTGGCGGCGATCTCTTTCAGGGTCTGCAGGTAGCGCAGCTGGATGGTGGCCGGATTGCTGGAGATGATGTTCGCCGCCTCTGTGAGCGTCTTGGCCGCCTGAAACTCGCCGTCGGCGTGGATCAGCTTCGCCCGGCGCTCGCGTTCCGCTTCGGCCTGGGCGGCCATCGCCCGCTGCATGGTGGGCGGGAGCTCCACGTCCTTCACTTCCACGTTGCTGACCTTGATTCCCCAGGGCTCAGTGCCTTCGTCGATGATGTGCTGGAGGCGCTGGTTGATGGCGTCGCGCTTGGATAGAAGTTCGTCGAGCTCGGACTGGCCGAGGACGCTCCTCAGGGTGGTCTGAGAGAGCTGGGAGGTGGCCTTGACGAAGTCGAGAACCTTGATCACCGAGTCTACCGGGTTGACGACCCGGAAGTAGACGACGGCGTTGACCTTGACGGTGACGTTGTCTTTGGTTATGACCTCCTGGGTGGGGACGTCCATGGTGATCACGCGCAGGTCAACCTTCTGCATCCTCTCGATCCCCGGGATGAGGAAGATGATCCCCGGCCCCCTGGCTCCGACGCAGCGCCCGAGGCGGAAGATGACCCCCCGCTCGTATTCCTGGACGATGCGCAGGGAGGAGGCAATCAGCAGCAGAATAAGTATAACCAGTGGAAAATAACCCGGCATTGTGTTTTCCCGGCAGGCAGGTATGCCCCCGGGATGGTCACCCCTTTCTGTTTTATTATATTGCCTTGAAAATACATCGGCCTTCCATAGGTCGCTCGCCGGTTGAGCCGGCAGTTTGGTTTTTGACGTGCCGCCTGAGGTGCGGCGGTCTTTGTCGGGTTCTCCGCCGGTCAACCGCTTCGCTCCCGATTGCAGGCCGGACAGGACGACGGCTCGCTTGCTGCGTTCGTCTTTTCATGCGGCGAAGGGAGGCAGCCCGCCGTCGGAAAAAAGGCTGCCTTGATCCCGGTGGCCGGCTGTCACCCTAGGCTCGCCGCACCCGCAGGTTCAGTCCCTCCATGGCGGTGATCACCACCTTTTCGCCTGCCTTGATGGTGCCCTCTTCGGATACTGCCCGCCAGAGTTCGCCTTCGACGAAGACCAGGCCCTCCGGGAGCAGGTCCGAGCGGGCTGTTCCCGTGCGCCCGATCAATCCTTCGCTTCCTGTGGTCACGGCTCTTTTCTGCCCCCGGACTACGGCGGTGACCAACAGCGCCACCAGGGCGGCGAACACCAGGGCGGTGGTGACGATCAGGGAGATGCTGATCCCTATTCCGGGAGGGCCGCCGCTGAAGAGAAGCAGCGATCCGGTGACGAAGGAAATCACTCCTCCGGCACCCAAGATCCCGTGGCTGGGCACGAAGGCCTCGGCGATGAAGAGCCCGAAAGCCAGAATGATCAAGAGCACTCCCCCCCAGTATGCGTCGAGTGTTCCCAGAGAATAGAGGCCGAGCAGCAGGGAAATGGCGCCGGCAACTCCGGGAAAGATCAGGCCGGGGTGGTAGATTTCCACCATCAGGCCGGCCATGCCTACCGTCATCAGGATGTAGGCCAGGTCCGGATTGCTCAGGGCGAGCAGGGCCTTTTCAACGGGGTTCATCGAGAGGTTGACGATGGGGGCGCCTTTCGTCCGGAGCTTCACCTGGGCGCCGCTGCTCAGGGCAACCTTTTTGCCGTCCACCTGCCGGAGCAGGTCCTCGAGGTCTTGCGCTCGCAGGTCGATGAGGTTGAGCTTTAAGGCTTCGGCATCAGAGTAGGATTTGCTCTCCCGCACCGCCTGCTCCACGGCATCGGCGTTCTTCCCGCGCAGCTGGGCGATGGAGCGCGCCCAGGCGGCGGCGTCCTCGGTGATCTTTTGGCTGGGAACGTCCTGCTGCTGACCGTCGGAGGGGCCGATCCCGACCGGATGGGCGGCGCCGATCCGGCTTCCGGGGGCCATGGCGGCTACGTGGGCGGAAATGGTGATGAAGGTCCCTGCCGATCCCGCCCATCCCCCGGCCGGGGAAACGTAGACGATAACCGGGACCCGGGCGTTGAGGATGGTGGTGACAATCTCCTGGGTGGTGGTGTAGAGGCCGCCCGGGGTGCTGAGTTGAATGACGCAGGCCGTTGCCCCGAGGTTTTCGGCGTGGCGGATGACCCTTTCCAGGTACTTGGCGGTGATGGGAACGACAGCTCCATCGTAACCGGCTACCACCACGGGCGGGTTTCCCTCTGCCGCCCGGACGGAAGGGAGCGGCGTCCCCAGGTTCAACAGAAGGGCCAGGAGGAGAATGCTGCCCAGGAGCGCTGCTCCCCGCTTCGCGGCGCGCAAATCGTTCATCTTTCCTCTCCTTTTCCAAGGTGATGAGCTTTTAAATTCTAAAAAGCGCTCATCTATTTTTATTCTACAATATCCTATTCTACAAGGCGAAGATGAACTCCTTTTATCTAAAGGCGGCGGAAATAAGTAACAGCCGTTTGCCACCGCGCTCGGGATAAACGGCTGCTACCGCGGGCGAGGACTCTCTATACTTAAAGGTGGTGATCGGGGGGGCGATCACCACCCGAACTTTTTACTGCATCCCGATTTCCTCTTCGCTCTTCCCGGCATCGGGGATGAAGAGCGGCTGGCCGTATTTGTCGACTCCGAACTCACCGATGATTCGCTGGGTTTCGGGGCTGATCATGAATTCCACAAACGCCTTGGCACCGGCGGCATTGACCTTGGGGAACTTTTCCGGGTTGACCTGCATCACGTGATAGATGTTGAGGAGCATCGGGTCTCCTTCCATCAGGTTCGCCAGCTTGAGGTTGTCCTTCTGAGCGAGATAGGTTCCTCTGTCGGTGAGGGTGTAGGCGTTCTTCTCGGAGGCCAGGCGCAGGGTGTCCGCCATTCCGCTGCCGGCTTCCAGGTACCAGTCGCCGGCGGGGGTCACGCCTAATTTATCCCAGATGGCCTTTTCCTTCTTATGAGTGCCGGAGTCATCCCCCCGGGACACGAAGGTGAACTGGCCGTTCATGATCTTCTTAAAGGCCTCGGTTGCGTCCTTCTCTCCCTTGATCTGCGCCGGGTCGTCTGGCGGCCCCACGATGATGAAGTCGTTGTGCATCACCAGTTGGTAGTTGATTACGTCCCCGTTCTCGACCAGAGGCCGTTCCGATGCCGGAGCATGGGTGAGGAGTACGTCCGCTTCACCTTTTTTGCCCATTTCCAGAGCCTCTCCTGTGCCCCTGTCGATGGGCTTGACCCTGTACCCGGTTTTCTTCTCGAAGATGGGGATGAGTTCGTCCAGCAAGCCGGTGTCGACGGTGCTGGTGGTTGTGGCCAGGATGACCTCCTTCTTTGTGGCGGCCTGCTCCTGCTGTTCACCGCAGCCGGCGGCAAAGGCCAGGATGGAGCAGAGGAACAGAAAAAGGATGCCGGTGGACAATCTTTTGTTCGGCTTCATTATTATTCAAACTCCTTTCTTCTCCGGTGTGTTTTCCTCAATCATCCCTTTTTTGCTTCTTCTTTTTGCGGGCAATGCCGTGCTTTAATCTGTGTTCCTCCCATACCCCCTTTCCCTAACTCTCCCGGGTAGGGGATGGTAGAGCAAACAAAAAGCCAGGTACGGAAAGTACTCTGGCCTTGTCTTCGCTCTCCTTTCCGTGCCGGGAGGCACGCCCGTTTCCGAAGCGCACCCAGTGGTCCTGCTGCCATAGCCCAAGAGGCTTTAGGACGGCGGACTCGGAGAATGTCGTTTTTTCTTTATATTCGCCGTTGGGTAAAGAAATCCTTTTTTTGCCCAGGATGCAGTATCCGCTGAGAGGCGACCTGTCATCCTCGCTTCGCCTGTCCTGTTACCCGGCCTTCCATAGGTCGCTCGCCGGTCGACCGGCGGTTTTTTTCATTCTCTGATGTGCCGCCGGAGGTGCGACGGTCTTCATGAGGTTGCCGCCGGTCAACCGCTTTGCTCCCGATTCCAGGCCGGACGGGACGACGGCTCGCTTCGGGACAGCTCTGGGGGGGTGTATGGGGCTTATAAAAAAATAACCTGAAGGCGGCTGCCATCAGGTCTGTCTGATTTATTTTTCTGGGCTGTCCGGGGCGGTTTCGGCTGCTGTCTGTTTTCGTTGTTCATCGGCCAGCGCCTTCTGGCCGGCCTTGATCAGCTTTCTCACCATCTGGCCGCCGATCTTTCCCGCTTCTCTGACGGTGAGTTCGTCCCCGGCTTTGGCCAGGTCATCGTCGAGGCCGAGCTCCCGGGCGGTTTCCCACTTCAGCCGTTCGTGCGGCCCGGGCTTCTTTGCCTTTTTCTTTTTTGCTGTCTTTTTTTCCGGCATCTGCATCACCCCTTATATTATTCTTTCGCAAGGGAAAGGGAAATATGAGAGGCCGGCCTTCCGGCGGTGTGCCTCCAGAATATCTGACGAAAAATGGCGGCAAGGCTGCCGGTAACAGCCGGCATGATTGCCTGCCGGTCGGAACAGATGGTAATATTCAGCAGACTACCATGCCGCCAGCGGCTGCACTAACAGAGGAACGAAAAAAGGATTTATCCTTGCCAGCGCGGCGACCTGACGGAGGTTGTTACTCGCCCTTGGCGAAGGAGCAGCAAACGGCAGCCGAATCGAGATAGGATGTCGAGATAGGCGACTCTGCGCCAGGGAAGGCGCATAGGAGCCGGTCGGCTGCTTATCTATCGACGAGTCTTAGGGCGAGTTAAACCGAAAGATCCGGGAGCAAGCGCAAGGATAAACTGAAGCGTATTTTCAGGGCAGGTATTCTAACGGTTAGCGGGTAGGTGCCGGGAAGGGGGATGCGGCTCTTGGCCTGTGATGGGACATAAAAAGGCCCTCCTTTTTACGGAGGGCCTTGTGGTTGGTTTCCGTATTAGTAATCCATGCCCATGCCGCCCGGCATCGGCGGTGTGTTCTCCTTCTTCTGCGGAATTTCGGAGATCAGAGCCTCTGTCGTGAGAAGCATGGAAGCGATGGAGGCGGCGTTCTGGAGGGCGCTTCTGGTGACCTTCAAGGGGTCGACAATGCCCTCCTTGACCATATCCACGTACTGCTCGGTCAGGGCGTTAAAGCCGATGCCCGGCTTTTCGTTCTTGATCCGCTCGATGACGATCGAACCTTCGAGTCCGGCATTTTCGGCGATCTGGCGCAGCGGCTCCTCTAGGGCGCGGCGCACGATGCGGACACCTACCAGCACATCCCCTTCGGCCTGAATCTCATCCAGGGCCGGGATTACGTTCACCAGGCAGGTTCCTCCACCGGGGATGATGCCCTCTTCAACGGCCGCCCGGGTTGCGGAGAGGGCGTCTTCGATGCGGTGCTTTTTCTCCTTGAGCTCGGTTTCGGTAGCGGCGCCGACTTTAATGACGGCTACGCCGCCGGACAGCTTGGCGAGGCGCTCCTGCAGCTTCTCACGGTCGTAGTCGGATGTGGTTTCCTCGATCTGCGCCTTGATCTGGTTGACGCGCATCTTGATCTTGTCGCTTGCTCCGTAACCTTCAACGATGGTGGTCTTCTCCTTGTTGATCTTGACCTTTTTCGCCCGCCCGAGCTTATCGATGTCCACGTTCTCGAGCTTGAAGCCCATGTCCTCGGAGATGAAGGTGCCGCCGGTGAGAATGGCGATATCCTCAAGCATTGCCTTGCGGCGGTCGCCGAACGCAGGGGCCTTAACCGCAGCGCAGTGGAGCACGCCCCGCAGTTTGTTGACGACGAGGGTAGCCAGGGCCTCGCCCTCCACATCCTCGGCGATGATCAGGAAGGGCTTGCCGGTGCGGACGACCCTCTCCAGCAGGGGCAGCAGGTCGCCGACCGCGGAGATCTTCTTCTCGTAGATCAGGATGTAGGGCTCTTCCAGCTCCACTTCCATGGTCTCGGAGTTGGTGACGAAGTAGGGGGAGATGTAGCCGCGGTCGAACTCCATACCTTCGACAACTTCGACCAGGGTCTCGATTCCCTTGGATTCCTCAACGGTGATGACTCCGTCTTTGCCCACCTTCTCCATGGCCTCAGCCACCAGCTCGCCGATCTCCTTGTCGTTGCCGGCGATGGCGGCGACGTGGGCGATGGACTCCTTGGTCTCCACCGGTGTGCTGTGCTTCTTCATCTCCTCCACGGCCTTTTCGACCGCCATGTCGATGCCGCGCTTGAGGAAGATGGGGTTGGCTCCGGCGGTGACGTTCTTCAGCCCTTCGTTGACGATGGCCTGGGCCAGAACCGTAGCCGTGGTGGTGCCGTCACCGGCGATCTCGTTGGTCTTAGAGGCTACTTCTTTGCAGAGCTGGGCTCCCATGTTCTCAAAGGGGTCTTCCAGCTCGATCTCTTTGGCAACGGTTACCCCGTCCTTGGTGATGGTCGGAGATCCGAACTTCTTTTCTAATACCACGTTGCGGCCCTTCGGACCAAGGGTCGTTTTTACCGCATCGGCTACGATATTAACGCCCCTCTCGAGTTTTTTACGGGCGTCTACGTCAAAGACGATCTGTTTCGCAGGCATAAGCGATTGTCAACCTCCTTGTTGATGGGATTTGATGTCGAGGCTTATTCTTTGATGGCCAGGATGTCGCTTTCACGCATGATCAGGTACTCGACATCACCGAGTTTGATTTCGGTTCCGCCGTACTTGGCGTAGATAACCTTGTCGCCGACCTTAACCTCAGGCTGCACGCGGGTGCCGTTTTCCAGGAGCCGGCCCGGTCCCACCGCGATTACTTCTCCTTCCTGAGGCTTTTCCTTCGCGGTGTCGGGAAGGTAGATGCCTCCTTCGGTTTTTTCCTCTTTGGAGAGAGGTTTCACCAGTACGTGGTCACCAAGTGGCTTCAGCATTTACAACCCTCCTCAGTGTGATGTGAATGTTATGTGGGGGTTATTAGCACTCATTGAGTGCGAGTGCTAATAAATCTATGATAAATAATACAAATCCAGGTGTGGATTGTCAATAGTTTTGTTTAAAGTATTCCCAATTTTTTTGGAAAATAAGTCTTGCTTTTTGAAAAAAACGGTCACTTCGATCGACTGCCTGCGGCAGCCGCGCTGCTGCGAGGGAAGCTGCCCCTTTCCCACCTTTTTCACCCGGCCGCAAGGCCAGTGATAACGTCGGGGGTTGTCCCGACAGCTCTTCATCGCATGAACCTGCTGGGCGCCGAATAATATTTAGTAACAAAAAGCGGGGAAGGGGTGGGCCTGTCGTGCCGATGGTTCTCTTGAGGAGAAGGCGTTTGCTGTGCTGGGGCGCGCTGGCAGCTCTGCTGCTGGCGGGCGTCATCTGTTTCTCCGGCCTTTGCGGGGGGGTTGGGGGGGTCTTCAACGCCGCCGACCGGGAGGTGCCCATTTATGCGGTGGACACCAGGGAAAAGAAGCTGGCCATCTCTTTCGATGCCGCCTGGGGTGCCGATTATACCCCGACGCTGCTGAAGATCCTCGAGGAGAACGACGTCAAGACCACCTTTTTTCTAACGGGCATCTGGGTCAAGAAGTACCCGGAAATGGTGAAGGCCATTGCCGCCGCCGGGCACGAGCTGGGGAACCACACCTCCACCCACCCTCACTGCAACGAGCTCTCGGAGGAGGAGTTCATCAAAGAACTGAAGGACAACGAGGAGATGATCTTCAAGCTCACGGGGAAGCGCACCCGCCTTTTTCGACCCCCTTTTGGTGAATACAACAATACCAACATCAGGGCCGCCCGGAAGCTCGGTTATGAGGTGATCCAGTGGAGCGTCGATTCCCTCGACTGGCAGGAGCTCGGGGTGGAAGCGGTGGTCGACCGGGTCTTAAAAAACGCCCATCCGGGGGCGATCGTCCTCTTCCACAACAACGCCAAGTACACCCCCGAGGCGCTCCCTGTAATTTTGAAGAGCCTTAAAGACCAGGGGTATAAGATTGTGCCGGTTTCCGAGCTCTTGATCAAAGGGGATTACTACATCGAGAAGCACAGCGGGCTGCAGAAAAGGAAGCCCGGGAGTCGCTAGAACTCCCGGGGCTTGCAGATGATTTCCTTGATCTTGGTGTCGAAGAAGTTGTTGGAGTGGGCCGGGACGATGACGACGGCGGTATCAGCGCCGGTCCCCGATCCGCCTACTGCGATGACCTCCTGGCCGTAAGGGATGAGGCCGGCGTCGAGGGCCATCCCCGCCACCTCCACGCAGACTTTGACTCCCTGTCCGAACATTCTCAGCGTCTGGGCGATGATTTCCGCCGGGTAGACGCCGCCGAATTTGTTGCGCAGGGCTCTGTCGACGCCCGCCAGGAGGTGGGTCGTCGTCAGGATGCGCACCCCTTTGGCGGCGAGCTTTTCCCTTACGGCGGGTGGCATTTCATCCTCTCCGGGGCTCGTGAAGCCGACGTGATGGGTGACGCAGACCACCTCCAGCCTTTTATCCAGGAAGTGCTCCACCGTGGAGCCGCTGCAGGAGGCCACCACTACGTGGCGGATCCCCAACTCCTGCGCCCTTTTGACGGCGGCCTCCGCCGTAGCGGCGGTATTCGCCGCCCCCTTGTTCTTCCAGTACATCCTCGTTCACTCCTTTGACGATGGCTTCTCTGGAAATCTCGTTAGCCCGGGCAGAACGAGAAAGCGTTTCCAGAGTTTATCGGAAACGGCTGCGTCTCGCCGCGCCTCCGACTGCGGTTCCCGGGTTAGATTTATTCTACCAGAAAAAACCGTTGCGGGCAAAAGGCGCCCATCTCGACGTCCCGTCTCGCTTCGGCTGCTCGCCAGGCTCCTTCGTCAAAGGCGAGTAACAACCTCCGTAAGGTCGCTCGTAAGGTCGCTGCGCCGACGAAGATAAACCCTTTTCGTTCCCCTGTTGGTGCCGCCGATGAAGGCGGCCGTTTCGTCTGCCGGATGGGAGCCTGGTTTTGAGAAAAGCGCCGGCCTTGAGGCCGGCAGCGCTCACCTTCATGCGGCTTTGGGCTGTGAAGAGGAGATGCAGGGCCGGGGGAGAATAAAGGAGAATATATGCCTTCTGCCTCTTGGGCCTTGTTGACGGCAGATACAGGAGAGCGAAAGGGACGCAGAAGCCATTGCGGTGAAACAGCCTTCAGGAGCTCAAGCTTATGATCAGACGCAGGATCTTCAACCTGGCCTGGCCCGCGGTTTGCGAAATGCTCCTTTACATGCTGCTGGATTTCGTGGACGTGGCCTTTGTCGGGCGGCTCGGCGCCCGGCCACTGGCAGCGGTAGGGTTAGGCGCCCAGATTTTCTTCTCAGTAATCTTTATCTTTTCCGCCATGTCGGCCGGGGCCACAGCGCTGATCGCCAGGGCGATCGGCGCCGGGGATATGCGGCGCGCCGGGAGGGTGGCGGGGCATGCCCTTATCCTGGCCTTCCTGGCGGGAGGGGTAGTTACCTTTGTCATCTACCGTTTCGCCGGGGATGTGGCCGCCCTTTTTCGATTTGAGCCGGCTGTGCAGCACCTCGCCGCCGTCTACATGAGGATCACCGGGCTGAGCGCAGCCTTTTCTCTGGTCTACTTCATCGGGAACGGGATCTTCCGGGGGGCGGGGATGACCAGGATCCCCCTCCTGGTTGCTGCCCTTGCCAATGTCGTGCACATCGGGATCGAGTACGTCCTGATCTTCGGCAAGCTGGGTTTTCCGGCCCTGGGGATGCGGGGTGCGGCTATAGCCACTGCCTGCACCCAGGTTTTCTGCTGCTGCGTCGTCCTTTCTCTGCTGTTTTCAGGAGTGACCGGGCTGCAGGTTTCCTTAAAAGAGGTGCTGCGCAGCTGTGACTTTGCCCTCATCAAGAGCATTGTCAGGCTGAGCCTTCCCGCCGGGTGTGAGCAGGCGCTGATGGACCTGGGCCGGATCATCGGCAGTTTCATGCTGGCCGGCCTGGGGACCGTTCCCTTTGCCGCCCATCAGGTAGTCCTGACGGCCGAATCCCTCTCCTACATGCCCGGCTACGGCTTTGCGGTGGCCGCCACCACCCTGGTCGGACAAAACCTGGGTGCCCGCAACCCGGACGGCGCCTCTGCCCACGCAGTGACGGCTGCCCGCATGGCTCTGCTGGTAATGGGCGGGTTTGCCTTTCTGTTCCTGGCCCTCCCCGGACCGGTGGTGGGCATTTTTACGAGCGATCCTCAGGTCGCTTCCCTCGGTGCCCTCTGCCTGCGTATCGCCGCCCTGGAACAGCCGTCGATCGCTTTGGAGATGGTTTTTGCGGGGGCCCTGCGCGGGGCCGGGGATACCAGGACCCCGGCGATGGTTACCGTGCTCAGCACCTGGCTTCTTAGAATACCTCTGCTCTATCTATCCGTCTATGTGCTGCGCTTCGGGCTTCCCGCCGTCTGGGTGATTACCGCTCTGGACTGGTCGGTGCGCGCCGCCTCCCTCACCCTGCTGTTTAGGAGGGGGCATTGGAAGCAGATCGAGTGCGCCTGATCTCCCTGCAGAGGTTCTATTGGCTCGGCTGTCCTGATGCCCGAGAAGGAAGGAGCGCCCGGCTATCTTATAAAGAAAAAACCCTCCTGAGAGGGTTTTTGGCTGTTCTCCTCATCTGCCGCCCGTCTGCTTACCCGTATTTGCCTCCTTCCAGGTTGGGCTGGTACTTGCTGAAGATCTTCCGGAAGTGGTGCCCGTAGATGGCAAAGGTCACCGCCTCCGGGAAGAAGCGCGGGTATTTTACCAGGGTGTTCAGCAGGAGCTTCCAGTAGTGGCGGCGCCCCTTCTCCAGGAACCCGAGGATCACCATTGCCCGGAAGAGGGCCTTGACGTAGCAGAAGCGCAGCATGGTGATGCTCTTCTTTCTGGCCGGCCGGAATTCCTTGAAGAACTCCATGATGCGCTCGTAGTAGCGCGCCGGGTCGTAGATGGTGGTGACGATTTTCTGATAGCCTTCGATCAGCTTCTTCAGATCCATCTTGGGTATAAAGTTGATCGCCAGGTCGGTGTTGTTTCCCGTAAAATCCGTCGGCAGCAGGCGGTTTTCTCTTTTCAGTCGTTTGAAGAGCTTCGTCCCCACCGGGGCGTGGAGAAGCCCCACCATGGCGGTGACGATTCCGCTCTGCTGGATGAAGTTGATCTGCCTCTCGAAGATCGACGGGGTGTCGCTGTCGAAGCCGACGATAAACCCGCCGCTCACCTGCATCCCGTATCGCTGGATCTTCTTGACCGAGGCAATGAGGTCGCGGTTGACGTTGTTGAACTTGTTGCACTCTTTTAGGCTCTCCTCGCTCGGGGTTTCGATGCCGATAAAGACGGAGGTGAAGCCCGCCTTCTGCATCATGAGCATCAGCTCTTCGTCGTCGGCGAGGTTGATAGAGGCCTCGGTGATGAACCAGAAGGGATTTTTGCGCTTCTCCATCCAGGTGATCAGGGAGGGCAGGATCTCCTTCTTCAGCAGCACCTTGTTGCCGATGAAGTTGTCGTCAACGATGAAGACTCCGCCCCGCCAGCCGTGTTCGTAGAGGGCATCGAGCTCTTTGATGAACTGCGGAGCCGACTTCAGGCGCGGCTTGCGCCCGAAGAGGGCGGTGATGTCGCAGAACTCGCAGTCGTAGGGGCAGCCGCGGGAAAGCTGGACGCTCATCGTGGAGTAGTCCTTCATGTTGATCAGTTCCCACAGGGGAACCGGCGTCCGGTCGAGTGGAGGCAGCTCCTCCGTCGTGTAGATGCGCTTCGGGCAGCCCTTCTCCAGGTCTTCCAGAAAGGCCTGCAGGGTGATTTCCGCTTCGTTGAGGATGAGGTGATCCACTTCGGGGAACTTTTCCGGCTCCGACGTGAAGAGGGGGCCGCCGGCGATGACCTTCACGCCTAGCTGCCGGCAGCGGTTCAGAACCTCCCTCACCGAATTCTGCTGAATGGACATGGCGCTGATCAGGACGTAGTCCGCCCAGAGCAGATCCTCGTCCCGCAGTTTTCGGACGTTCATGTCCACCAGCCTCTTCTCCCAATCCTCCGGCAGCATGGCCGCCACCGTCAGGAGGCCCAGAGGTGGATGGGCGGCCTTGATTCCGATGAACTTGAGGGCGTGCTTGAAGCTCCAGAAGCTCTCGGGGTACTGAGGGTAGACGAGCAGTGCTTTCATGTTCTCACTCCTTTGTACCATCTTAGCACACATTACCAGGACTGCAAAGGTGTCTGCTGAAAACATTTTCCCTTGCCGGTGGGATTATTATGCATTACCACCACCCCCAAGAAGGCGCCGCAACGGCCGTTCTTCCGGGAGTTTTTCCACCACCTGTTTTTCCTCGCAGAGCCCGGTGCCGAACGGCCGGAACGCTCTCCCGGCCGATCAGGCGAGAGAACGGAGTGGGAGGTCGCTTATCGCCGCTGCCTGCCCGTTTGACGGACGAGGTCTTTGTCCGTCAGAGCCCCAGGAAGCGGGCGGCATTTTCCCCCCAGATCCCCCTTTTCTCCTCCTCGGTGAGATCGGTAGCCGCCCATTCCTTGTAGTAGCGCGCCGGTGAGAGCAGGGGGAAGTCGCTTCCCAGGAGCACTTTCGGCAGCACCCCTGCCAGGCGGGCGGCGGCGTAGACCTGGGGACGGAAGAGGAAGGGGGATGCTGCGTTGTCGTAATAGACGTGCCGCAGGGACTCGTGCACCTCCGGCATCAGCTCATAGCAGAAAAGGCCGCCTCCCCAGTGGGCGAAGATGATTTTGTTATCGGGGTTGTTGATGGCGAAGAGGTAAGCCTGTTCGGGCCCGATCTTCCCTTTGCCGGGGTAGTAGTGCCCCACCTGTTCGTTGGTGTGCATCAGGATCGGCAGATCGAGTTCCCGGCAGACGGCGGTGAACCGCTCTACCTGCTGCTGGTCGGAGATGTCGGTGTGGACGGCGGCGGGGATCACCTCCCCTACTCCCTTGAGCCCCGCTTCCCGGCAGCGCCGGAGCTCCTTCTCCATCCCCGGGTCCTGCGGGGGAACGATGGCAAAGCCGATGAAGCGGTCGGGGTAGCGCCTGACCGTTTCGATGACGTAGTCGTTGGCCTCCCGGGCCATCCCCAGATCGAGGCAGGAGAAGCCGAAGACTACCGATCTGTCGATCCCCGTTTTCTCCATGTTTTCCAGGACATCTTCGGCTGTGGCAAACCTGGCCTTAGGGTTGTCGTGCAGCAGCTTGAAGTGGGCGTCTCTGTCGAGGTTTTTCTTGATGTCCTTGATGAAATCGGGCGACAGGATGTGGACGTGGACGTCGATTTTCATCTGTTGATCCCCCCATGGAATTTGCGGGCTCTCACCCCGAAGGACACGAGAATAAGGTTTGAACGCCGTCTCAGGATAAGGGCAGCTGGTCGTCAGTTGTCGGCTGTTGGAATATAATTATGGGGCGGCTGCGAGCGGCCTGCAGGGGACGGGAACCCTCTGCGCCGCCTCTCTACTGCGGGGTGAGCACCTTAATCTCAGTAATTCGGCTCCTCTGCTGCCGATTCCTTCTTAAGCAGCACATTTATGGAAAAGCCGGGAGACCGGGTGTGCGCTTCACATTTTGCTTGCAAATTGAGGATTGTGTCTGCTATGCTAACCATAGCTCTTGTAGATTCTTTGCGGATTGATTTTTTTGAGGAAAGCTTCTTTTGTTAATAATTAATGAAGAAATTTTTTGGGAAAGGATTTTTTTGAGCGGGCCGGAAGGAAAGGACGGTGAGAAAGATGCTGAAGGTCTACCGCACGGTTGAAGATCAGCTGCTGGAAATCGACGATGGCGATCATCTTTACGAAAAAGGCGCCTGGATCTGTCTGATCAGCCCCACGGATGAGGAGCTCAACAGGGTGAGCACGCATACGGGGATCAGCCGCGACCTCCTCAGGCATCCGCTGGACGATGAGGAAAGGCCGCGGATCGAGGTGGATACGGGACAGATCCTGATCATCATCAAGATACCCGTTACCAGGCAGCACGGGGAGGCCGAGTTCTACGACGCCATCCCGCTGGGGATCATCGTCACCAAGGACCACCTGGTGACGGTCTGCCTTGACGACAACCCTCTCTTTCAGGAGCTGATGCACGACAGCATGCTCTACACCTTCATGAAAACGCGTTTCCTCTTGATCGTTTTGATCAAGACGGCAGCGCTTTACCTGCGCTACCTGCGCCGGCTCGACAAGCGCAGCACGGAGCTCCAACAGCGTCTTTCTCGCTCCATGAGGAATGAAGCGCTCTTGGAGATGCTGGAGATTCAGAAGAGCCTTCTTTACTTCACCACCTCCTTGAGGGCCAACGGGATCGTGATGGAGAAGCTCACCCGTACCCAGCTGATCAACGCGGAGGAAGCCCCGGCATCGATGCTGATTAAGATGTATCCCGAGGATCAGGACCTGCTGGAGGACGCCATTACGGAAAACAAGCAGGCCATTGAGATGAGCACCATCTACAGCTCGACTCTGACCGCAGCGATGGATGCCTACGCCTCCATCATCTCCAACAACCTGAACGCGGTGATGAAGTTCTTGACGTCGGTGACCATTGTGCTTTCCCTGCCGACCATTGTGGCGAGCATTTACGGGATGAACGTGGCTCTTCCCTTCCAGCACTCCCCTTTGGCCTTCACGGGGATCATGGGGGTAACGCTGGGGTTGTGCGGAATGGCCGCCTATGCCCTGGCGCGCTGGCGGATGTTCTGACTTTCTGCCGCCTTTCTCCGGGTGGTTGTTTCTCGTCGTTGATTTGGTTTTTCCTTGCAGCGCAGCGACCTTACGGAGGTTGTTACTCGCTCTTAACGAAGGAGCATAGCGAGCAGCCGAATCGAGACAGGATGTCGAGATAGGCGACTCTGCGCCAGGAAAGGAGCATAGGAGCCGGTCGGCTGCCGTTAGCGACGAGTTTTAGGGCGAGTTAAACCAAAAGATCCGGGAGCAAGCGCAAGGATAAACCGGAACGTATTTCCAGGACAGGTACAGGACAGGTGTGAGGTCTCGTCTAGATGCTCGCCATCTAGTGGAAACGATGGCGCTCCCCGCCCCCGGCAGGTTATAATGAAATTAAAGGCCGCTTTCGAGCGGGAGAAAGGGGGAGGGGCTCATGGCAGGTGGGGAGCAGAGGGCAGCGCCTTACAGGTTGATCGTCGCAGCGACCGACGGCTCTCCGGCGGCGAGGGAAGCGGTTAAGGTGGCGGTCGGCCTGGCCGGGGCGTGCGGGGCGAAGCTGCAGGTCATCTACGTCGTTAACGTCCACGTTGCCTTCCAGTTGGGGGCCTACCAGCAGCTAGCGATGGACACTTTAAAGGAAGAGGGGCAGCGCCTCGTTGACGAGGCCGTCAGAAGAGCGAAGGAAGCCGGTGTAGAGGCCGTGGAAGGTGTGGTTTTGTCGGGGGACCCCAGGAAGGATCTCGTGGACTGGTGCCGCCAGCAGGGGGCCGATCTCATCGTGCTCGGTTCCCACGGTTATTCCTTTTTCAGCGCCTTGATGCTCGGAAGTGTCGCCGAGTACATTGTCCACAACGCACCGTGTGACGTTCTGCTGGTGAGAGAGCAGGGTGACAGAGAAGGGAGCAAAGAGGGATAAAAATCACCTTAAAAACGACAGCGTGACGCTGCGGCAGCAGATGCCGTAACCGGGACAGGGGCCTTGCTCCTGTCACTTCACGTCTGCAGGTGGGGGTTGCGATGGTTGTAGGACTCTGTACCATGGAGCTTTTCCTGGGGGAAGCGGATTCCCTGAAGGGCAAGAGGCGTATTTTAAAGAGCATGCTGGACAGGGTGAAGGCGCACCACAACGTTTCCATTGCCGAAGTGGGGCAGCAGGACCTCTGGCAGCGGTCGACGATCGCCTTTGCCTGTGTGAGCAATGAGAGGAACCACGCTTATCAAGTTTTGAACTCCGTGATTAGGTTTCTGGAGAGGCAGAAGCAGTCGCAGGTGATCGACTACAATATTGAGATCATCTGACCCTTTTATTGAAGCAGACGGCATAATTCCCTCCTTCCTCTCATAGGTTTAATAAGGAACAAAATCCATTAAAAGGAAGGAGGGTTATCATGGCATGGGACTTTCGAAGGATTGAAGAGGAGGTCAACGAGCAACGCCGCAGGAGCCTCTATTACCTGATCCTTATGGTGCTGGTTTTGGCGCTGATGGTCATGGGGGGGTGCACTCTCCGGGAAAGGTTGGGCGCCGGCGAACAGCTGGAGGAGCCGGTACAGGAAGAGTTCGAGGATCCCCTGGCCGCGGATGTGGCCGTTCCGCCGGAGCAGGAGATGGTAAAGGTGGTTCTCTACCTCCTGGACGCTGACGGCCGCTATCTGGTGCCGGAGACCAGGGAGATACCCAAGGTGGAGGGCATTGCCAGGGCGGCGCTGGAGGCCCTCTGCGAGGGGGAAGCGGAAGGGGAGCTCTCTTCGGCACTCCCGCCGGGGGCGGAGGTGCTCGACCTCAACATCAAGCCTGACGGCTCCTGCATCGTCGACCTGAATCTGGAGGCCACCAAAATCCCCGGGGACGACCCGCGGGCGGAGGCCCTGGCCGTTTACTCCGTCGTCAATACCCTGACGGAGTTTCCAACGGTCAAGAGCGTCCAGATCCTGGTCGAGGGGCAGAACCGCAAGACCTTCGCCAAGCACATTCCGGTGGACACCCCCCTCTTGAGGAACCTCTCTTTTGTCAAAAGCTGATCTGGTTAAAATTACCACCCTCCCACCAGGCAGGTCTGCTGGCAATTGGTGTCGAATTATCCAGCAGAGCAGCAGCAATGGTGAAAAGAGGGTGGTTCTATGTCGGTGTTTGTCTGCAGAAAAGGCCGCCGGTCAGGAAGTCAGCATCCTGGCAGGGGCCTTTTCGCTTTTTTGCTGCTGGGGCTTCTGGCTATAGGTTTGGTCTTCTTTTCGCCTCCAGCGGAAGCGGGGGAGTTCGCCGACGTCCGGGGGCACTGGGCGCAGGGGGAGATCGAAAAGGCCCTTGCGCGGGGATACGTCAGCGGTTACCCTGACGGCACCTTTTGGCCCGACCGGGGAATCACCCGCGCCGAATTCGTAGCCATGGTGAACGGTGCCTTTGGGATCTCCGGAACGGGGCCGGCCTTTTCCGACGTTCGCCCCGACGACTGGTTTGCCGGGGCGGTGCGGGCGGCGGCCGGCTACGGTTACATCAAGGGCTACCCCGACGGCACCTTTCGTCCGCACCAGCAGATTAACCGGCAGGAAGCCGCCAGCGTTTTAAAGGGGGTTCTCGGGACGGAGAAAACGGCGCCCTTGAAGTTTGCCGATGCCTGGCAGATCGCCTCGTGGGCGCGCCCCGCGGTGGCCTCCCTGGTGGCGGAAGGGGTGATCAGCGGGTTTCCGGACGGCACGTTCCGGCCGCTCGGCGCCATTACCCGGGCGGAGGCGGTCGTTATGATCAACGGCGGGCTCCGGGTAAAGAACGGGGAGGAGCCCGGGATAACCCCGGTGAGGCTTTACCTCACCGTAACGGGAAGTGTCGTCAACATCAGGTCGGGGCCCGGTACCGAGTACGGCATCCTGGGACAGGTGCGCGCCGGGGATCTCCTGGAGGCTTCGGCGCGCAGCACCAACAACTGGTACCGGGTTGAATACCAGGGGAAAACGGGCTGGATCTGCGGTGATTACGTCGAGGCCCACGAGACGCGCCCGCCGCAGCGGGGGGACCCGGGCACCCTGGAAGTGCAGGCCGTTTCGCAGGCAGGGGGCGTCCTCATCACCCTTATCGGGCACAGCGATACTGTGTACTCGTGGGAGGAAGATGACGGAAACCTCGTGATGACGGTGCCCGGAGTAACCGTCATCCGCACCCCGCAGAGTATTGCCGTCGGCAAGGCTGGGGTGGACAGGGTCGTCACCAAATTCTCCTCCGCCCGGCCGGGGACCGCTCTGGTGGAGGTCAGATTCACCGATGAGCCTCTGCCTGTCTACTACCGGGTGCAGAAGGGGGCCCCGGGAGAGCTGAGGATCGAGGTCCCCAATCAGATCAACCGGATTGAGGCCGACGTCGAGGGTGAGGAGTTGGTTTTGAGACTTTCCGGTACGGCGCCTCTCGACTATCAGGCCTTTACCCTGCTTAACCCCAGGCGGCTGGTCTTCGACTTTAGCGGCTTTGTCATTCACCCGTCCCTCCTCGGGTGGAAGAAGAGCATCGGGCTGGAAGGGTTCACCGAAGCCAGGATCGGGCAGTTTCAGGCCGATGTCGCCCGGCTGGTTGTGGAGACGAAGCGCAGGGTGTCCTATGCCGCGGCAAGGGAGGACGGCGGCCGCCGCCTGACCCTGCGGCTGGAGGCAGCGGGGGCGGCAGGCAGTTTGGTCGTCATTGACCCCGGGCATGGGGGAAGCGATCCCGGTGCCGTGGGGCCGACCGGCCTCAGGGAAAAGGATGTCAATTTAGCGATTTCCCAAATGGTCGCCGAGATCCTGCGGGGGCAGGGCTACCAGGTGGTCCTGACGCGGGACGGGGATTACACCGTCGACCTCCTGCCGCGGGCGCAGCTGGCGAACGGCATGGGTGCGGCGGTCTTCGTGAGCATTCACTGCAACGCCTCAATCAACCGGAGTATGGGGGGCACGGCTACCTACACCTATGCGCCGATCGGCACCACTTTGGGACAGCAGCGGGATGAACGCCTCTACCTGGCGGAGCTGCTCCAGGAGGAGATGGTGATTGCTCTGGGGCTGCGGGATGCAGGAATTTTTGAGGAGAACTTCTCGGTTTTGAGGAATACCCAGATGCCTGCTGCCCTCTGCGAGGTGGCCTTCATCAGCAACTACAACGAGGAGCAGCTGCTGGCGAGCGACGACTTCCGGCGCAGGGCGGCCGAGGCTATAGCCCGCGCCATTGCCAGGTTTTTAGCCGGCTAGCCCAACGGCCTCCTTTGGGATGAGGCCGGAAAGTTGAGCGGATACTCAGCAAAAGGAAGAGGCCTGCTGCCGGACAACGGGCAGCAGGCCTCAGTTTGGCTAGGATGGCCTGTTATTTTTTCAGCGGCCAGACGGGAAGTACGATGCGCCCGCAGACCGAGTTGATAACCCCTGCAGCCGAGGCGTACCAGGCGATGAGGGCTGTGATGATACCCATGATTCCTCCGGGAACGCTAGAGATAAAGCCGAATTCCGCCAGCACCAGCAGAATGAAGGTGATCTCCAATGTGGTGAAGACGCCGCAGACGGCGGCATTAACCCTGAATGAAGCCAGCCACATGTAGGTGTTGAAGATGGTGAATCCGAGCAGGAAGACCCCGAGCGCCTGGCCGGCGAATCCCTGCCAGTTGATCACACCCAGCGCTTCCAGGAGCACCAGGGTGGCGAGGGAGAGCCAGAAGGCGCCGTAGGTCGAGAAAGCTGTGGCCCCGAAAACGTTGTTCTTCTTGAACTCCTGCATCCCTGCCAGCAGCTGGGCGAGGCCGCCGTAGAAGAAGGCCAGGCCGAGGAAGGCCGGTTTGGCGGCAGGGGCAATGAGCTGAGCGTTGGCTACGCTGAGAACGAATGTGGTCAAGGCGAATCCGCCGAGCCCGAGTGGGGAGGGATCTGCGGTAGCCGCAACCTGGCTCACTTCCGTCGGGAGTTTGTTCTCGGACATCTTAATTCCCCCCTTTGCATTCTCCCATTGTTTTGGAAGGAGAAAAGTGCTGTGAGCTTGTTGTGTCAGGGTAAGGCCATTCTCACCCCCTCTGAGGGCTCTCCCCCTACAGGGAGTGTATTTTATTATGAAATTTATGAATAAAACACCTGCTTCATCACATGGAAATTTTTCTCGGCGCAGTGCTGAAAGGGCAGAGAGGTGAATAATGTTATACGAGGTCTTTTTATGGGAGTGCGTGTCCAAATCGAACGGTTGGTTTGGAAGGGAAGTACTGAATATTTCCAGTTTGGGTAAATTATATTGTGAATGAAGGGTATTGTTCAAGCCGGTCTAAAAATAGAGATCCAGGCGTTTTCCGCCAAAATGGCGCATTATTGCCCCAATGCAAGCCCAGGCTCATCCGCTGTTGGTAGCTTTCGGCTCTGAATTCCTTCCGCCGGAGCTCTGTGATATAATCTAATAGAATTCGGAAGATCCGGGCAGCGGATGAGGTGGAAATTGGTGGAATCCCTTTGGCTAGGCTGGTTGTTCATTTTTGTCGCCCGCGTTGCCGATATGTCGCTGGCGACGGTGCGAACGCTCTTCCTGGTGCGGGGGTGTGCCTGGGAGGCGGGAGGTATCGGTTTTGTTGAGGCCCTGCTTTATATCGTTGCCCTGCAGATGGTGTTTCAGAATCTCAACAGCGTTGGGAGTTTCTTTTTTTACGCTTCGGGTTTTGCCTGCGGCAATGTTTTGGGTGCCTTTATCGAGGAGAAGCTGGCCATCGGCTTTCTGACGGTGCAGATCATCCCCCGCAATTACCCGACCCGGATTGCCGAGATGCTTCGGGAAGCTGGATTCGGGGTTACAGTCTGGGACGCCGATGGAGTGGAGGGAAGGCACCAGGTGATCCTCGTCGTCATCAGGCGCCGCGACCGTGAGAGGCTTTTCTCCCTGCTCAATGAGACGGGGGAGCACCCCTTTATATCTGTGAGTGAGGCGCGCGCGAAAATGGGGGGAGTTTTCGGGCGCCGAAAAGCAAAGTGAACGGAGATGAAGGTTGCTTGAATAAGACGCAGCCCATTGGGATTTTTGATTCCGGGGTGGGCGGCCTGACGGTAGTTCACTGCCTTTGGAAGCGCTTTCCGCAGGAGCAGGTCATTTATTTCGGGGACACCGCTCATCTCCCCTACGGTTCCCGCCGCCCCGAGGAAATCATCGCCTTTGGAACGGAGATAGTCAGTTTTTTGCTGCAGTTTGCCGTGAAGGCGGTCGTCGCAGCCTGCAACACCAGTTCCTCGCTGTCGCTGCCTTATTTGAGGGAAAGGTTTCCCGTTCCCATTATCGGAATGATCGGCCCCGGTGTGCGGGCGGCCGCCAGGGTCACCAGGAATAAGAGGGTCGGCGTCATCGCCACTAAGGCCACCGTGGAAAGCGGGGCATACGAGAAGGCATTCCGGGAGTGCGCCCCCGACATCCGGGTCTACTCTCAGCCCTGCCCCCTTTTCGTTCCCCTTATTGAGAACGGCTGCCTCGAGGAGAAGGAGACGTATCAGGTCGCCCGCTCTTACCTCCGGCCGCTTCGGGAGGCGGGAATCGACACTCTGGTTTTCGGCTGCACCCACTATCCCTTCCTCGCTCCGGTGATCAGGCAGATCCTGGGTGACGGGGTCAGGTTGGTGGACCCGGCGCAGGAGGCGGTGAAAGAGCTGGCCGACATGTTGAAGCTAAAGGAGGGGGAAGCCCCGGCAGGTGAGGGGCCGCGCCACCTCTTCTTCGCCAGCGGGCCGGTGACCTCTTTCTACATGGTGGGCAGCAGGCTGCTGGGAGGGTTTCCCTATTCCGTCGAGCACGTTAGCCTCGACGGCCGGGTAGAGGATCATTACCGGCGGCTGTCTCTGGGCCGGCCGCAGGTCGGGGGTTAGTAGGTTGGGGATCACCCGGAGTGCGTCGCCGGCGTGCCTGCCGGCAGAGGCGGTCTGTAGTTCTGAGGTCCGTTTCCCGGGGGAGCGGCCCGGGGCGATTGCCCGGTTTCGTTTTACCCCCGCTGCTTATTTTTAAGAATATCCAGGGAGATGGTTGAAGATGCGCCCTGATGGCAGAAAACCGGAAGAACTGCGCCCGGTCAGAATTCACCGCAACTATTTGAAGTACGCCGAAGGCTCGGTCCTCATCGAAGTCGGAGATACGAAGCTGGTTTGCTCTGCAAGCGTCGAGGACAAGGTCCCCCCGTTTTTAAAGGGGCAGGAAAAGGGTTGGGTGACCGCAGAGTACAGCATGCTGCCCCGCTCCACAGAGGTCCGCACGCCACGGGACAGCACCAGGGGGAGGATCAACGGGAGATCCTGCGAGATCCAGCGTCTCATCGGCAGATCTCTGAGATCTGTCGTCGACCTGAGCGTTCTGGGGGAGCGGACCATCTGGATCGACTGCGACGTCATCCAGGCGGACGGGGGCACCCGCACCGCCGCCATCACGGGAGCTTTCGTGGCCCTGGTGGATGCCCTGCGGAAGTTGAAGGAGCAGGAGGGTTGGGAGAGGCTGCCTGTGAGCGACTACGTGGCCGCGGTGAGCGTGGGGAAGGTGGAAGACAGCCTGCGGCTGGACCTCTGTTATGCCGAGGATTCCCGGGCCGCAGTGGACATGAACGTGGTCATGACCGGGGACGGCCGATTCATCGAGGTCCAGGGGACTGCCGAGGGTGCCCCTTTTACGGAAGAGGAACTGTACGATCTTCTCAGCCTGGCCTCTGCAGGTATCAGGCAGCTCATCGCCTATCAAAAGGAAGTGCTGGGGAGCCTTCATGAATAAACTGGTAATCGCCAGCAGGAACAGGGGTAAAATTGCAGAGTACGGGGAAATGCTCCGCGATCTGCCGGTGGAGATCCTTTCACTGGCGGACTTCCCGGATCTCCCCGAAGTCCGGGAAACCGGCCGGACGTTCCGAGAGAATGCCCTCATCAAGGCGCGCGCCGCCGCAGCGGCTACCGGGCTTATTGCCCTGGCCGACGACTCCGGCCTGGAGGTGGACTACCTCAACGGCGCTCCCGGGGTCTACAGCTCGCGCTACGCCGGACCCGAACAGGATGACGAAGCCAACAACCGCAAGCTCCTTGCCGCCCTGGAGGGTGTACCCATGGCCCTGCGGGGTGCGCGCTTCCGCTGCGTGATCGCCATCGTCACTCCGGAGGGGCGGGAATTCTTAAGTGAAGGGGTTTGTGAGGGGAGGATCTCCCTTGCTCCGCGGGGGAGGGCGGGCTTCGGCTACGACCCGCTTTTCCTGGTCCCCTCCCTGGGGAAGACCTTTGCTGAGCTGGGCCCCGAGGTGAAAAACCGGATCAGCCACCGCGCTCAGGCTCTGCGGGCAGCGCGGGATATGCTGAGACGGCTGATTTAAAGGTGAGAGGGGACAATGCGGGTCGGCATCCTGAGCGATTCGCACGGCAACTTGAAAAGGGCCGAGCAGGCCGTCCGCAGGATGGGGCAGCTGGACCTGCTGCTCCATGCGGGGGATTATTATGAGGACGCCCTCTTGCTTGCCGACGGCTGTGGGGTGGAGGTCAAGGGGGTTGCGGGGAACTGCGACCGCTTTGCACCCGGTCCGGAGGAACAGATCCTGGATGTTGAGGGTTACCGCATCTACCTCACCCACGGGCACCTTTTCGGGGTGAAGCGGGGCTTGGAGCGCCTTGCCGAGCGTGCGGGAAAGGTGGGAGCTTCAATTGTAATTTACAAATTTCCTGCCAGAATGCCCCTGATTTCAATCAGGGGATGAATGGCGGCTTGGTTTATACTTCCGGTTGTGCTATAGTCTAAGCAAACCGGAGGAGAGGCCCAAATGCAGACGGTAACTCTAAGAGTCAAGCTCTTTAAGCCCAACAAAGGCAAACTGGAGAAAATGAGCCGAATGCTAGAAAGCTACAGGCAAGCAT
>JAALLR010000022.1_pt1 | contig 59585 bp, 55 predicted proteins | sample 7245931 | NCBI WGS metagenome assembly JAALLR01 (sample SAMN13049201, study PRJNA578106) | oil field metagenome | isolation source: filtered produced water from oil reservoir B9 | place: USA:offshore Texas | collected 2016 | reverse complement strand
AGTGTAAGGAAGTGACTGCATTGCAGAAGAATGAAGTGAGAAAGGCCATCATCCCGGCTGCCGGATGGGGGACGCGCTTTCTGCCGGCCACCAAAGCCCAGCCCAAAGAGATGCTCCCTATCGTGGACAAACCGGCCATTCAGTACACGGTCGAAGAGGCGGTTGCCTCCGGAATCGAGGATATCATCATCGTCACCGGAAGGAACAAGCGCGCCATCGAAGACCACTTCGACAGGGCACTGGAGCTGGAGATCATTCTAAAAGAAAAGGGACAAGAGGAACTCCTGCACCTGATCGAAGACATTTCCAATCTGGTCGACATTCACTATGTGCGGCAGAAGGAAGCCCTCGGCCTCGGCCATGCCGTTTACTGTGCCCGAAAGTTTATTGGGGACGAGCCCTTTGCCGTGTTGTTGGGTGATGATCTCATCGACGCGCAGGTGCCCTGCCTGCGCCAGCTGCTCGATATCTACGAGGAGCGCCGGGCACCGGTGCTGGCGATTCAACAGGTGCCCGAAGAGGATGTGTCCAGATACGGCATCATCAGGCCTGCTGCTCTGGAGGGCAGCGCTTCCCTCTTCCGGGTGGAGGACCTGGTAGAAAAGCCCGCCGTCGGGGAGGCTCCTTCCCGCTACGCGGTCATCGGACGCTATATCATCACACCGGAGATCTTCGATATTATTGAAACCCTTCCCCCCGGTGCCGGAGGGGAGATCCAGCTGACCGACGCCCTGTGCAGGCTGGCCAAAAGGCGGCCCATTTATGCTTATCTTTTTTCCGGGGAAAGATATGATGTAGGGGATAAACTCGGTTTTCTGCAGGCCACGGTGAAGTTCGCCCTGGGGCGCCCGGAGCTGGGAAGAAGCTTTCTCGGATTTCTGAGAAAGCTGGTGCTTGAGAATCATGAGGATGGAGGTGAAATGGATGCGGGAGAGAGTGGAAGCCGTTCTCAACAAGGTGCGGCCGTTCCTCCAGCGCGATGGCGGTGACGTTGAACTCGTGGATGTCGACGAGCAACAGGGCATTGTCAAGGTGCGCTTGAAAGGGGCATGCGGCGGCTGAGCGATGGCTATTGTAACCCTGAAACAGGGGATTGAGCGGTCGCTCAAGCAAGAGGTTCCGGAAGTCACGCAGGTGGTGGCCGTTCGTTAAGGAGAAGAACACCCGGAGCGGGAAGGCTCCGGGTTTTCTACTTCTTCACTCCGGCTCCACTTGCCTGTACTCGGTTCTCAGGATGAGGATGTCGATTCTTCTGTTCAGCTGTCTGTGCTCCTCCGTATCGTTGGGGTAGCGCGGCCGGTATTCCCCGTAACCGGTTGCCGAAAGGCGCTCCGGAGGGATTCCGCTCGCGGTGATCAGCTCCCGCACCACATTGGTTGCCCGGGCCGAGGAAAGCTCCCAGTTGGATGGGAATTGGGGGGTGTTGATGGGCAGGTCGCAGGTGTGCCCTTCGACCCTGATGTAGTTGGGCACTTCTTTCAAGATGTTTCCGACCCGGGAGATGACCCGGCGCGCCTCCGGTGTCAAGGTGGCGGACCCTTTGGCGAAGAGGATGGTTTCCTGGAAGCTGATCACGAGGCCGCGCTCCTCCTGGCGCACGGTAACCTGGTGCCGGAGGTTCTGTTTTTCCAGGTATTCCTTCAGTTCCGCCTCAATCTGGGCCATCTGGGCGGCTTCTCCGCCCTGGCCGGGAAGGATGGCCGCCCCGTCGGGCAGCAAACCCGCGGGTGTACCTCTTAGGGTGATGCTGAGGTTTTCCGCCAGGGCGCGGAACTTTTCCATGTTGACGTTGCTGATGACGTACATGGTTATAAAGAAGATCATCAGAAGGGTGATCATGTCCGAGTAGGTCAACAGCCAGCGCCCCATATCCGGCCCTTTACTCTCTACACTCCTGCGGCGCCGCATTTACTCCTCCCTCCTTAAGGCCTCGCGTTCCCGGCTTTTGCGATCGAGAAAGACCCGCAGTTTTTCCCTGATAAAGGCCGGGTTTTCTCCCGCCTGGAGGGAGAGGATCCCCTCCATGGAGAGCTCCCGGTACAGCCTCTCCGCTTTGTGCTTGCTCTTCAGTTTGGCGCCGATAGGAAGCCAGAACAGGTTGGCAAAACTGATACCGTAGAGGGTGGCGATGAAGGCCATGGCGATCGCCGGGCCAATGGAGCTGGGGTCATCCATGTGCCCCAGCACGTTGACCAGCCCCATTACCGTACCGATGATCCCCATCGTCGGGGAATAGCCGCCGGCTGCTTCGAAAATGGCGATTCCGTTATTATGGCGTTCATCCATGCAGTAAATTTCCGTTTCCAGGAGATCCCGCAGGAGGGTTCCCTCGACACCGTCGATAACGAGCTGGATCCCGAACCTGAGGAAGGGATCCTCTATTTCGTTGAGGTTTTGTTCCAGGCTGAGCAGCCCTTCTCTGCGGGCCTTGTCGGCCAGATGGACGACGTTGTCGATCAGGGAGATAAAGTCGTATTCCTGCTTTTGAAAGGCGATTTTTAAGAGTAGGGGAGCCTTTTTCAATTCCTCCAGGGTAAAGGAGATCGCCGTTGCTCCCAGGGTTCCCCCCAGGACGATTAATGCTGCGGTTACCGAAAGCAAAGATCCTGGTGTTCCGCCTTCCATAACAAAGGCGATCATCAGTGCGGCAAACCCAGTGATAATGCCTGTAATCGTCGTGACGTCCATGGAAAAACCTCCCGGTCGCTGGGATAATTACTAATTGTTCGATAATCCGGGACGTTTTTCCTGCCGCAATCTGACGAAATATGAAAAATGGTGGGTTGTCTTGTCCCCCATTGGACCATAAATGCCGCTACCGGCAGAGCGGCGAAAAAGGGTTGCCCCCTGCCGGTGCGGCGCCCCTGGGGATGCTGCTCCCCTTGATGAAGGAGCATAACGCCCTGCCGCAGCGGGATGTGAGACAGGCGGCCCCCGGATACCGCGGGGCCGCCTGCAGGGCCTGAAAGTTTGATGCTGCCGATTTTAAGCGAACCACTTATTGCGGTATTTGTAGATATAGTTCTCGGCCAGGTAGTTGAGGGGTTTCCGGGCCGTGGTGAACTTCTCGGCGAGCAGTGAGAAGACATTGTCGAGTCCCTGTTCCCGGGCTTCATCATAAGTGGCTGCCAGATCGTAATAACGCCGCCCCTCTTCCTCGTAATCGTGAAGGGTGCGCCTGCTGCGTCCCAGATAGCGCACCGGGGTGCGGTCGCAGGGCGCCTCGGCATTTAGGGTGTATTCCGGATAGATCCCTGTGATGAACAGGGAGATGTCGGCCAGCCTTTTGTAAAAATCGTAGCGGTAAGGGAGTTCCACCAGGCTGGCCAGCTCCTGTACGTCGTCAAAGTCGAGTTCGCTGAAGTGGCGCTGGTAGGTCAACCCGCGGGCCTTGTAGACGACCGTTGTGCTGTCCACCCTGGTGAAAGAAGCCAGCATCCGGGCAAGATAAGCTCGGACGTCCTTGTTCTGGAGCAGCTGTGAAGCATCTCTGGCATCGAAGACGGGGATGCGCTCCCTTCGACTGACGATCTCCAACGTGTAGCTCTGCCTTTCCAGCTCTTTTTTGGCCTGCAGGAGCAGGATGCTGAAGAGGAGAAAGGGGGAGATCTTCAGAAAAATGTTCTCGTCTTCGCGGACGCGCCGGAAGAGCTTTTCATCATCCAGCATTATCTCGACCAGATCGGGTTTATCCTTTAAGAGGTTGCAGATATGATCATGGTCCTGCCTTTTGTCGACTACTGTGGAAACGATAAAATAGAGGTCCTCCTCAGACAGGTCTTGCAGATAGGACAGCGCCACGCCCATGCGTTCCACCTCCCAAGAATTTTACAATACCCGGTCAGAGTGCCGAAATACGGGAGACAACGGAACCTTTAACAGCGAACAGAAGTGAGGCCTGAAAAGCGTGCGGAGCTTAAGGTTAGGAAGTATCCCTACTCTTTATTTTAGTTTAACATGGTCGGATACATTCCTCAATGGGATCTCAACCCAGCTGCAGGGCCGGACTTTTGCCGTAGGGACGGCTTTTTCATCATCGGCCTTCCCCCCGAAATGGTATTCCCTTGATAGGGGCCTCCCTGAAAAAGGGGTGTTGGAGGCCGGAGGCGCAGACCGGCCCGGCGATCTGCCTTGACAAAAGGCAGGTAGTGGCTATATATAATACTTATTGAGTATAATACTTTTTTGAGGAATAAAGTTAACCTGGAGAGGTGACGTAGGATGCCGACTTATGATTACAGGTGTGAAAAATGCGGTCAATTCCAGGTAACGCAGCGGATCACCGAGCCTGCTCTGAAAAGCTGTCCGACCTGCGGAGGGCCCGTGACAAGGCTGATTTCCCGCAATGTAGCGATAATTTTTAAGGGCCCCGGTTTTTACTGCACCGACAACAGGAAAGCGTCGGTCTCCGAAGATTCCGATTCCGGTAAGCCGGACAAGGCGCCTGCTGCCGATGCTGGGGACAAGAATAAGGCCGAAGCTAAAGCAAAAGGATGATGATCTTTCGCTTCGTCGAGCCGCCGCCCAAGAAGGTGCGGCTTTTTTGTTTCTTCGGACAACCTGCTCCTCCCAGGCATAAAAAGTGGTAGAACCGGTTATTATTAGTTCCAGAGGTGAGAACGTTGGCCGAGAAGAAAGGGGTGCTCAGGTTCCGGCGTCTCGAAGGAAGAGAGGAAATCTTCGACCTGTTCCGGCAGGTTGCCGAAAAGATTCGCTCTCAGAAGTCCGGCGCGGACAAGTCCGGGTAAAAGTCGCATATCTTTAACAGCAAGGAGTGGATGCCCTTGACGGATGCGCTGCTGTACCTGCAGATGGCCTTGCGGGCGGTGATTGCCTTCTTGGCGATTTTGCTGATAGCCAGGATCCTGGAAAAGGAGCATGTCGGGGAGCTTTCACTGTACGAGTATCTGACGGGGATCGCCATCGGTGTCATCGCCGGACGGATCGCCACGACGCTGCAGAATCCTTTGCCGCTGCTGCTGGCTCTTTTTGTGTTCGCTGCCCTGACCTATCTCGTCAGATACTTTACTCTCAAGAGCAGGGCAGTCCGTAAACTGCTGGCCGGCGAGCCGGCGATCGTCATTCAAAACGGGAAGATCATGGAGCGGACGATGCGGAGGATGCACTACAGCACCGACGATCTGCTCATGCAGCTGCGGACGAAGGGGGTTTTCAATATTTCCGATGTCGAGTTCGCGGTTGTCGAGCCGAACGGAAGGCTGAGCGTTCTGCTGAAGTCTCAAAAGATGCCGGTGACCAGGGAGGATATGCAGATCCCCAGCCAGTACCAGGGAATCAGCAGCGAACTGATCGTTGACGGAGAAATAATCTACCAGAACCTGAGGCAGAACAACCTCGACGAGGCCTGGCTGATCTCTGAGCTGGCCAAGCAAGGCATCAAATCCCCCCGGGAAGTTATGCTGGCGAGCCTCGACACCCAGGGGAACCTCTACGTGGATAAGAGGCAGGACGACCAAAAGCACGATGTCCAGGTGCAGGATGACCCCGGAGAGTAGGCCTTAAATACCAATGTCCGTCTCCTTTTGATAAGTCTTGTTTTCGTTTGGTCTTCCGCGTTCTCCGTCATGGTGTCGGAGAGCCGTCAGGAAGCGCCCCTTCAATAGGAGGCGCTCTTTTTATTCCTCCGCAACCCCTTCTATGATTCGGAAAATGTACTATAATAAGACAGGAGGTAATAAGATGTCTTTATGCCGTGAAAAAGAAAGAAAAAAAGAGATGAAGAGGATAAAGTTCGGTACTGACGGCTGGCGGGCCGTAATCGCCGAGGATTTCACCTTTGCGAACGTGCGCAGAGTCGCTCGGGCAATAGCCCTCTACGTCAGGGGGACGGGCCTGGCCGAAAAAGGGGTGGTGATCGGTTACGACAACCGCTTTTTGTCCGAGCGTTTTGCTGCGGCCGTGGCCGAGGTCATGGCGGGCAGCGGTATTCCCTGCTGGTTGACGGTTGCCGCCACCCCTACTCCGGTGACCGCCTATGCCGTCAAGGCCTTGGACACAGGAGGGGCGGTGATGATCACCGCCAGCCATAACCCACCCGAATACAACGGCATCAAATTCATTCCCGACTATGCCGGCCCGGCCACAACGGAGATAACGGCGGCTATTGAGAGGTTTCTGGATACACCGGAAACGGCGGAGGAAGTCCCTATAGTCCTCCTGGAGCGGGCACGAGAACGGGGGCTTGTTCGGGATCTCGACGCCCGGCCGCTCTACCTCCAGCACCTGCGCCGGCTTCTGGATCTTCACGCCATTGGCCGCGGGCGTTTGCGAATAGTCCTCGATCCCATGTGGGGGGCGGGAATCGGTTATGTGGAGGAGATCCTGAAGGGTGTCTGCAGCAGCATAGAGGTAATTCATAACCACCGCGACGTCCTCTTCGGGGGGGCGCTTCCGGAGCCGACGGCGGCAGAGCTTTCCTCGCTCAGGGAGATGGTGCTGGAGAAGAAGGCGGATCTCGGGCTGGCCTTGGACGGTGATGCCGACCGGTTCGGGGTCATCGACCGGGGGGGAGAGTACCTCTCCCCCAATGAGGTACTGGCACTGCTTCTCTATTATCTTCTCGAGCACCGGCGCTGGAGAGGAGCCGTTGCCCGCACTCTGGCGACGACCCATCTGCTCGACCGCATCGCCGAGGATTACGGACTTCCGGTGGTAGAAACCCCGGTCGGTTTTAAATATATCGGGCAGTCTCTGATCCACCACCGCAGCATCCTGGGGGGAGAGGAGAGCGGAGGGATGAGCATTCAGGGGCATATCCCGGAGAAGGACGGAATTCTGGCTTTGGTTTTAATTGTGGAGATGATCTCCGCCACCGGGAAGTCCCTCCGCCAGCTTCAAGAGGAGATATACGAAAAGTTCGGTCGCCTGGTCAGCACCCGCCTCGACATCAAGTGTGACCATGAGAAAAAGGAGGAAATCCTGAAGCAGCTAGAGGGCTGGTACCCTGCTGCGGTGGGCGGTACCCCGGTAGCAGACCGCAGCACCAGGGATGGCGTCAAGCTCCTTCTGGAAGACGGCAGCTGGATCCTGGTGCGCCCCTCCGGAACAGAACCCCTCTTTCGGGTGTATGTGGAGGCACCCAACCGGGAGGCGCTGGAGCGGCTGCAGGAATCTGTGAGAAAAGACCTAGGACTGTAGTTTGATTTGCGCTCTCGAAATTGGTTGCGTCCTGCTTTTTGCAGGAATAAGTTTTATTTTGTCGAATTGCTCATGTTTAAGAAGAAATGGTATTAACGGTATCCGGTACCTGGAGAGCAGGAGGTTCGCCATTGTGGAGGTGGAAGCGCTCGACCGGGTTGTCCAAGAGACGCTGATGGCTCTGGAGAGCGGCAAAGAGGCGATTTACGACATAGCCGAGAACGCCCGCAGTGAAGTGGAGCGGGTGCAGGAGGAGCTCCTGGTGATCCAGCGCCAGACGCTGGAGACGATTCAGGAGGTGGACAGGCTTACCAAACTGGAAAAGCAGGCGCGCCTGCACCTGATGACCGTGAGCAGGGATTTTCACCGATATGATGAGGAGACGGTCAAAGGCGCCTATGACAGAGCGATGAACCTGCAGGTGCGCCTTTTCGTGCTCCGGGAGCAGGAGAAGAATCTGCGCCAGCGCCGCGATGAGCTGGAAAGAAGCCTGCGGCGCTTGCGGCATACTGTGGAAAAGGCCGAGATGCTGGTTACCAGGATCGGTGTCGTCCTCCAGTTTCTGCACGGCACCTTAAGCCAGATCAGCGTTCAGTTGGGGAACGCGCAGAAGCAGCAGCAGCTGGCCTTGAAGGTGCTGCTTGCCCAGGAGGAAGAGCGACGACGCATCGCCCGGGAGATCCACGACGGCCCGGCTCAGGCTCTGGCCAACATCGTTTTGCGGGCCGACTACTGTGAGCAGCTGTTATCTCGCGACCCAGCGAAACTCAAGCAGGAGCTGGAGAAGCTGAAGGGCCTGGTGCGGGCCAGCCTTCGGGATATCAGGAAGATCATCTTTGACCTGCGACCGATGCCTTTAGACGATCTGGGGCTGGCTGGGGGGGTGCGGCGCTTTCTGGAGGACTTTCAAGAGCGCTACGGGCTGCCTGTAGAGTTCCTCTTCTTCGGACGGGAGCTGCGGTATGACCCTGTTCTGGAGGTGGCCGTTTTCCGGATCATTCAGGAGGCTCTGAACAACGCCCAAAAGCACGCGGCCGCCGGCAGGGTTACCGTGAAGCTGGAACTGCACCCCCGGCAGGTGCTCGCCGTCATCAGGGATGACGGCAAGGGGTTTGTCCCCGGAGAGATGGTAGACGGAGGGGAGCACTACGGGCTGATCAACATGAGGGAGCGAGCCCGTTTTCTCGGCGGAGAGGTGAGGATTACTTCCGCGCCTGGTGAGGGAACGGAGGTCATAGTGATGATTCCCGTATGTGAGGAGGAAGAGGCTGATGGGGAAGATTAAGGTCCTGATTGCTGACGATCATCCTCTGATCAGGGAGGGGCTGCGGCATGTTTTGGAACTCGACCCGCAGATAGAAATCGTCGGTGAGGTCGGCGACGGGTAGGGCGCCATCAACCTGGCCCGCAGCATGCGCCCCGACGTCATCCTGATGGACTTGAAGATGCCCGGGACGAGCGGTGTTGAGGCCTGCCGGGTGATCAGTACGGAAATGCCCGAAATCAGGATCATCATCCTCACCGTGTCTGAGGATGACGAGATGCTCGAGGTGATCAAGACCGGAGCCTGCGGCTACCTGCTCAAGGATGTGGAACCCGCAGAGCTGATAAAAGCGATCCGCAGTGTTATGGAGGGGGTGCCCGCCTTCCATCCGGTGGTCACCGGGAGGCTGCTGAGCGAATACCAGCGCCTCAGCGCCGCTCCTGCCGATGAGGAGGATGGAATCGCAGCCCTGACGGCGCGGGAAAAGGAGGTGCTGGCTCTGATCGCCCGCGGGGAGTCGAACCGCAACATAGCCCGCCGGCTCTTCATCAGCGAAAAGACCGTCAAGAACCACGTCACCAGTATTTTTCGCAAGCTAAGGGTAGAGGACCGTACTCAGGCCGCCATTTATGCAATCAAAAGGAATATGGTGAAGATTTAGCGGAGATCCCGGTTCTTTAACCCCAATTATACCTCCCGCATATACTGGGAGGGGGAGGGGGTAAAAGTGACCTGGGTGCTTGTGGGTGTCGGTCTTTGCGCTTTTGTTCTCTTCAGCCTGCTCTTTGTCGCCTGCTGTTATTCCCCCTGGTTTCGCTTTTCCACCAAACCAGATGTCAGCGTTCTTCTGGTCGTCCGCGATCAGGCCCCTATTATCGAGGGGCTGGTCAAAGGGCTCCTTTCCTTTTTCCGGACTTCCCCTTACGCTTGGGAACTTGTGGTCGTTGATGAATCATCGCGCGACGAAACCCCTGAAATCCTGCGCCGCCTGCAGCGAAAACACAGCTTGACGCTGATTGCGGCTGGTGCAGAGGAGGACCCTCTGCAAGCCGGCCTCTCTGCCTGCCGGGGAGGCACTGCCTATTATATGCGCCTTACCGGGAAGGTTGAGCTTAAGGCGGCCGTTGCCGTCGTCAGGTGCCTGGCCGCCGGGGGAAGGCTTCCCGAATGCGGCGTTTACCACCCCTGTGGTGTGATCCCCGGGACCTCCGTCCGGTAGGCAGCGGGGAGTAATACCTAAAAAAATCGTGACTTGTGGTCGATTTTGTAGTTGACTGAATAGTGTTAATATTCTTCTAGGACTAGGTAGAGGTCCGGCCAAAGCGCTGTCCATCCCGTGAGGGGTGGTGGAATACCGATAATTCACAGGGGGTGGAAAGAATGAAAGAGATCCTTCGGCGTCTGGTGTGGGATCAAGAGGGACAGGGTATGGCGGAGTACGGTTTGATTCTGGCGTTGATCGCGGTGGCGGTGATTGCGATCTTAGGGACGATGGGAGGGCAAATAGGCGACACATTCCAAAAAGTTGTGGATAAACTTCAGGATGCTAATAACCAGTGAGAAGGCCCAGGAACCAATCTTGTGCTTTATTAATGATGAATTAAGCAATATCATGTTAATTAATAATCACGATGTTAAGAACTCCTTTTTCTTCGCCCTACAGCTGTAGGGTTTCTGTTTCACAGGGGAGATACCCGTGCCGTCCCCGGCGGCATCGTTGGAGAACAGCATCTGGTGATCGAGGTGTTGGTCGGCAGTGGTTGGTCGTTGGACTGGAAGAGAAGAAACTGGCCCAGCGGGTCCCGGCGCTACCGGCGGCCGATTGCCGGCTGCCGCCGGCCTAACCGGCGTTGTCCGGGACGGAATCTTTAAGCGACGGGAGCCGGCCTGCAAAGCCCCGCAGGCCTCCGGCTTCCGACATCCATAAGGTCAGGGGATCGCCGTGTGCGCCGATGTGGTACTTCTGCTGACTCTCATTATCTGCCTCTGGACGGATCTCCGGGAGCGCAGGATCTACAACAAGGTTGTTCTCCCTGCCGCTGCCGCCGGAATTCTCCTTCAGACCGCCCAGCACGGCCTGCCGGGCCTAAAATCCGGCCTGGCGGGCTGTGGTTTGGGGCTTCTGCTCTTCTTCCTTCCCTTTGCCCTGGGCGGCCTGGGGGCGGGGGATGTCAAGCTGCTGGCTGCGGTAGGGGCCTTGAAGGGCCCCCTTTTTGTCATTTTTACGGCTCTGGGAACCGCCCTGGCGGGAGGGGTGATCGCCGTATTCATTCTCATCGGGCAGCGCCGATTGTGGGCGACCATGAAGCGGCTCCTCTGGGCATTGGCAATCGGTCTGGGAGGCAGGAGCGTTGGCGGGAAGGCGGCCTTGCTGCTCCTGGAACGCACCCCCTATAGCTCCCTTTTCCCTTTGGGAGCGGCGATTTTTCTGGGAGCAGCCTTGGCCTATTTTTACTGCATTTTTCTTCAATAGCCGCTCCCTCCGGCCCGACAGGTGGAGGTGCTCCGCCGGAGCAGGCGGCGAGCGGGTCTTTAAAGGTCCGGGAAAGGTCCGGGCGTTCCCTTGGCGGGCATCATCCCTAGGTCTCTCGGGGCTGTCGAGTAGGGACCGGTAAGCGCAGGGATTGTTGTATTGGTAACCAACCCTGTTGGTTTTTGCCGAGGTAGGGGGTTGAGGAATGTTAATGATTATCAAGCGCGACTGCGGGCAGGCTGTGCTGGAATTTGCCCTCGTCCTCCCCATCCTGCTGCTTCTGCTCTTCGGGATCATCGAGTTCGGTATCATTTTCCACGACAACCTGGTGTTAAACCAGGCGGCGCGCGAGGGGGCACGCCTGGGAGCGGTAGGGGGGACGGACGAGGAGATCCGGATGACGGTGGAACGGGTTGCCGCAGGGCTCGATCCCGCACGCCTGCAGCTGGAGATCGACCCTCCTGAAGATGAGCGGCTGCGGGGGGACGGCCTCCGGGTGGAGGTGCGCTATAGCGTTCCCATCGTCACTCCCATCTTGGCGGAGTTTCTCCCCAATCCCTACCCTCTGGCGGCGGCGGTGACGATGCGCGTGGAATAGGGGGTGCTTATGATTGACGGTTGATGGGCCGCCGGCAGCCGGCCCCCGGAGAAGGGGCAGGAGAGCCACAGGGCGGGGGAACGTTAACATAATCAAAATTCTCTCCGGAGAAAGGGGTACCGCCCTGGTGCTGGTCGCCTTTGCCCTAGTGGTCATCCTGGGCTGCGCCTCCCTGGTTACGGACATCGGATTGGTCTACACCACCAGGACGCGCCTGATCAACACCGCCGATGCCGCCGCTCTGGCCGGCGTGCAGGAACTCCCTGGGGAGCCCGAACGGGCGCGGGAGGTGGCGGAGGAATATGCCGCTGCCAACGGTATTTCCCCGGAGGAACTGGTTGTGGAGGTGGCGGCGGATCGGCGCTCGCTCACGGTGCGGCCGCATCGCCAGGTGCAGTTTCTTTTTGCCCGGGTTCTGGGGTTCACCGGTCAGGATGTGGAGGCTGCGGCCACTGCTGTGGTGGCACCCCTGACCGGGGCCTCGGGGGTGGTGCCCTTCAGCATCGAAGAGCAGGAGCTGGAATTCGGCCGGGAATACGTTTTAAAAGAGGGAGCGGGGAACGGTCCCGCCCAGGATGGGGATGACGGAAAAAAGCACGGCTGGTACGGAGCCCTTGATCTCGATAACAGCCCCGGGGGTGGGGCCGACGACTATAGGGAACAGGTGAAGAACGGCTACCCGGGTCTGCTCCGCGTTGGTGACAGGGTACTCACCGAGGCGGGAAACATGTCGGGCCCCACGACAGAAGCGGTCAACTACCGCATCGGGCGGTGCAGGGAAGGCTGCACCTTCGAGAACGCCCAGAGGGGTTGCCCGCGGGTGGTGATCGTACCCGTTGTCCGTGTGGTGGAATGGCAGGGGAACCACCCTAAAGAGGTGGAGATCCGCGGATTTGCGGCCTTCTTCCTGGAAGGGGTAGGCGGCCAGGGCAAGGATAACTATGTTGTTGGACGTTTTATCAGGACCGTCGCCTCCGGGGAGTTAGCAGAAGAAGGACAGGAGGAGCAGGACTACGGGCTTTACGGCGTTAGGCTGGTTCGTTAGTTTTTTAAGATCATTTGAACGAGGTGAGTAAAAAGGTGCGTCCCAGGATGATGATCGCCCTGGCCGTGGTTCTTGCCGCTATAGCTACTGGGGCATGCTATCTCTACCTGCAGCAGGCAGTGGAGGGAGTGGCTGCTGATGAGGAATATGCTTCCGTTGTTGTTGCCAGGACGGCCATCCAGGCCAGGACCCCGATAGAGAGGGAGATGGTGGAGCAGGTGAAACTGCCCGCCTCCGCCGTCCACCCCCATTCCCTGCGTAAACTCGATGATGTGATCGGTAAAGTGGCGCTGGAGCCCTTGGTGGCCGGGGAGCAGGTGCTGAGCGACCGGCTGGTGGCGCAGGGGGATGCTAAGTCGGGACTGCCTTACCGCATTCCGCCCGGCAAGAGGGCGGTGACGGTGCCGGTGGATGAGGTGGTTGCGGTCGGCTGGCAGCTGCGGCCGGGAGACCACGTAGACGTTTTAGGGACGGTGGAGGTACCCGGGAAGGAGGGCCGGGTGACCGTAGTGGCCCTTCAGAATGTGGAGGTCCTGGCCGTCGGGAAGGAAATAGAACCCGAGCGAGAGGGGAAGCAGAGTGAAGTGAAAACGGTAACCCTGGCCGTGACCCTGGCCGAGGCGCGGCTGCTGGTGCTCGCCGGTGAGGAAGGCGTGATCAGGCTGGCCCTGCGCAACCCGGTGGACCAGGAAAAAACGGCTGTTCCACCTTGCGAGATCAAGGATCTGCTGGCTACCGGCGCAGCTGCAGCAGCGGTCGGTGCCGGGGGTTCCCGATGATTGGCGGGGAGTGAGAGCTTTGGAAGAGGCGAAGACGAAAAGGATCCGGGTTCTCATCGTCGATGACGTGCCGGAAACCTGTGAGAATATCCGGTGTCTGCTGCACTTCGAGCCGGGCGTCGAGGTGGTGGGGGAGGCCCGGGACGGGGAGGAGGCCGTCAACAAGGCGGAAAAACTGCGGCCGGATGTCGTTCTGATGGACATCAACATGCCGGTGATGGACGGTATTGCCGCCACCGAGGCGATTTCCTGCCGCGTTCCGGGCAGTTCCGTTATTATCATGTCCGTTCAGGGGGAGCAGGAATACCTGCGCCAGGCCATGATTGCCGGAGCCAGGGACTACGTCGTCAAGCCCTTTACCAGTGATGAGCTGACCGCCGCCATCTACCGCGTCTACGAACTGGATCAGAGGCGGCTGGATAGGGTGCAGAATCTCCACGCCGGGAGCTTCGGCCAACCGCGGGGGCAGGTGATCACCGTTTTCAGCACCAAAGGAGGGGTGGGCAAGACGACTCTGGCGGTGAACCTGGGGGTCTGCCTGTCTCATCTGTTCGGGTTTTCGGTGGCCCTGATCGACCTCGACCTGCAGTTCGGGGACGTGGCAGTGCTGCTCGATCTCACGCCCCGTCGCTCGATCGCCGATTTGGCTGCCGACTTTAACCAGCTGGATGAGGAGCTCCTGGAGGCGACTCTGGCGCGGCATTCTTCAGGGCTGCGCGTCCTGGCCGCTCCGCCGCGCCCCGAGTATGCTGAAATGGTGAGCCCGCCCCTGGTGGAAAAGGTGATTAAACTCCTCTCCAACCGCTACGACTATATTTTGGTGGACACCCCGGGGAGCTTCACAGATGCCGGTATGGTCGCCCTAGACTATGCCCACCAGATTCTGCTGGTTCTTTCCCTCGATCTGCCTACCCTCAAAAACATCAAGCTCGGCTTGGAGGTTCTTGACTCCCTGCACCATAAGGATAAAGTCAGGGCGATCCTCAACAGGTCGAATATGGAGTTGGGGATCGGGCCGGGGGATGTGGAGAAGAGCCTGGGGATTTCCCTGGCGGCTCAGATTCCCAGCGACGGGCGCGTCGTTGTGGAGGCGGTTAATGTGGGAAGGCCCTTCGTCCTCAGCCACCCTAAGAGCCGGGTTGCGGAAAGCCTGCGGCAGCTTGCCGGGGAACTGGCACGGACTAATTCGCAGGGGCAGCAGGAGAAGAAGAAAAAAGGGCTTTTGCGGTCATTTAATCCTCTGAGCGCCTTACAGGATGGGTGATTGCTTTGTCGCTTTTGAAGAGATTGCAGGAAGAAAGGCCGGAACGGCCGGGACCTCTGCAAGAAGCGGCCGCAGCCGGTGGGCCGCGGCAGGATAACCTCTGGGATTTAAAGTTTACCCTGCATCAGAGGGTCGTGGAGGAGCTGAAGCAACTTCGCAAGTTCGATGCAGGGGGAACGGAAGAGCGCCGTCAGGCTGAGCCCCGAATCCGGGAGATCGTCGAAGGTTACCTGTCGGAGAAGGGGCTCCTCCTGACGCGCGGTGATCAGCAGCGCCTTTTCCAGGAGCTGCTGGACGAGGTTTTCGACTTTGGGCCGATCAGTCCTCTCTTGCGTGACCCGACCATTTCTGAAGTGATGGTGAACGGCCCTTCGCAGGTGTACGTGGAAAGAAATGGAGTGTTGGAGTATACGGGTGTGCGCTTCCGGGATGACGACCACGTGCTGCGGGTGATCGAAAAGATGGTGGCACCGCTCGGCCGCAGGATCGATGAGTCTTCCCCGATGGTTGATGCCCGTCTCCCCGACGGTTCACGGGTGAACGCCATCATTCCGCCCCTTGCTCTCAACGGCCCCACCCTGACAATCAGGAAGTTCAGCAAGGACCCCTATCAGATCGCCGACCTCATCCGCTTCGGGACGTTGAGCGGGGAGATGGCGAAGTTTATCGAGGCCTGTGTGAAGGCGCGCCTCAATATCGTCGTCTCCGGTGGAACCGGATCGGGGAAGACCACAACCCTGAACGTGCTCTCCTCCTTCATTCCGGATGGGGAGCGGATCGTTACCATTGAAGATGCTGCGGAGCTGCAGCTGCGGCAGGAGCACTGGGTGCGCCTGGAAACACGCCCCCCCAATATTGAGGGCAAGGGGGCCGTCACCATCAGGGACCTGGTGCGCAATGCCTTGAGGATGCGGCCGGACCGGATCATCGTCGGAGAGGTGCGCAGCGGTGAGGCTCTGGACATGCTCCAGGCGATGAATACCGGGCATGACGGCTCTCTGACCACCGGCCATGCCAATTCCCCTCGGGACATGCTGGCCCGGCTGGAAACGATGGTCATGATGGCCGGAATGGAACTTCCGGTGCGGGCGATCAGGGAACAGATCGCCTCTGCCCTCGACCTGATCATCCATCAAAACCGCCTGCGGGACGGCAGCAGAAGGATCACCCACATCACCGAGGTCCAGGGAATGGAGGGGGACACCATCGTCCTCCAGGATCTCTTCGTCTTTGAGCAGACAGGTCTGGAGAGAGGGGGGCAGGTTCTGGGGAGGTTCCGGAGCACGGGGATAAGGCCGAAGTTTATGTGGAAATTCCAGGCTGCCGGGATCGTGCTTCCCGACGAGATCTTCTTAAAGAGCGGGGTGTGAAGGATGTACACCGTTCTGGTTCTGACCTTTGCTGCGGCGTTCCTTTTCGTCCTGGGAGTCTGCGCCCTGCTTTCGGGGAACTACACCCTCGTTGCAGAGCGCCTGGCCCGCTATACTTCCCGCAGAAGGCCGGCAGCAAGTGGGGCGGAGCGGCGGGAGGGCGGAGCTTTCGGCCGCCGGTTGCTGCGCCGCGGAGGAAGAATTTTTGCCCCTCTGAAGATCGGTGAAAGACTGGAGGAAAAGCTCGCCCGGGCCGACATCCCCCTGCGTGGGGAGGAGTTTCTTTTCCTGGTTGTGCTCCTCGCATTAGGGGTTCCTTTGCTCCTCTTCTTTTTAGGTGCGAACCTGCGGCTGGCAGTTGCAGGTGGGCTGGTCTCCTCTCTGCTCCCCTGGATTTACGCCGAGCGGCGGCGGCAGAAGCGCCTGCACCTTCTGAACGACCAGCTTGCCGATTCCCTCACGGTTATGGCCAACGCCCTTAGGGCCGGCCACAGCTTCCTGCAAGCCATGGAGATGGTGGCCGGGGAAACAGCACCCCCACTGGCAGAAGAATACGGGAGAGCCTTACGGGAGATGCAGCTGGGCACCTCCGCAGAGGCGGCCTTGAACAATCTCTCCAGGCGGGTGGGGAGCGATGATCTCGACCTGGTGATTACCGCCCTCCTGATCCAGCGCCAGGTAGGGGGGAACCTCTCCGAAGTGTTGGACAAGATTGCGGAGACCATCAGGGAAAGGGTGCGCATCAAAGGGGAGATCAGAACCCTCACAGCCCAGGGGAGGCTGTCGGGGCTGATCATCGGCCTGCTGCCCCTGGTCTTGCTGGGGCTTCTCTTCGTCATCAACCCGGTTTACGTCGCTACTCTTTTTAGCGATCCCCTGGGAATCCTGCTGGTGGGTGGCGCAGCCTTAGGCGAGGTTCTGGGTATCGCGATCATCAGGCGGATTGTGGACATCCGTGTCTAGCAGGAGGGGGTGGGCGCGTGCTGGTGCCGGTCCTGGCATTGGTCTTTTTGAGCTGCTGTCTGCTGTTTTTGGGGATCTTGCGGCTGCTTTTTCAAGATCGCCTGCTGGTGGCGGAGCGCTTGCAGCGGATCAAAGGGGGCGAGAAGGCCCCCAGGTTGCGCGAGGAACTCAAGCAGCCTCTTCTGGCCAGAATCGGAAAGCCGGCCTGGCACAGACTGTCGGGCTTCTTTACCCGCCGCATGAGCGGTGAAAAGCGGGAACAGTTTCGGCGGCGCCTAGAGGCGGCGGGAAACCCGGCGGGTTTGGAGCCGGGTGGCTTTCGCCTCCTTCAGGCTCTGCTGGCCTTACTGTTGGGAGGCGCCGGGGCGGCCTGGGCTGCGGCCAACGGCAGCGCCGGGAAACCGCTGCTGCTTCTCTCCCTGGCCGGGATGGTGGTCGGAGCGTTGCTACCGGAGCTCTTCCTGGAGATCAAGATTAATGAAAGGCGCAGGGCTGTAGCGCGCTCCCTCCCCGACGCTCTCGACCTTCTCACCGTGAGCGTGGATGCCGGGCTGGGCTTTGACCTCTCCCTCGTTAAAGTTACCGAGAGATTCCGGGGGGTGCTCTCTGAGGAGCTGAAGCGCCTCCTCCAGGAAATGAAACTGGGGGTGCCCCGGCGGGAGGCCCTGCAGAACCTGGCCAAACGGACGGGAGAGGAGAATCTGACGAGCTTTGTCAACTCGCTGGTGCAGGCGGAGCATCTGGGGGTCAGCATCAGCAATATTCTGCGGCTGCAGTCTGCTGAGATGCGCCGCAGGAGGCGCCAGCGGGCTGAGGAACTGGCGATGCAGGCCCCCGTCAAAATGCTGTTTCCTCTGATTTTTTTCATTTTCCCCGCCCTCTTCGTGGTGCTGCTCGGCCCTGCTCTGATCCAGATCCTAAGACACCTGTGAAAAGCGGCTCTGCTCCGGCGGCTGCCGATACCTGCCGGAGGCGGATAACGCAATTGTGGCTGCAGCGGCAGGAGGCGGCCGCAAACGCATTTGCTTTTGGACGCCTTCTAACGGGATGGGTCTTTAACAAGAGAGTGAATGAAACAAGGGGGAATGTTCGTGGAGATTTATAATACCACACGACAAGTTGTGCTGGCGGAGAACGTCCAGGTCGCCGTAAGCTTCTTCGACCGGCTCAAGGGATTGCTGGGAAGGCGGGAATTCCGGGTGGGGGAGGGGCTTCTTCTGAAGCCCTGCAGGGCCGTGCATTCGTGCTTTATGCTGTTTCCGATCGATGCCGTCTTTCTGGACGAGCAAATGGTCGTCGTACACATCATTGAGGGCTTACCCCCTTTCCGTTTAAGCCCGGTTATTCATAAGGCCAGTTCCGTGCTGGAGCTCCCCGCGGGCGTGACCCGCTTGAGCGGCACCCGGATCGGAGACCGGCTCTCTTTGCGCACATCCTTTGATTGAATTTGCCGCACCCCTTCTTCTCCCGCATCTTCGTAAAGCTGATTTGACGAAGGCATGAATCTCCTGTAGTCATTGGCAGGAATTTTCTGTTTTTAATGGAACTTGATCAGCTGTAGGCTGTCGCGGCCGCCCGGAAGGCGGTGGGAGGAGCGCCAACCGGCTGCTTTGGACGTAAATCGTAGTTTCATCGCTGCTGCAAGGCCTCCGGGCGGGCAGGGAAAAGTGTCCGGAACGCATCCGTGTTCGTTCTCCTTCAGGCCTTCGGCAAAAACCCGCTCTTTATCCTCGAAAGGCGGCCGATTTCCGGGGTTGGCGGATCGAGCCCTGATTAAGGAAGGGAAGGAATCATGAGGCTGTTTTCGCTGTATCTGGCAGAGGGGAGGGGATGGGGGCTGGTTTTCCTCTCTCCCGATCCCCTCTTCGATTTTACCTTCCTCCGCACTCAGGGGGAGGTAACTTGCATGGAGCCGCTCACCCCCTTTCTTCCCGTTGGCATCGCCGGCTGCCTTTTTCACGGCATCCTGAGGCGATACCGGGCGGCCGACCTGTCTTCGGCCGCACCTGTGCCGCTTGAGGAGCTGCGGGATCTCTGTCTCCGGGAGGCCGGACGGGTGGATTTCCCCTTCTGGGATTGGGGGGAGGAGAACCGGCCGGCCGTTCTCGAAGGCCCTTCCCCTGCTGTTCATCCCCTTCCCCGGCGGGACGAGTTGGGGGAGGTGGCCTCCCTGCTCGCCGGCAGACTTCTAAGCCTCCGGGAGATCGCCCGCCTTGCCGGATACCCCGGTGAGGGGGGAACGGCGGCCCTGCAGCGCGTCCTGCAGGTGCTCTGTCTCCGGGGAGCGGCTGCCCTGGTGCCCGCCCTTTATCCTCTGAAGGGAAGCCTCGTGCGCTGCCAGCGCTGCGGTTGGGAGGGCATTCCGGATGCCGGTTTCTGCCGGGCATGCAGGAGTGAGGCCTGCTGCACCTGCCCGGAGTGCCGCCTGATGGGGCCGTTGAGCCTCTGTGAGCCCCTTTACACCGCAGTGCCGCAGCGGTCTGCCGAACGCCAGGCATTGGAAAAGGCGGGCGTTTGGGGCCGCCTCCAAAAACTTTTCGGTCTGGGGAAAAGGGATGGAGGGAGGGAGGAGGCCGGGGGGCGAGAGGTTTTGTGCACTCCTCTGATCTTCGGAGTCGCCCCTTGGGAAAAGAGCAACTGCAGGGCGGAGGCGGCAGAAGGGGGAGCGCCTTCCTCCGCGGTGAGGCCGAGGCACCCCTTGCGCCTGGAGGTCCGCCTGACCCCGCCCCAGGAGGCCGCGGCTGAGGCGCTGCGGGATTTCGGCGCCCGGGCTGCTCCCGGCAGCACATTTTTGGTCTGGGCCGCCTGTGGGGCCGGCAAGACGGAGGTTTCCTTCCCCCTTTTAGGTGATGCCCTGAGCCGGGGTGAACAGGTGCTCTTTGTCACTCCCAGGCGCGATGTGGTGCTGGAGATCGCCCCCCGGCTCACCCGTGTGTTCGGAAAGAAGGTGATCGTTCCCCTTTACGGGGGGAGCGGCAATCTGGGGAGGGAGGCTCCCCTGATTGTGGCCACCACCCACCAGGCTTTGCGCTTTTACCGCAAGTTTGACCTGGTGATCCTGGATGAAGGGGATGCTTTCCCCTATGCCGGCAGCCGAATGCTGCACTTCGCCGTAGAGAGGGCGCGCCGCCCCGGCGGCAGGCTGGTTCTCTTAACCGCCACTCCGGCGCCCTGGATGTTCGGGAGCGGCCGGAAGGGAAGTTTTGCCATGATAAAAATACCTGCCCGGCCTCACGGGTTCCCGCTCCCGGAGCCCCGTTTTTTGACTGTCGACCCTTTGCAGAATACCGGGGGGAAGAAGCGGCTGCGCAGGGAAGTGCTGGATTTGATCGCCTCCCTGTTGAAGCTGCCCGGGGCGCGGCTGTTTATTTTTGTGCCTTCTGTGGCCCTCACGGGGGTTGTGGGCGAGGCCCTGCGGGCCGCAGCCGGGGAGCCTCCTTTGGAAGGGATTTGTCCGGAGGCGTTTCAGTGGAGCCATGCCGGCGACCGCCGCCGCGATCTAAAAAGGGAGAGGTTTATGGCGGGGGATTTCCCCGTCCTGGTGACTACCACCATCATGGAGCGGGGGGTTACCGTGCCCCGGGTTCACGTCGTGGTTCTGGATGCGGGGGAGGAGATGGTCTTTGACACCCCGACACTTGTGCAGATCGCCGGTCGCTGCGGCCGCAGCCCCGATTACCCCACAGGTGAGGTCTGGTTCGTCGACAGCGAGATCAGCAGGGCGATGGAGGAGGCCAGGGCGCAGATCCGCTCCTTCAATGAGGAGGCCCGGCGCAAGGGCTACTTGAGAGATGACTACGGCATCCTCTTGAAGGAGCTCCAGGCGTTTCCCTCCGGCGTGAAGGGGAGCGTCAAAGATGTGCCTTAGATGTCTGCGGGGCACGGCTGGAAGGGAACGGTGGCGATGAGGGACTGGAGAAGAGTGGCGCTCGAAATGCTGACAGGCCTTGTTTTTGCCCGGGATCCCGGCTGCCCTTTGTGCGGGCGTCCGGGGTTTCCCGGTCACCTCTGTCGGGCCTGCATGGAGATGTTGGCGGAGCTTGGCCGCGGGATGGTGGTCTGTGAGAAGTGCGGGAGGTTCTGTCCCGGTTTGAGGGAGGGGAGCCTCTGCCGGGAATGCGTGGAGGAACCGCCACCTTACATCAAGGCCCGCGCCGTCGCCCCTTACGAGGGGCAGCTAAGGGAGGCTCTGCATCAGTTCAAGTTTTTCGGGAGGAAGGAGCTGGCCGGACCTTTCGGAGAGGTGATGGCGGCTCTGGCGGCGGCGTTCTTCCCCCTGCGGCCTGCCGGTGTGGTGGTTCCCGTTCCCCTGCCCGAAAGGCGCGAACGGGAGCGCGGTTTCAACCAGGCGGCGCTTCTGGCAGGGGTGATCGGGGATATTTTGAGGCTTCCCGTTTTTAAGAGGGCTCTCGTCCGCACCAGAGAGACGCCGAGCCAGGCCACCCTTTCCCGGGAGCAGCGGCAGGCCAACCTTTGCGGTGCCTTTGCGGCAGGGGAGGATTCCTCTGCGGTCGCGGGCCGGAACGTTCTGCTGGTGGACGACGTTTACACCACCGGGGCGACCGCCTCGGAGTGCTCACGCGCCCTGCTGGCAGCAGGAGCGGGGGCGGTCTACGTGGTCACCCTGGCAACAGGTATTGAAATACAGAGCAAGGGGCCGCCTCCCGCGCCGGCAGAGGAGCAAATAGGTAAAGCCCATACCGGGGCGGCAAACTGCCGGAGGTGTGAGTGACCGGAAGCGTCTTTCCGGAACAGGTATAGAAATTATAGGCCGGGAGCAATAATAAGAGAGCCAGAAGAGGAGGGAGCTCGGCGTGCCTTTTTTGCTGTTGTTGTTGCTGCTGTTTCCGCTCTTGCTGCTGCTGTTATTTTTAAACGTGGCCACTTTTTCCTTTTCCCGCCTGGGGTTGTCTCCAGGGGGCGCCTTTCTTTTCTTGACCGCCTCTATCATCGGAAGCACCGTCAACATACCGCTTTCCCGCCGGCGAGTGCTGGTGCAGGAGCGGCGGGCCTTCCCTTTTTCGCTCTTTCTCTTTTACTACCCGCCGGTTGTGCAGGAGCGGGTGATCTACCTTAATGTTGGGGGAGCGGGCCTCCCGGCTCTTCTCTCCCTCTATCTGCTGTTGGGCGGCCGGGCACCGCTGATACCATCTCTGTTTGCCCTGATTATCGTCACCATCGTAGCTAAGGCCATGGCCAGGCCGCACCCCGGGGTGGGTATCGTTATGCCTGCCTTTATTCCCCCGCTGGTGGCCGCAGCTGCGGCGCTTCTCTTCTCCCCGCCGGGGCAGGCGGCACCTGTTGCCTACGTCGCCGGGACCATGGGCACCCTCATCGGGGCCGACCTTTTGAACTGGAGGGCGATTCAGAATCTCGGGGCGCAGGCGGTGAGCATCGGCGGGGCAGGCATCTTCGACGGGATTTTCCTGGTCGGGGTGATCGCTGCCTTTATCGGCTGATGATGGAGCGATTGTGAAAGTTGCGAGATCCGTTTTTAGACGTTTAAATAATGGTAAAATAATGTTGAGCGAATTGTACCTGATCCCCCTCTCCACCCTTGTACTCTCCGGAGAACCGCCTGAATTCCTGAAAGAGCGGGAGAAGCGGATTGTACTTGACATCGAGGGGAAAGGATTACCTCTGTGGTCGAGGAGGCGCTGCCATGCCTGATGATAAAGGGCTAGATTTTTCGCCGGAGTTTATGGATAAATACCGGTTTCTCCAAAGGGAACGGGCTGTGAGAATACAGAAGCTTGAGGAACAGGCCCGGAAGAAAGCAAGAGAAATTGCCGCAGTTCTTAAAGAAAAATATGGAGTAAGCAAGGTTTACCTTTACGGCTCGCTGGCATGGGGCGGCTTCACGGAGGGATCTGATATCGACCTCCTTGTTACCGGTTATCAGGGCCACGATTTTTGGAAGATGTATGTAGAGGCGGAAAGAACGGGAGCGCCGTTCGAAATCAGCCTGGTTTGCGAGGAAGATGCCCATCCGTCCTTACGGAAGGCGGTTATCGAGAGGGGAATTTTATTATGACTATAGAGGAATTTCTTCTGGTTAAAGCTAAAATAAAACGGGAATTAGAAAATATCTCCCTTTTAGAAAATGAGCTGGCTGGTTATAAACTTTTCCCGGTGATCGAGACTGATTCATTGGGGGGATTCTACCTGGAGGACAATGCCGCCTGCAGAATCATTGGTTCTATTCTGCATGATTATTATGTTGCCGTTGAAAACATCTTTAAGGCGGTTGCCAGGAGGATTGACGGCGTATTATTAGCGGGTGAACAGTGGCATAAGGAATTGTTGGAGCAAATGACCCTGGAGGTTCCCGGGATACGCCCGCCGTTGCTCAGCCGGGAAACATCGGAAAAGCTTGACAAGTTGAGAGGATTTCGTCACGTATTCAGAAATGTTTACGGTTTCAACCTGGCATCTGAAAGGATTCGTGAGTTGCTGGCAGAACTCCCGGTAACCTCTTCTTATTTCAAGAGGGATGTGGACGATTTTATAAAGAAAATGGAGAAACTGCTATTTCAATAATTCATCCATAGGAATGTTCAGGAATTGATGTCCTTACAAATCAAATTTCCGCGATATTCTTTGCAGGGATTGACCGGCCTTTTCTGACGAACCGCTACTGTTATTCCAGTGGCGGTCTTTTATTTTGCATGAGCGGGCACACCACAGCCAGCGACGGTATCCACGAAGTGGTCGACGATGTGGTCTACGCCCGAGCAGTATGGCCGACGAGATAAACCCGGCAGAGGATCCCCAAAATGAAGATCCCTGGCAGGATCTCTGGTTCTACTCCAGCCCCATCTTTGTCAAGGTGGTATGGGATCGAGTGAGCGCGGGCTCTTTACATGGGCCGCAGGGGTGAGTATAATAATCGTAAAAAATGAATATGGGTTACTTTTCAGGTGCCCGCAAGGGAGAATAGGGAATCAGGTGTAAATCCTGAGCGGTCCCGCCACTGTAAACAGCGACGAACCCGAAGGAGCCACTCGGTTGGCCCACCAGCCGGGGAAGGTTCGGGGGAGAATGAGCTGTGAGCCAGGAGACCTGCCTGAAAAGTTTATGCCGCCCTCGCGGAAGGGGTGGGCGTAAGCATGGATGATGGTAAAGTCCACGCTTAGGTTGAGGCGTGGACTTTATTTTTTAGCAAATCTAACGGAGGGGATGGTCGTTCATGGAAAAGGTTTACGAAGAAAAGGTGCTGGAGGTGGAGCCTTTTGGAATCGAGCCCATTCCGAAGCAAGAACGGCACGGGCGGGCCCGACAGCTTTTTACCCTGTGGTTTGCCTCGAACCTCAATGTGGTTACCTGGTTCACAGGCTTCCTGGGAATTGAGTTCGGGCTCTCTTTAAAATACGCCGTGCTGGCCATCGTTATAGGCAATTTGCTGGGTGGCGTTCTGCTCGCCCTGGCCTCCGCGGTGGGCCCGCAGCTGGGGCGGCCGCTGATTCCCGGAAGCAGAAGAGCTTTCGGGAAGGCGGGAGTGGTCGGACTGTCTTTTCTCAACCTGGTCAACAACATCGGCTGGCTTGCCGTCAACCTGGTGCTGGCGGTGATGGCCTTCCGGAAGATCGTGCCCTCCCTTGGCTACCACCCTGCCCTGCTGATCCTGACGGTGGCCACCATGCTGATCGCCGTCTACGGTTACAATTTCATCCATACCTTTGCCCACTGGATGTCTATCGTGATTGGGGCTCTGTTCCTCGCCATGACGGTGATTTCCGTCAGCAACCTTCCCCATCTGTTGAGCGGAGCTGAGAGCGCGGCAGGGGGGTTTAACTGGGGGATGTTCATCCTCGCCGTTGCCGTCGCCTTTTCCTACCAGATAAGCTACTGCCCCATCGGCTCCGATTATTCCCGTTATCTCCCGGAAAGCACCCCTCGGGTAAAGGCCTGGCTGGCCACCTACCTGGGCTGTGTAACAGTCTGTATCTGGCTGGAGATCCTCGGCGCCCTGACGGCGACACTGGGGATGCATGCCGGCCCCATGGATTTCTTCGCCAGGCTGATGGGGGCGTTTACAGTTCCCGCCTTGATTGCGGTAATCCTCAGCATCATGCCGATCAATGCCATGGCCGTCTACAGCGGGGGGCTTGCCGCTCTGGCGATGGGGATTCCCATGAAGAGGTGGGTGGCCGCCCTGGTCACCGCCGGTATCGGCGCTTTGCTCATCTCCTTCGGCGGGGGACACCTGGCCGAAACCTACAAGAACTTTCTGCTGCTCCTCTCCTACTGGATCGCTCCCTGGCTGGGGGTTGTGCTCTGCGACATCTTTTTCAACCGGCAGCCTAAGGCCGAACGGAACGGCAGCGGCTGGCCGGGGATAGTCTCCTTCATCTGCGGGGTGGTGATCTCCATACCCTTTATGAGTTCGGTGCTCTACACCGGCCCCATCGCCAGGAATTATCTGGGCGGGGCCGACATCAGCTATTTCTTGAGCATGACCATCACGGCGCTTCTTTACCTGATAATTATCAAAGCAAAGAACGCCGTTAAAAAGGAAACCTTAACGGCACAGGCCCCGGTCGGGGCCGCCGGAACGGAATAGGAGGGATTGAGGGTGAACCGGTTGGAAGGCGCTCTGGCCGCGGATCCGGTATCCCCGGGTGATAGCAGGTGAAGGGGGATCCCCGGGTGCCGGGTGACTTAAAGTTTTTACGAAGCATGCAGGACAAGGGGTGTTGACTGTGGAATTGAAGCTGGAGGATGCGGTTAAAGGGATCAGACCCGTCGATGGCGAATGGCGTCGGAGGGCCCGGGAGCATCTGAACAACCTGGCCATCCCTGTGGGAAGCCTGGGACGGCTTCTGGACATCGCCGAACAGCTGGCTGCCATCAAGGAAAGCCTGAAACCTTCGGTGGGGAAGAAGGTGGTGGTCACCATGGCCGGCGACCACGGTGTTGTGGAGGAAGGGGTCAGCACCTGCCCCCGGGAGGTGACCCTCCAGATGGTTTACAATTTCGTGGCCGGAGGGGCCGGGATCAATGCCCTGGCCGGCGTATCCGGGGCCAGGGTGGTGGTCGTGGATATGGGGGTTGCCGGGGATTTAAAGGAGCTGGTGGAGCAGGGGAAGATCCTTTCCCGCAAAGTGGACTTCGGAACGCGCAACATGACCCGGGGCCCCGCCATGACCAGGCAGCAGGCGGTGCAGGCCCTGGAGGCCGGAATCGACATTGCCGGGGATCTGGTCCGGGAGGGCGCCGAACTGCTGGGAACGGGAGATATGGGGATCGGTAACACCACACCCAGCAGCGCCGTCCTGGCGGCCCTTTCAGGCCTGCCGGTCCGGCAGGTGACCGGCAGGGGCACCGGGATCGATGATGAAACCCTGGCCAGGAAGGTCCGGGTGATCGAAAGGGCCCTTGCCGTAAACAGGCCGGACCCACAGGACCCGGTAGACGTCCTGGCCAAGGTGGGAGGGTTCGAGATCGGGGGGATTGCCGGGCTGATTCTCGGTGCGGCCTACTACAGGGTGCCCGTGGTTGTGGACGGCTTTATATCCACCGCCGGTGCCCTCCTGGCGAAACACATCGCCCCCCATAGTGTTGATTATATGATCGCCGCCCACCGGTCCATGGAATACGGCCACCGGTATATGCTGGAGGAACTTGGCCTGCGGCCGCTGCTCGATCTCAACATGCGGCTGGGGGAGGGCACCGGGGCCGCCCTGGCCATGTGCATTGTGGAGGGGGCGGCACGGGTGATCCGCGAGATGCTTACCTTTGAGGATGCCGGGGTTGCCCGGAACAAGTCCAGGGAGTATGCGGTATGAAGAACGGTTTTCTGAAACACGACCCGCAGGATTTTTCCCCCCAGTACCTGGAGGACCTGGCCACCGGTTACTGGTTTTCGGAGGTCCTTTTTACCGCGGTGGAGGCCGGGCTATTTACCCTCCTGGCCGGAGGAGGCATGAGGGCGGCCGAAATCGCCGCAGCCCTCGGCTTCGACCCGGCGGGGACGGAGCGCTTCCTGAACGCCCTCTGCGCCCTGGGCTTGCTCGGCCGGGACGGAGACGTGTTCTTCAACACGCGGCTTTCGGACACCTACCTGGTCAGGGGAAGGGAGCACTACCAGGGGAACTCCATCCTCTGGAGGAAATACCTGAGGGAATCCTGGCGCGGCCTGCGGGAATGCCTGGAGGCGGGGGGGAGGGTGGCCTACCCCCCGCCGGAGGAGCCCGGGGAGAGCATGCGGCGTCGGGTTGGGATGTACATCCGGGCGATGGACGATGTGGCCGGAACCAAGGTGCGGGAAATTCTGCCGGTCTTTGAAGGGGTCTTCGGCACCGGCAGGATCCTGGACGTGGGAGCGGGCTCCGGAGCGGTGGCGGCCGGCTTCCTTCAATGTTTTCCGGGGCTTACGGCCACCCTGGTGGACCTCCCCGAAGTGCTGGAATTCGCAAAAGGGATGCTGGAGGAAAGGGGGCTGGGGGGCCGATTCACCTGCCACCCGGCGAACATCCTGGAGCCTGATGCGCTTCCGGAGGGGCCCTTCGATCTGGTGATCCTGTCCAACATTGTCCACGCCTATTCGGAGCGGGAGATCGCCCTGCTGCTTTCCCGGGCGGCGGGGTGCCTGGGGGCCGGAGGCTACCTGCTCGTGCACGATTTCTTCCCGGAGCACCGGCCGGAAAAGGCGGCGCTGCTGGATTTGAATATGTTGATCAACACCTACAACGGCAGGGTTTTGTCCGCCAGCTGGGTGCGGGAGCAGCTGGAGGCCCAGGGGCTTTGCTGCACGGAGTCCGTGCCCCTGCAGACCGACACCGCCCTGATAATCGCCGCCCGGGATGCCGGGGCCCTGGGGAGGTTGCGGCTGGCGCCGGAGCAGCGCCTGATCTCCTGCATCAGGTCCCTGGGGTTCCGGGAGGTCCGCTCCATCCCCGCGGCGGAGGTGCACGTTCCCGACTGGGTGGACCTGCGCTGTCGCTACGGCTGCGAAAACTACGGCAGGCCGCACTGCCCTCCCAACACCCCGCCGCCGGAGAAAACCCGGGCGGCTCTGAGGGATTTTTCTACAGCCCTGCTGCTGGAAGGGGAGCCCCCGGCGCGGGACTTTCAGCGGAGGGTCCTGGCCGCGGAGAGGGAGGCTTTTCGGACGGGGTACTATAAGGCCCTGGCGTTTTGGGCGGGGCCCTGCGCCCTCTGCCCCTCCTGCCCGGAGTCCGGCCCCTGCCGGAACCCCCGGGAGGCCAGACCTTCCATGGAGGGGTGCGGGATCGATGTCTATGAGACGGTGAGGAGGGCCGGCCTTTCCCTCAGAACCCTGCAGGACCGGCGGGATTACGTCAAATACTTCGCCTTGCTGCTGCTGGAGTGAGGAGCCATGCGCCTGTTGCTTGTTCAGACCCCCTCCGTAGAGGTTTTCAGCGCCGAAAAGGTTTATCCCATTGGGATCGTTTCCCTGGCGGGACACCTGCGCGCCGCCGGCCACGAGGTGCAGATTCTGGATATGAACCTGGATCCGGATCCCTTTGGGCGGCTTCAGGAGAAGCTCCTGGACTTCCGGCCGGAGGTGGTCGGGCTTTCTTTAAGAAATATCGATCCCCTGGGGAACAAAACCAGCTCCCTCATTCCCCAGTTTATCGTTACCGCCAGGATGGTGGCCGCACTCCTTCCCGATGCCCGGCTGATCGCCGGGGGCACCGGCTTTTCCCTTTTCCCGGAGCGGATTATGCGGGAGGTGCCGGAGCTGGACTACGGGATTGTAGGGGAGGGGGAGAGGTCATTCCCTGCCCTGCTGGCCTCCCTCGACAGTCCGCCGCCGGTTCCGGGGCTCTGCTACCGGGATAACGGTTCGGTATATGTGATGGCGCCGGATCGGGATTTTGATATGGCCGGCTATACGCCGCCGGACCGGAGGCTGTGGGACCCCGCTCCTTATACCGGCATCAACAGCTATGTTCCCTCCATCGGAGTCGAAACCAAGCGGGGTTGCCCCTTTGCCTGTACCTACTGCGTTTACCCGCAGCTCCAGGGCCGCAGGCTGCGCTGCCGCTCCGCCGCCTCGGTGGTGGATGAGATCGAATTCCTGCATAAGGAATTCGGGATCCGGAGCTTTCATTTCACCGATCCGGTGCTGAACATCCCCCCGGGCCACCTCGAGGAGATCTGTCGGGAGATCCTGAGAAGAAGGCTGGAGGTGCGGTGGGACGGCTTTTTCCGGGAGGACTACCTCAACGAGGAGAACATCGCCCTCTTCGAAGCAGCCGGTTGCGAGTGCTTCTCTTTTTCCCCGGACGGCCTGTACCAGGAGGCGCTGGAGGTGCTGGGGAAGCAGCTGACCGAGGCGGACATTTTGCGGGCTGCCGGCCTGGCGGCCAGAAGGGAGGCCCTTAGCGTCTACCACTTCATGGTCAACGTGCCCGGAGAAACCGAAGAGACCTGCCGGAGGGGGATCGAAATGCTGGAACGGATCTACGACCTGCACGCTTCCAGGAAAAACCTGGGGACCGTGGTCCTGAACAACATCCGGATTCTGCCCGGCACCGGGATCGAAAGGATCGCCAGGGCGGAAGGGGTGATCGGGCCCGACACCGACCTGCTTTACCCCGTTTATTACAATCCCAAACCTTTTGACACCTTGAGGTACCGGCTGGAGACGCTCAGCCTCTACCGGAATGTGTTCATGTGGAAGGGGGTGCATGCCGAAAATGAGGGTAGTGTTGCTGGAACACCCCAGGGCGATCGTGCCTGAGAGGTGCAACGACATCGCCAATACCCCCCTTGCCTCCTGCCTCCTGACGGGATACACGGCCGGAGTGCTGCAGGAGGCTGGGCATGAGGTGGAGATCGTGGAGGGCTACCTGGATCACCTCTCTTACGAAGAGATCGGGAGGAGGATCGGGGATGCCGTCCCCGGCCTGCTGGGGGTCCACATGGTCTACCAGTGGCAGAGGGACCGGCTGCTGTTCGACTTTCTGGAGGGCCTGAAGGCCTCCGGGGCCGTCCCCTACATCGCGGTATACGGCTATTACCCCACCTTTGCCTTTGATGCCGTCTTAAAGGAGTGCCCGGCGGTGGATGGGGTGGTGGTGGGAGAGCCGGAGCTCACCTTCGCGGAGCTGGCGGGGCGGCTTGCCCGGGGTGGGGAGATCGGGGGGATTCCCGGGCTTGCCGTGAGGGATGCGGACGGAGGAATCAGGTGCACCAGGCGCGAGCCGGTAAAGGACCTGGACCGGCTTCCCTTCCCGGTGCGCACCCCGGCCATGATGCGGCTTCCCGAGGTGAACCTCCAGGGGAGCCGGGGGTGCTACGGGGGGTGCACCTTCTGCTACATCAACCCCTTCTACGGGCAGGGTTCGCACTGGCGGGGGCGCAGCCCGGAGAATATCGCGGCCGAGATCGACGAGATCCTGGAAAAATGGGGAAAAAGGGATTTCTACTTCACCGATCCCAATTTCTTCGGCCCCGGGGAGCGCGGCCAGAGGAGGGCGCTGCGCCTGGCTTCGCTCTTGAAAGACCGGGGGGTCCGCTTCGGCATCGAGGCCCGGGTGAACGACATCCGTGACGAAACCATCGGGGCGCTTGTCGCCGCCGGCCTGCGGAGCATCCTGATCGGGCTGGAGAGCGGCCGGGACGAGTCCCTGCAGAGGATGAACAAGAGGACCACCGTCGCCCAGAACGAAGCCGCCCTGCGGATCCTCAGGAAGCACGGCATCGAGCCCAACGTCGGCTTTATCATGTTCGAGCCCGACTCCACCCTGGAGGATGTACGGGCCAATTTCGAGTTTCTCAAGAGAAACCGGCTGCTGGAAAAGCTGGAGATCACCGCCAACGTGCTCTACCACCACCAGATCGTCCTGAAGGGCACCCCCGCCTACCGGGAGCTGGAGAGAAGCGGGCGTCTGAGGATTTCGGACAATCCCTATGAAGGAACGGCGGTCTACGAAAACGACGGGGTCGCCTGCCTGGCGGAGGTGATGAGGGGCCTCACCAATTTCCTGTTCACCCGCCTGTCGGGGGTCTGGAGCGGCAGGGTTCAGCCGCCCCCGGAGGCCCCGGAGATCTTCAGGCGGGCTAACGCCCACCTGGTGGAGTGTTTTGAAACCCTCCTTTCCACCCTTGAAGCGGGGGGATGCCTGCAGGAGGCGGAAAGGGATGCCTTTGTGAAGAGGCACGAGCTTCACCTGGCCGGGCTGCTGGCGGGGATACCGGAGGGTTGAGAAATACCGGGGCCCGGTGGGCATTTTCCGGAAATATAACCGGTTGATGGAGAGGTTCCCAACACCGGCCCCATCTGCACTGTTTGGGTAGTGGTTCTGGGGGATGATTGAAGAAAACCGGGAAGGGATTGTTAATTCAGAAGAAGCGAAGCGTTTAGGAGCCAATTCTTAATATTCTTTTTGTTGAATCTGCAATTTGTAAATAAATAGCCTTGAGTGTATCGAGGTCTCTTAAGGGTGAAGTTACCTACTAAATCTTGACACGGACGAGCGATATCTTGTTCAACCGCCCGCCTCTTGTTATACTGGAGGTGGGTGGAGCGTTTTCTGCCGAATGATGGCGCGCCGGGGGGAGATCGCTGTGGAGTTGAGGAATTGCCCGGAATGCGGGAAGTTGTTCGCCTTCCTTTCCCGTAATCTATGCCCGGAATGTGCTGCTCTCGAAGACGAATACGTCAAGAGGATTCAGCAGTATCTCGACGGGCCAGGGGGGGCGACAATAAAAGAGATCAGCGACGCTACCGAAGTCCCTGAGGAGAAAATAATTTCACTGCTCAGGGAGGGGAGGCTCATAGTCAGAGGGAAGGCGTGTCTGCTGGAGTGTGAGCGCTGCGGGAAACCGATCGACAGCGGGCGTTACTGCGCGAGCTGCCGGGCGATTCTGGCGAATTCCTTAAAGGGGAGTTCTGCGGTGTCTCCGGCCTCGACGGCCGGGGGGGAGCGGTTCCCGGACCGGAAGAAAGCCCGGATGCATACGGCCGGGCTGAACCGCGCAAGTGACCGGTAAACTGCTGGATTTCCCGCTATTTGGGATGTACGGGCAGAACTCGCCTTCAGATGGGCCTCAAGTTTTTCCGTTTGTTGACGAATAAATTACTGTAAGGGGTTTTTAACCGTCACGTTCTGGTATCCGGCGGCGGTTGCTGCCGCCGGGTAAGTTGCGGAATTACAGCCCTTGTAAGGAGGGGAAGGGCTTTGATCATTAACGGCGAGCAGATGGAGGTGGCGCTGCGCCTTTACGGAGCGCAGGGAGCGGAGCGGCCGCAGGACCTGAAGAGGCAGCAGCAAAAGGAAGGGGCAAGGGAGCCGCAAGGTGAGCAGGGGCTCGACCGGGCCGAGCTGTCCCCGCAGGCGCTCGATTTCCGGAAGCTGAAGGAGGCAGTGCTGGCGGCTCCGGAAATCAGGGAGGAACGCGTCCGGCAGATCAGGGATGCTCTGGCCAAAGGTGATTACCGGGTGCCACCTGAGGATGTCGCCACCAGGATGCTGGAGCGGCCGGCGGGCGATCTTTAAGCCGTGACCGGCTCCGGGAGAAGAGGTGAGAGAGCGATGTCCGGTTCGCAGGCTCCTCAAGAGAGCGGCAGGGCGGACCGGCGGAAGGATCCTGCCGCTTTCATCGAAGAGGGAGAACGGCTCTGCGCCCGCTTGAGAGAACTCGCCTTAAAGAAACACAACCTCCTGCTGTCCGGTTTGATGGGCGAGCAAGGCCTTGAGGGGCTGGAGCGGATTCAGGATGAAGAGGCCTCGCTGTTGCCCGGGTTAAGCGTTCTGGCGGAGCAGGTCCTCCTCTTTTCGGGTGCAGCCGCCGGAGGGCTGCCTTCCGGCGCCGCAGAACAGCCTGCCGGCTGGGTCCGCCTGCGGGCGGCGCTGGAGGAGCTGCAGGACCTGAACCGGAAAAGCGGCGCCCTTCTGCAGGGGCTGAGGGACTATGTGGGCTCCGCTCTGCCCCTTTTGCAGAGGTGTGCAGAGGGTGAACTCTACCGGCAGGTGGGTAATAGGGAAGAGGTTGAAAAGGTGACCACGAAGAGAAGCCGCTTCGACCGGCAGGCCTAGCGGTGCAGGAAAAAGGTCCGGAGGGATGACGGTGAGCTCTATTTTTTTCGGCCTGGAGATCGGCCGGCGCGGTCTGCAAGCACAGCAGCGTGCCCTTGATGTAACTGCCCACAATGTGGCCAACGCCAACACGCCGGGCTATACCCGCCAGGAGGCGGTGATGGCTGCTGCTGATCCAATCCCTGTGCCCTCGCTCCACATGCCGTCGGGAGCCGGGCAGCTGGGGACGGGTGTGGAGATAACCGCCATCCGGCGCTTGCGGGACGCCTTCATCGACCTTCAGATACGCAATGAAAGCAGAAGTTTGGGTTATTGGGAGGCACGCCAGGAGAATCTGAACAAGATTGAAGGGATCTTCAACGAACCATCAGACAGCGGCCTGCAGTCCGTCTTTGAGCTCTTCTGGCAGTCGCTGGAGGAGTTGAGCAAGAACCCCGAGAGCCTGGCAGCCCGTTCTTTGGTGCTGGAGCGCGCCCAGACGCTGACGGAGACCTTCAACCACCTCGATTCCCGTTTGCAGGAACTCCAGCAGGACCTTAACGCCACCGTCAAGATCAAGGTGGACGAAATCAATTCTTTAGGGCGGCAGATCGCCGATTTGAACCAGCAGATTTTAAAGATCGAGGTCATGGGAGCGCGGGCCAACGACTTGCGCGACAGGCGCGACCTCCTGGTCGACCAGTTGGCGAAGATCGTTCCCGTGCAGGTCCAGGAGGACGGGCGCGGTGTATTGACGGTCACCCTCGGGGGCTGCCCGCTGGTGCAGGGCGCACAGCTCAACAGGCTGGGCGTCGTTGAGAACGATCCCGGTTTCTACGACGTGGTTTGGGAAACGCCGAAGGGGCGGGAGGTCGCCGTCGACGGGGGCTACCTGGGCGGGCTTCTGGAGATGCGCGATGATTATATTCCCGATCTTCGGAAGAAGTTGGATAATCTGGCCGCTGAGTTTGCGAAAGAATTTAATGTGATTCACAGTAGAGGTTACGATTTGAATGGCGACCAGGGAGTAAACTTTTTTGTTAACGGTGAGAAAACAGCACCGGACGATATCACCGCTGACATCACCGCCGGCAACATCGCCCTCAATCCCGAGCTCCTCGGCCACCCGGAAAAGATCGCCGCCGCCACCCAAATCGAAAAGGGCGACGGCAGCAATGCCCTCGATCTGGCCGGGTTGAAGCACCAAACCATTGATGGGCTGGGGACCACCTTCGACGACTATTACCGCTCGATGATCGGCGTGCTGGGCGTGGACGCCCAGCAGGCGGTGCGGATGAAGGAGAATCAGGAGCTGCTGGTCTCCCAGCTGGAGAACAACCGCCAGGCGGTCTCCGGAGTCTCCCTCGATGAGGAGATGATCAATATGATCAAATTTCAGCACGCCTACAGCGCCGCCTCCCGCCTGATCACCGCACTGGACGAGATGCTGGAGATCATCATCAACCGCATGGGAGTTGTCGGTCGCTGATAACTCGAGTTAAAGGAGGCTTTTACCCTCTCCGGCCTCGATGCCGTCCTCTAGGAGGCCGGGCAGATGGTCGGCCTCCTCAGAACCTGCGGACGTTCCGGCAGCATGAATTGTCCGGCAGGGCGTTAACCATCCTTTTCCAGCTCCTCGATCTGGTTGACATAAGTTAGGCGGTCGGCGGCGTCTGGCAGCAGCGGGAGATTGTACCGGGCAACTGCCAGCGCCGCTTTTTTGCTTCCTTCCGCCAGGCAGCGGGCGGTTTCGGCATCGGCGCGCACCGGGGGATAGGACTCGGGAAAAGCCCGGTGGATCGCTGCCGCTATCTCGGCGGCGCAGCGGGCGATCTTCAGGGGCACCTCGATCATCCGGAAGGGCCCGAGGGGGTTTCCCTCCATGAAGTCCCTGATGGCAAACCCGTCCTCCTGCGCCAGGGCGAAGGAGCGCTTTGTCAGTGCCAGCGCTTTTTTCAGCATCCCCTTCCAGAAGTCTACTTTCACTTCAGCCCCCTCCCCGTTGCCGGGGAGATCCGCTCTGCTTTCTTCGGCCTTGCGCAGGTTTACCCGGCAGAACATGGCGAAGAGGGCCGCGGCGTGGGCGGCGGTCATGGCGGAGGAAGACCCGGCGCTCGGATAGAGGGAGTCCTCCGCCAGTTTGGTGAAGTAATCCGAAAGAGGTAGATTTTTGATTAGAGGCACCTCATCCACTGGAATCCCTTCTTTTTAAAGATTTGTTATCGGGCTTCAATTTCAGCCCCTAACCTTTTGGCCTTTTTTACTTTCGTGAACGATGGGGCGAATTCCTTCCCGAGATTTTGATCTCTAAGGACGGCCGGCGCCGGATGTTGCTGCTGCTGGAGGTAGTTTTGGCCATTTTAGAAGCGCAGACGCCGTTTACAGGGTAAAATCCGGGGAATATTACGGAAAACGGCCTTTAATATTTTGATCCTGTTGACGATAAAAATAGTAAGATAAAAAATTCGTCGAAGTGAGGGGGAGCTCTTGCGGGTCACTAATCAGATGATAAGCAACAACCTGCTTAGGTGCATCCACACCAACCTCAGCGAACTGGAGCGAGCCCAGGACCGCCTGGCCTCCGGAAGGGAGATCCGGCGCCCCTCGGATGACCCGGTGCGGGCCGTCATCGCCATGGGCCTGCGCGCCGGTCTGGGCGAAACCGTTCAATATCAGAGCAACATCCAGGATGCCCTGAGCTGGCTGGAGGTGACGGAGGGGGCGCTGGCCGGCGCCATTGAGGTCCTCCAGAGGGCACGGGATCTGGCCGTTCAGGGGGCGACCGACACCCTGCCGCAGGAGTCGCGAGATGCCCTGAAAAAAGAGGTTGAACAATTAAAAGAGCAGCTCGGCACGATCGCCAACTCCGTTTACGGGGACCGGTATATTTTCGGCGGGACGAAGACGCATGTACCGCCTTACAACGATGACAATAATGGTTCCTGGCAGGGCAATGAGGATGATATCCGGTTTGAGATCGCCACCGGAGTGGAGATGCCGGTAAATACCCCGGGAAAGAAGCTTTTTTGGGGGGATGAAGCTCTAGGGGAGCAAGGAGCAATCCAAGTGCTCAATGAACTAGCCAAGTCGCTGGGCAACTCTGAGACAAAAGGCTCCGCCATCTCCGCTAAAATCGGAGATATCGATAGGGTTCTTGACAAGTTCATCGCCACCCGGGGGGAAATCGGAGCTAGGGTCAACCGGCTGGAGATGTCCCTGGCACGCCTGGAGCAGGCCGGGTTCGAGCAGACGGATCTCCTCTCCCGGGCGGAGGATGCTGACATCGCCCGCGCCATCATTGATCTCAAGAACCGGGAGAACGCCTACCGGGTCACTCTGGCGGCAGGCGCCAGGATCATTATGCCGACGCTGATCGATTTCCTGAGATGAAGGATGGAGTGAGCCGGAAAGCAGCCGGCGGTGGCCGAAGAGGGGCGGCCGCAAGCCCGAAGGGGCTCTAGAAGGCGGGAAGAGATCTTCATCGGAAAAGTGAGGAGAGGAAAGATGCAGGTAAAAACGGCGCGCTTCGGCGTCCTGGAGGTCGACCGGGAACGCCTGCTGACTTTCCCGCAGGGTATGGTCGGCTTCCCCCATTTGCAGAGGTACTTTTTCGTTCCGGTGCCGGAGAACAACCTTTTTGTCTGGCTGCAGGCCCTGGATGATCCCGAAATTGCCTTTTTGATGGTCGATCCCTTCATCTTCTTCCCTGATTATGATGTGCATTTGAGCGAGGCTGACTGCGAATTCCTGCAGCTCGGCCACCCCGACGAGGCTACTTTGTTGACAGTCGTCACCATTCCACCTGAAGGGGTGCGGGGGATGACGGCGAATCTTCTCGCCCCTGTGGTGATCAACGTCAGGAAGGCCCTGGGGCGGCAGGTCATCTTGGACGGGAGCGGCTACCGCACCAAGCATCTGCTCTTCCGCAATGTGCCGGAGCCCGCCAGGCGCTGCGCGTGTAGCTAGGTGGTCTCTCATGCTGGTTCTCGCGCGCAAGAGAGGCCAGAGCATTATGATCGGGGAAAGTGTCAGGGTAACCGTCCTGGACGTGCAGGGGGACCAGGTGCGGCTCGGAATCGAGGCGCCGCAGGAGCTTCCGGTGCACCGCCTGGAAATCTACGAACAGATCCGGGCCGAAAACATCATTGCTGCCGGCAGCGATGGCGGTGCCTTAAAGGGCCTGCAGGAGTTGCTCGAGGGGGAGCGTTTTCAGGAGCAGCAGGACGGCAGGCGGGAGAAAAGGCGATGACAGAAGAGCTGGATTTTGCGATCAACCCCGGCTCGAATAAGCGAGGCGGGGTTTTGCTTTGCGGTGAGGAGATCTTAAGCCGCTATTGCCCGTCTTTGCCTGAAAGTATCGTTTCGACTGTCATAAGGCCGCCGAGGGACGTCTGCGGCTTCGCAAGGCGGTGGGCGGCCTCCAAGAAAAATGCCGCTTGAGAGCAGGGATCTCCCCCAGAACGGAGAAATAGATCGTTGGGTGAACTTTCCGATTAGCCCCCGAGGAGGTGAGACTTTGAAAGAGGTACAGATCGATGTGGGTAAGTGCTTAGGCTGCAAGTCCTGTGAGATGGCGTGCGCGGTTTCCCACTCACTGTCGCAGGAGCTCTTCGGCGCAATTTTTGAGGATACCCCCCCACGCAAGCGCATTTACGTCCAGGGAGTGGGGACGGCTGCGGTCCCCGTCAACTGCCGGCACTGCGAAGAGGCCGGCTGTGTCAGCGTCTGTCCTACCGGTGCTATGTACCGGGACGAGAGGACGGGTACTGTGCTGCATAACCGTGACCGCTGCATCGGGTGCGGCTTCTGTGAGCTGGCCTGTCCTTTCGGGGCCATTACCCGGTTGCCGGGGAGTAAGGTTGTGGCCAAGTGTGACCGCTGTCCGGACAGGGAGGTTCCGGCGTGTGTTGACGCCTGTCCGACCGGTGCTCTTCTCTTTATCACTCCTGAAGAGGCACAGCGCAGAAAGCGCCTGCAATTAGCCCGGCAGATGTGTTTGCCGTAGGTAGCCTGTTTGGTGTTGTCGGGTTTTAGCTTTTCGTCTTGGACTTTCGCAGTATTTCCCGCAGACTGACCTTTTGCCCTCGATCCGCTCACACTCCTTGTTAAATTCCGGAAGCATGATTTTTCACCTTCACAGTGCATGGTTGGAGCGTCGTTTGCCGCCGGACCAAAAAAAGGTGTAGCCCGGCATATCTACCAGCACAGGAAATCAATTAATCATGGGATGAAGGGAGGATGTTTTGTGGGAGAGAAAAGTGTCGATCAGGCATCCTTAAAGATGCTTAAGAAAGCCGCTCAAGAGGGAATAGAGACTGCCTGGGAGCGTTATGAAAAACAGCAGCCCCAGTGCGGCTTTGGCCTGTTGGGGATCTGCTGCCGCAACTGCAACATGGGCCCCTGCAGGATCGACCCCTTCGGCGATGGGCCTGAGGAGGGGATCTGCGGGGCGACCGCCGACACCATTGCCGCCCGCAACCTGCTGCGGATGATCGCCGCGGGCGCCGCCGCCCACTCCGATCACGGGCGGGACATTGTGACTACGCTTTGGGAAACGGCAGCAGGGGAGGCCCAGGGGTACCAGATCAAGGATGAGGGGAAGCTACGCTCCCTGGCCGCCGAGTTCGGGGTTCCCGTTGAGGGGAGGAGCAAGGAGGAGATCGCCCGCGACCTGGCCCGGGAGGCCATGGAGGAGTTCGGGATGGTTAAGGGAGCCCTGCAGTTTCTGGAGAGGGCACCGCAGAAGAGGAGGGAAGTCTGGCAGAAGGCGGGGATCGTCCCGCGCGGTATCGACCGGGAGATCGTGGAGTGCATGCACCGGACGCATATGGGGGTCGACAACGATTACGTCAACCTTGTTCTGCACGGGGTTCGCACAGGTTTGAGCGACGGCTGGGGTGGGTCGATGTTCGCCACCGAGTTTTCCGATATTCTCTTCGGCACCCCCGAACCTGTAAGAGGCAGGAGCAATCTCGGCGTTTTGAAAGAGGACCAGGTGAACATCATCGTTCACGGTCACGAACCCACCCTTTCGGAAATGATCGTCCTGGCTGCCCGGGATGAGGAACTGCTGGCCGCAGCCCGGGAAAAGGGGGCGGCGGGGATCAACGTCTGCGGGATGTGCTGTACGGGCAATGAGATTTTGATGCGCCACGGGGTGCCGGTGGCCGGCAACTTTCTCCAGCAGGAGCTGGCAGTGGTGACCGGGGCCGTTGATGCCATGGTGGTGGATGTTCAGTGCGTAATGCCTGCCCTTACCGGTGTCGCCGGGTGTTACCACACGAAGATCATTTCCACCTCCCCGAAGGCGCGCTTCGAAGGAGCGGAGCACGTTCCCTTCAGTGAGCAGACCGCCCTCGATACCGCCAGAAAGATCGTGCAAATCGCCGTAGACAATTACCCCCGCCGGAAGAAGGAGTTCGTCAGGATCCCGGAGGAGGAAATGGAGTACATGGCGGGGTTCAGCGTCGAGGCCATCCTCAAGGCTTTGGGGGGCAGTCTGAATCCCTTGCTGGATGCCGTCAAGGCGGGGCAGATCAAGGGGATTGCCGCAGTTGTGGGCTGCAACAACCCGAAGATCCCCCATGACCGGGGACACCTTCTCCTGACCGAAAAACTCATTAAGAACGACGTCCTTGTCGTTCAGACCGGGTGTGCCGCCATTGCCTGCGCCAAGGCCGGCCTGCTGCTACCGGAGGCCGCCGCTCAGGCAGGACCGGGGCTGGGGGCTGTCTGCAGGGCCTTGGGTATTCCTCCGGTTCTGCATATGGGCTCCTGCGTGGACATCAGCAGGATCCTGGTGACCGCTGCGGCAATAGCCAACGCTCTGGGAGTGGATATCAGCGACCTCCCGGTGGCCGGTGCGGCGCCGGAGTGGATGTCGGAGAAGGCGGTTTCCATAGGGGCCTATGTGGTGGGTTCCGGTGTCTTCACCGTGCTCGGTACAGTTCCTCCGGTGCTGGGCGGAAAGAAGCTGACGGAGCTCTTAACAGAGGGTGCCCGGAGCGTCCTGGGGGCCTCCTTTGCCGTAGAAACCGATCCGGAGAAGGCGGCGGACCTGATTCTCGAGCACATCGCCGCCAAGCGCAAGGCGCTGGGCCTGGAAGGATAATCGAAGCGGACGAAAATTTATGTTTCCCGTCGCCGCTCTTTACTGCCGGAGTTAGGGATTTGACCGCTGCCCGGCGGCGGAGAGCTTTGCAGGCCGGCCGGGAGACCGGAGGCAGTTCAGAATCATTTTAAGCGAGCTTAAGGGATAGATCGCCATAAAACCCGTTGTATCTATCCCTTATTTTATCTGTGCCCCCCGGTCGCCGCTGGCGATCGGTTGCTTACAGCTGCTGTACCTTCTACGAACATCTGCTATAATTGCCCCAGGGAGGCGCAAATTGATGGGGATCTATAAAGCGGATGCCGTTGTCCTGCGGAGCCGCGTCTACGGTGAGGCGGACCGCATCCTTACCCTTTTCACCAAAGAGGCGGGTAAGGTGTCGGCCATTGCCAAGGGGGTGCGCAAACCCAAAAGCCGCCTGCGCGGAGCCGTGCAGCTCTTCAGCCATACCCGTCTTGTGCTCTATACCGGAAAGAGCCTGGACACGATTTCCCAGGGGGAGGCCGAGGAGGAATTCCTCTATCTGGAAAGGGATCTGGAGCGCTTTGCCACGGCGAGCTACTGTGCCGAACTGGTAGACCGCCTCACCGCAGCCAACCAGCCCCACCCCGAGGTGTTTTTTCTACTGCTTTCCGCCTTCCGCTCTTTAGAAAAGGGGGATCCGGAACTGCTCGCTCGGGTGTTCGAACTGAAGCTGCTCTCTCTGCTCGGCTACCGCCCGCGCCTTACGGGATGTGTAGAGGGGAACCATTCCCTGCAGCCGTCGGGAAGGGGGGCGCCCGGGCCGATCTGGTTCAGCATCTCCAAAGGAGGGCTGCTCTGCCCCGCCTGTGCCACCTCCTGTAAGGATAAGGTTCCCCTTTCGCCGGAGACCCTCGCCGCCCTGAATTATTTCCTGCAGGTGCCTCTGGAGCGGGCCATCAGAGCGCGCCTCGGAGGGAGGAGCCTGCGGGAACTGGCCTCTCTTCTGCAGGGCTTTCTGGCCTATCACGGTGAAGTGCACCCGCGCTCCCGCAACTTTTTGATTTCCCTTCGCAACGGAGAGGAACCGCCTTACCGGGCATAAAAAGACCTGGGTAGGGAAGATTATTTAAAAAAGGCGGGTGAGGCGAATGGATGAGGCTGCTGCCGGTCTTTTAGAGAAGGTCGATATCATCCGCGAGCGGATGGACGTGAGCTATAAAGAGGCCAAAGAGGCTTTGGAGAGGGCGGGGGGCGACGTCGTTTCCGCCCTGGTGATGCTGGAGGAGGAGAAGGAGAAGCAAAGGGCCGGGAAGCTGGTCGGGCGTTTGAAAGCGGTGTGTGCGAGAAGTGCTACCACCAGGTTCCGCCTGAAAAGGGGGGACCGCACGCTTCTGGAGATCCCGGCCAGCGCCGGAGTTCTGGGGCTGGTCGGGATGCTGGTGAGCGGGGAACTGGCGGTGCTGGGGGCGGTGGGAACAGTAACCGCTCTGCTCAACGGCTGCAGCGTGGAAGTCGCCGCAGAGGAAAGCGGCGACCGGCCGGGTGCAGGTGATGTTGATACCGGATGAGACTTCGTTAGTATGAATTATCAAGGGGGGCGATCGTAGATGGCCGTCTTGACAGGAAACGGACAAATTGATAAATTTGAGAAAACAGGTGATGAAGGGGAGTAGTAGCCATCTGAGGGTCGCCAAGAGAGCCGGGTTGGGTGCGAGCCGGCCGATACCGGGTGGTGAAGGCGCTCCGGAGCTGCAGGAGGAAACCCTGGGCCGGGGGAGTAAAGCCTGCCGATAATGAGTGGGCGCTTGAACTAAAGGGTTTAAGCGCCAAACAGGGTGGAACCGCGGGAAATCCCGTCCCTGTAGCCGATTTTGCTGCGTGGGGCGGGTTTTATTTTATACTGAGGGGGTTTTTTCTGTGGCCATCTGGACCTTTCAGGAGATAGTTATGGGACTGACCGACTACTGGAGCCGTTACTGCGTCATCCAGCAGCCTTATGATGTAGAGAAGGGAGCCGGAACCATGAACCCGGCCACCGCCCTTCGGGCGCTGGGACCCGAGCCGTGGAATGTGGCCTATGTGGAACCGTCGCGCCGCCCCACAGACGGGCGCTACGGAGAGAACCCGAACAGGCTTCAGCATTATTATCAGTACCAGGTGATCCTCAAACCCTCGCCGGACGATGTCATCGATCTCTACCTCAAGAGCCTTTCCTTTCTGGGTATTGACATTAAGTCCCACGACGTCCGCTTTGTCGAGGACAATTGGGAGTCCCCTACGCTGGGCGCTTGGGGGCTGGGCTGGGAAGTCTGGCTGGACGGCATGGAAATCACCCAGTTCACCTACTTCCAGCAGTTCGGAGGGATCGACTGCCACCCGGTGAGCGCCGAGATCACCTACGGGATAGAGCGGATCGCCATGTACATCCAGCAGGTGGACAGCGTCTTTGATGTCGTCTGGACCGATGGCGTTACCTACGGGGACATCCACCACCAGAGCGAGGTGGACTATTCCCGCTACAATTTCGAGGAGGCCGACACCGAGATGCTCTTCACCCTTTTCGAAATGTATGAGAGGGAGGCGGTGCGGCTGTCCGAAAAAGGCCTGGCCCAGCCCGCCTATGACTACGTTTTAAAGTGCTCCCATACCTTCAACCTTCTGGACGCCCGGGGGGCCTTGAGCGTTTCGGAGCGCACCTCCTATATCGGGAGGGTGCGGCACCTGGCGCGGCTCTGCGCCCAGGTCTACCTGGAACAGCGCCGCCGGCTGGGTTATCCTCTTTTGAAGGATGCCGCGGAAAGGGAGCGCCTCGGCCTGCCGCTTTTGGAGAACACAACGACTGCCGGAAAGGAGAGGGCATAGGAAATGGATTATCTGCTGGAGATCGGAGTGGAAGAGCTGCCAGCTCGCCTGGCGGGCCCGCTTGTAGCTCAATTCCGGGAGCTCGGGGAAAGGATGCTGCAGGAGAACAGGATTGCTTTCGAAGAAGTCAGGGTTTATTCTACACCCCGCAGGATTACCCTTCTCGTTAAAGGGATCGCCGGAGTGCAGACCGACCTGGTGGAGGAGGTCAAGGGGCCTCCCCGTAGAGCGGCCTTCGACGAGGCCGGACAGCCGACTAAGGCCGCCCATGGCTTCGCCCGTGGCCAGGGTGTTGCGGTCTCCGATCTGGTGGTCCGGGCGACGCCCGCCGGGGAGTACGTTTTCGCCCGCAAGCGCATCCAGGGGAGGCCCACTGCAGAGGTGTTGAGGGAGCAGATTCCCACCCTCATCGGCGGCCTTTCCTTCCCCCGCCCCATGCGCTGGGGCAACCTGGACTTCCGGTTCATTCGCCCGATACGCTGGCTGGTCAGCCTCCTTGGTGATGAGGTGGTGGACTTCGAGCTGAGCGGCCTGCGCCCCGGGCGGTTAACTTTTGGGCTGCGCAATTTTCATCCCGATCCCATCGAACTCCGCAATACTGAAGATTACTTGGAAAGGATGCGGGAAGCATCCATCATTGTAGACCAGGAGAGGCGCAAAGAGGTGATCCGGAAAGCGCTTGAGGATGAGGCCGCACGGCTCGGCGGCCGGGTGGTTCCCGATGACGACCTGCTCGAGGAGGTAACCCACCTGGTGGAGAGCCCTCTGCCGATCGTGGGGGAATTCGATCCCCGCTTTTTGAGGCTGCCTCCGGAGGTGGTGATCACTCCCATGAAAGAGCACCAACGCTACTTTCCCGTCTGGGATGAGAACGGGAGGCTCCTGCCCCGCTTCATCGCCTTTGCCAACGGGCCTGTGGACAGGGACCTCGTTCGCCGGGGGAATGAAAAGGTCTTACGCGCCCGTCTCCAGGATGCTGAATTCTTTTATCAGGAAGACCTGCGCACGCCCCTGGAAAAGAAGATAGAGAAGCTCAAGAAGGTCGTCTACCTGGAGGGCCTGGGAACGGTTTACGACAGGGTGCAGCGCCTGGTCTCCCTGAGCCGCTACCTCTGCGGGGTATTAGGGCTCACCGAGCGCCAGAGGGAGGCCGCAGAAAGGGCGGCTTACCTCTCCAAGGCCGACCTGGTCACCAGCATGGTCTTCGAGTTTCCCGAACTGCAGGGGATCATGGGAGGGTATTATGCCCGGGCCGGCGGGGAAAGGGAAGAGGTCTGCCGGGCCATCGTGGAGCACTACCGGCCGCGCTTTGCCGGTGATGAGCTGCCCCAGACGAAGCCTGGTGCGGTGGTGGCCATCGCCGATAAGATAGACGGGCTGGTGGGCTGTTTTGCCCTCGGTCTGGAGCCCAGCGGCTCCCAGGATCCTTACGCTCTGCGGAGGCAGGCCCTGGGGATCCTGCACATCGCCCTCTCCCAGGGGTTTGACTTTTCCCTGCGGGAGCTCGTTGCCCGTGCTTACGAGAATTATCAGGGGATGGAGCTGCGGTATTCCCTGGCAGAGGTTGAGGACAGGCTGGAGGAGTTCTTCCGGGTGCGCCTGCGCGGCCTCTACCTGGACAGGGGGTATCCTTACGACCTCGTAGATGCCGCCCTCGGGCCCTCCTCCGACCGCATCCAGGCCGTGCGGGGACGGCTGGAGGCGTTGGCGGCGGTGCGGCAGGAGCCGGAGATGGATTCTCTCTTGACGGCCTACACGAGGGCATTCCGCCTTGCCCGTCAGGGTGAGGGGAGAGAGGTGGACCCCGGGCTTTTCCGGGAGCCCGAGGAGAGAGAGCTCTATGATAGCTGGCTGCGGATCAAGGATGATCTGCTGTGCCTGGTCGCCGGGGGGAAGTACAGGGAAGCACTGCTCACGGGAGCCCGGCTGACCGAGCACCTCGACCGCTTCTTCGACAGGGTGATGGTGATGGTGGAGGACGAAGCCCTGCGGGAAAACCGCCTGGGGATCCTCAAGGATATCGCCGCAACCCTGAGGATGCTGGGAGACCTGGACAAAATCGTCAGATCGAGTTAAAAAGTTTGCCTAAAAGGGGAAGGAATTCGTTATAATACGGCGTAATCCGATAATAGTATGGCACATTATTTTAATTTACAGGGATCAGAATGACAGATTTTATTATAAAATAATATTAATAAAGCAAACCGGGTCTGCCCCTTTGCTCGAGGGTAGCCCCGGTCATTGCGGGAGAAAGAGGGTGTTCTCTATCGAACTGACGCCGCGCCAGGAGCAGATCATAGAAATTGTAAAAAAGAATACTCCTATTACGGGGGAGAAAATCGCCAAGATGCTCAACGTGCGGCGTGCCACTTTGCGCCCCGATCTCGCTGTACTGACTATGGCAGGACTGCTGGAGGCCCGCCCCAGAGTCGGTTATTTCTATACCGGAAAAACTCCTTACATGCTGATAGCAGAAGAGATCCGCCACTTAAAGGTGAACGATGTCAAGTCGGTCCCCGTTGTTGTTAAGGGGGATACCTCGGTCTACGATACCATTGTTACCCTGTTTACCGAAGATGTGGGAACGATTTTCATCGTCAATGAGGAGGGCTGCCTGGAGGGTGCCGTTTCGCGCAAAGATCTTCTCAAGGTGACCCTGGGGCAAGGGGACATTCACAAGATTCCCGTGCAGGTAGTGATGACCAGGGTACCCAACGTGGTCACCGTTTCCGGGGAGGAGTCCGTGTACGAAGCGGCGCGCAAGCTCGTGGAACATGAGGTGGATGCTCTCCCGGTGGTAGAAGTGGTCCCGCAGGATGATAAGAAGGAGAGACTGAAGGTCATCGGAAGGTTTACGAAAACAACTGTTGCACGGGTCTTCGTAGAGTTGGGGGAAAAAAGGTAAGCCTTGAAAGGAGGAGTTTTATGGAAAGTCCGGTAATCTACGTTATTTCCGATTCTCTGGGGGAAACCGCAGAATTCGTGGCACGGGCGGCTGCCAGCCAGTTTAATGCCGACCGCAAGTTTGAAATCCGGCGTGTTCCTTACGTGAACGACAAAGAGACTCTGCGGGAGGTTGTGGAAGAGGCAAGCGGCACCGTGAGCGTCATTGCCTATACTCTGGTGATCCCCGGGCTCAAGGAGGAGCTGGAGAAGCTGGCGCAGAGCCACAAGATACCCGCGGTCGACATCATGGGTCCGATGCTGGAAGCCCTTACCAAGGTCACTGCAGAGCCTCCGAAGATGGAGGCCGGGCTGCTCCACCGCCTGGATGATCAGTACTTTCGCCGGGTGGAGGCCATCGAATTTGCGGTCAAGTATGACGACGGTAAGGACCCGCGCGGGCTGTTGTATGCCGATGTCGTCCTCATCGGCGTTTCCCGTACCTCCAAGACCCCTGTTTGCATGTACCTGGCCCATAAAAAGATCAAGGCAGCCAATGTTCCCCTTGTGCCCGAAGTCGAGCCGCCCGCCGAACTCTTCAAGATTCCATCCCGGAAGATTATCGGACTTACCATTGAGCCCCAGCCGCTCAATGAGATCCGGAGGGAGCGTCTGAAGGCGCTGGGGCTGGCAGCTGATGCGGAATATGCCAGCATGGAGCGGATCCGGAAGGAGATCGCCTATGCCGACCGGCTGATGGCTCAGCTGGGCTGCCCGGTTATCGACGTTACCAATAAGGCGGTTGAGGAAACAGCAAGCAAGGTGTTGGAAATTTATTATAAGGGGGAGCGAGAAGTTGGGTAGGAAGTATGTTTACCTTTTCGAAGAGGGAAATGCCTCGATGAGGGATCTCCTCGGGGGCAAGGGGGCCGGTTTGGCGGAGATGACCAATCTGGGTCTCCCCGTTCCGCCCGGTTTCACCATTACAACCGAAGCCTGCAATGAGTACAGCGCCACCGGGAGGTTCCCCGATGGGTTGCAGGAGCAGATTCGGGATGCCCTCAAAGTTTTAGAAGAGAAGACGGGGAAGACCTTCGGCGGCCTGGAAAACCCGCTGCTGGTATCGGTGCGCTCCGGAGCCAAGGTCTCCATGCCCGGAATGATGGATACGGTTTTGAATCTGGGTCTCAATGACCGGACGGTGGAGGCCCTGTCTCGGGCGACCGGGGACGAGCGCTTTGCCCTCGACTGTTACCGCCGCTTTATTCAGATGTTCGGCGACATCGTTCTCCACGTGGATTTCAACGGGTTCGAGAGCATCCTGGAAAAGCACAAGAGGCAGCACCGGGCGAATTACGACCACGAGCTCAAGCCTGAGCACTTAAAGGAGATTATTAAAGAGTATAAGAGTCTTATCAAGGAGAAGGTGGGGGAAGAATTTCCCCAGGACCCCTTTGAACAGTTGAACAGGGCGGTGCGGGCGGTTTTTGAGTCCTGGAACAACCCCCGCGCCCAAGTCTACCGGAAGGTGAACCGTATTCCCGATGACCTGGGGACCGCCGTTAACGTTCAGACCATGGTCTTCGGCAACATGGGGGATAACAGCGGAACCGGTGTTGCCTTTACCCGCGACCCGGCAACAGGGGAGAGCACCCTTTACGGGGAGTACCTGGTTAACGCCCAGGGTGAAGATGTCGTGGCCGGTATCCGAACGCCTCACCCTATTGCCAGGCTGCAGGAGGAAATGCCCGGGGCTTACGAGCAGTTTCAGAAGACCTGTTCACTGTTGGAAAAGCACTACCGGGACATGCAGGACATCGAATTCACCATCGAGAAGGGGAAGCTCTACATCCTGCAGACCCGCTCCGCCAAGCGGACGGCTGCCGCCGCCGTTAAGGTGGCCGTCGACATGGTGAAGGAAGGCTTGATTTCCAAAGAGGAAGCCGTCATGAGGGTGGAGCCGGCTCAGCTGAATCAGGTATTGCACAAGCGCCTCGACCCGAGGGCAGAAATCCGGGTGATCGCTACGGGCCTGCCCGCCTCCCCGGGTGCCGCCTGCGGAGCAGTGGTATTCGATGCCGATGAGGCGGAGCGCAGGGGGAATGAAGGGGAGAAGGTGATCCTCGTCCGCCTGGAGACCACCCCCGATGACATCCACGGCGTCGTCGCTGCCCAGGGGGTGCTGACCAGCAGGGGCGGAATGACCAGCCACGCCGCGGTTGTCGCCCGCGGTATGGGGAAGCCCTGCGTCTGTGGCTGCGAAGCGCTGAGTATCGACTACCGGGAAAAGAGGATGACCGTCGGTGACCTGGTGATTGGCGAGGGGGATCTGATCACCATTGACGGGAGCACCGGGAAGGTGATTATGGGAGCGGTTCCTCTCATCTCGCCGGAGCTGGGGGAGGAGCTGCGCCTGCTGCTGCGGTGGGCCGATGAGATCAGAAAACTCGGGGTGCTTGCCAATGCCGACACCCCGGACGATGCCCGGCGCGCCAGGGATTTCGGCGCCGAAGGGATCGGGCTCTGCCGGACCGAACACATGTTTATGTCCCAGGACAGGCTTCCCATCGTGCAGAGGATGATCCTGGCCAGAAGCGCCGAGGAGAGGGAAGAGGCCCTGGCCAAGCTCCTTCCGGTGCAGCAGGAGGATTTTTACGGCATCCTCAAAGCCATGGACGGCCTCCCGGTCATCATCAGGCTGCTCGACCCGCCTCTCCACGAATTCCTCCCCAAAGTCGAGGAACTGGCCGTAGAGGTGAACACCCTGAAGTTGAGCGGTGGGGCCTCCGAAGAAATAGCGGCTAAGGAGGAGCTCCTGAAAAAAGCCCGCAGTCTGCAGGAATTCAACCCCATGCTCGGACACCGGGGGTGCCGCCTGGCGGTGACCACCCCGGAGATTTACGCCATGCAGGTGCGGGCCATCGTTCAGGCCGCAGTGCAGTTGAAAAAAGAGGGCTACAATCCTGTGGCCGAGATCATGATCCCCTTGGTAATGTCTCCCAAAGAGCTGGAAATTATGCGCGGCCTCTGTATGGAGGTTATCCGGCAGGTTGAGGAGGAGACGGGCGTCCGGCTGGAGATCCCCATCGGCACCATGATCGAGCTGCCGCGCGCCTGCCTGCTGGCGGATGAAATCGGCAAACATGCTGACTTCTTCTCCTTCGGCACCAATGACCTGACGCAGACCACCTTCGGCTTCAGCCGGGATGATGCCGAAGGGAAGTTCATCCCTCAGTATATTGAAAAGAAGATCCTGCCTGACAACCCCTTCGCCGTGCTCGACAGGGATGGTGTGGGCAAGCTGGTGAAGATGGGTGTTGAATTGGGCCGCGGCGCCAACCCCAAGCTGGTGGTGGGGATCTGCGGAGAACACGGCGGGGACCCCGATTCCATCGAGTTCTGCCACCTGGCAGGGCTGGATTATGTGAGCTGTTCACCTTTCAGGGTGCCCGTTGCCCGGCTGGCTGCTGCTCAGGCCCAGGTTAAAAATCCGAGGTCAGCCAAACGAAAGAAGTAGTATCGACATAGCTTTCTGGAGCTTATACTTCAAGGGTTAGAAAGCGTTACGATCTCCCGCCGGGAAAGCCCACCCTTTTAAGGGTGGGATGAAAGGCGGCCCTGTAGTATAATATTTCTAGCACAAGCTCTAGGGCCGGACCAGTCCGAAGTCAAGCCTCCAGAGAGGGAGTCATCCCTCGATGAAAGAGGAAGCCCACCCCTTTAGGAGTGGGAGGAGGTCACGAGAAGGGTATTGTCTTAAAAGTGACTTTCAGAGACAGTACCCTTTCTTATTTTAATGAGTTTGGCTAGCAGGAATGAGCAACCGAGTGACATTAGAGGATTAAAATCAGTGCCGGCTGCAATTGCTTGTTAAGATTATTTGGAGCAGTATACAAAAAAGAACAGTATTGATAAAATATGATATACTGGACTTTTAATAAAGGAAATGTGAAATTATGGATGGTAGAGATGAACAGGATCGACGCCAAATAGAAGAATATAAAAAGAATCCCATGATTAATTTGGCGGATTCCATAAACCGCTCAATGGTAGGTGACTTGGCGGGTTTAACAAAAGGAGGCTGTCTTACCAGGATAATCACTACAGCTATAATTTTAATTATTGGAACTTTGTTGTTTCTAACTCGATGATTTTCTGGTTTTAATCATATTCATCAAGGGGACCGGCCTTTAAAAAGCGGGTGGAAAGAAGATGGCTGGGTGTGGGGCAATCCGGGGGATTGCCTCCTTTTGCTCCTGGAATTTAATTCATCCTGAAGGAACATCTGCCGCAAAAGGAGTATATACTATTTAAAATATTCGTTCTTAGCGAAAGGCAGGAGGTGAAGAAGATGTTGATTTTGGGGATTAACGGCAGCCCAAACCGCAACGGGAATACCGCCTTTCTCTTGCGGGAGTCCCTGGCGGCGGCCGCGGAGATGGGGGCGGAAACGCAGCTGCTGCAGGTCGCAGAGATCATCGCGGAGCTCGATTCCCCTTTCTGTGAGCTTTGCACCTCCCCCTGCGATGGAAGTTGTGGTGAAGGGAAGAGGCTAGGGGAAGCCTTTGAAATCATGCGCCGCGCCGATGGGATCATCGTCGGCAGTCCCGTCTACTTCGGAACCGTTTCCGGACAGCTGAAGGCCTTTTGGGATAAGACGAGGGTGCTGCGCAGGGAAAAGGCCCTGCTCAACGTGGTTGGCGGGGGGATCACCGTGGCGGGGGCGCGCTTCGGCGGCCAGGAAACAGCCCTCAGGGCCATCCACGACATCATGCTTGTCCACGGAATGATCGTCGTCGGGGACGGTTTGCGGGAGTTTGACTGCGGCCACCACGGTGCCTGCGCCCAGCAGCCTGCCGGCGAGGATGACAACGGGCGCAGAAGGGCTCGCATCCTCGGGAGGCGCGTTGTTCAGGTGGCCGGGGTTACCGCTGATTTGCGGTTGCGCTAGCGGGGATGGTGCCTGTGGGAGATAAAGTGTGCATCAGAGAGGAGATTGAGGCGCGAGAGGAGGCCTACCTTGCGCCCTATGCCACCCTGAGCAGCAGGACGCGGGGGCGCCTTCGGCCTGAGGAACCCTGCCCCGTCAGAACGGCTTTTCAGCGCGACCGCGACCGGATTATACACTCGAAGGCCTTCCGCCGCCTCAAACATAAAACCCAGGTCTTTATCGCCCCGGAAGGGGATCATTACCGCACGCGGAGCACACACACCCTGGAGGTGGCCCAGATCTCCCGGACGATAGCCCGCGCCCTCGGATTGAACGAGGACCTTACCGAGGCCATTGCCCTGGGGCATGACCTTGGGCATACCCCTTTTGGACATTCAGGGGAGTATGCCTTAAACGAGGTGTACCCTCCCGGTTTTCGCCATAATGAGCAGAGCCTGCGGGTGGTCGACGTGCTCGAAGGGGATGGCGGTCTCAACCTGACCTGGGAGGTGCGCGACGGCATCCTCCACCACACCGGGCCGGAGCCTCCTGCCACCCTGGAGGGGCAGATCGTCAGAAAAGCCGACCGTATTTCCTATATCAACCATGATATCGACGATGCCATCAGAGCGGGGATCATCTCGGAGGACGACCTCCCTCCGGACTGTGTCCGCATTCTCGGCAACCGGCATAAGACGAGGATTAACACCATGGTGATGGATATCATCTCTGAGAGCCGGGGAAAGCCGGTGATCCGGATGAGCGACGCCGTCCAGGAGGCCACAGATAAACTGCGCAGCTTTCTTTTTGAAAGGGTTTACATCGGGTCGGCGGCCAAGAAGGAAGAATCGAAGGCGCGTCGAATTGTTAAAATTCTGTATGAGTTTTATCTGGAGAACCCCCATTTTCTGTCTGAGGAACTCCAGCGGAGGTGCGATTCCGAGGGGCTGGAAAGATGTGTTGTCGACTATATCGCTGGGATGACCGACCGCTTTGCCATGAAGACCTTTGAAAGGCTGTTCATACCTTCTGCCTGGGCAACATGATTTTAAGCGGAGCAGGAAAATGACTTCCGGGAAGCGAATTTAATAGGGTCTCGATTATTGAGAGCTGGGGGCTCGGGATATATGCCTGGTCCTGTACCTGAAGAGTTCATCGACGATGTCCGCAACAGAACGGACATCGTCGATTTGGTCGGTGAATACGTTCCTTTGAAGAGAACCGGGCAGAATTATGTAGGCCTCTGCCCCTTCCACCGGGAGAAGACCCCCTCATTTACGGTGTCTCCCAGCAAGCAGATGTTTTATTGTTTCGGCTGCGGTGTCGGGGGGAATGTTTTTTCTTTTTTGATGAAGATAGAGGGGCTTACCTTTCCGGAGGCCGTAGAGGCCCTGGCCCGGAGGTGCGGTCTGGAGGTACCCCGTTCCCGAACAGCCGGCAAGGAATGGAGCCTTAAGGAAAGGCACAGCCGCTTAAACAGTCATGCCGCCAGGTATTATCATAGAATATTAGTGCACGAGGCAGCCGGAGAAGTGGCGCGGGAGTACCTGTTGGGGCGCGGCGTCCGGCCCTCTGCCTGGGAGAGGTTTTGCCTGGGCTTTGCGCCGGGCGTGGGGCTGGAGGGGTTTCTTAAAGAGAACGGCTATGACGGGGATGCGCTGGCGGCTTCCGGTCTCTTTACGGAGCATTACGGCGTGTTGAGGGAGCGTTTCCGGGGGCGCATCATTTTTCCCATCTATGATGCCCGCGGCCGCTGCCTGGGCTTCGGCGGACGGGCGCTGGATGATGAGGAGCCGAAGTACCTGAATTCTCCGGAATCCCCCGTTTTCAGCAAGAGCCGCAATCTCTACGGGCTGCATCTGGCCCTGCCGGCCATCCGGGAGCAGCAGAGGGCGATCGTCGTGGAGGGCTACCTGGACTGCATCGCTGCCCAGGAGAACGGTTTCACCAATACAGTTGCTTCTTTGGGTACGGCCTTCACCCAGGATCAGGCAAGGCTGCTGCTGCGCTACACCAATGAGGTGGTTCTGGCCTTCGACGGGGATGCCGCCGGTTCGGCGGCTGCCATGCGGAGCGCCGGCTACCTCCAGGAGCTGGGTGGCAGGGTCTACGTGCTGGATATGGCGGACGCCAAAGATCCCGATGAGTTTCTGCGATTAAAAGGGAGGGAGGCCTTCCGAGAGGCTCTAGAAAAACGAACCGTTCCCTTTCTCGAGTTCAAGCTGGAGCGGCTTCTCAGCGACTCTGACCTGAAGGATGTTTTCAAGAAGGCGGAGATTGTTAAGGAATTGATGGCAGATCTGGAGCGCATTTCCGATCACGTGGTACGTGAGGGTTACCTCAGGGGGATCGCCAGGAGGCTGAACACCTCCGAGGAGGCGGTACGCCTGGAATTTATGCGCCATCTGGCTAAAAGGCGGGTTCAGAAGGATAAAAATGAGAATAATAGATATAATATGGAACAAGGCAAACAAACTTTCGAAAACAGGAGGCTTACGGCATTAGATGCGGCAAAAACCGGGATTTTTCGACTTATGTGTCAGGACCGCCGCATCTGGGAACGGGTTCGGGATGAAATAGGGTTTTCCGTTTTCACCGACAGGCTGGGGTATTACATCAGGCTCTTCGAAGGTTTGGATTGGAACAGCCCGGCCGAACTGTTGGACAGAGTTGAGGAGGGGGACCAGGCGGAGCTGGCCGGGATTTTAATGGGCGGGGTAGAGCATTCCTTGAGCAAACAGCAGCAGGAAAAAATGCTGGAGGATTACCTCAAGGTCTTAAAAAAGGAGCGGCTCTCCCGAAAGATCGGGGAAAAACAGGCTGCTTTAAATGAATGTGAAAAAAACGGGAGACAGGAAGGAATTAAAACACTGCTGGCAGAATTACATTCTCTATATGAGGAATTGGAGGCACTAAAAGGTTAGGCGATGTTGGTAGGGATTTTAAGTCGCGCCAGGAAAGGAGGGAAAACACGTGAATGAGGAACAATCAAGAATTGATGCAGTGAAAGACTTGATTGAGCGCGGGAAGCAAAAAGGGAGCCTCACCTACCAGGAGATCATGGACACTCTGCAGGGCTTCGACCTGAGCCCTGAGCAGATAGACAGCATTTATGAGCATTTCGGGGCCATCGGAATTGAGGTCGGCCCGGACGGCAAGGAGGCGGCGGTAGGTAAGAACGGGGAGGCGCAGGAAGAGGCCGACGTCGACCTCTCTATCCCCGAAGGTATAGCCATCGATGATCCCGTCCGGATGTACCTTAAGGAGATCGGCAGGATTCCTTTGCTGACGGCAGAGGAAGAGGTCGAGCTGGCAAAGAGGATCGAACAGGGTGACGAAGAGGCCAAGCGCCGGCTAGCCGAAGCCAACCTGCGCCTGGTGGTGAGTATCGCCAAGCGCTACGTCGGCAGGGGGATGCTTTTTCTCGACCTGATCCAGGAAGGCAATCTGGGTCTCATCAAGGCGGTGGAAAAGTTCGATTACCGGAAGGGATATAAGTTCAGCACCTATGCCACCTGGTGGATCAGGCAGGCCATTACCCGCGCGATAGCCGATCAGGCGCGCACCATCCGCATCCCGGTGCACATGGTGGAGACCATCAACAAGCTGGTGAGGGTTCAGCGTCAGCTTCTGCAGGAGCTGGGAAGGGATCCTGCGCCCGAGGAGATCGCCAAAGAGATGGATATTCCCGTCGAGCGCGTGCGGGAGATCATGAAGATCGCCCAGGAGCCGGTTTCCCTGGAAACCCCCATCGGCGAGGAAGAAGACAGCCACCTGGGGGACTTTATCGAAGATGAGGATGCCCTGGCACCTGCGGAGGCGGCGTCGTTCATCCTCCTCAAGGAGCAGCTGGAGGAGGTGCTGGAGACGCTAACCCCCCGGGAGAGGGATGTTCTGCGCCTCCGCTTCGGCCTGGAGGACGGCAAGGCGCGCACCCTGGAGGAGGTCGGACAGAAGTTCAAGGTGACCAGGGAGCGCATCCGCCAGATCGAGGCCAAGGCCTTGCGCAAGCTGCGCCACCCCAGCCGCAGCAAGAAGCTCAAAGACTATCTGGAGTAATAATAAGCCCCGCTCAGAATGAAGAGGGGGCTTTTTTGTTGTTCTTTTCCCTCTTCAGGCCCGTCCTTCTTCACCAGCCACTTATAACATCCGCTGCTGCTTCCCGCAGGTACCGGGAAAACTTCAGACTGCCTCGCCTTTCCAGCTAACGCTAACCTGATCGATTATAGCTTCCGTCGACCGCGGTAATCTTTCTGCAGCCAACCTTTCGAATTTTATTTTTGTAAGAGTACTCCGTGAAATATAATGGCAAGAAAGAGTGTTGCAATATTTCTAGAAGTAACTATAATATTTAGTAGAGAACTCTTCTACCTCCCCGCTGATTCGTTCGGAGTATTGGGACGTCTTCACCAGAGCGGGCGAGTTTAGGTTGCTTTCGAAAGGGAAGGTTGGAACCCTGATGAAAAATGCACCGGAGCCTCTTTCAGAAACAACTTCAAATTTTTAAGCGCCTTCTAAGCGCTCCGTTCGTGAAAACCACAACGATCTGCCAGCATTCCCAGTATTTCTTGCCGTTCATTTTATGCTGCCCAGCTTTATTGTGCACAGGTTCCTTCGTGAATGCTTCGCAAGTTGATGGTGCGTCGATTTCTGTTTCCGGGGCCTAAAGGGATCAGGAGTTAGTGAATTTAATGCAGGGAATTTTGACTCCAATGCACCGGGATGGCCAGAGCAAATAGAGCGCTGTTCTTGAATTGGCCCCGGAGCTCATATTTCCACCTTATTTGTAACGTTTAAGGCTACTGATGGAAATAGTAATTAAGGCAATATGGATTAATATTACAGAGAGAATAATTACTTCGCTCGCAGGGTTGTTACGAAAGGAGGGGTGTGGATCTCGAGGTGTCTGGTTACAGTATTCGTTACAGGTACATCAGGCACCTTTCGCTTCAAAAAGCCAGGTGGAGTTGTAACGGTGAGAGAGCGATTTTGCAGCCGGGGGTAAGGAACTGGTGGAAGGTGGATGAGTTGGCGTAATTCAAGATAAGGATCCTTGCGAGGGATAGGGTGAGCCCCTTGTTTTCTTTGGTTAAATAAGAAGTTCATTTTGAGGAGGAAGAAATATGGCATCGATGAATGATGTGGCTCAGGGCGTCATCGAGGGAAATGTTGATAAGGTGAAAGATTTGACCGCCAGCTTGTTAGAATCGGGCATTGATCCGCTGGAGATCGTCAATCAGGGCCTGATTGTAGGAATGAACACTGTGGGAGAGCGCTTCAAAGCCGGTGATATGTTTGTTCCAGAAGTTTTGATGTGTGCCAAGGCTATGAGCTCCGGTATGGAGCTAGTCAAATCCAGGCTTGCCGGCAGGAAGGTGCAATCGGCAGGTAAGTTATTGATCGGTACGGTTAAGAGTGACCTTCACGATATAGGAAAGAACCTGGTGGCAATGATGGTGGAAAGCGCCGGATTTGAAGTGATAAACCTCGGTGTTGATGTTGATCCCGAGAAATTTGTGAATGCCATAAAGGAATATCAACCGGATATCGTGGGGATGTCGGCGTTGCTCACCACAACTCTGCCTTATATGAAGGAGACCATCGAGGCTATTGAAGAGGCCGGTTTGCGTGATCAGGTGAAGATCATCATTGGTGGCGCTCCTGTTACTCAGAATTACGCCGATCAGATTGGAGCGGACGGTTATGCACCCGAGGCTGCATCGGCAACGGAGCTCTGCAAAAAGCTGATGGGGGTTGCTTAGTTTATCCGGAAGTAATGAAAGGAAGGGGTGTTCTGACGGGTAGCACGGGAAGCTATCGGTTGGAACACCCTCCGGAAATTCTGGGAACAACACCGCTGATGGGGGCTCATCGCGGTCTCCACAACCCTAAATTAATGAACGGCTTTTGTCGCCGTCCATGATGGGTGCTCTTAGGGTTGACGATTTATCTTTGTCTATTAATAAGAAGGGGGAAGGGACATTGGATGCAAGTAGAATGCTGCGTCTGGAGCTGCTGGATGCGGATAAAACATTTAAGTTGCTCGGTTACGGCCTAAAGTTGCACAGTCTGGTCGAGGATCTGATTCCCACCCTGGAACATTCCTTCCTGCACAGTCAGATCAAGGAGTTGGTGGAGACATATTATGACATTGGGAAAGTGACCGATGTTTTTGAGATCTTCGGTGGCTATATTAACCGGAGTTTCGGGATCTATACCGAAAAAGAGGGGAAAAGATATCGATACTTTGTGCGCAAATACAAAAAGGATATTGAGGAAAAAGAAATTATGCTGGAGCATAATCTTATCACCTGTGCAAGGGCAAACGGGCTGAGCATCGCTGCCGGGCTCATACCTGCGAAAAATGGGCGGACCTTTGTCAAATTGACAGAAGGTCTGGATGATAACTCCCAGGACTGGTACTTCGCCATCTATGATTTCTTGGAGGGAGAAGACAAGTACACCTGGGTAGAGAATGAATGCACAGATGAAGAATATGCGAGCGCAGCTGAAGTTCTGGCTGTTTTTCACAACAGTGTACGCAATTTCGATCCCCAGGGGCTGGAAAGGGTGGAGCTAAAAATTCTGGACTTGCTGCCTACGCTCCCAAAGCTCTTTGAAAGTTATGCAGCAATGGACATTAAGAACCGGTTCCACGATTACTATAAGAAAAATCTGCCTGCCATCCTTAATGTCATCAATAAGATCAAAATCCCTGCCGAAGATGTCGCCAAGATGCCGCTTAACCCCATACACTGTGATTTTCATCCTGGTAACCTAAAATTCAAAGATAATAAAGTGGTGGGAATATTCGATTTTGATTGGTCTAAGATCGATCTGCGAATATTCGAGATAGGGCTGGCTCTTGTTTATTGCTGCAGTTCTTGGGTGGACGAATTGGATGGGGTTCTCCACCTGGATCGGTGCGAGGTCTTTTTACAGGCCTATCAGAAGAAACTGCGGGAACTGGGTGGCCTTCCTCCTCTTAATGAGACGGAGAAGCGGTATTTGCCGGAAATGCTGAACGCCGGTAACATCTATTTGATTTTCTGGTGCCTGCGTTCTTATTATGCTGACCTAAGCCTTAATGTATATGAATACCTGGCATATCTACAGCACCAGGTCAAGTGTATGAATTGGGTTGAGCAGCACCGCCAGGAGATTTTGGACATGGTTGAAGCAATTTAGTCGTGTTACTGGCGAATTACTATAGTTAACTGCGCGAGAGCTACTTAGATCTGTTAATTGGCTCATTTTGAGCGCCTGAGCAGGAGGTTTCCAGGAATAACCTTGAGAAAGGGATGAGAGAACTATGTACCGGTTCGCAAGCTTCTTCTCTCCAGAGGAAATAGAACAAATACATGAGGCTTCCCTGGAGATTTTGGAAGATGTTGGTTTGTTGGTGCGCAATGAGAAGGCACGTAGTGTTTTTGCCCGGCGCGGATGCCGGGTGGATAACCAGACGACTCTGGTTAAGATCCCGCGTCAGGTAGTTGAGGACTGTCGGAGCTCTTTTGTTCCTAACTATACATTCATTGCTCAAGACCCTCAATATGATGTCGTCCTCCCCGATGACAGGCCGGTGATCGTAACCGGGAGTTCTGCTCCCAATATTATTGACCCCAAGACCGGCGAGGAAAGGAGAAGGGCGACATCTACCGACATTGCCAACATTGCCCATCTAATCAACGAACTGCCGGGCTTTGATGTCTTTTCCATCTCTACGCTCGCCGATGACGCTCCTGAGGGCCAGTTTGCCCTTTCCCGCTTCTACCCCGCCTTGAAAAACTGCAAGAAGCCGGTGAGAAGCAACACACCGACCATTAAGGATCTGGAAATGGTACTGGAACTGGGAGAGATCATCGCGGGGAGCAAAGAGGCATATATGGAAAGGCCCTTTATCAACCATCACTACTGCCCGGTGGTTTCACCACTCACAATGGATGTGGAATCCACTGAAGCGATAATCTATCTCACCGAGAAGGGACTCCCTGTATACGGGACGATTGTTCCTAATGCCGGGATGTCTGCTCCTATGAGTTTGATGGGGACTCTGGTGCTGGGCAACGCCGAGTTTCTTGCTCTAAGTACGTTGATCCAATCCATCCGCCCGGGAGCTCCGATGATATATGCGGTTCTATCCACCGTCGCGGATATGCGGACAGGGGACTATGCGCCCGGAGCGATCGAAACCGGTATTCTTCAGATGGCACATACGGAGATGGCAAGATTCTACAATGTTCCCTCCGGTGGCTATATCGGCCTTACTAACTCCCATTGTAATGACGCACAGTCCGGGTATGAAACCGGGATGAATGTTACCGCCGCTCTGATGGCCGGAGCAGATCTTTTCAATATGGGTGGACTCTTAAGCAGTCTGATGACCTTTGACTATGCCAAAGCGGTTATCGACAATGAGATAGCCTTGATGTTAAAGCGAATTAGAAGAGGCATGGAATTCAGCAAGGAGAACATGTGCCTTGACCTCATCAAGGAAGTCGGACCCGGTGGGAACTATATGGACAAAATGCATACGCTCAAGAACATGAAAACGACAGCAGTGCTGCCGAAGGTGGCGAACCGGCAGGGGCGCGGACACTGGGAGGAAGAAGGGCGCCCCGACTCTCATGCCCGCGCCCTGGCAGAGGCCAAAAAGATTCTCATGCAGGACAATCCCGCCCGCTTCCCGGCAGAACTGGACGCCAAGATCCGTTCCCACTTCCCAGGTATTGTCCCCGGGGATTGCAAGTGGTAAAGTTATGTTATGGCAGACCCTCACGCCGCCTGGGGCGGCACCAACAGAGGAACGAAAAAAAGGGTTTATCCTTGCCGGCGCAGCGACCTGACGGAGGTTGTTACTCGCCCTTGACGAAGGAGCAGCAAACGGCAGCCGAATCGAGACAGGATGTCGAGATAGGCGACTCTGCGC